>Ga0187772_10001431_pt1 | contig 11346 bp, 12 predicted proteins | sample 0116_SJ02_MP15_2_FD_133137 | JGI IMG/M metagenome (GOLD analysis project Ga0187772, IMG submission 133137) | Tropical peat soil microbial communities from peatlands in Department of Meta, Colombia - 0116_SJ02_MP15_20_MG | ecosystem: Environmental > Terrestrial > Soil > Wetlands > Peat | place... | reverse complement strand
GGGGATTCAACAGAGATCTCAGCATCGATGTTCATGCCCATATCACTTCCGAAGAATCACAAGTCAACGCGCCAATGAAGGTGACTCTTAAGCACGGCCTGACAAGGTGTCCAGCCTTGGCCCGAAGTGAACCATCATGCAAAGTCCCCTGGATGGATCCGACTCGAAGAACGCGATTCGGTGAGATATTTCAGGCTGAATGTATGTCCTCGGCTCATCTCTGTGTTGTGACACCAGGTACCAATCGAGAGATTCATCACACAAAAAGGAGTCTTTACACGTGTGCTCGGAGGAGCTAGGTTCCAGACTTGGACTATTTCGAGGCAGTTCGGGAAGGTAGAACCAGGGTCCAAAAAGCAGTTGATGTGCTTCAAAGAACTGCAGGACCCTCCTATCCCATGCTGTTCCTGAAAGTTGGAAGCGATACATGGACTCCGGTGGGGGAGGAGATACTCTTCGCACTGGTCCCTGGGAAGTCAGGGACAGCGGCTGTATCTATTTGCGACTGCGAAGGGAACGCCAAGGCAATGACTCCTTGGGTTCCAACGGCGAAGGCGGAGGAACATGCTAGGTCGCTGTTGGCGACAGGGGTGGCGAAGTTCGAGGGTGTTGTCCGACTGCCGATTTGAGGGGCGACTTTATTAACGAGAAGGACCGTCACACCTATTGCTCCAACTCTGCACGGCTCGCCGCTCTGAGGACTCCAAGCAGGACGAGGTACGACCCGTCTCCGTTGAGCAAGAAAAAATTGGGGGTGAAGTAGATGACAAGATGTTCAGTCTGCAAGGGCCGTGCGGTAACCGCCTGTTCTGACTGTGGGCAACAGGTCTGCATGTCGCATTCAACCACGATTTTCGATGAGACCACGCGTTCCATGAAGGCGTTCTGCGGCAACTGCACCGCTAAACGGATGCCTGTTTGGGTCGCAAGACGCAGGTAATAGGCAATAATAATTCAGTTAGTGAAGCGCAGGAAGTGTTCCACTGTGCGCGCCAGAGGTCGCTCGGCACATGTTCGCTGCATGCTCCAAAGGACGAGGGGGATTCTCTGGGCATCGACTGGAGTAATCACCTATAATCAAAGACTTAATTACCTGTAATCAGATATAGCGGCCCATGAAAAGGTCGACCTTGATGTGGATAGCGCTAGGGATAGCCGTTGTAATAGTCGTGGGAGCGTACGCCGCCATTTCAATGAACCAGTCGCACAGCAATTCAATAGGCGTCGTGAACATAGGCTATTTCGCAAACATCAACCACGCGCCCGCAATTCTTGGCATATCGAGCGGGACTTTCCAAGATGCGCTGGGGCCGTCGACTACTATCAAGACGACCCTCTTCACATCGGGAACCCCAGAAATGACTGCCCTCGTGGCCGGTCAGATCGATATCGCCTTCGTCGGCCCTGACCCTGCGGTCAACGCGTACATTCAGGGTGGTGATTCAGGGCTCCAGATAGTCGCTGGTGTCGCATCTGGTGGTGCTGTCTTCGTAGTTCAAGGCAATTCAGGCATAACCCCGGGGGACGCGAAGGAGCTAGCCGGGACGACTCTGGCGGCACCAGGAGTTGGGAACACGCAAGACATCGCTCTCAGGTACTACCTAAAGGAGAATGGCCTCAATGCGGGTCCGGGAGGGAACGTCACCGTGGAGGATACTCCTAATTCGAACATAGTTGCCCTGTTTGCAAAGGGTTCTATAACGGGAGCGTGGGTTCCTGAACCTTACGGGGAGGTGCTCATCCAACAGTATGGAGGCAAACTCTTCTTAGACGAAAGCAGTCTGTGGCCTAACGGCGCTTTCTCGACAACGGAGTTGGTTGTAAGAACTGCATTCTTGCAAGCGCACCCTGATGTCGTCAAGGACATAGTCTCTGGTGTGGTCACTGAGATATCGTGGATCAACGCTCATCCGTCGCAGGCACTGACAGACCTGAACTCGTCTATCTTCGCCTTGACAAATCAAGGCTACAGCTCGTCCATCCTGAGTGCAGCGCTCGCTAGAATGACTTTCACCTACGATCCTCTCGAGACATCGGTGGCGGCACAGGCGCAGCATGCCTATGCGGTTGGCGACCTACAGCAGGATCCTACCCTTACTGTCCTATCGGGAGTCTACAACTTGTCAATCCTCAATGAGGTCCTGACCTCACAGGGACTACCCACCGTAGTGTCGTAGGCGATCGATATTGTCCGTTCCCGACGCCCATACTCTGTCTCTGCGCGAATACATGCGTTCAGTCGAAACTAGGAACCTACTTAGCATAAGGAAGCTCGAGAAGTCCTACCACGCCGGCAGCGGGAAGAGCCGCAGGGATCTCCTAGTCCTGAGCGATATCAATCTCGACGTAGGCGACGGGGAGTTCGTTTCAATCATAGGACCCTCGGGGTGCGGCAAGAGCACACTCCTAAACATCATCGCTGGGATCGCTGGTGGCGATTCAGGCGAAGTCGTGATTACTGGTCACAGAGTCCCGTCTTCAGGCCCCGACATCATAATGATTTTCCAGGAGGACGCGCTATTTCCCTGGTTGGACGTGCAGGCGAACGTAGAGTTCGGCCTGAAGCAGCAAGGGGTATCTAAAGAAGAACGGCAGAGAATTGCGGGACAATGCATCGAGATGGTCGGGCTCACGTCTTTCTCGGGTTCATATGTTCACGAGTTGTCAGGAGGGATGAAGCAGAGGGTTGCCATTGCGAGAGGTCTTGCGCTGAATCCGAGGATACTGCTGATGGACGAGCCTTTTGGCGCGTTAGACGCGAGAAACCGTGAGATACTTCAACGGGAGATCCAGAGCATCCACGCGCGCACTAAGAAGACCATCATCTTCGTAACTCATGATGTTAGGGAAGCATTCTGTCTGGGGGACAGGGTCATTGTGTTCAGCCATGCCCCTGCCAAGATTAAGAAGCAGTATGTGGTCGACCTCCCGCGACCCAGGAAGGCAGAAGACCCTGCACTTCACGGACTCATTGAGGCGGCAATGCGAGATTTGAAGGAGGAGGGAGAATTTGCAGAGCAAGACCCAGGGCAATCACCAGCCTGACCGTAACGGACGTCAGGTCGGAATCAATCTCACCGACATCGTGGACATTGCTATTGGCCTGGCAGTCATACTCGTCGGCTGGCAAGTAGTCTTCTGGTTGAAATTGTATCCTCAATCCATTTTCCCCTCTCCCGCAACGACCCTTCGCACATTCCTGAGGTTGATTCAGGCGGGTACGCTGCCCACGGATGCCTATACGACCGGGTACAGACTCATAGCGGGCTTTGCGCTTGTGATGATAATCGGTCTAGCAGTGGGCGTTTTGATGGTGAAGTTCAAGCGATTCGGGAGGACCATGGCTTCTTTTAGCCTCGGTCTCCAGGCTTTCCCTTCGATTGCGTGGGTCCCATTCGCCATTCTCATCGTCGGCTTGAACGACTACGGGATAATCTTCGTCATCGTCATGAGCTCGGCCTTCTCCGTCATGCTCTCCACGTATTCCGGGCTAAGGAACATCCCCCCAATATACCTCAAGGCTGCGAGCAATATGGGCGCCCACAAAGTAGCTCTTCTTACCAACGTGATGCTACCGGCTTCGATGCCTTCGCTTATTACGGGAATGAGGCAAGCTTGGTCTTTCTCCTGGCACGCCGTCATAGGCGCAGAAATGGTGATGGGGACAGTTTCCGGCTTGGGTTTTGCACTAATCTACGGTTGGGACTTCCTGAGGATGGATGTCGTCATCGCTTCTATGATAACTGTATTCATCATAGGGTTCGTCGTTGATAGGCTAATTTTCTACAGACTGGAGCGCAGCGTACGCTCGAAGTGGGGCCTGGCATCTTAGCCTGTCTCGGACAAAAAGTGTATCTAGCTGACCTATTGAGCAACAAAAGGATGCCGAGTAAGTATACGACAGTTTCAATTCCTCAACCTCTTCACGAAAGGATACAGAAACTGATTGAGAAAAAACCGGGTTTCAAGTCGGTTTCTGACTATGTGACTTATGTCCTAAGGGAGGTTATTGCGATGCACGAAACTAAAGAAGTCCCCGAGCCCTTCACCAGCGTAGATGTGGAAGAGATCAAGCAACGCCTGAAGGCTCTAGGATACCTCTAGGCGAACACAATTTGCCTGCATCGCCCCACGGAGGGACTCTAGTCCAGGTTAAGCAGGCTCCTTCAGACTCGGGTGTCTTCGAGGGATTCTCTGATGCCTGCCGGCTGAGCATAGGGCAGGAGACACAGAAGATCGTATGGAACTTGGGGAATGGAGTGTTCAGCCCACTCAAGGGGTTCATGGGAGAGGGTGACTACGCGAATGTGATCGAGCAGATGAGACTCGAGAACGATGTGCCATGGACCCTGCCTATTCTATTGTTCTCTGAGCGGCCCAAGGGTGTGAAAGCCGGAGATGATGTAATGCTTGCCGACGGGGATAGGAGGCCCGTAGCGGTGATCTCCTACGAAGGAAACTTCGACATCGACAGAAAAGAGTATGCTAAGAAAGTCTTCGGGACCGAAGATTCGTCGCACCCCGGAGTCTCCAAGGTTTACACGAGTCCTTCAAGCGTGATTTCTGGCAAGCTAAAGGTCATCGCTCGTCCGGAATATGGAGGTTACGCTGACTGTACCCTGACACCAAAAGAGACACGGATCCTTTTCACAGAAAAGGGGTGGAAGACTGTGGTAGCTTTTCAGACAAGGAACGCTCCCCACATCAATCATGAGTACCTCCAGAAGAGTGCGCTCGGACTTGTAGATGGGCTTTTCGTCAACCCCGTCCTCGGAAAGAAGAAGTCCGGGGACTTCCGGGACGAGGTAATCGTAGCTTCCTACCGCGCGCTAATCAACAACTACTACCCGAGGGACTCGGTTGTTATGAGTGTGCTCCACTACGAGATGCAGTATGCAGGCCCGAAGGAGGCCATCACACACGCAATCATGCGCAAGAACTTCGGGTGCACCCATATCATAATCGGCCGTGACCATGCGGGAGTCGGGGACTTCTACAAGCCCTACGCAGCCCAGGAGATCTTTGGTGAGTTCCCCGATCTGGGAATCTCTCCTCTCTTTTTCAGGGAGTTCTACTACTGCAAGAAATGCGCAGGCATCGCAAGCGAGCGGACTTGCCCTCACACTGAGGACGACAGACTGAGCTTCAGCGGAACGAAGCTGAGAAAGATGTTTAGCGAGGGAGAGGTCCCGCCAAAGGAGTTCATGAGACCAGAAGTGGCCCAGGCGATTATGAAGTTCAAGGAACCATTCGTGGTATAGACGATGAAGCTCGCTGTAATTGGTGTGGACTCAGTCCCACCTGAACTCCTTTTCGACAAGCTAATCGACAAACTCCCCAACTTGGGGGCACTCTACAGACAGGGCTTTCATGGGAGCCTACGGACCTGCGACCCTCCAATAACCGTCCCGGCATGGATGGTCATGATGACGGGCAAAAACCCAGGAGAACTTGGAATCTACGGCTTTCGTCACAGAAAGGGGAGCTCGTACACGGACGGATACATCGTCAATTCGACGCACGTGGGCCACAGGACGATTTGGGATGTTCTCTCGGACCACGGGCTGAGCTCGGTCGTCCTTGGAGTTCCTCCTGGTTACCCCCCCAAGCCTGTCAAGAACGCAAACGTTGTGTCTTGCTTCATCACTCCTTCGCAGGACAGGCAGTTTACGTACCCCGAAGCGCTCAAGGAAGATGTTCTGAGGGCGGCGGGTGGGAATTATGTGTTTGACGTCACGTTCAGGACAGAGGAGAGGGAGACACTGAAGAGAGAACTCTTCGAGATGACGGAGAAAAGGTTCGATGTCGCCGAATATCTGGCGAAGAACAAACCTTGGAGTTTCTTCATGATGCACGAGATAGGATTCGATAGGCTCCACCATGCCTTCTGGAAATTCTTTGACCCGAGTCATCCGAAGTTCGCCGAGGGGAATCCTTACAGGAACATCGACCTCGAGTACTACGCTATGTTCGACAGGAGGCTGGGACGTCTCCTAGAAATCTTTGGCAATGATTGCGCAACTATGGTTATGTCTGACCATGGGTCGAAAGCCATGCGCGGTGCTTTCAGCATTAACCAGTGGCTCCAGCTCGAGGGCTACCTAAAGCTGAATACCGATCCCAAAGGGCAGACTGAGCTTGAGAAGGCTGACATTGATTGGACTAGGACAAGGGCCTGGGGGTGGGGGGGATACTACGCTAGGATATTCTTCAACGTCAAGGGACGTGAGTCGCATGGAGTCATCGAACCATCGGAGCTGGGAAAGGAAAAGAAGGAACTGATTGCCAGAATAAAGTCGATCAAGGACAACACAGGTAGGAAAATGGCGAACGAGGTCCTCGAACCAGAAAAACTGTATGGAGTCGCCAGAGGAGATAAGCCTGATCTCATGGTCTACTTCGACGGACTGAACTGGAGGTCTGCGGGGACATTAGGGCACGACTCGCTCTATCTGACGGAGAATGATACCGGCCCAGACGATTCGGTGCACTCGATGGATGGCGTGTTCATGATGGGCAAGCCGGGATGGAAGCCTCATAGGGGGAAAGGCGAAGGCCTTCACGTCGGGATGATAGCTCCAACGATATTGACACTGATGGGGCTCGACCCGAAGGAGGAAGGGATGGATGGACCGGTGATTAAGGAGGTCGTAGACGCGCGTTGAGCTATGAATCGGAGGGCTTCACTATATGGATGACGGGGCTCCCCGCATCCGGAAAATCTACGCTCGCTGGTCTTCTCAAGGAGCGACTGATTTCGGATTTTGGGAGACGCGTAGAACTGCTCGACGGGGACGAAATAAGGAAGGGGTTATCGAGAGATCTCGGCCTTTCGAGGGAAGACAGGGAGGAACATGCGAGAAGGGTCGCATTCGTAGCGAAACTGCTTTCGAGAAACGGGGTGGTGTCCATAGTCGCCCTGATTTCGCCCTACAGAAGGTCCAGGGCCGAAGCCCGCGCAACAATCGGTCCAGAGAGATTCGTCGAAGTCTACGTAAAAGCGTCGTTGGAGGAGTGCGAAAGGCGTGACCCGAAGGGGCTGTACGCAAAGGCAAGGAAAGGGGAAATTGACAACATGACCGGAATCCAGCACCCCTACGAGGAACCCACGGACGCTGAGCTGATAGTCGACACCGAAAGGGGAGATCCAAGACAATCCACCGAATACGTCATCTCAGGCCTCCGAAGAATCGGCAAACTCTCACCTAGCGCCTAAGAAAGAAGTTCGAACTGGTTAAAACGGACTGCAGCTGGGAGAAGGCCATGAGTAGCGACGAGAAGGTCGTCCCGGTGCCGGCCGAGCTATACGCGAAGCTCTCGGAACTCATCGGGAAGACTAGTGCGGAATCTGTGGACGAATTGGTGGTAAGAATCATCCGCGATTGGGTCTCGAAAGAGACCTCAACTGGCCCCAAGACGAGACCCGTTCCTATCGCCGCGGAAGACGAAAAGGTAGTTGAGGAAAGACTGAAGTCGCTAGGCTATATGTAGGCCTTGGTTCCATGCCCAGGTACATCTCGTTCAGGCTGGCTGGCCTCAAGACCTGCCGGGGATGACGAGATTTGACTGATTCTCCGAACATAATCATCGTTGTACTCGACACCCTCAGGAAGGACGTTCTTCGTGCATACGGCGGGGGCACGAGTTCACCGAACCTAGACGTTCTGGCAGCCGACGGAGTCGTCTATCAGAACTGTGTCGCATCGTCCCCTTGGACCGCCCCGTCTCACGCCTCACTCTTCACCGGCCTCCTCCCATCTAGGCACGGCGTCCACGAAAGCTGGGACAATAAGATGCTGCAAGTCTTCGGGTCGATGAAGTCGGTATCTGCGGAACCTCTCGCTTCCTACCTCGCTGACAGAGGATATGAAACCACATGCTATTCAGCCAACGCCAACATAGCGCCGGGCTCAGGCTTCGAGCGTGGGTTTAGCTCATTCTCCCTGATGAATGTCGACCCCCCCGACGATTCGAAGCAGGTGCTGAGCATGGCCCGGAGTTACGGAAGAACAAGAAGAGAAATCGCGACGAATCTATTGAAGCAAGGGAAGGTAGGCGACCTGACGCGCCTCTACCTGGAAGACAGGAGGCTGAAGCGCGAATACAAGAAAATGAACTTCCCGCTGTTCAAAGGGGGAGACAGAATAGCTACATCGTTGGGGGGGCGAAAACTTGAGCAACCCTTCTTCCTTTTCGTCAATTTGCTCGAGATGCACGAGCCCTACCTTAGGGGCGAGCCAGGCATGGAGCCAAAGCCCATTGCAGATTTGTTCGGCAAGAGGACGGTCGGAAAGCAGATAATGGAAGCGATTAGGCACAGGTACGCGGAAGAGGTCTCCACGGTGGACTCCTTCTTCGGCGCCATTCTGCATTGGCTCAGGGATTCGGGGACATACGACGATTCCATGGTGATAGCCACTTCGGACCATGGTCAATCGCTTAAGGAGATGGGATTCTACGGACACGGGACTTTCATGCATGACGAAATACTGCAGGTTCCCCTCATAGTGAAGTACCCGGGAGGCAGCAAGCCGAAGCTGAAGCCAGGCTACCAACCGCTACACCGAGTTCAGGAGGCGGTCAAAGACTCCCTAGTCGGCGTTCATGACGGCATAAGTCTCACCTCTGACCACGCAGTGGCGGAATCCTTCGGAATTCCAAACGGTCTGGAGAGCGTCTCCGACGCGCGGGAATTCGCCGCCAAGAGGGCACGCTTCGACAGACCGAGAAAAGCCGTCTACATGAAAGGACTGAAGCTTGTCGTCGACGGACACGAGGGGGTCATCGAGGAGTTCACCAAGGCAAGGAAACCTCTCGGGCCGGGGGAGTTTTCAGAGGAACTAAAGGAGATGGTAGGTGTCTTGCGGGAACTTCGGGATGTCGGCTTCAAGCTTCCGGCCTAGTTGGCGGCCGCCTGCCCCTGCGGGGCATCTGCGCCTGCCTCGCGGTTTCTCCACGTCGCAATCGCAGCCCTTACAAGGACCCTGAATCGCCTGTCCATGCAAGTCAGAGTTCCGAAATAGACTGCGCTCCCTACCACCACCATCGCAAATAGGCGAAGACCGTATTGAAGGGTGTTCAGGCCGCCCGGGATTACCACGCCTTCAATCAAGAGCAGAACTAGGGCCATCACCCCAGACGAGGCGATGTAAAACGCAGGAGATGGAGTAATCATCAGGGTCGTGCGTTGGAGTACTCGCCTGAGCTTGACTGCAACCAGTATACAAGTGAGCAGAAGCTGAGCGAGCGCCCAGTATGTGACGATTTGGTACACAGGCGCAAATCCAGCTGCACTGAGATGACCTAGGACGAAGACGATAGAAAGGTAGGCCACGAAGTAGGCGGCGTTCGCCCCGGAAACGAACATCTGGTCGCTCCCCATCAGACGTCTCCGCCTGTTTTCGGTGCTGAGATCTGCTGTGTCTCTCCCCATCAGAGTCTGGTCGAAGACCGACGAGACCAATGTTACCACCGCAGCCAGAGAAAGGATAATCAGCGCGTTCGAGCTGTTGACGTAGACCGGCTTGAGGAGATACAGTATCTTGGACGCAAGGGCTATCGTCCCCGCAGCCATTGGGACGCCGAAAAGGAGAGAAAACTCTAGAAGTTTTCCAGGGAGTCTCTCCGATTTCCCCCTCAGAAGCACAGGGTAAAGCGCAATCGACAGAAAAGTCGAATAGGAGACAAGCGTTGCTACCTGAAATGCAGCCTGATAGAATCCTGCGAATGTCGTCCCCTCAGCCCCGATGGAAGCGACGAACGTGTCAGCAATGCTGAGCACGTAAGTGAAGGTGTACACCACCGGGACGTGGTAGTCCTTCAGCCATTCTCTGGCCTTCCCAAGGTCAATTCTGTCCTTTCGAACATCCCTAAGCTGCACCGTAGAGGAGGCGGATTGAACGAAATAGGACACCGCTATCGAGAGGATGACTCCATTGATTCCAAGCTTGAAGGAGTAAAGGAGCGGGAACGCGGCCAGGAGCTTGGCTGGCTCAGATATCATGAGGGAATAAGCCCCGATGGCGGGGTTGTGTCCAAGTACGAGTGCCTGCGTTGCGAGGCTCCAGTAGATCAGCGGGACAAGAATGACGGCTGCAACGAACGGCGCGAGTGTCGATTCGATGATTGAATGTACGCCGAAGGAGAGTAACAGGTACAGGATGACACCTGCCAGGCTCATCATCAGGCAGAGCGACTGGGTCGTCCTGCCAATTATCGCTCCCCGCGCAACTTCACGGGTCGCCCAATATGTGAAGAGCCCTGCAGGAAACGTAGAGAACATGATGACGTCAATAAGGAACTCCCAAAGTCCGAACTGGGTCGGCATAAGAGATCGGGTCACCATAATTAGGAAGAGCAGACCAGTGAAAATGCTGATTACTCTCGACGTGAAGACTATGAGGCCTGTTCTCCTCGGCCTCAAGGTGTTGGTCAATCAGCTCTCACACCACTAGAACATGAGCCTACATAAGCTCGGCCGCTATTCAGAATAAAAGAGAAGAAACACAGAATCCACCCGCGGCTATTTCGGCGTGATGAATTGAAAGATTCGACCTAGTCGACGGTGAAATAGAGGCGCCGATTGCTCTTCCCCTTGTTCTCTGTTCTTAGTCCGACTACCTTTCCGATTTCCTTCGAATTTCGAACGTGGACCCCACCGTCAGCTTGGGCGTCGACGTCTCCGATCTTCACTATACGAAGCATTTCGACGGCAGGAGGAGAGGCGGCAGCCAGCTTGACCAGACCCGGAGTGGCGAGCACCTGCTCCCTTCTCATGAACAGAGTCTCGACGTCCACAGCGCGCCTCACAACACCGTTGACCAGCTCTATGTAGTGCGCCAACTTCTCCCTATCGAACTGATCGAGGCTCAGGTCGACCCTAGATTCGTGAGGGGCAATTTGGTTGCCTGTGATCAGCGCCCCCGTTTCCCTGTTCACAACGGCACTCAATATGTGGGCAGCAGTGTGCATTCTCATTATCCTATACCTGCGGATCCATTCTAGCTGGCCATGAACTGCCTCGCCTCCTTTCATCGTCGTAGGCTGTTCAATCAAATGGACTATCTCTTCTTCTTCCTTCACGACCTCCATTACTCTCAATCCATTTAATGTCCCGACGTCAGAGACCAATCCACCGCCTCTGGGGTTGAAAGCGGTCTGATCGAGCACCACTCTGTTGCCTTCCGAGGTGACCACTTTCGCATCGAACTCTTTCATGTACATGTCTTCCCAAAAGAGACGCCGAGTCAACGGCGAGAGGTCCTCTGTTTCTCTCTTTAACGTTGACAGGTTTCAGTAACTAGTTATCTTGGTCTGGTTCAGCTCTCTTGTTATCAGTGCGCTCTC
>Ga0187772_10001430_pt1 | contig 11346 bp, 15 predicted proteins | sample 0116_SJ02_MP15_2_FD_133137 | JGI IMG/M metagenome (GOLD analysis project Ga0187772, IMG submission 133137) | Tropical peat soil microbial communities from peatlands in Department of Meta, Colombia - 0116_SJ02_MP15_20_MG | ecosystem: Environmental > Terrestrial > Soil > Wetlands > Peat | place... | reverse complement strand
TATCTTGTAACCATCCCTTCTGAAGTCCTCGATCGTGGATTTGATGTCTTTGACCCTATAGGCCATGTGGTTTATCCCAGGATTGGCCATCTTGGCTTTCGCGAGCGGACTCTTTTTCGAGACCTCTACAAGTTCCACGTGGCTGTCGTAGACACCTTCTTTTTGATGAATCAGGTGGGTATACGTGTCTCCTGTAACTTTTGACTTCGCTTTTCCCGTCAGTTTCATCCCGAGTACGTCTTGGTAAAAACCCAGGGACTCTTTTGCAGATTCGACTATCACTGCAACGTGGTCGAGGTTACCCAACTTTACCATATGTCTCATCCACTTTTCTATGAATTTCTTATTTAAAACTTGGCGGAGTGAACAGATAACAGAGAAGCTGCGATTTCGCGGCTAGCTCAGCCCTTCCAAGCCTTTCCAATGTTGCTGAAACTTATCCCTGACGCTTTCCATTGGAGCAAGCTAGGTAGAGTGGGGAACCTTAGCAATCTTGAACTGACTAGAAGAACAAAAAGGGGAGGAGAGGGTTTCTCTCCTTCAACCGTTGACCGTGGCGGATTGCGTCTGTCCCGAGAATCCATGGTCCCTCCGGGTCCACGCCACGGCGATCCAGGCGCCCAGCACAATCCAGAGGCATCCCCAGAACATGTACCACGGGAGCTCGGGGAAGAAGACGCCCAACCCCACCACCACTAGGATGGTGGCTACTACCAGCCCCCCATAGCCGGAGCGGGGCCCTTGTCGCCTCGCGGCCCTTCTTTCGGCCCGAGACTCCCGCCTGGTTGCGTAGGCAGGGGAGGCTGATGTGGACGATGTGGCAGTGCCGCACCTTGGACAGTGGGACGAGCCAGACTGCAGTGAGGTCCCGCAATGGCCGCAGAAACTATTCTCCATGTGCTTCACCGGGCCCTGATTCTCTGAAGGTTGGGTAGACTCGGAGCCACCTCGATTCCTCGCTGTATCATGAGGTATCGCCTTGTCACTCGGATGTTCCTGCCGATGAGGAGCCCGACCCCAAGGGTGAGCAGGAGGTCGGAAGCCATGGAGGCGTAGAGGGCTGTCCCGCTGAGCTGGATGATGGATGCGAAGTCGAACATCGACGGCCCAACAAAGGCGACGTCGATGGCCAACCTGATCATGAACCCAGCGAGATAGATCAGGTAGACCCCTATTCCGCCCTTGAAGAAGAGGGACCCAGCGTCGTTCTTCCAGAAGGAGATTCGCCCGTTACTGTACCGATATGACTCGTACGCAGCGGCTGCCACGATGACAGTCTCCGGGACTGCCATCAGGTACGAGACCCCTTCGAAGAATGAAAGCACCGAGAACCCTACGCCCAACGCGACGTAGATCCCTGCGTACACGACGGTCTTGGTCAAGCTAAACAGCGTGCCTCTGTAGTTGGCGAAAGTCCGCCATCCTATGCGGACCAGAGCGAGGAGGAGAACGAGGATGACGACGTAGTAGGGGTTGAGGCCGTAGAGAATGTCCGGGGACATTCACATGGTCACCCCGTAGCATTTCGCCGTCCGATTGAGCTGAGCTGTTGTGCATTGGTCACTTTTCGTTTTAACTGCGTTCATTTTGGTCTTCGGCACTGCCCCGAAACTCTGGCCGATATTAACCGGGATTACTGTTCATCTGATGAACTCAAGATTCTATTAAGCTGCGAACTCGTTCAGTTGATGAACTTCCCTCTCCCTTTACATGCAGGATTAGGCCAAACCGTTTTGTATGCCGGCCGGACGTTCCTCAACCGAGAGAAAGGCCCAGGAAGGGGATGAGCTCAACGTCTTGAACCAACTCGAGGGCCAGAGGAAGGAAGCGGGGGACATCGTCTATCGTTGGTTCCGGTTCAGGGTGAGAAGGGGCCTGGGGCTGTTCTACTCTCTCCTGTCCTTTCTCCCCGTGTTCGGGAGCATTCTGGGGACCCTGTTCGCCTCAGAGAACGTCGCCCTTGTCGGGGTCACCGTCGGGATAGTCTGCATCTGGATCGTCTCGAGGACTGCGGGGTTCCAGGGCTTCGGAAGGATGAGGGGCACGATCGAACTGCTGAAGGAGAACGAACCCGGAGGGAGAGGGCGAGAACTGAGGAGGACGGCAACCTTTCTTTTCGTCGCAGTGTGGCCGTGGGTCGCCTACGCCGCCGCAAGCGCGCTAGGGCAGAGGTATCTCGAGGTCCTCTTCGCGGTGGTCTGGCTCGCAGAATTCATCGCCTACAGGATCTTCTCGCTTCGGCACAACGCGAACCCGATAGTCAGTCACAGGGTCGAGGACTGGTTGGTGGTGTTCTGCATCCCGGTCGCCGCCTTGGTCTCCGCGCTTCTGGTCCTTCCCTACGCACCGCCACTGTATGGCTTCGTGCTGGGTTCCCCGTTCCTGCTATTCGCGGGGATCAAGTCGCTTTACGACGCGCCGAAGGAGCTCGTGGCGGACCTTGGAACGGGATAAGGGGAAGGACGGCGGAGGGGCGCCTACTTACCCACATGACCCAGAGGAGGATAGGGAAAACCAATTCGACAATCTGACCTCGCTGTCGGCGTCAGGACCTCTGTCAAGCTCTGCTCGGGTCGCCATACTTGCCGCCCTGCTCGCAATCAGGCGCACGACGTTCACCGAACTGATGCTCGCCGTCAATCTCCCGAAGAGTTCCCTCAACTTGAGCCTCGGAATTCTGAAGGAGAACAAGCTCGTAACGGTAAGGAGGGGCTTCCTCCCCGTTGGAGGTCCGAGAACCATCGTCGAGATAACCCCTGAAGGAGAGAAGGCGATAAGGGACCATCTCATGCTTATGCAAAACGTAGCGAGGAGACTCCTGAGCCACTGAATCTGGGTAGATTCATAAGGCTCCGCCGCGGCGGCCCACCATGGCCTTCAACGACGTCCTCCTGTGGCTTCACATCTTCAGCGCTGCAACTTGGTTCGGCGCCGTAATGCTGTTTGCCCTTGTCGTGGGCCCTACGATAGGGGACTTCACCCCTGCGACGAGCGGAGAGGTGGTCGTGAAGATGCTTCCGAAATATCTCAGGTTCCTCGCTATATTCACACTGTTGACGCCCGTCCTGGGCCTGGCCACCCTCCTCGCTTCTTCAAACGGAGGCTTCAGCGTCTTCTCTCCCAATACCAGCTTCGGGGCCTACATGTCGGCGGCGGCTGCCCTCTCGTTGATATCATGGCTGGTGGTCTTCGCCGTGGTCTACCCTACCGGAAGCAAGATAGTCAAGATCACCGAGGAGTCCGTGAAGAACCAGACGCCCCAACCGCCGGGCCTGCCAAGACTCGCGATGAGGCTCAAGATATCTTCAGGGATAGGTCTTGCTCTCCTGGTAGCCATCCTTGTCTGCATGGTCGCAGCCGCGACATGATATGCTATCTACAACCGCAACAATCGATTTTTGAAACTACTCGCCTATTCGTTGGGAAAGCCTTTGCCTGTCGTAATCAGGATTTTCAGGCTCCCCTTGATGCAGGGGCCCCACGCACCTGTGCAGATTTCGTAGCACCCTACCCGCGATGCTAGCTTCCAAAGGCCCATACTACCATAAGCGGGAACTCCTTTCTCCAGAACGGGTCGCCGTGCGCCCCAGCCCGCTCAGCCATGACAACGTCTGCGCCTTCGTCGCGCAGCGCGGTAGCCCAGCGGCGCGCGTTCTTGAGAAAGAAAGGCTCGAGGCTGCCGGCGACGAGGTACGCGCGCGGAAGTGGATTCGGCATCAATGCAGGCGGTCGGTAGCCCCCGCCCGGTGACGCGCAGAAGACCACACCGTAGATGTCGGGGTGGCGAAGTCCCATGGCGAGCGCGAATTCTCCACTCGCGGAGACGCCGAACACCGCCGTGCGCCCGGCGGGCAGCGCGACCCCAAAGCGTGACCGGGCCCATCGGCGGACGTCTTCGACGAAGAACTTCTCGTGTGCCGCGAACCGCTCCGCGTCAAAGCCGGGCGAGTACTCGTGCAATCGCAACATCTCGTCATCCAACCGATGGGTACCGATAATCATTGTTGGCGGTACGGGAGTAACTTCAAGGTCGCCGCCCCACTGCGAGATCAGCTCACCGTCCCCCGCGAACACGACCGAAGCGGGCGGGGCTGGCGGGACGTACACCGTCACCTGCCGGCCACCATCGTAGTCGAGAATCTCGGTGACCAGCTTCCCTTTGATGGACGATGACATTGTCGATGTTTCCTTGTCGGTAGCAGATGCGGTCCGTGTTCATAAGCAGTCTCTGCCGGTCGCCGTTGGAAGCCCTGAGCCAAGAACACAAGATTTTCAAGAAACGTAGGGCGAACAAACCCAATGGCGGCCTCAAACCAAAGCAACAGGGTAGCTCTCATTACTGGTGCTAACAGGGGGATAGGCTTCGAGATAGCACGTCAACTGGCACGGCGTGAGTACCGCGTTATCATCGGTTCTCGGGACCTGAAATCCGGTTTAGGCGCGGCGAAGAAGATCAACGCTGGTGGGTCCGTGCAGGTGGAAGCGGCTGAACTGGACGTTACCGACGAGAAGACCGTGAGAGCAGTCGAGTCGATGGTGAGGACGGATTTCGGCCGGCTCGACGCCTTGGTGAACAACGCAGGGGTCCTTCTCGACGAGGGCGCCCTCCCGAGCACTACCACTCCGGAAGTCGTCAGATCGACATTCGAGGTTAATCTGGTAGGTGCCTGGCGCCTCTGCAACGCGTTCGCCCCGGTGATGAAGAAGAGGCGCTATGGAAGGATTGTCAACATCTCGAGCGGGGCCGGGTCCTTCGAAGAGCTCAGCGGTTCAACCTACGCGCCCGCCTACAGCGTGTCGAAGGCCGCGCTGAACGCCCTGACTGCCAAACTCGCGTCCGAACTCAGCGAGTACAACGTTCTCGTCAATGTGATGTGCCCAGGCTGGGTAAAGACGAGGATGGGCGGCCCGGGAGCTCCAAGGTCTCCTGCCGAGGGAGCAGACACGGCGGTCTGGCTTGCCACTTTGCCTGACGACGGCCCGAGTGGCGGCTTCTTCCGGGACAGGGGCAGGATTGCCTGGTAACCAACCGTCGTGAAGCTTGCTGTGGAAAGCGCAGGTCGGGAGTTAGAACCAGGGCGCTGCCGGGCCCGTGCGAAGGTAATCTCTAGGGCAATCGTATAATACTCCCGCTTGAGCTGATTACCCTATGGCGGCGCAAAGAACGGCGGAAGTAACATGGGATGGCGACCTATTGACCGGAAAGGGAAGAATACGATTCGGGAGCAAGGCGATACCCGAGGCGGCGGTCTCTTGGGCCTCTAGGACTGAAGCGCCAGACGGAAAGACGAGTCCCGAAGAGCTCCTGGCAGGCGCCCACGCGAGCTGCTTCTCGATGGCGCTCTCCGCCGAGCTGGCGAGGAACAGGACGCCGCCGAAGAAGTTGGAGACCAGGGCCACAGCGACCTTCGACCGGGTGGGAAATGGATGGAAGGTGACGGGAATAGTGCTGTCGGTGAAAGGGGAGGTCCCCGGGGTCGATGGTCCCAAGTTCGCGGAAATCGCCGAAGTGGCTAAGAGTAACTGTCCCATCTCACAGGCACTGAAGAACAACGTAGAGATCACGCTAAAAGCAGACTTGGCGTGACGAGCTAGACCGGGCCGCTCGCACCTGAGTGCGACAGGTTTAGCTGTCATAGAGCCGGCATCGTTACCCTGAAATGAGGTTAAGAAAGTGCCAACCTGCTGGCGCCCATTATCAGGAGAAGAGCCATGACGAGCGCTGGTGGAGCGTGCGTGATGGTGGATTGCTATGGCATCTCGGCAATCAGCTGTGAGCGCCGACCCCGTGCCTCCTTCACCGACTGGGGTTCAGATTTCTCCATGTCCTTGCCCAACTGTCCTATGATCTGAGCCTGCCCCTGGTTCGCCAGGGCCTTCAGGGTCTTGCATATGTCCTCGACCTCGCGGAGGTTTCTCGACCTTACCGCTCTGCAGTATTCGATGGTCGCTTCATACGTCGTCTGTTCGATTTTTCCGTTGTTGTACTGGACCGCGAGGTTGGTCACGAACTCGTCCAGGTCATCCGTCTGGCTTTCGATCTCGAATCCCCGGAGCGCCATTCTTTCGCTTAGGAACTTATACGATTGCATGAAATTGTACAGTTCTCTGTCGCTCTTCTTGATCATCTGGTCCACCTTGGACCTGGGGACCCCCAGTTGCTTTGCCAACTGCTTCAGCGACTCGAGCCTGGCGTGGACATCGCCCAGATTCTGGCCTACCCCTTGACTCTCGGACTCCCACCTGGGAGCGACGACGATTGTTTCATTCTCGAACCTGAGCCTGTCGCTCTCGATCTCCTTGAATCCCTCCGCTCCGCGGTTGACTCCGATGGAGCTTACCTCTCCTGACTGGTCCACCGCATATCCCAGCAGTACCCCGACCTGCCTGCCATAGGAGTCTACCACAGACTTGCCCAAAAGGACGTTGACGACGCTTGATTACACACTCACCAATCGTTTCCTCGGAAAATTATTACCGATAGTGAACATTCCCTAATAACCTGCTAAAAAACTCACGCGAACGTATCAAGTTCCACAATACGGCAATCCTGTTGAGGAAGACTATTATCCAAAGATTTTTCCTCGATTCCGCAGACTATGGATTCGTACTCCATTCGCTATCGGTTCAGCCAGCCGTTCGAAGTGCTGGCGAAGACTGCATACGAATGGTGCACCGATTACCAGCCCGACGACTGGAAAAGAATGGGGAAAAGGGGGACGAGAAAGATCCAGCTCCTTAACGAGGACACGCTGATTCTCACCGACACCGTGGCGGAAGTCAACGGTCCGGTCACCAAGAAAAGGCTCGTCAGGCTGAATCCTGACCAGATGTCTTGGACAAACACCCACCTTGCCGGCCCGAACAAGCACTCTCAGTTCTTGTACAAGATAATCGCCGTAGGCAACAAGTCGAGGTTGGATTTCACCGGGCTCCAAGTGAGCTATGGCCAGCAGCCCTCCGCGTCAAGGATTAGAAAGATGGCAAGAGAACTTAGGAACTCGGACTCGGGGATGTGGGTCCTGCTCGCGAAGGAGATGTCGAAGGACCTCTTTCAGAAAGGCCGGTAGAGTCAATCAAATCAATGCACTCCAGCACCCAACGAAAATGAGAAGCCGTCTTGCTGAAACCTAAGCCGTCAATCCCATCGCTTGGACGATCTCCATCCATCCTTCGTCGGTGGTTCGATCCCCCAACTTACCGAACGTATGGGCGCTATGCGGAAGTACTTCCCTTTGCCAAACATCCCATCGTGTTCCACTATCTCTGCGGTTCCGCTCACCTTTATCCCCCTTGGTCTCCACGGATCCACCGAAGCAAGGTCGTCAATCACAATTGAAACGCGAGCGTTGCCTCCGGTAATGTTCCTGTACCTCTTTGATTTCGGGAATAGATCCGGACTGTGGCTCCCTACCCAGAAGTACTTTCCGTCGAATTCAAAACCGACCGGCGAGACCTCTGGGATGCCCGCTCTTGAGGCCGTTGCGACCCTCGCAAGCCGCTGGGTTTTCAGGTAATTAGTCTCGGCTTCTGAAAGCATCGCCGCATTGGTCACTCGAGATGGGTTGAGCTATAAATTGAGCGGCGCGACGAGAGACTGTCGTAGGTCTCCGCATGGAGGTTGTGGAGGCTCTTGACACATGGCAAGGAATCGCGTCTTTCTCTCGAACGATGGGCTTAAGGCGCAGGAGACTCTCTGAAAGTCCAAGGTCCGACGCGATGAAGGTGGGTATCCTGGGGAGTGGGGACGTGGGGCAGGCATTGGGCAGAGGGTTCGTGTCGCGGGGGCACGAAGTGATGATCGGCTCCAGAACCCCACACAGCGACAAGCTGATGGCGTGGGCACACAAGGCCGGCAAGGGAGCATCGACCGGGTCCTTCGCAGACGCAGCATCTCACGGAAGCGTGCTGGTGCTAGCGACCCTTGGGACGGCCGCCGAGGAGGTGATCGATTTGGCCGGGCCTCCAAAATTCAAAGGGAAGCTTCTCATAGACGCGACGGTCCCTCTGGATTTCTCGAGGGGTATGCCCCCGGGGTTGTTCGTGGGCACGACAGATTCCCTTGGCGAACGGATTCAGCGCAAGCTCCCTGAAGCGAGGGTTGTGAAGTGTTTCAACACGGTCGGAAACAGACAGATGGTAGACCCCACGTACAAGGGCGTAGAGATGATGATCTGCGGGAACGACAAGGCTGCAAAGGATGAGGTCACCGGGATATTGAGAGATTTCGGCTGGAGCGGGTCCATCGATGTTGGAGGGATCGAGGGCGCGAGATGGCTGGAGGCCCTGGTTCCCTTGTGGGTCAGAGTTGGGATTTCACTAGACAACTGGAACAACGTCTTCAGGGTCCTCCACGAATAGCTTCCAAGACTTGAGATTCTTGGCTGATTTAGTTCCAGGCACGCTACTATCGGCTTTCGCGGAGCTTTCTTCGAGATTGGGACCTCGGGCCCGCTTACGAACTCAATCCGAGTTCGAGCGTCTATTGTGATTTCACGACGAAACGACCTCTGACGAGGCCCGCGCTGATCTCCGTCTCCAGGTCGATACCCAACCTGCCGAAGATCGTCTTCAGATTCTCCTCGAAGAACACGGACCAGTTCTTCCCCATCCTGTGGCTCAGGAGGATGGTGTGATTCTTGCCATCGACTTCGTGGTGGAAAGTGTACAGCCGCCCATACTTCGATATGACTGATTCGTATATGTGCAGGACAGCGTCGAGCTTGGGGTAGGCATCGTAGAATCGTAGCGTTTCTGAGCCGACCTCCATCGCCGACCACCTCGCAAACTCGCGGACTTCGCTTTCCGTCAGGTACTCCATTCCTTTGGCAAGAAACCGCTTTCGCACCATCCCATAGTCAAGCTCCTCCGCGTATTGATCGAACTCGATGAACCGGGTTAGACAAGCTTCCACCAGGGCGTTCACGCTTTCGTCCCTTTCTTCTGCTGCTTTGCGAATCGCTTTGTCTAGGGCCTCAGGGATTCTGACCGTACGAATTACATGGGGCGACTTTGCCTCACTTGTTACCACGATTATCTCGAGATCCTCTTACCAAGGCCAAAGACAAATCCAAGTTTAGTCATGCGAATTCCCAATCTGCATTATATAACTTATGTTATTTCTTTGTATGGAGTACGGATACTTAGTATCACTTCATAATACATTATAATAGTAAAAGGGCCGAAGAGCCCATGTCGAGAATGGTCGGACTACCGCTAGTCCACCGCAAGGTGCGCATGCTCTACCTTGTCGTGTTCGTGGCGATTATCGCAATCTCCGTCAGTGCGTTCGCAGCGACGGCGACGATAACCAATGCGAACAACGCAGGGTATCAGGGCGTCTACGTCCAAGACAACGGCTACTTCGGCGTCACCAATACCAACTTCTACGTCGTGAACACGGCCCAGACCGCCACCACCCAGCCTCTTGCGTGGGCCAACGGTGGAGTTGGGTACGTGAATGCCCTCGTCGCGGGTGACTGGGACATCACCTTCACCCTCACCGTGAACACAGGCGCGACCGCCAGCCACACCTACACCATAACGGTAGCTAGCACGGCAGCATCAGGTGCCGTGACCCAGCTCTACACGTTCCAGTTCACCACAGCCGCGACCATAACCAACGGGCAGACGATGACCATCATATGGGACACCGGCGCCACCACGTGGACAGCGCCCTACGCACTAACGATCACCATAGCATGATCGCCCATGACCTTCGGGTGGACCAGGAAGCCGAAGCGAAGGCTAGGCAAGACTAGCCTTCTCCTCTTTATCGTACTTTCAACGCTCGTGGTCCTCGCTATTGCAGCGCCCGTAACGGTCACCAAAGCAAACAACGCGTCTTACGCCGGGGTTCTGATTCGGCCTTACTTTGAAAACCAGAACGCCCCGGTCACAGGGTGCACCCTTCCCTGCCTTACGGTCGATACCCAGTCCACCCAACCCTCAGGCTCCAGTTCGTTCACTTTGGCGAGTGCAGCCAGCATGTACCTGTGGTCCCCACAGTTCGGGGGTTCGACCACCATCGGTGCGGGTAATTGGGCACTTGATCTCTGGGCTTCTGCGACCGCTTACAGCAACGTCCCCTTCACTCTCGCCAACAGCCAAGGGAGCGCGACCCCTGCAGGCTTCCAGCAGCAGATCTCCATCAATCCATCGTCATACACCCCATACGAATCGGTGGACCTCGGGAATGTGAGGTTCTGTGCCGACATCGCATGCCACTCAGAGCTTTACTCCTGGCTCGAATCCTGCGCCTCTTCCCCCTGCAACACAGCAACGTCGGCGGTCTTCTGGGTGAACTTGGGCTCAAACACCATTTCCGCAAACGGAGGGAGCATCACAATCTACCTGTGCTTTCTCCCCACCTCTGTCGAGTTCGACGGGGTATACGCCGGAGAGATTCCGACGCTTTCTTCGAGCTACGCCCAGTACGACAACGGAGCCAATGTCTTCTCGCTCTACTTCAACGGTAACACCCCTGTCTCGTCGTTCGTGGCCTACAGCGGCTACACAGTTTCGCAGGTTACAGGTGTCGCCTACGGCACGGGGACCGCCAGCGTGATCAAAGTCACTGGGAGCGCAGCCACGAACGATGCCCAGTTCGCCTACGGCTCAGGGGTATCGAACGAGGGGTACATCGAAGAGGCGAGTTGGGAGTCGGAGACGGCGAACAACAAGGGGTTCCTGGGCCTGGCGGACAGCACGAACCTCGGGAACATACAGAACGCGATAGGAGTCTCGGCAGCCAGCGGCTTCACTGGCGAGTACATCACGGGAGGCACTGTCACCTCCGGTACGACCGTAACCGGGACCTACAGTCAGGGGGCCTGGTTGTACGGGACGATGGTGTACGCGGGCCCCACCTCGACGAGCTACTCCGCCGCAGCGTCCTCTTCCCTCTACCCAGGGTCTCTGACTACAATAAACGGCCACCCCCTGGGGAGCGCGGGCACCCTCTATTTCGCGCCCATGTCACACCACACGGGAACCTCTACTGCGACCTACTACTACAACTGGGCCAGGCTCCGCCTTTACCCGCCCAACGACGTGATGCCGTCGGTTACCCCGGGGGCGCTTTCCTCCAACAAGGTCTCCGTTTCCGCCTACATCACTGGATCGACTGGGACAGTAGTGGCGACGGTGGCAAGCAACGTCCAGTCCCCAACTATGGGAACTAGCACGGCCGAGTATGAGATGAACTTCGGTGGGTCACAAGTGACCATCCCCGCCAACGGTTACATTTCGATAGTCATAGCGTCGTCGACTCCTGCTTACACTGTATACTGGGGAGCGGGCCAACCCACGGACTTCCAGGTCAGTTTCACGACGAGGACGACGTAG
>Ga0187772_10001429_pt1 | contig 11349 bp, 9 predicted proteins | sample 0116_SJ02_MP15_2_FD_133137 | JGI IMG/M metagenome (GOLD analysis project Ga0187772, IMG submission 133137) | Tropical peat soil microbial communities from peatlands in Department of Meta, Colombia - 0116_SJ02_MP15_20_MG | ecosystem: Environmental > Terrestrial > Soil > Wetlands > Peat | place... | reverse complement strand
GGTCTCCCTCGGCCAGCCGCGCCACCTGTTGCGCGAGCTCGGGATGGTCGGGCGAGGCATTCCCGATCAGTCCCAGCCGCCAGTCGCCCTTGCGCGCGCGCAGCGCCTGGAGCAAGCCGACGTGATTCTTCTCCGGCCACATGTTCGCGACGACGAGGAGCAGCGGCGCTTCGTCGGCGAGCGCGTCGGCGGGCGACACCGGCGCCGCCAAAACCCGCTCGATCGCGTTCGGGATGTAGACGCCGGGGAGCCCGAGGTCTTCCCAAAGGCGCACGTCGTAGCCCGCGCGCGAGCTGTAGCCGATCACGTCGGCGCCCGCGATCAGACGCGCGTAGGCCTGCAGGACCTCGGAATTGGCGCGCAGCTCGGCCGAGATCATCGCGTTCACGCACGGCACCGCCACGATGCGCGGTCGCGGTGCGGGCAAGCGCAGGGTCGCAAGGACCGGCCATACCATCGCGTTGGAGAACGCGAGCACCGCGTCGTAGCTCCCGGCCGCGACCAGCGCGCCCAGGCTCGCTCCGGGGTCGCCGTGCAGCTCGTGGATGTTCATGCCGCGGTGCTCGCGGCTCACCCTCGACTCCATCGGTCGTGCCGCGACCTCGACCGTCATCCCTTCGCGCTGGAGCGCCACGCCGACCGCCTCGGCCAGCTTCTCCGTGCCTCCGACCGAGGGAAAGAACCAGTCGCAGACGATCAGGACGCGCTCCACGGTCTGGATGTCGCCGCGGGCAGGAACCGCGATCCGAGCCTGGCCGGCGAGGTCGTCGCGTCGTCGCTCGCGCAGGACGGCGGCAAGCTGAGATCGTGCGTCGTGAGCATCCGGCGATGTCTCGGCGGCACGCTGCAGCCAGTGCGTCGCCTGGACGAGATCGCCGCGCGTGACGCACAAGTGGCCGAGGTTCTCGAGCGCTGCGAGATAGGTGGTGTCGCAGGCCAGCGCGCGCAGCAGGTAGTTCTCGGCCACGTCCGGCCGGCTCTGACTCGCCGCGAGCACCGCGAGGTCGCTGAGCGCCTGCGCCCGTTGCGGATCGGTCGCCTCGGGGTCCTCGGCGCACTCGAGGAGGAGCTCGCGCGCCGTGGCCAGCTCCCCGCGCTCGAACGCTGCTTCTCCACGCGCGATGCGGGCCTCGAGGTCGCTCACTACCCGTTGATCGGCCTGTGCCACGCGACCTGTAGGCGCTCAGGCCGCGGCGGCGACGGCCGCGTGCGCGAGCTCCGCGCGGTCCGGATCCGCATACAGAACGGCGAGGATCGTGGTCTGCGCGGCCCGGGCGTCGTCGGTGCGCGTGAGACCAAGCGCTCCGTGCTCGAACCCCCACGCTTCCAGCAGGGCGGCGAGCTCCTGGGTGTTCCACTCGCGCGCGTCGCACGGGTCGGTGGGCGGCCCGCAGCTGTCGGCGCCGTGGGTCAGGTCGCGGTCGGGCGTGGCGATGACGATCGTCTGAACCGAGTCGAGAATCTGCCGCAGGTTGTCGAGCAGGAACTCGGGGTGACGGAGCCGGCCGAGGACGCCGGCGCAGATAACGACCGCGTCTTCGAGCTCAGCGTCGGCCAGGGGCAGCGGACCGGACTCGTCGAGGTCGTGCTCGCGCCAGGTCCGATGCGGGAACCGCCGGCGGGCGAGCTCGAGATTGGGGCCGTGGTCGATGCCGAGCACCTCGAACCGGTCGGCCAGCGCCGCGAGCTTGGCGCCGCTGCCCGCCCCGAGATCGATGATCCGCCGGGCGCCAAGACGCGCGGCCAGCTGCGCGGCGTGTGGATAGACATCGGGGTTCGCGACCACGCCCTCGCGCTCGTCGCGCAGATCGACCAGGTACTCCGGAGCGTCGCGGGCGATGTAGCCGGGCTTCAGGTGGTAGTCGCGTGAGCTCGGTGCGTGAGCGCGACGGGGAGCCGGCACGACCAGCCGCCGCTGGGCATCATCGAGCCCGTTGCGGGCGAACCGGTCGAACGGGTCCGCGGCCAGCGCCGCGAGGAAATGACCGGCTGCGACCCGGAAGTCGGCCTGAGCGAGCGCCGCCCGGCCGGCGGCCCGCTCATCGCGCGCCCGGGCTGCGTCGAGCTCGGACACCTCGACCAAGCGCTCCGCCTCGAGATCCTGGCTGCGCGCCACGAACAGCAGCGTCTGGCGGAAGTAGTCGTAGCCGGCGACGAGGTCCTCGACGGTGAGCCCGCCGGTGCGGAGGTTCGCCAGCATCCAGCGGCGCATGCCAATGTCGCGGCGGAACAGGTTCGCGACGTCCGCCGCGCTGTCCTTGCCGTGGCTCATGTTCCCGCCGTGACGGCGGTAGCGCGCGACGACCGCCGGCACGAACTCGACCTCCGCTACCTCGGCGACCCTGGCCGCGATGTACCAGTCCTGGGCCGGGAAGAACGCCGGGATCGGACCGATGTGGTCGCGCAGCTGCGCTCGCACCATCAGCGACGGCGCGATCACGAAGTTGGAGCGCAGGAGGTGCGCCGCCACGCGACCCCGGAACGGTGTCTGCTGGGCCTCGTAGAGCCAGGATGGGGCCAGGATGTGCCCGTCGGCGTCGATGACCTCCATGTCCCCGTAGGCCAGACCGGCCTCGGGGTTGCGTCCCAGGGCGTCGACGAGCAGGCGAGTGCGCGAAGCCACCCACATGTCGTCCGCGTCGAGCAGCGTGATCAGCTCGCCGCGCGCCTCCTGCAGGCCGCGCGAGGTGGCGGCGGCGAGGCCGGCGTTGTCCTGGCGGAAGTAGCGGACGCGGCCCGGATGGACGGCGGCGTAGCGGCGGGCGATCTCGCCGGTCCCGTCGGTCGATCCGTCGTCCACCACCACGATCTCGAGGCGGTCCGGCGGGTAATCCTGCGCGAGCGCGCTGTCGAGGGCCTCGGCCAGGTACCGCTCGTAGTTATAGGCCGCGACGATCCCGGAGACGGGCGGGAGATCGGTGCTCATGTCCGCCTCACGCGGCCGGTCGCAATGCCGTTGTCGTGCCGGCCGCCGTGCTCAAGATTGCGCCCGCGACGCGATCCCAGCTGAACGAGCGGGCGGTGGCGGTCTGCTCGGAGGACAGGCGGCCGGACGCGATCGCCGACAGGACTCCCTCGACAAAGGCCCGACGATCCCGGGTCGCGCGCAGGAACGGGCCGAGCGCCGGCGCGTGGGCCGTGTTCAGGGTGACGGTGGGGAGCCCGGCGGCGGCGTAGTTGTAGGCCTTGTGCGGCTCCATCGAATAGGTGAACGGCTCGTCGGTGTGGGGGACGATGCCGACGTCCGAGTGGAGCAGGTACGCGGCGGTCCGCTCGGGCAGACGCTCACCGAGCAGGTGGACGTGTGGGTCGGTGGCGGCCAGCTCGAGCACCTCCTGTGTCGGCCCGATTCCGACCAGCACCACCTCGACCCCGGCCGCGGACAGGTCGCGCACCGCCTGGACGTCGAAGCGCATCGAGAGCGCGCCGACGTAGACGGCGCGTGGACGCCGGACCCGGGCCAGGTCGGACGGCTCGGGCAGCGAGTCGGTCGCGCGGTCGTGCCAGTGGCGATCCACGCCGTGGCCGACGTAGGTGGCGTCGGGCACGTCGTCGATCGATCCCTCCGAGAGGCCGACGACGACGTCGCTGGAGGTGATCAGCTGCCCGCGGACGCGCTCGAGCACGGCCCTGCGCGGTGCCATCACATCCCACTGCGCGAGCTTGTCGTAGGCGACGAGCACGGTGCGCGAGCACACCGGCGCAAACTCGTAGTGAAGCCACCAGTTGGCCTCCGAGACGCCGAAGTTCAGAAGGATCGGGTCGGTCAGCTCGGCCAGCTGGAGTACCCCGCGGGCGACCTCATGCCCCGCGGTCGGGGGGCTGCCGCTGCCGCTGAAGACGAGCAGGCCGCGGTCGTTGCGGGCGCCCAGCTGCGGCTCGCCCGGCGCGGGGAGGAACGGTTCCACGTAGGCGACGCGGCCGGCGGCAGGCGAGCTGACGAGCGAATGCGCGATCGCCTCGCCGGCCCGGCCGAGCTGGCCGTAGTCGTTCTGAAGCCATCCGACGATGACGTCAGGGGCGCTCACGCGGCCTCCGGAAGCCCGGGCAGCAAATCGCGCTCGGCCGCCCAGCGCTCGACGGCGACGAGCGCCGCGGCGGTCACCTGGTCCATGTTGAGGTACTGGTAGCGGGCCAGCCGCCCGACGAACAGCACGTCCGGGCGCTCGCGGGCGGCGAGCGTCTCGTAGCGGTGGTACAGCTCGCGGTTCTCGGGCCGGGGGATCGGGTAGTAAGGGTCGCCCTCGGCAGTGGGGTACTCGTAGGTCAGGGTGCTGAAGTCGGCGGCCTGGCCGGTGAGATGGCGGAACTCGGTGACGCGGGTGAACGGGATCCGCTCGCCCGGGTAGTTGATGACCGCGACCGGCTGGACGAGCCGGCCGCCGGGGGTGGCGCGCGTCTCGCGCTCGAAGTAGAGGCTCCGGTACGGGAGCCTGCCGAGCCGGTAGCCGAAGAACTCGTCGATCGGTCCCGTCCACACCGTGTGGCGCGCCTGGACCTCGGTGCGGATGTCCTCGTACTCGGTGCCGAGGCGCAGCTCGATGTTGGGGTGGTCGAGCATCCGCTCGAACATCGCGGTGAAGCCGGCGGCGGGCATCTTCTGGAAGGAGTCGCCGAAGTAGCGGTCGTCCTGGTTGAAGCGCACCGGCAGGCGACCGCACACCGAGGCGTGAAGCTCGGTCGGGTCGAGCGCCCACTGCTTGCGCGTGTAGCCGCGGAACAGCCGCTCGTACAGGTCACGCCCGACCTTGGCGACGACGGCGTCCTCGGAGTTCTTCAGCTCGGCGCGCGGCTCGGCCAGCGAGGCGAGATACGCCGCGGTCTGGCCCTCGTCGGCGAGCTTGACGCGGTGGAGCCTCTCGATCGTGGTCCGGTTGATCGGGAGCGGGATGACCTGGCCGTCGACCTCGGCCCACACCCGGTGCTCGTAATCAAGCCAGTCGGTGAAGCGCGACAGGAAGTCGGTCACCTTGTCGGCGTTGGTGTGGAAGATGTGGGGTCCGTAGGTGTGGATCAGCACGCCGTGCTCGTCGAGCGCGTCGTGCGCGTTGCCGGCGACGTGCGGGCGGCGGTCGATCACGAGGACGCGCAGGCCGTGCTCCTCCGCCATGCGGCGTGCGCAGACAGCGCCGGCGAAGCCGGCGCCGACCACCAGCGCATCGAGGGACTCCATGGCCCAGTGATCGACGGTGCCGCCGAGTTCTTGATCGCGAGATCGATCAGGCCGACAGGGCGTGGCCGTGCAGCACCGCATCCGGATGCTTGGCGACGAAGCGCTCGCGGTCGGCCGCGACCTGGACGCGGATCCAGGCCGCGAGCTCGGGATCCTCGCTGCCGACGGTCTGCGACAGGCCGTGGCGGATCCGTGAGGTCTCGACGAACACCGGCGGCCGGCCGGCTCCGCGCAGGCGGTGAAGCAGGTCGGTGTCCTGGTACCAGAGGACGAGTGAGGGGTCGAAGAACTCCTCCGGAGCGTCCGAGAACTCCTCGACGCTCTCGCGGCTCAGGGCGAAGCACCAGGCCGGGAAGTCGTAGCGCATCGCTCCGTCGACCGTGAGCGGGAAGGTGACGGCGGCGCCGGCGTCGAGGGCGGCGCGCAGCGGCGGCCACCAGCCGCGCAACGGCTGCACGTCGTCGTTCATCACCACGAGGTAGGGCGTGCGGGCGGCGCGCACCCCGGCGTTGACCGGTGAGGCGAACCCCTGGGGCGGGGAGCCGTTGTCGATGATCACGATCTCGTGGGCGGCATCGGTGCTCGCCTGCACGGCGGCGATGCATGCCCTGACCCGCTCGGAGGTTGCGTCGAGCGTTGGGATGATCACGGTCAGCTCGGGCGTCTCGCCGGGCGAGCGGCGCCCGCCGCCGGTGCGCAGACCCGGTTCGGCGACGACGCTGTGACGAGCGGTGCGCGCCCGCAGTCCCCGCTCGGCGAGCGAAAGGGCGACGGCGCCGACCAGGAGCTGGTCGGGGACGTCAGGCAGGCCGGCGGAGCGCAGGTCGGCGGCGCGTGCGGCGAAGGACCAGGCCGCAACGGGACTGTCGGCCGGCGAGTCCGCAGTGGTGCTGACCGCGAGTCCGACGGCCGGGTCCTCCAGCGCGCGAGCGAGGGGAGCCAGCCAGCCGGGCGCGGGAACGGCGCTGTCGCGCAGCACGACCACGACCTCGGTCCGCGTGTGGAGCAGGCCCTCCGCGACGGCGGCGGCGAAGCCGACGCGCCGGTCGGTTCGCACCACCTGGACATCGCCCTCCAACCGGGCCAGCAGCCCCTGCAGGCCAACGGACGCGTCGTCGACGATGATGATCTCGTGGGTCGGCTCGTCGGGTTGGGCCGCGATGCCCTCGAGGCACCGCAGCGCCTGAGCCGCGCCGCCGCACAGCGGCACGATGATCGAGATCGTCGGCGACATCTATTCCCGGTGATCGGCAGGCGCGTGGTCGGGTTGAGGTGCGCCTTCGCCTCGGGCGGGCGCGTATCGGCGGTACCAGGCGATCGTGCGACGCAGCCCTTCGTGCAGACCGACCTGCGGCTCCCAGCCGGTCGCGGCGCGCAGCTTGCCGGAGTCGAGCCACTGCCGGTCGATCTCGCCGGCTGGAGTCCCGGCCCCCCGCACCTCCGGCGTCACGCCGGTCCCGGCCAGCGCGCAGACCAGCCCGACCACCTCCAACACGGAATGCGGCTCGCCGCCACCGGCGTTGAAGGCCTCGCCGCCGCCTCGACCCACGTCGAGCAGGTCGCATACGGCGAGATAGGCGGCGACTGCGTCGTCGACGTACAGGAAGTCGCGTTGGGGCGTGCCGTCCGACCGGATCACGGGCGCGCGTCCCTCGATGACGGCTGCGACGGCCTCCGGAATCAGTCGAGACGGATTGAAATCCCCGCCGCCGTACAGGTTTGCGCAGCGTGTCACCACGACCGGAAGTCCGAATGTGTGCCAGTAGGAGCGTCCGATCAGATCGGCCGCGGCCTTCGAGACGTCGTACGGGTGGCGGGGAACGAGCGCAAAGCTCTCGCGGTAGGGGAGCTCATCCTGGGCTCCGTAGGCCTTGTCCGATGAGGCGATGACCGTGCGGGGGATGCCGGCGCGCCGGCACGCCTCGAGCAGCGTCCACGTGCCGCGGATGTTCGTCTCGAACGTGGAGGTCGGCCCGCGGTTGGCGATTCCCACCACCGCCTGGGCAGCCAGGTGGAACACGGTGTCGACCTCGTACTCGCCGAGCGCGCGGTCGAGCAAACGAGCGTCGCAGACGTCGCCGTGCACGACGTCGACGAACCGCTCGGTGCCTTCCAGGACGAGGGCCGACGCGCTGACCTCGTCGCGCTTGAGCACGGTCACGCGCGCCCGGCGCTCAAGGAGCGCCTTGACCAGCCAGCCGCCCAGGAGCCCGTAGGCGCCGGTGACGAACACCGAGCGATCGGACCACGTAGTCACAGGCGGGCATTAATCCACACGGGGGCGGGCCGCCAAGGCAGCCCGTCCCCGTTTTCCGGTTCCCTCGATGAATCGGACGTGGTTATGTGGCCCCGCGCGATGTGAGGTGGGACGGTCGCGGGGCGGGTTGTGCCCTCGGCGGCGACAGCGAAGCGGTCGCGTTCGAAGCTTGGGTCGTCTAACCGGGCGACGCATCAGGCGCCGCCCGGATCGACGAAAGGGGGCTCAGCCCGTGATCAGCTTCAGCACCAGCTGAGGCTCTGAGTTGGCTTGCGACAGCATCGCCGTGCCGGCCTGCTGGAGCACCTGCTGCTGGGTCAGCGTCGTCATCTCGGACGCCATGTCGACATCCTGGATGCTGCTCAGCGAGGCGGACATGTTCTCCTGCGTCGCCGAGATGGCGTCCGAGGTGTACTGGAGGCGGTTCTGGACCGCGCCCAGCGTCGCCGCCAGGCTCGAGATGTTGTTGATCGCGGCGCCGATCAGGCTCAGCGCGTTGGTCTGCCCGAGGCTGAACACCACGCCACCGCTGGTCGCGTTGGCGCTGTTGGCGCCCCACGAGAAGCCAACCGTGGTGTCGAGTCCGCCGGTGCCCTCGATGTTCGCGAAGGACACGGCCAGCGTGTCGGTCGCGTTCGGGCCGACCTGGAAGGTGACCGCACCGCTGACGCCGGCGGTCCCGTTCAGGAGGTTGATCCCGTTGAACTGCACGGAACCGGTCTGACGGTCGATCTCCTGGGTGAGCTGGTTGACCTCATCCTGGATGTCCGTCTGGTCGCTCGTGGACAGGTCGCCGTTCTGATACTGAACGCCCAGCTCGCTGATCCGCTGGAGCATGCTCTGCACGTTGTTGAGCGCGCTGTCGGCGGTCTGGACCATCGAGGTCGCGTCGCTCACGTTCTGGCTCGCCTGCTGCAGGCCGTTGACCTGAGTGGTCAGGCCCTGGCTGATCGCGTACCCGGCAGCATCGTCGGCCGCGGAGTTGATGCGAAGACCTGAAGACAGATCCTCCATCGCCTTCGAGACGGCGTTGCTCGAGTTATTCAGGCTGATCTCGGTCTGCATCGCCGAGGTGTTGGTGAGAATCGAAAGGGACATTTGGTTACACCTCCGTGGTGTGGTCGTTTTAGTCAGTCCCCCGGCGGCTCCCTGCCACCGGTCTCCCCTGTTATCGCCTCCGGCCACGCGGGCTTGAGGGGCGTCCAGATCGGTCTGGACACTCTGCTCTCGAGCCGCCCCGACGGCCCGCCTGCGTCAGGCCGTGACGTCGATGTGCAGGCCGGAATCGTCCTCGCCGTCGGAAGACTCGTCGGCGTAATCGAGCTCGTCGTCCGGCAGACCGCCGGGTCCGCGCTCGGGTTGCGCGCGCCGGCGACGGCGCTGGTCCTGGCCGCCGCCCGCCTGTGAGGAGTCGCGGCCCACGCCGCGGACCGTCGGCGCCGGGCTAATCGGCGGGAGGTTCGGCGTGACCGGGATGATCGGGTGGAGCGGGTCCATGGGTGCTCAGCGCGTTCGACGTGGTCCGCCTCGCTTGGCCTGGGGTCAGGAACCCGCGGCCGCTTGCTCCGGGGAGGCGTTTCTGACGGGCTCCGCCCGTGCCGGGATGAGGTCGGGGTCGGGCCCCGATGCGCGCTCCACGGCCGCTCGCAGCTCGGCCACAAGGAGCTGGCGCCACACGGTCACCGCGCACGCCCACGCGAGCATGTAGCCGACGATCCCGGCGATGAGCGCCCGCAGGGCCAGGTCGAAGGTCGGAACGCCGGCCTTGTAGGAGAGGTATCCGGCGAGCGCGAATCCGGCGATCCCGCCCCAGCCCTTGGCCCGGCGGACCTGGTAGCTGGCGCGGGGATGGGCGGCGACGCTCGGGCCGGCAGCAGCGTCGCCGGAGCCCTTGCCCTTCTTCTTGTCCTTCTTGCCCGCGGCCTTCTCGGCGCCCTTGTCGCCCTTCTTGCTCATCCGGCCCTCCTGTGGTCGATCGTGTGGCCGAGCTTGGCCAGCGCCTCGCGCTGGCGCGCGAACACGAAGTGGATCAGCCGCTGGCGGTCATCGGCGGAGATCTGCTCGAACACGAGCGCACGCCGACCTTCGGCTTCTGCCCGGACGATCCGGGCGAAGCCGGCGATCTCGGGCACCCCGGCACCCAGGTCGATGGTGAAGCGCACGATCGAGTCGAGCTCGAGGTGAGCGGCTCCGCTCAGCAGCATGCCGCCGCCGCTGATGTCGATCGCGTGCGTGGCGGTTGGGTTCCCGTCGAGGCGGTCGCCGTTCGCCAGCGCCACGTGCTGCACCGCCGGCACCCGCACGAACTCGCGGCGCTGGGTGATCTCGGGAGCCGCCGACACCTCGAAGCGCACCAGGTCGCGCTCCTGGAGCACGGCCTGACCGCGGAAGCGGACCACGCCTCGCGGCGTCACGTACTCGAGCACCAGCGGATCGCCGGTCTCCCCGAGCTCGTCCGCGGCATCGGGCGTCAGCTCCTCGGCGGCGTCGAGCATGAGCACGAGCATCAGGAAGTCCCCGCGCTCGAATACCCGCACGGGGATGTGACTGCCCACGGGCGTGGTCAGCTTGCCGTCGGTGCCTCCGACGTTGAGGCGGATGACCTTGCCGGTGGGCTCGGGCTCGCCGGTCATGGGATCACGGATTCGACGCCCTACGGCAGCAGGCGCGCGGCGAGCGCCGACGGATCGGCCGCCGACAGCGCGCCCTCGAGCTCCAGGCCCTCGTGGATGTAGGCGACCGGCATGCCGCTGATCTGGGACAGCTCCGCCGCGATCCCGAGCTGGTCGGCCTCGTCGGCGTGGGTGACCGCGATCCCGTCGGCGCCGAGCGCGGCGAACCCGTCGATCAGCTTGCGGGCGGCGTGCACGCTGAAGGTGGCGGGCACGGCGATGTAGACCGCGTCGAGGTTGAGCGACCGCAACTCCGCGGCCAGCGCGTCGACGGTGCCCGGATCCTTCGGGGTGGCCGCGGCGGTGTCGATCACGACGAGGCCGCCGTCGCGGCCGTGCTGGACCGGCGGGCCCGCCTCGGCGCCGTTGGCGGCGCCCATCACCCATACGTTCTGGCCCTTGAGGAGCTCCTTGAGATCGCCGCCCCAATCCTCGCCGCCGAGCGACACAACGCTCGCGGCGAGCGTCGAGCGCTTCGCGTAAGCGGTCGCGAGCGCGGCGGCGCAGCGGGTCTTGCCGGCGCCGCCGGCGCCGACGAAGGCGACCGCCGCGCCCGAGGGCGGGAGCGGAGCCGGCGCGGGAACGATGGCTGCGAGCGTGGCGCGCACGGCGTCGCGGAGGGTGCCGTTGAACAGGGGCGAGCGGTGCGCCGAGGCGGCCACGATCAGTTGTTCGGCCCAGCTCTCGCTGATGCCCTGGCCGGTGAGTTCGGCGATGACGGCCGCGGCCTCGCCCGAGTCCAGGTTGCCGGCCTGCTTGGAGACCCAGGGGCTGGCGGCCGGCGGGACCGGCGTCTCCAGCGCCGGAGCCTCTGGAATGACCGGGGCAGGGTTTTGGATGATTGGTTCAGTGAGCGCGGGGCCAACGGGCTCGCCATCGAGCGGGGCGGGCGCGGCGGGCTCGGGCACGGACGCGGGCACGGGCACGGGCACGGGCACGGGGGCGACGGCCTCAGGCGCCGGCGAATCGCCGAGGACCCGGCCGGATGTGACGAGCTTGACGAGCTCGTCGATGTCGACGTGCGCGGCGGCCTGCTCGAGGCGGCTGACGAACGACTCGGCGCTCAGCTCCTCGCCGGCCGGAGTGGCCGGGGCGAAGGGCGCTACCGGGGCGGCGGGCGGCTCCGAAGCGGGCGCGGTGGCGAAGGCGTCGGCCTCCCGGGCCCAGCGGGCGACGGGCTCGGCCGGCGGCCGGATCGGATCGAGGGCCGGCGGCTGGATCGGATCGAGGGCCGGCGGCTGGATCGG
>Ga0187772_10001428_pt1 | contig 11352 bp, 11 predicted proteins | sample 0116_SJ02_MP15_2_FD_133137 | JGI IMG/M metagenome (GOLD analysis project Ga0187772, IMG submission 133137) | Tropical peat soil microbial communities from peatlands in Department of Meta, Colombia - 0116_SJ02_MP15_20_MG | ecosystem: Environmental > Terrestrial > Soil > Wetlands > Peat | place... | reverse complement strand
GGCAGCTGCGATGTGAGCGTCGCGCCCGCAAGCGGTGACTGCCCGCGCAGCCACACGATGGCTACTGCCGCCACGCCGGCAGCGACAGCGGCCGCGGCGAGCGGCTGCCACCAGCGCACGCGGCCGCGCGGCCGCGGCGGCGCTACCGCCATCCCGAGCTCGGGCTCGGCGAGCAGTACCGCGCTCACCCGCCCGGCCAGCGGCGCGTTCAACCGCACGCCGCGCTCGGCGCGGATCACCGCACCCACCACCGCGTAGCGGCCCCAGCGCGCTTTCAGCTCCTCGTCGCGCGACAACCGCCGTGCCAGCAGCTCGCACTCCGCCGGCGGCAGCTCGTCATCGAACATCGCCGAAAGTTGGCTATCGAGCTCCTCGTTCATCCCAACTCCTCTGCGCGCCCAAGGCCGCCTTCGAACACCTCGCGCAGGCGCCGGTCGATGGCTTCACGCGCCCTGAAGATGCGTGACCGCACCGTACCCACCGGGCAATCCATGGCAGCGGCGATCTCTTCGTAAGAGAGGCCCTCGAGCTCGCGCAGGACGATCGCGGTACGCAGATCCTCCGGCAGCGCGTCGATGGCCGCATTCACGGTGGAGCGGATCTCATCCGTCAGCACCAGCCCTTCCGGGGTCTCGGAGTCCTTCATGCGCCCTTGCATGTCGTACGACTCATCGCTGTTGCTGCGATCGAGGTTATATTCGATGGGACTGCGATCACGCGAGACCACGGCATTCTTGGCAGTGTTGATGGCTATGCGATACAGCCACGTGTAGAAGGCGCTGTCCCCGCGGAACTGCGGCAGCGCGCGGTAGGCCTTGATGAAGGCCTCCTGGGCAATGTCCTCGGCCTCAGCGGCGTTGCGCACGTAACGCATGACCAGCTTGACGAGTTTGTGCTGGTACTTGAGCACCAGCGCATCGAATGCCCCCTTGTCTCCGCGCTGCACGCGGCGTACCAGGCTCAGATCACTTGCATCGGCGCCCACCGCGCCCTCATTCCCCGGCAGAGGGGCGCCGCGCTGTGCGCTGGATAGACTGTGACCTCTTGTAAAAGTTCAGCATGGCGGGTCGTCGGTAGAGCCGGCAGAATACCGCCGACCCGCCCCCCCGATCGAATTATGCCCGGATGCGCTGCACCACCCCCGCGAGCGGCCCCTCCGGCGGCACCTCCCCCCCCAGCAGGTATCCGGCCAGAGCCGGGTCCGGGAGCGCAAGGAGCTCGACAAATGCCCGCCACTCCTCTTCGGAGGCGCGTGGCAAGGCCTCGCGGGCGAAGCGCTCGAGCAGAATATCGAGCTCCTTCATGCCCCTGCGGCAGTGCCACAACAGCCGCCGTACCTCGCGCTCACGCCGGCTGCCGTCCATCGCCGGAATGTCAGCCACTTGTGTGACGGCGATCACGCTCAACTCTGCCGCCCGATGAGCATCTTTCTGATTTCGGCGATGGCGCGCGCCGGGTTCAGATCCTTCGGGCACGCATCGGTGCAATTCAGGATCGTATGACAGCGATACAGCCGGAAGGGGTCCTCGAGCTGATCGAGCCGCTCGCCGGTCGCTTCATCGCGGCTGTCGATGATCCAGCGGTAGGCGGCGAGCAGCGCCGCAGGGCCGAGGAAGCGGTCGCTGTTCCACCAGTAGCTCGGACAGGCGGTCGAGCAGCACGCGCACAGGATGCAGGCCGCTGGCCGGTCAATCTTCTCCTGGTCCTCTTTCGACTGCAGCCGCTCGCGATCCGGTGAGACCGGGGTCCGCGAGCGCAGCCAGGGCTTCACCGAGGCGTACTGCGCGTAGAAGTGGGTGAGATCGGGTACCAGGTCCTTCACCACCGGCAGGTGCGGCAGGGGGTAGATGCGGATCTCGCCGCGCAGGTCCTGCATGTGCGTGGTGCAGGCCAATCGGTTGATGCCGTTGATATTCATGGCGCACGAGCCGCAGATCCCCTCGCGGCACGAGCGGCGGAAGGTGAGGGTCGAATCCGCTGCCGCTTTCAGCTGGATCAGCGCATCGAGCACCATCGGGCCACAGCTTCTCACGTCGAGCTCGAAGGTGTCGAGGCGTGGGTTCTCGCCGCTATCGGGGTTGAAGCGGTAGATGCGCAAAGTCCGCACCTCGCGGACCCCAGCAGCCGCGGGATGGTGGACCCCTTTGCGGATGCGTGAGTTGGCGGGCAGGCGGAACTCGGTCATCGCAATCCCTCAGTAGACACGTGGCCGAGGCGGGATCGACTCCACCTCGCCGGTGAGCGTGTTGAGGTGCACCGGCCGGTAATCGAAGCGCGTGCGCGCCGGTCCCTCCACCCACACCAGCGTGTGCTTCAGCCAGTTGACGTCGTCGCGCTGGGGAAAGTCCTCGCGGGCATGAGCGCCGCGACTCTCGGTACGGTTCGCGGCCGAATGGATCGTGGCGGTCGCCTGGAGCAGCAGGTTCTCGAGCTCGAGTGTCTCGATCAGGTCGGTATTCCAGACCAGCGAGCGATCGGCAATGCGTACGTCGGCGAAGGAGACGAAGGTCGCGCCGATGCGCTCGATGCCGTGCGCCAAGCTGTCGGCGCTGCGGAACACGGCGGCATCGAGCTGCATGGCCTTCTGCATCTCCAGGCGGATCGCGGCCGTGGTGCGCGTGCCGCTGGCACTGCGCAAGCGCTCGAGCCGCTCGACCGCCGCCGCGCCCGTTGCGGCTGCGAGCGGTGCGTGGCGGCTGCGCGGCCGAATCCGCTCGGCGCAGCGCCGCGCGGCCGCGCGGCCGAAAACCACCAGGTCGAGCAGCGAGTTGCTCCCCAGGCGGTTCGCACCGTGCACCGAGACGCAGGCCGCCTCGCCCACCGCCATCAGACCGGGGACGACACTGTCGGGATTGCCCTCGCGCGGACACACCACCTCACCGTGATGGTTGCAGGGAATGCCACCCATGTTGTAGTGCACGGTGGGCTGCACGGGGATCGGCTCGCGGGTGACATCGACGCCGGCGAAGATGCGTGCGGTCTCCGCGATCCCCGGCAGCCGCTCGTGTATCACTGCGGCCCCGAGATGCTCGAGATGCAGGTCGATGTAATCGTGATCCGGACCGACGCCGCGGCCCTCGCGGATCTCGACCGTCATCGCCCGGCTCACCACATCGCGCGAGGCGAGGTCCTTGGCGTTGGGGGCGTAGCGCTCCATGAAGCGCTCGCCCTTGGAGTTGGTGAGATAGCCGCCTTCGCCGCGCGCGCCTTCGGTGATGAGACAGCCCGCGCCGTAGATGCCGGTCGGGTGGAACTGCACGAACTCCATGTCCTGCAACGGCAGCCCTGCGCGCAGCACCATGGCGTTGCCGTCCCCGGTGCAGGAATGTGCCCCGGTGCAGGTGAAGTAGGTGCGCCCGTAGCCGCCGGTGGCGAGGATCGTCACGTGCGCGCGGAAGCGATGCAGCGTTCCGTCGTTGAGGTCGAGCGCCACGACGCCGCGGCAGGCGCCGTCCTGCATGATCAGATCGATGGCGAAGTACTCGATGAAGAACGTCGCAGCGTGGCGGATCGACTGCTGGTAGAGCGCGTGCAGCATCGCGTGTCCGGTGCGATCGGCGGCGGCGCAGGTGCGCTGCGCGATGCCCTTACCGAAGTGGGTGGTCATGCCGCCGAATGCGCGCTGATAGATGTGCCCGCTCTCGGTCCGCGAGAACGGCACGCCATAGTGCTCGAGCTCGATGACCGCCGCGGGCGCCTCCTTGCACATCAGCTCGATCGCATCCTGGTCGCCGAGCCAGTCCGAGCCTTTGACGGTGTCGTACATGTGCCAGCGCCAGTCGTCCTCGCCCATGTTGCCGAGCGCCGCGCTAATGCCACCCTGCGCCGCGACGGTGTGACTGCGCGTCGGAAAGAGCTTGGTGATGCAGGCGGTTGAGAGGCCACTCTCGGCGAGACCGAGAGTGGCGCGCAGGCCCGCACCGCCGGCGCCGATCACGATGACGTCGTAACTGTGATCGACGAGTGCGGCGGCGCTCACGGCGCGCCTCGCAGGGCCACCCTGAGAATCGCCAGCACTCCGGCCGCGGCGACCAGCACGTGTACGAAGGTGAAGAGGACGAGGGTGACCGCCTTGAGGCCGCCATGCACGTAGTCTTCGACCACCACGGCGACGCCGAGTCGCGAGTGCCAGGCTGACGCCAGCACCAGCAGCACCAGCAGCAACGCGCTGGAGCTGTGGGCCATCCACGCGCTCACCGTCGCCTGGTCGAGCGACGGCAGCGTCAGCAGCGATACCAGGAACCATATCGAGAGCGGTACCAGCGCCACGGCGGTGAGGCGCTGCAGCCACCAGTGATCTACGCCCTGACGGGCCGTTCCCATTCCCAGCACCCGGCTGAGCGGGCTGCGCAGGCTCATCGAAAGTGCGCTCCGCCGACCCAGAGGCAGTACCCGATCACCAGCACCAGCACGATGCTCACGGCGATCGTCGCTTTCGCGCTCGCGCGCGACTGCGCACGCTCGAGTCCGCGGCCTGTATCCGAGATGAGATGGCGGATGCCGGCGCTGAGGTGGTAGCAGAAGGCGACCACGAGTCCCGCGTACACAACCCTGGCCAGGGGCGACGACAGAATGACGGTGGCGCGCGCGAAGCTGCGCGCACCGCCGGCGACGGCCATCAGCCAGTACACGAGCAGGAGCAGTCCCGCCGAGAGTCCCAGGCCGGTGATGCGATGGAGACCGGAGGTGACCATGGTGTACGTGAGCTTGTACACCTGAAGGTGAGGCGAGAGCGGTCGGGTCGGCATAGACTAGAAGTCGATGCAGCGGCCGTCTTTTTCCCAGTCGCCGAAGCGCGTGGGATCGACGCCAGCGTAGCCGCCGATTTCGCGTGGCCGTCCGGGGTGCGCGGCCGGAGCCTCCGCGGTCTCTGCGGCGGGGATGGGCGCATCCACGGCTCGGATGGAGGTTTGATCGGTCGGTGCAGAACAACCGCCGGACGGCGCCGAAGCGCGAGCGCCCGAGCTCTTGTGATACGACGTCGGCATACTATCTATCAAGTCTGCCAGAATTCGGCTGACGCAGCCACGGCAAGGCTGCGAACAAACCTCGTCAACAGCATGAGCAGCGAATGCAAATCGGTGCCGCTCGGAACGCTCGGCGTGCTGCGTGTTAGCGGTCCCGACGCTGTGTCGTTTCTGCAGGGTCAACTGTCGAACGACATGACGCGGCTCGCCGCCGCTCACGCGCTTCTCGCCGGTTACCACAATCCGCAAGGGCGGGTGATCGCGCTGCTGCGCGTGCTGCGGCTCGCTGGCGATGAACTGCTCGCCGTGCTGCCGCGCGAGCTGATCGCGCCAGTGGCGCAGCGCCTCGGCAGGTTCATTCTGCGGGCGAAGGTGAAGCTGGCCGATGAGTCTGCGCAGTGGACGATCCGCGGTGTGATGCAGTCTGCAGCCGCGGATGCGCACGGAGCGCAAACGCCGGACGCGGCCGCGACGGCGCCCGCACTGCTCGCCGAGCTGCCCGCGACGCTGAACGGCGCGACACGAATCGGAGCGTCACTTGCGGTGCGGGTGGCGCAGCAGCCGGCACGCTGGCTGCTCGTCAGCCCGGCTGCGCAGTGGTCGGATCCGCCGCTGCTGCGCGATTGCAGTGCAGCCGGCCTCGAGCTGTGGGAGCGGTTGGCGGTCGCCGCCGGCGAGCCCGAAGTCTACGCCGTGACCTCGGGCGAGTTCGTGGCGCAGATGCTGAATCTCGACGTATTGGACGCGATTGCCTTCGACAAGGGTTGCTACACCGGCCAGGAGATTATCGCGCGTGCGCACTTCCGCGGTCGGGTCAAGCGGCGCCTGCAGCGCTTTCTCACCGACGAGCGCACGCAATTGCAGCCCGGAGAGTCAGGGGTGCTCTCCGACGGCCGCTCCTTCAAGGTCGTGCGCGCGGTGGCCCGTCCCGACGGCAAGTGCGAGTTTCTCGCCGTGGCTGCCTCGGTTACTGCCCCGGGCGAGCAGGAGTTGGCGGGCGGCGCGGGCACTGCCGGCACCCCGCAGGGCGCTGAGCCACTCGCCGCAGAGCGGCTCGAGCTGCCCTACTCGTTGCCTGACTGAGGAAGCCCTTGCGAGCGCCTGGTCAGGTGCCGGCCATGGTGCGCCTTGCCACAGCCTTGCCGCAGGAGAGCGAGTCTCCCTTGGACGATAGTTACGATTTTGCGTAAGTGAAATTGCAGCGACGCGAGCGCAATTGTCCTTATCTCACCGCGGCATGCAATGGGTTCTTCATACGACCTTACTTGCACATTTCCGTAACTATCAATCACGGGACCCACATGCACCCGCCTTGAACTCGCTCCCGGTGCAGCGCTGATTGCTGGCGCGCGTGTCCCCTTCAGCCGGATTCCGGCCGCATGTGCGGGAAAAGAATCACGTCGCGGATCGAAGGCGAGTCGGTGAAGAACATCACCAGACGATCGATGCCGACCCCGAGCCCCGCCGCGGGCGGCATACCGTACTCGAGCGCCCGCACATAGTCGGCATCGTAGAACATCGCCTCCTCGTCGCCGCGCTCCTTGCGCGCCGCCTGGGCGCGAAAGCGCGCGGCCTGGTCCTCCGGATCGTTGAGCTCGGAGAAACCGTTGGCGATCTCGCGTCCGGCGAGGAAAAACTCGAAGCGATCCGCGACGAAGGGATCGGCATCATTGCGGCGCGAGAGCGGTGAGACCTCCGTCGGGTACGCGTAGACGAACGTCGGATCGAGCAGCCGGCTCTCAGCCGTCTTCTCGAAGAGGTCCATCTGCAGCTTGCCCGGTCCGTCCTGCGTCTCGACCTTGATGCCGAGCTGCTCGCCGAGCTTGCGCAGGTACGTCAAGTCGCGCAGCGACAGCGGGTCGATGGCCGGATTGTGCTCGATGATCGCCTGCTCGACCGTGAGACGGCGGAACGGCCCGGCGAGCTCGTAGCTGCGTCCCTGATAAACGGCCTGATGCGTGCCGTTGAGCGCCTCGGCGAGGCCGCGGATCGCCTTCTCGACCCAGTCCATGAGGTCGCGATAGCCGGCATACGCAAGGTAGAGCTCGAGCATCGTGAACTCCGGGTTGTGCTGGGTGGAGACCCCCTCGTTGCGGAAGTTGCGGTTGATCTCGTAGACGCGCTCGAGTCCGCCCACGATCAGGCGTTTCAGGTACAGCTCCGGCGCGATCCGCAGGTACATGTCCAGCCCCAGCGCGTTGTGATGGGTACGGAACGGGCGCGCGGCTGCACCCCCCGGGATCGGCTGCAGCATGGGCGTCTCGACTTCGAGGAAGTCGAGCGCGTCGAGGAAGTCGCGCAGATATCGCACGATGCGCGTTCGGGTTCGGAACACCTGCCGCGTCGACTCGCTCATGACCAGGTCGACGTAGCGCTGGCGATAGCGCATCTCGGTGTCAGCGAGCCCGTGCCACTTGTCGGGCAGTGGCCGAAGTGACTTTACCAGCAGGCGCAGCGTCTCCACCCGCACCGACAGCTCCCCGGTGCGGGTTCGGAACAGCACGCCGCCCGCGCCGAGAATGTCACCGACATCGAAGCTCTTGAATGCTTGGTAGGCCTCGCCGAGCGCTTCCTCCTGGAGGTAGAGCTGGATCAGACCGGTGCGGTCGGCGATTTTGGCGAAGCTCGCCTTGCCCATAACCCGCTTGAGCATGAGGCGCCCGCCGACCATGACGCGCGTCGGGTTGGCATCGAGCCACTCGCCGCTGCGCTCGCCGAAAGCTGCATGCAACTGGCCGGCGAGCGCATCGCGGCGGTAGTCGTTCGGGTAGGCGCCGCCGCCGGGCACGCCGCCGGGCACGCCGCCCGGTCCGTCGCCGGGTCCGGCGCTGCTGGCGCGCAACTGCGCGAGCTTCGCGCGCCGCTCGGCAATCAGCTTGTTCTCCTCGGGCGAGGCTGCCGCGCCGCTGGGCTCTTTGACGTCCGTCATGGGCTAGAGTCCCGCCTTGAGCGAGGCTTCCATGAACTGATCGAGATCGCCGTCGAGAACCGCGCCGGTGTTGCCCACTTCGACTCCGGTGCGCAGATCCTTGATGCGCGACTGGTCGAGAACGTACGAGCGGATCTGGTTGCCCCAGCTCACATCCGACTTGGACTCCTCGAGCACGCGGGCGGCGGCGTTGCGCTTGTTGACTTCCAGCTCGTAGAGCTTGGCCTTCAGCATCTTCATGGCGGTCGAGCGGTTCTTGTGCTGGCTGCGCTCGTTCTGGCAGGCGACCACGATTCCCGTTGGCAGATGCGTGATGCGCACCGCGGACTCCGTCTTGTTGACGTGCTGGCCACCCGCCCCGGAGGAGCGATAGACATCCACCTTGAGGTCGGCGGGGTTGATCTCGACCTGGATATCGTCGTCGATCTCGGGCGAGACGAACACCGAGGCGAAGGAGGTGTGCCGGCGGTTGCCCGAATCGAACGGCGACTTGCGCACCAGGCGGTGCACGCCGGTCTCGGTACGGAGCCAGCCATAGGCGTACTCACCCTGCACTGCCACCGTCGCGCTCTTGATGCCTGCAACCTCGCCCGGGCTCGAATCGATCACCTCGCAGGTGAAGCCGCGGGCGGCGCCCCAGCGCAGGTACATGCGCAGCAGCATCTGCGCCCAGTCCTGCGCCTCGGTGCCTCCCGCCCCCGCCTGGATGTCGAGAAAGGCGTTGTGCGAGTCCATCTCGCCGCGGAACATGCGCTTGAGCTCGAGGTGGCGGACGTCGGCCTCGAGGCGCTGCGCCTCGCGTTCAATATCGCGCGCGGCCGGCTCGTCACCCTCGGCCTCGGCGAGCTCGAGCAGCTCCGTCGCCTCGCTGATGCCGCAAGTGGCGCGGTCGATCTCGCCGACGTCTGCGCTCAGGCGGGCGCGCTCGCGCCCGAGCTCCTGAGCGCGGGTGGGGTTCGACCAGATGTTCGGATCCTCGAGCTCGCGCGCGACTTCCTCGAGTCGCTCCCGCTTGCGATCGTACTCAAAGAAACCCCCGTAGCGAGGCCAAGCGCTCGCCGAGGTCTTTGAGCTGTCTTCTGAGCGGGCTGACTTCCATGACGAGGCCGGGATGCTAAAGGGCGCGCTGCCTGCGCGGCAAGCGGCCAGGCAGTCCGCCCGACGCGGCACCCGGACGGCCGATCATCGCCCGGCCGGAACCGTCGCCGGCAGCAGGTGATCGATCAGCAGCTGCAGCCGCCGCTCGCCCTGGTACTCGTTGACCTCGAGCCGGTAGACCAGATGCCGGAGCCCTTCGGGCAGCTCGAACGAGCTCCCCTCCTCGATGTGATTGAAGGCGATGGCGTCAAAAGATCGGCCGCCGCGCGGCACCTGCACCCACATCTTCACGTGCCGATCGGCGATCACCCGCGCCCCGCGCACGCTGAACAGGCCATCGAAGCTCGGCTCCGGGAAGGCAGGCCCCCAGGGGCCACCGGCACGCAGCGCCCGGGCGGTATCGAGCGCGATCTCCTCCGTTGCCAGCTCACCGTCGGTCTCGACTGCGTCCGCAGGCGCCGCCGCTCCGATCCAGCGCGCCACCTCCTCATCGAAGGCGCGGGCGAAATCATCGAGCCGCTCGCGCTCGAGCGTCAGCCCCGCCGCCATGGCGTGTCCGCCGAAGCGACTGACGAGGCCGGGGTGACGCGCGGCGATTGCATCCAGCACGTCGCGAACGTGCACGCCAGCCACCGAGCGCGCCGACCCGCGCAGCGTCGTAGGATCCGCGCTCGCGAAGGCGATCACCGGCCGCCGTACGCGGTCCTTGATGCGGCTCGCGACGAGCCCCACCACCCCCTGGTGCCAGCTCTCATCGTACAGGCACACTCCGCAGCGCCGCACGGCGGCCGGACCTCCGATCTCGAGCGCGCGCACCGCGCCGAGCGCTTCCTGCTGCATCCTGGCCTCGATCGTGCGTCGCTCCTCGTTGAGCTCGTCGAGGCGGGCGGCGAGGCGCTGCGCCGTCGCCTCGTCGTCCGCGAGAAGACACTGGATGCCGATGGTCATGTCGTCGATGCGCCCGGCGGCGTTCAAGCGCGGGGCGACGGCAAAGGCCAGATCGGCCGCGGTGAGATCGCCCGCGCCGCGGCCGGCGAGCGTGAGCAGCGCGCGGATACCGGGCACGCAGCGCCCGGCACGGATGCGCTTCAGCCCCTGCGCCACGAGCACGCGGTTGTTGGCATCGAGTGGCACCACGTCGGCGACCGTGCCGAGCGCCACCAGGTCGAGGAGCTCCGCGACACCCGGCCCCAGCCTCACCAGTCCGGCTGCCTCCAGGCGGCGTCGCAGCGCCGCCATGACGTAGAAGGCGACGCCGACGCCCGCAAGCGCACGGCTGCGGAAGGAGCTGGCGGAAAGGTTGGGATTGACGATCGCGTTGGCCGCGGGGAGTTGCGCGCCCGCGAGGTGATGGTCGGTGACGAGGACATCGATGCCGCGAGAGCGTGCGGCCGCGACGCCCGCGTTGCTCGAGATGCCGTTATCGACCGTGACGATCAGGCTCGGCGAGCGCTGCGCGGCGAGCGCCACGATCTCCGGGGTAAGACCGTAGCCGAAGCGAAAGCGGCTCGGCACGAGAAAGTCGACGGCTGCGAACCCGCATGCTCGGAGCGCACGGACCACGAGTGCGCTGCTGGTCGCCCCGTCGGCGTCGAAATCGCCGATGACCAGCACGCGCCCGGCGCTGCGATGCGCGAGCAGCAGCTCGACCGCCGCATCGACTCCCTCCAGAGTGCCGACAGGCAACAGCCGCCCAAGCGATGTATCCAGCTCGAGCGCCGAGCGCACCCCGCGCCCCGCATACACGCGCCCGAGCACCGGGTGCAGCTCGCGCGGCAGCCCCGCGCAGGCAACCCTCGTGCGCCGCACGATGCGTAGACTCACGCGCGCCCCTCGGCGAACACATCGACCCTGACGAACCCGTGCACGGGGCGCTATCGTAGCGCGATGAGGTTCACACTCGAACCGGCTATCCAGGCCAACCTGATCCGCGGCTACTCCGCAACTGAACTACTGATCGGCGAACAGCGCATCGAGCGCAGCTGCATCGTCGCTCCCGGGCGGCTGATCACCGACTGGGAGCCGGCCACCTTCGAGGATCTGCGGCCGACGCACCTCGAGGCGATCTTCGCACTGGCGCCGGACCTGGTGCTGCTCGGCACGGGAGCGACACAGCGCTTCGCAGCTGCCGAGGTAAGGCGTGCATTCGCGCAGCGCGGACTGGGGCTCGAGGTCATGCAGCTCGGCGCGGCATGCCGCACCTTCAACGTGCTGATCCAGGAAGAGCGGCAGGTCGTCGCGGCGCTGTTCCTGCGTTAGGGTCGCAGGACACGAGGATGACCGGCAGAAGACACAAGGGGAGGGTCAACCAACCAAACAATCATTCGAAGCTGACAGACTCGAACAATTGCACTGTTC
>Ga0187772_10001427_pt1 | contig 11358 bp, 6 predicted proteins | sample 0116_SJ02_MP15_2_FD_133137 | JGI IMG/M metagenome (GOLD analysis project Ga0187772, IMG submission 133137) | Tropical peat soil microbial communities from peatlands in Department of Meta, Colombia - 0116_SJ02_MP15_20_MG | ecosystem: Environmental > Terrestrial > Soil > Wetlands > Peat | place... | reverse complement strand
TGTTCCGAGCTCTCAACCCTCGCACTCCCGGGAAACCAAGCCCGGAAGGGCCGGCCTAGCCCTTCCTGCTGCCGAGGTGAAAACGGAAAATCTCACCAGCAGGTCAATGAGCGTAATCAGGATTTTTCGCCAACCAAGAAGGTTTTGGCTAAGCTCACCGTCGTTAATGCACGCAAGTACATAATGAAAAAAGACAAAGCCCAACCCCGGCGGCTAAATCCGATTCACGGTGTCAGTTCGTGCGTGCACGCCCAAGCCGCTCAACCAAACGCACTCGGGCTTAGAACGACAGCCGAGCGCTGAGCTGGATTTCACGGCCCGGGGTCATGGGCATGGTGATGGTCCCGAATTGGGGCTCGTTGACGTAGCGGTTCGGGGTTCCGAAATTCGTCTTGTTTAGGGCGTTGAAGCCCTCGCCGCGGAACTCGAAGGATGCGCGCTCCGTCAGGCGGAAGCTGCGGACGATCGCGATGTCCATGGTCTGAAGTGGAGGCCCATAGACTGAGTTGCGTCCCATGTCACCGAACGTGTAAGCAGGTGGCGTGGCGAATGCCTCCGGATTGAACCATTCGTTCGCGGAGCGAGTTCCAGGGCCGAAGATTCTCTGTCCGGTGTAGTTGCCGCGAATGGGATTTTCGCCCAGCACCGTACCGGAATTTGCTGTGTCACCGAATACCGAAATGGTGAATGGCATACCGGACTCGGCCTGATAGACAGTGCTGAATTGCCAATTCTGTGTGAGAAGACGAGTCCAGGTTGCCTCCTGGTACGCAGGAATGTTGTAGACGGCGCTGAGCGCGAGGCGATGGCGGACGTCGCATCCAGGTCCTTTCTCAGCTTGCAGGTCGTTATTGTTCTGCGGAATTGCACTCTCGTCCATGGGCGAGCGGAAATCGGGTGCATTGGTTAAATTTTTCGAGAAGGTGTAGTTCGCGAGAAAGCTGAGACCGTGCGAGTACTTTCTCCGCACGTTCACATAGCCCGCGTCGTACCAACTTTGCGCCGTATCTTCCAGCAAGTTGATGGTGCTTACCGGAAAAGTCTCGCTCTGGATCACGGCGCTCGTGCTGCTGGGAGTGAGAACCGTATTAGGTACGAAACTCAGAGTCTTGAAAGGGCGCCGCGGGCCAAGGGGGCCTGGTCCCGGAGGCGCGTTGTTGATCAGGTGTGCGCGTTGCAGGTGAAATCCACGGGCACCGAGGTATCCCACTTCGATGGTCGTATTCGACCCCAAAGTCTTTTCGACTTGTCCGTTCCACTGCTGAATGTATTCGGCGGGAGCATGCGGATCGAAGGCTGTGAAGCTGACGGTTGTTGCGGGCAAAGTGCCGGCGCCGAGCACTGGTGTACCGAAATTCAGCCCGCGGGCGAAAAGGGATGCTGGTGGAGTGAAGTTGTCGGCCTGCTGCGTCTCGGGAAAGACATAAGGCACGTTGTGACGCTGATTGCACCAGGTGTTCTCATCGACTGGGGTGAAGAAAAGTCCGTAGCCGCCGCGTAGGACGAGGCCAACACGCGGCAGATTTTTGGCGATACCGAAACGCGGAGCCACGTTGTGCTTATTGGAGTACATCAGTCCTTTGGGATAACCGTTCTCTCCGCCGATAAAAACTGAGGGCACGCCATCGTTGAAGACGAGATTGCTGTTGGTCTCGTCGAGGTCGTAGAGAGGGCTGGTGTATTCGTAGCGCACGCCGTAGTTGATGGTGGTGGTGGGAGTGATCTGCCAGCTATCTTCGGCAAAACTGTCGTATCCCCAATTGCGAAGATTCATTTGGGGAATGCCTGCCTGACGCTGCTTCACGGTTGGCAGACTCAACAAGAAACTGGCGAGGCCGGAACCGCTGCCGTCATTGAAGCCGAACTGGGTGGTGTAGCCGTTGGTGTATTGATAGTAGCCACGGTTCTGGAAGAATCCCCACATGGGCCAGATGAACCGGCGTCCATCGGCACCAAAACGAAGCGCGTGATGGCCGCGCTGCCAGGAGAACGTATCGCGGAGTTCGATTGTTGTGTCCCACGCGTGCATTGGTGTTGCGGCGAAGGTATCGCCGATTCCGGTATAGCCCTGCACAGCGAACCAGGGAGCACCCCATGCGCCCGGTCCGCCGAACCCGATTCCCTGGATTCCGAGTTGGCTGACTATATCGTTCACATTGTCGTTCTGGGAAGTGTGATCCATCGAGAGGCGGGCGAGAGCCAGAGATCCGGTGTTGAGTTTGTTGCTGGAGAAGATGTGGGTCCAGCTGAGGACGGATTGTTGTGAGAAGTTGTTGAAGTTAGCGCCAAAGCCGGGAAGATTTTCGGTCGTGGACGTGTTTCCGTTGCTGGGAGAAAACCCTTTTTCCGAACTACCGGAGTAACGGGCCATCAAAGTGTCATTATTGGAAAAATCGTGGTCGATGCGGGCTGTTCCCTGATTCTGGAAGTGGGTTTCGTTGCGGATGTCGAGATAGTTGTTAGAGTCCGCGCCCATGGAATTCATCATCATGTTCGGCGGAGGAACATACTGCGACAGAAACGCTTCCAGTTTCTGATTGATGCGACCGCTCGGAATTTGATTATTGGGGAACTGGCTGCGCGTGTACGGATAATTCGAAGGACCGGTGGGCCGAGCAGGATTGTAGTTCGAATTCGCAACCGCCGTGGTGGGGTCGTAAATCTTAACGCCGCTCATACTGAAGTCGCCGGTGATTTCCGCCTGCGTTGGTACGGTGAGAACCTGGGCATCGGCTTGCGAAAGGCGCAGACCTTCATAGTTCAGGAAGAAAAATGTCTTGTGCTTGTTGCCAAGAAGAGGACCGCCGAAGGATGCCCCGAAATTATTCTGGACGAGATGATTGTTGCCCATGGCAGCGAAAGGACTGGCATCGAGCGCGCCATTGCGAAGGAACTCATAGGCCGTGCCACGAAACTGATCGGTCCCAGAACGGGTCACGATGTTGATTTGGCCTCCGCCAGCCCCGCCCAAGTCGGCGGTATAGCTGCTGGTGACGACCTGAAACTCCATGACACTGTCAGGCGAAGGACTGAAAGTCTGCGTGTTGAACGTGGGATCGGTATTGGTGGCGCCATCGAGGAGAAAGTAGTTGGCATTGTCGCGAGCGCCGCCGATGACAACGGCAGAACGTTGTCCAGGGCGCCAGTAAAGCGGATTCGTTCCGCCAGTCTGCGCGCCGTAGCCGACATGAGCCCCAGGCACTGTGAGAACAAGATCGATCAGCATGCGGCCATTCAGAGGCAATTCCTGAATCGATTTCGGCTCGACAACTTCACCGACGTTGGCATCGGTCGTATGAAGTATATCGGACGACGCATTCACCTGAACACCTTCCTTCACTTTGCCGATGTTCAAAGGAACGGCGATGGCCAGCTTCTGTCCCACTTCAAGATGGAGCGTTTGCTCGACTGAGGCGAAGCCAGAGGCGGTAGTCGTCAGCTCGTAATCATCGGGTAACAGCGCGGGTGTATAGAAGGTTCCACTTTCGTTCGTCGTGACCGTGCGAGTGGCGCCGGTGCTGAGTGACTTAAACTCCAGCGTGGCGTGAGCGACCGGAAGAGACTGGGAGTCCTTCACCGTGCCGGAAACTGTTGCGTAGTTGCTTTGGGCGAGAGTGACGGCGGAGAGGGCCAAAGCGCACAAAAATATCGACAGTGTTCGCATGAACGACTCCATAGAAAATTTCGACGGCAGTCAATCTCTGATTGGTCACGAGCAGAGGTTACGCTCGACGAGTGTCCGAAAATGTATTCGGGAATGGCGCACGCAGCAATAATTTGAAAGGACTATTTGTGAGGTATGGTCGTTCAATGCTTGTGATGGAGTGCGTTAAAGGCGATCTCACTCCAAGTTCTCTATGGTCGGGAATTTGAATGTAATTGCGGGTTACGTCAATTGAGCCGTCACTGTTTCGGCTGGTCATCGCGCACTGCGTCGCTGGACGTCGACTTGACCATACATGAAAATCATAGTCGTTTCGAGCTATTGTCACACAACCTCGAAGTGAGTAGCTTAACGCGATATTTCACAGGAGGATCGCAAATGAATCTTCGTAATGCAATGAGGATTTCGCTAGCGGTGTTGGCTGTAGGCATTCTTTGCTGGAGTAGCGATACGGGAAAGCCAGCCACGGTTAAGGGATACGTGCTGGATTCGGCATGCGCATTCACCAAGGGCCTGAAGAAGCCGATCAGCGCCGAGTGTGCCACGGCGTGTGCAAAAGCTGGTTCTCCTTTGGTGATTTTGACGGACAGCGGCAGGATCTACTGGCCCATCGCGGACACGACGCCATCCAGTGGACAGAACGATCGCCTCTTGCCGTTCGCCGGACAAAAGGTTACGGCTACTGGAAAGGTATTTGAACGGGGAGGATCGACCGCGCTCGTGATCGAGAAGATCGAAGCTCAAGAGTAGTCCGCCATGAGACATGGTTGACGGAGTCGGGATCCAGTCTGCTCCAGATTAGGAACACCTACAAGAAAATCCATTAGCAAGAAGGTATTCTGGAGGCACGTTGGTGGACCCTAGCCGAGCTTGATGCAGCAACTGAACCCCTGTTTCCCGAAGAACTCGCAATGCGGTTGCGCACAATTTCGACGCTGGTCAATGAGTGAAATCGAGATGTTTCGCCAATCAGGTGTGGGGCGCGTCGGAGTCGTCATTACCCTTCCCGAATGCCCTGAAAACAAAATAAAGCGAAGCGGTCAATGGCAAGCCACCAGCGATGGCCACCAGACCTGCGGCAACGGAATGCCACTTGACGCAGCCCCACACGAAATCAATGAGAGCGCAGACTGAAAAGAAGAGTAGGGGACTGAGACGGTTCATTCGCCAGCATTATGAGTAATATCCGGATATTTCGCCAACTGAGAAGCACGCTCCTGTCAATTCTTTTCGATAAAAAGAGTGCTCAGCCGTGAGGCTGCTTCCGTTGCACGGTTGCTGTCGCGAATCGTCCGACGCGTGGTCTCGCGTGCTCCCTCGACATTCGGGGGATCTGCGGCCAGCATGCGCAGACAGATACTAGCGTTGATGACGACGCCACAGAGGGATTCGTTTAACTCCTTCACAATCGACTCTGTTATCCGGCCGGGCGTTTTGACCTGACCGGACGAATGGGTTTCTGGTCGTTCCACGGCTTGCCTCATATTCCTCGTTTCCCACCAGACGGCGTACGAGGTTGGAAGGGCAAAATTAGCAGAATCCAATGTGTGTAGAAGGAGCTTAGAGGACAACCACCGACATGTGCCATCCGGCGAACACAGTAGTTTTTGAAGCTGGCTGTTGAAATCAGTTAGCACTCATTGACCGCCATACCGGCATCGGTGAAGCCTGAGGCGCAGCAGAGGCCATGCCGCTAAGCCAACGATTGCGTAAAGAACGATGTTCATTGCGATGAGGATTACGTAGAGCATGATGATGTCAATGGAGGTGCGTGGCCTCGGGCCTTCAAGCCCCATGGGCATGATTGAACTTGGCTACGGCTGCTGAATAGGCGTCAATAGCGGTTCAATGAGTGCTATTGCGATTTAACGACAGTTGGCGTGGCCGATTAGCGAGTTCGAAACGGCGAGGCGGCATCCCATCAACCGAGTGGCAGACTCCCTCGGCGTTGGACGGGACTGGGGACCGGACCAGCTGATCAGACAGCCAAAGGAAATAGATCATCCCGGCCGCTAACAAAACATAAGGACGGATCGAGAATGTTAGCCGTGAGACTCAGCCTGCCAGTTTGAGACCGAGGGCGTCGGAAGCCTGGGCGGTTCCCTCAACTCTGGATCGGATCTTCGCGAACGCTGTGTCGCGCGAAGTTGAAGTGTCATCGGCAAATGGCGAGAATCCGCAATCGTCGGTGGTTCCCAGCATCTCTAATGGGATGAACTCTGCTGCTTCGAGCACGCGATCGCGCACCGCCTCCACACTCTCGACCCTCCGGTTAATCGGATCGATCACTCCTACGAACAACATTTGACCTGTTTTGACGAGCTTTCGTAGCGTCCCCAGAACGCGCTTACGGTCAGCCTCACTCGACAGTTGAACATAGAAGCGCCCTACATCCATGCGAAACAATGCAGGCAGCAGACGCGCGTAATCAACATCGGCACTGTGCGTTGAATCCTGGTCTCCACCAGGGCAGGTGTGCACTCCAACCCTCTTTCGCTCCTCATCTGAAAATTTACTCAGCACGCGGTTGTTCAGCTCAACGAATGAATTCAACAATCCGCCCGAAGGGTCTAGTTTCAGCGACAAGCGCGCTTCCGTGAAATCAATTTGCACGCTAGCGGCACCGGCCTCAAGGCACACCCGAATGTCTTTTGCCGCCTCCTCAATCAGATCTTCGAGGAAATCTTCGCGCGAATATCCGGCCAGACCGCTTTGTGGATAGAGCAGACTCAATGCCGATGCGGAAATCACCGCCTGTTTGATGGGCTGACGAGTGTAGTGCTGTGCGGCCTTGAGATACGTCGCAGCTTGGACGCCATAACGGAAGGGTCCTTTGGTCAATCGCGGTAACTGCCTGGTGTGACCATCTGCGAAAGGAATCGTGACTCCATCGGGAGCCAGATTCTGCAGGCCAATCAGAGGATACGTGGCGAAGCTCGGTTTCGTTTGCTCTCCGTCGGTGATCACGGAGGAGCCGGTCTCTTGGAGCCTTTGAATCGTATCTTTCAGTGCTGATTCTTGAACGGAATGAAAACTCTCATTCGAAATGTCGCCGGCCGCGTGATCCCGCATCGCCGCTAACAATTCTGGTGGGCGGGGGATGCTGCCAATGGGCTCGGTGGGGATCGGCATTTGCTTACCTCCTTGAAGTGCCGGATATTGGATTGCCGGAAAACCTTACTGGCGAGCGCAAGAGAGCGGCAATAGCAGAAAAAGACTAGAGATAATCGGCACTCGGTCCCTATAGATTCGATCTCTTCAAACGGATCTATGCAGTGAAGGTCGGGTCCGCGCGAGGGAAAAATCATGTTTGGGCAGTGCAGGAATCAGTTTATGAGCGATGCATTCCCGCGTGGAAACTTAAATCTCGCCAGGGATGAGCCGGCATCCGCGGCCTTTGCCGCGGGCCCAACTGAGTCTGATCTCGACTATTACGGCTGGCGGGTCGTTCTGGCTGCGTGTCTCGGAGTCATGGCTGGATTCGGCTCGCTCTTCGTTTACACCTTCTCCGTTTTCGTGAAGCCGCTTGCCGCCAACTTCGGCTGGAGTCGCGAAGCCGTCTCGAGCGGCTTCGCCATCGCCGCCGTCACACTCGGCATGACATCGCCACTGCTCGGGCGGTGGATCGATCAGTTCGGACCTCGACGAGTGATTCTGCCATGCATGACGATTTATGTTTGCGCCTTCGCCTCGTTAGCGTTGTTGCATTCTGGTGTGTGGCAGTTCTATCTGACGTGTTTCATTCTCGGCCTGGTTGGTAATGGCGCCGCCCATCTGGCGTATTCGCGATCGATTTCTACTTGGTTTCAACGACGCCTGGGCACGGCACTCGCATTCGTCATGTTGGGTGCAGGCCTGGGTGCCATGATTCTTCCTCTCATCGCCCAGTCGATCATCAGCCGTTCCGGCTGGCGAGCATCGTACGCATCACTCGGCGCACTTGCTCTGCTTCTAGGCTTGCCGCTTAGTTGGCGGTACATCCGCGAACGTAGAGCAACCGAACTTCATAAAGCGGCTCCGGTTGCTCACTCTGGAAAGACATGGCAGCAGGGCGTAAGTTCGTATGCCTTTTGGATCATCACTGCGATCTTATTCGCGAGTTCGACAAGCATGAATGGAGCGATTACTCATCTCTCTGCGTTGCTGACGGATCGAGGAATTACCGCCAGAGATGCGGCACTCTGCGCGTCCATGCTCGGCGGATCGAGCTTGTTCGGCAGAATTATTGTTGGCTGGCTCCTGGACCGGTTCCTCGGGCCACGAGTTGCCCTTGCCATCAACCTGATCACCGCGATTGGTGTTTTTCTTCTGGCTCGTGCCAGCAGTTTTTCTGTGGGATGCCTTGCTGCCGCCTTGATTGGTGTTGGGGCAGGGGGCGAAGCAGCCATCACACCCTATTTGCTTACGCGCTACTTCGGCTTGCGGGCCTTTTCGACGCTTTACGGCCTCACTTGGACGTTTTATGCCGCCGCCGGCGCGATCGGGCCTGTCATCCTCGCGCGCGCGTTCGATCTAAGCGGCTCTTATGCTTCGTTGCTGACTCTGCTCGCGGCGGCGCTGGGCATCGCGGCGATCGCGAACCTTCTACTTCCACGCTATTCAGATTCGTTCGTTGCCGATTTCCCTTAGTTGAGAGAGGTTTCGAATGGTGGCAATATGTTGCCATCGTGGGGTAGACACGCACTAGGCTTCGTTTGGAATCATCGACATTTTTTTGCCAGGGTGAGTTCACAGATCCGCGGCTTTACTTAGAAACAGTCAGGACAGCAACACCTTGAGAGGATTCTATGAAGAGACGTGAGTTCTTGTGTCGTACCGGCACGGTGTGTGCTGGGCTGACATTTTTGAAAGCAGTCCGCATGTTCGCAGACACACCAGCATCGAGCGGCTGGCGGACCTTTGAAGTCGCCACTCACGTTGAAGTCCTGAAACCATCCGGTGTGACACACATCTGGCTTCCGCTGGCTCTAATCCGAAACACATTGTTTCAGAAGACGCTCGCCAACAAATTCGTAGCCGATGGCGGCACGGCAAAGCTCACGGAAAGCAAGCAGGATTCACTAGGCATCGTGACGGCTACATACCCGGAACATGCCAAGCCGGTCCTCACCCTGACTAGCCGCGTGTCATTGAAGGATCGCAGCGTCGATCTCTCCACGCCCCACAATCGAACCCACGCATCGCGCTCCGAGCTCGAGTATTATCTTCAGCCCACCAAGTACGTCCCGACAGATGGAATCGTAAAGGAGACCGCTGACAAGGCTGTAAAGGGTGCGAGCACGGATTCCGACAAGGCCCGCGCCATCTATGAATGGGTTGTCGACAATACTTTCCGCGATCCGAAAGTCCGGGGCTGCGGGCGCGGTGACATTCGCTTCATGCTTGAGTCCGGCGATCTGGGCGGTAAGTGTGCCGATCTCAACGCGCTTTACGTCGGGCTGGCTCGAGCAGCCGGTCTCCCTGCTCGCCACATCTACGGCCTTCGCATCAACAAGTCCGACTTGGGATACAGGAGTTTGGGGCTGGCCACTGATAAAGCTACAAAAGGGCAGCACTGTCGAGCGGAAGTTTATCTTAATCAACATGGATGGGTTCCGGTCGATCCCGCTGATGTTCGCAAGGTCGTTTTGGAAGAGCCCCCGGGCAACTTGAAGCTGAACGACGAGATGGTATCGAAAGCGCGAACCAGGCTGTTCGGCTCCTGGGAAATGAATTGGATGGGCTATAACTACGCTCATGATGTCGCCCTGCCTGGAACGACTGGACAGCCACTCGTCTACTTCATGTATCCACAAGCCGAAACGGCAGACGGCCGGATTGACCCGTTCGATCCGGATAACTTCAGGTATGAGATCACGGTAAAGGAGGCGATTTAAAGACTGATTCGCTTGCGACGAACGCGCATCCGTCCCGTCCGTCGATTTCCAGACCTTCCTGAAAATGGTCTGAGAGGACAAGATGCGCGAGGTGTAGACATTGCCAAGGCCTGAAGACGTAACGCAAGATCTGACTTTCAAGGCCCTTGGCGTGCCACAGGCGGGGTAACCCGGTCGACGACGGGAGTCCCCCTAATGATTTTGAGTGTAATCGGGATGTTACGCCAATTGAGAGTGGGCTTTCCGTGATGCTAAACTTCACCACCTCGGTGGGGAAGATGGGCGAAGTGGACAAACCCGCGAACAAGGCCAACGCTGAAACAGGTTCTTCCCCTTCGACTTCCGACGCGGGCGCCACCATAGATTCTGCTGGCGCTGCCGCCTTCGCTGACGCACAACGCGCCGCCCTGGAGATCATCGGCCCTTATCGGCTCGTTCGCAAACTCGGCCAGGGCGGTATGGGCCAGGTCTGGCAGGCCGAACGCAGCGATGGCAGGTTCGAACGCAAGGCGGCTGTCAAGTTTCTGAACGTTGCTCTGATCGGCCATGTCGGTGAGGATCGCTTCAAGCGCGAAGGCGCCATCCTCGGCCGGCTCTCCCATCCCAATATCGCCGAGCTGCTCGATGCAGGCGTCAGTTCCTCGGGGCAGCCTTATATCGTCCTTGAATATGTCGAGGGCAAGCCCATCGATCGTTATTGCGACCAGGGCGCGCTCGATGTTAAGGCTCGGATATCTCTTTTTCTTGATGTGCTCGGCGCGGTGGCGCACGCACACGCCAACCTCATCGTGCACCGTGACATCAAGCCGTCAAATGTGTTCGTCGATAAAAACGGCCACGTGAAGCTGCTCGATTTCGGCATCGCCAAGCTGCTTGAGGAGGAAGGCCAGGAGAACGCAGCCACTATGCTCACGCGTGAGGGCGATTCTCCCCTGACCCCTGAGTATGCGGCCCCCGAACAGGTGACCGGCGCGCCAGTCACGACCGCTACCGACGTCTATGCGCTGGGCGTGCTGCTCTATCAGTTGTTGTGCGGACAGCATCCGGCGGGAAGCGGCCTGCGAACTCCCGCGAGCCTGCTGAAAGCGATCGTCGAGACCGAACCGCCGCACCTCTCCGACGTGGTCACTTCCACGAGGGCGAAGGCGGAGGCAAACGCCGCGAGTGCCGCCCAACGCTCCACCACTCCGGAAAAATTAAGTCGGCTGCTCCATGGGGACCTCGAGACGATTGTGGCCAAGGCGCTGAAGAAGATCCCACAGGAACGCTACTCTTCGGTCACCGCCATGGCCGACGACATCCGCCGCTATCTGAGGCATGAGCCCATCAGTGCCCGCGCGGACACGCTTGCCTATCGCACCGTGAAGTTTGTCCGGCGCAATCGCGTAGTGGTTGCCTTGGCGTCGGTGGCGCTACTCGCCTTGGCCCTCGGCCTGAGCGCGGCTTTATGGCAGGCCCACGTCGCGCGCCGGGAAACACGGGTCGCTACCGCCGTACAAGACTTCCTCGAAGGCATCTTCCGCGCTAACAGTTCCGACCAACCCGACCCCGTGAAGGCGCGGCAAACGACCGCGCGCGAACTCCTCGACATCGGCGCCCGCAACATCGATGGAGAACTGTCCGGAGTTCCGGACGCCAAGCTCGACGTCCTTGGAACCCTCGGCTCCATGTACTCCGATCTCGGCCTCGACGATCAGGCCGCCAGTATGCACCGCAAACGTGTCGACCTAGCTCGCGCGCGCTACGGCAACAATTCGATCGAGGTCGCGTCCGCTCTCGTGTCCCTCGGGTCTGCCTTGTTCCAGTCCAGTTCGCCCG
>Ga0187772_10001426_pt1 | contig 11359 bp, 11 predicted proteins | sample 0116_SJ02_MP15_2_FD_133137 | JGI IMG/M metagenome (GOLD analysis project Ga0187772, IMG submission 133137) | Tropical peat soil microbial communities from peatlands in Department of Meta, Colombia - 0116_SJ02_MP15_20_MG | ecosystem: Environmental > Terrestrial > Soil > Wetlands > Peat | place... | reverse complement strand
GGCAATCCTCCGGAGCTGAAACACTCGCTGGCCACGAAACTGGCCGTTGGCTACCTGCCTGTATTTGCCCTGGATTTGCTGTTTGTGTCGCGTATTATGGCCGGAGATGCCCCGAATCCCGGTCTGTATGCGTCGCTGCTGGCCGTGGTGCACTTCCTGCTGTTCGTGACGCTTGTTCGTTTGTATAGCGTAACCACGGATCGCGACGCGCTATTCCTTTCCATGTTGGCCTTCGCGGGAGTTCTGGCCTCCGCCATTTTTACCGTGGACACTTCTTTTCTGGCCTTCTTCGTCGTTTTCCTGGTGTTCGCGGTGGGCGTGTTTGTGGGATTGGAGATCCGGCGTGGTGCCAGTGGAACGGTGTTTCCACCGATGGGCGTGGACCTTCGGCGGGAACGAAAATTCAACCGGGCGCTCTTTCTGGCAGCCCTGAGTGTGTCTTTGGGCGCAGTCGCGATTGGATCTGTGCTGTTCTTTGTGTTTCCCCGGTTTAGTGCCGGGTACTTCGCACGCACCGGCATGCAACCCTCGTTGATGAGCGGTTTCACCGACAACATCGAGCTTGGACAGATCGGCCAGATCAAGAAGGACAATTCTGTCGTGATGCGCGTGCAGACGGGCCCGGCAGTGAACTATCCACTGCTGCGCTGGCGGGGGATCGCCCTTACGGACTTCGATGGGAGGCGGTGGTCTTCCAAGCAATTGAAGATGAGAACGCAAGAGCCCACGTCCAACGGCTGGATCGGCCTGGCTTCACGAAAGAGGTTGGAGGCAAAGCCGGCTGCGGAAGTGCAATTCGTGATCCTCCTCCAGCCGCTGGCGAGCGACGCGTTGTTTGCCCCGGCCCAGGTAATGGCGCTGCGTGGCAACTTTTCCGGCGAAGCGGGGAGTTATGATGCGGCCGCGCGGCACAGCACGCTGAGTGTCGATTCCACCGGGTCCATTTACAATCCATTCCACAATTTTTCTCCCATCCGGTATGAAGGAATATCGATCCTGCCGGTAGCGCGGCCAGGGCAAGCCCGGTTTGCGGGAACGGACTATCCACAGGAAATCCGGGACACATACTTGCAATTGCCGCCCAAACTGGACCCACGGATTCCGGAACTGGCACGCAAGATGGCGGGCACGGCGGACAATCCCTATGATCAAGCGCTCGCGGTTGAGAACTATCTTCGAACGAACTACGGCTACACCTTGAATCTGACCGGGAGGCCCGGCGCGGATCCGCTGGCACACTTCCTTTTTGACACAAAGGCAGGACATTGCGAGTACTTTGCAACCGCTATGGCCATAATGTTGCGCACGCTCGGAATTCCTTCCCGCGAAGTAAACGGATTTTTGCCGGGCGAATACAACGACGTCGGAGGCGATTACATCGTGCGCGCCCACGACGCGCACAGTTGGGTGGAGGCATATTACCCAGGCTATGGCTGGCTGACGTTCGATCCGACGCCTCCCTCGAACGATCAGGCAACAGGGCTGTTCGCGCGCTTGGCTCTGTACATCGACTGGTTTCAACTCACCTGGAACGAATGGGTGATCAACTACGACTTCTCGCATCAGATCTTTCTGGCAAAGAATGTGGGGCAAGTGTCTACGGACTGGAAGGACAGGTGGCGCAAGAAGATGCAGCACGCACAGGATCACGGCATGGAGCGCCTGACGGAATGGCAACGCGCACACAGCTGGCTGCGCTTCCTTGTTCCTGTTTTCCTGGTGCTCTTACTGGCGTTGCTTCGCGTTGGATGGCTGCGCTCGTTCTTTCACTGGCTCCGGTTGACCTGGCTTGCGCACTTGCCGGAGGCGGAGCGGAACAATCCCCAGATGGCTTCTCGCCTCTACGCGGAACTGCTGCGGTTGCTCGAGAAGCGTGGGTTCACACGGCGCGAAACGCAGACGCCGCGCGAGTTTGCCGCCACATTTGCTCTGCAGGGAGGGCTAGCGCCTGCCGTCCAGGAATTCACAGACATCTATGTGCAGTCACGATTTGGCGGTTCGCCTTGCGATGCGTTCCGCTTGCGCACGCTTCTGGAAGCGATCCGGTCGATGCCGCGTCCCCGCTGATCCCCAAAAAGTAATACAATACCGCACCCAACTTCGGAGGCTTCCGTGTGCAGACCTTTCTTCTGCCGTTGCACAGTATCTGTATGGCTGTTCCCCTGCCCCGTTCTTGCGCTGGCGCAAAACGAACGGCACCCGCTTTCCGCCTTGACCACGGAAGAGTATTGGACGATCTATGACGTCGTGCAAGCCAGCGCGTCCATGGACGAAGACACGCATTTCGCCAGCATTTTGCTACATGAACCAGGGAAGGCAAGCGTGTTGGCGTGGCCCGGGCAAGGGTAGCAAAAAACACGCTGGGCGTGAACCACGACCATTTCTTCTCGTTCCGCCTCGATCTGGATGTCGACGGTCAGAACAACAGTTTTATGGTCCATAAGCTTGTTCAGAAGAAACTGCCCGAGGGGCCACGCAAGACAATCTGGGTGGCGGAGCCGTCCACTGCCGCTAACGAACGGGAAGCCATGATGGACATTCACCTGGAGCGGCCAACGATGTGGCTGTTCGTGAATCGTGAAAGGGCCGCTGGGCCACCCGACCGGCTATGAAATCATGCCGGGCGCAACAGCCGCGACGCTGATGGACCCCGACGATGGAGCCCAGAAAGCCGGCGCGTTTTCCGAGCACCAGTTGTGGGTGACCCCCTGCAAGGACAAGGAACGCTACGCCGGCGGCACCTATCCGATTTCCAGCAAAGGAACGGATGGCCTAGCGGTTTGGACCAAAGAGAATCGCGGCATCGAGAATACGGATATCGTGGCGTGGTACACCTTGGGCTTTCACCATGTGCCCCGGGAGGAAGACTGGCCGGTCATGCCTGTGATGTGGCACGAATTCCTGATTCGTCCCTTTGATTTTTTCCCGCAAAATCCGGTCTTGGACCTCCCTAAAGTGCCATAAAACGGGGCGAGATTTAGGCAGACTGGCGACACATGCTAAAATAGGAAAGTTTCGCCAAGGTAGAAATCGTTTTATGCCAAAGGTTGGATTCATTTCCCTCGGGTGCCCGAAGAACCTCGTCGATAGCGAGGTGATGATGGGCATTTTGTCTCGCGAAGGCTACGAGCTGACGCCGCGCGCGGACGAAGCCGAGGTTCTCGTCGTCAATACCTGCAGCTTCATCGAGCCAGCGGAAAAAGAATCGGTGGACGCCATCCTCGAAATGGCGGAACACAAGAAATTCGGCGCTGCCAAGCGCCTGATTGTGGCCGGCTGCCTCGTGGAGCGCTATCGCGAACAAATTCTCGAGCAGGTGCCTGAGGTAGATGCCGTGGTGGGCACGGGCGAGGTGGAGCGCATCCTGGAAGCGGTGGAAGGCGGGTTGAAGGTCTTGCCCGCGCAGCCGCCGTCGTTTCTGTACCACGATTTGACGCCGCGCATCATCACAACGCCGAAGCATCAGGCGTACATCAAGATTGCCGAGGGTTGCGATCATCCCTGTTCGTTCTGCATCATTCCGCAACTGCGCGGAACGTTTCGGAGCCGGCGGTTCGAGTCGGTGGTTCGGGAAGCGGAAAACCTGGCCGCTGCAGGAACGCGAGAAGTGACGCTGATCGGGCAGGACACGACTTCCTATGGCGAAGACCTCGGCCTGCGGGACGGCCTGGCGCAATTGTTGGAAAAGCTGGCGGGGATTGACGAGTTACTGTGGGTGCGGTTTTTGTACGCCTATCCGAACCGGGTAACCCAGAAGCTACTGGACACTCTGGCGGCGCATCCTCGGCTGGCAAGGTATTTCGACATGCCGCTGCAGCACGCAAGCCGCAACGTGCTGGCTCGCATGAAGCGCGGTTCGAATGGCGATGCGTTCCTGAAGCTCCTGGAGCGCGTCCGCAAGACGATTCCCGGGGTAGCGCTACGCACCAGCTTCATCGTGGGCTTTCCCGGCGAGACCAAAGACGATTTCGAGGAGCTCTGCCAGTTCGTGGCCGCGGCGAAGATCGATTGGATGGGCGTGTTCGAATACTCCGACGTGGACAATGCGGCCAGCTTTGGGCTGGAAGGAAAGGTGGGCGCAGAGACGGTCGAGGAGCGTCGTGCGCGATTGATGGCGCTGCAAAGAAAGATCTCGCGTGAGAAGTTGCGTGCCTTTAGGGGGCGGACGGAGACCGCGCTGGTTGAAGGTCCCTCGAAGGACAACCCGCTGGTGTGGGAAGCGCGTCTGGAAGGAATGGCCCCAGACATCGATGGGAAGTTGTACTTAACGGATGTCGAACTGCCCAGCGGCGAGGTAGCCGCTACGGGCGATGCCGTGAAAGTCGAGATCGAAAAGACCGACGCCTACGATTTGATTGGCCGGGTGGTGGAGATTCTGCCGCGGCCGGCGATCCGCCCGACCCCGGCGGTGCCGGCCATGCCCCCCGCGGAGAAATTGACGCGCATCTCCACCGGCGCGGCCCTGCGCGTGGTCGGGTAAGCCACCGCACACCGATCCCTTTATTCTTAGCTCTGGGCTCTCCGTGCCCTCTGTGGTAAAAGGTTTGCTTTCGCATGAAATACAACTGCCCCATTTGCAAGAAAACCACGGAGTCGCAGAGAGAAGCAGAATTCCCCTTCTGCTCGGAGCGGTGCCGCATGCTCGACCTGGGCGCGTGGTCAGCGGAGAAATACGTCGTGTCTGACCCCATCTTCGACGAAGAAGAGATCCCGGAAGAAGACCGGCGCGCGCTGCGCGAAGGAAAGCGGAAGACCGATGAAACCATCCACTGAGGTAACCTCACCGGGAAGCGGGGGGAAACCGGTTTTCGCTTATACGATTTCCACGGTGCTTGGCACGGGCTATCTGAAGCCGGCACCGGGAACTTGGGGCTCTCTGGCGGGTCTGATCATTGCGGTGTTTTCGCATCCGTTCAGTTGGTTTCTGATTCTGGGCAAAGGGATTCAACTCAGCGTGGGGGCGGATGCTCCACTGCTCTCCGGGCCTTTGGGCGCGTTGGTTCTACTCGTGCCGTCGATCGCGGTTTGGCTCCTTCTGGCCTATCTGGGCGTTCGCTGCAGCGCGCAGGTTGCGGAGTTTGCAAGGGTTAAAGATCCGCAATACGTGGTCATCGATGAAGTTTCCGGCGTGCATCTAGCGCTGATTCTTGGCCTTGCGCCGCTAACCGCACCAAGCACTTTTCTGCATGCCTCTGAGGCTGGCGTGTTCGCTCTTTACACGGGCATGAGCCTGCTGAACTGGAAATATCTGCTTGCCGCGTTTGTCCTGTTCAGGATCTTTGATATTGCCAAGCCTTTCCCTTGCCGGCAGCTGGAAAAGCTTCCCGGGGGTTGGGGGATCATGGCGGACGACTGGATGGCGGGGGTCTACGCTGCCATTTGTCTGCGTCTCGCGTTACACTTTTATGCGTTATGAAGTTTGGGTTCGGAAACACACAAGAGAAGAACGGCATCCCGCACATTGAGCGCATTGCGCCCGCGGCGGCCTTGCCGGGCGGCGAAATCACCATTTACGGAACGGGCTTTATCTCGCGTCCGGGCGCACTGCCGGTGGTGCGCTTTGGTGATACCGAGGCGGCGCTTGCTTTGACTAGCAGCAACCGGCTCATCGCCCGCGTGCCGGAAAACGTGACGGCCTCTACGATTCAGGTGGTCACGTCAAAGAACGAAAGCCAGCCGTATCCCGTATCGCTTGCCTTTCAAATCGCCGATAACCTCCACCCCGTGGCAAATCCGGCGGTCGATGCCCAGGGAAATATCTATGTGACATTCAGCGGCCCGCGTGGGCAGCGCGTGCCGGTATCGTTGTACAAGATTGGGACTAACTATGCCGTGAAGCCGTATGTGACGTCGCTAATTAACCCAACGGGCCTGGCGATTGGACCCGCAGGCGATCTATTCGTTTCCTGCCGGCATGACGGCACAATTCATCGCGTATCGCAGAATGGGCAGGCCGAAGAGTGGATCGAAGGCATGGGGATTGCGACAGGACTTGCATTCGATCGCGCCGGAAATCTCTTTGTTGGGGACCGCAGCGGGACGATTTTCAAGATCAGTCCGCAGCGGGAGATCTTCGTGTTTGCGACGCTGGAGCCATCCGTTGCGGCGTATCATCTGTCCTTTCATCCGAATGGCGAGCTGTACGTTACGGGGCCGACGACTTCGAGTTACGACCGAGTTTATCGAATTACTCAGGGCGGCGAAGTAAATGTGTTCTACCGCGGTCTGGGACGTCCGCAGGGTATGGCTTTCGACCAAGATGCAAACCTGTATATTGCGGCTTCGTTTGCCGGAAGGCGGGGTATTGTGCGGATCAGTCCCCAAGGACACGCGGAGCATGTGCTGAGCGGTCCGGCCCTGGTGGGGATGGCGCTTCTTCCCAATGGTCGCGGAATCCTCGCAGCAAATAGCGCCTTATTTACGTTGGACTGGAACGTCCGCGGACTGCCTCTGCGCGGCTAAGCCTGTTAACGGGGCTAACGCCCAACTGCTGAGCTACAATATGGGCCATGAAAGCGGAAATTATTGCCGTGGGCTCGGAGCTTTTAACCCCGGATCGCATCGATACCAATTCCCTGTTTCTCACCGAGGAGCTGAACAAGCTCGGGATTGAAGTCCTGCGCAAAACAATCGTCGGAGACAATCGTGAGTTGCTGGCGGAAGCCTTTCGCGATGCGCTGAACCGCGTGCCGGTGGTGATTGCGAGCGGTGGCCTGGGGCCCACCGAGGATGACCTGACGCGCGAGACGGTTGCCGAACTCCTGGGGCGGAGACTTCAGCGAAATGAGGTGGTCGTCCGCTCGATCGAAGCGCGCTTTCGGAGTTTCAAGAGAGAGATGCCCGCGGTGAATCTGCGTCAGGCAATGGTTCCGGAAGGCGCCGAGGTTCTGGAGAACCCGCGCGGAACCGCGCCGGGCCTGTGGCTGGAAGACAAAGGACGAATGGTGGCGCTTTTGCCGGGGCCGCCCCGGGAGTTGAAGCCCCTCTTTTTGGAACAGGTGCTGCCTCGCTTGCAGCGTCATCCCAACACGGTGCGCATGTTTCATCGCGAGTTGCGAGTAACGGGGCTTGGCGAATCGCACGTTGAGGAACGCATCCGGCCAATCTATACAGGCTATAAGGACGTGAACACAACAATCCTGGCGGCGCCTGGAGAGATTCAGATCCATCTGAGGCGATGGAGCGACAATTCCGTCGAAGCCAATGCCGCATTGGACGAGATCGTGAGGAGCTTCGAACTGGCACTCGGCGATCGCATTTTTGCCAACTCTGCCACGCCGCTGGAAGAGGTGGTGGCGAAACTGCTGATCGACCATCGCGCCACGATTGCCGCTGCGGAAAGCTGCACCGGCGGATTGCTGGCAGAGCGTCTGACGCGTATTCCGGGCAGTTCGAATTACTTTCTGGGCGGCGTGGTCTGCTACAGCAATGAAATGAAGACGGCGTGGGCAGATGTGCCGCCGGAGCTCATCGTCGCAAAGGGAGCGGTGAGCAGGGAGGTAGCGATCGCACTGGCGGAGGGGATTCGCCGCCATGTAGGAAGCATCTTGGGTGTGGGCATCACCGGGATTGCCGGACCGGGCGGGGGCAGCGAGGAGAAACCGGTGGGCACGGTGCACATCGCGGTCGCAGGACCATCTGGAGTGAAAGAAAGACAGGTGAGTCTACCGGGAGACCGCGAAGCAATCCGGTTTTACGCCTCGCAAATTGGGCTGGACATGGTGCGCATGCATTTCTTGTACAACGGCCACGGGCAACCGCGCCGCGGCTCGAATGCCTGAACAGGAAATTCCCGTGCGCCTCTTCGTCGCCATCGAAATCCCCAGCAACGTCCGTACTGCGTTGGGTACTTTCATAAAAGAGTTGGGTGCGATTGCGCCGCAGGCAAAATGGGTGCGCGCAGAAAACCTGCATGTGACATTGAAATTCCTGGGCGAAACGGACGCAGGAAAACTGGGGCAGATCGAGAACGCACTACGAGCGATTCACAACCCAGAGCCGGTCACTCTGGAATTTCGTGGACTTGGATTCTTCCCGAATGACAAACGGCCGCGCGTGCTTTGGGCCGGGATGAATGCCTCCGCAAATCTACTCCCGCTGGCTGAATCGATCGATCATGGCCTGCATTCCTGTGGCTTTCCCTTTGAGGACCGGCCGTTCACACCACATCTGACGTTGGCGCGCCTCAATCCAGCGGGTCTGCCCGCTCATCTCGGCGCGGCGGCGAAGCAGCACGCTTCGCGAAATTTTGGCTACCTGACGGCCCGTGAATTTCACCTCATTGAAAGCAAGCTCAAATCCACCGGAGCAGAGTACACTACCGTGCAGTCGTTCCCTTTCGTGGCGGAGACATAGCGATCGATGGCCGCGACTTCGGTTAGAACTTTGCTCCTTGTTCTGGGGGGCTATCTCTTCGCCTCGATACCGTTTGGACTGATTTTCGCCAGGACACTCGGCGGAATAGATGTGCGGGAACATGGCAGTGGGAATATCGGCGCGACGAATGTCTCCCGCGTCGCCGGACCTGTTGCAGGAATACTCACTCTTCTTTTTGACTCTGGGAAAGGAGCCGCGGCCGTGTGGCTCGCGGCACGGTTCACCGAGCACTCCGCAAGCGCCATGATGTTCGTGGGCCTCGCGGCGTTACTCGGGCATTGCTTCCCGATTTGGTTGGGATTCAAGGGCGGCAAAGGCGTGGCGACCGCGCTTGGCGCATTTCTCGTGCTATGCCCACTGGCAGCCGTGGCCGGCCTTGTCTTGTTTTTGCTTGTTGTGGTGTTTTGGCATTACGTATCGCTCGGTTCGCTTGTGGCGGCTGCGGCGATGCCGCTTCTCGTCTACTTCTTGTGGGCTCCCGGACATGCGCCGCCCATGGTGATTACACTCGGCACATTGTTTGCCGCGGTACTGCTCTTCTACAAACACGATGCCAATTTGCAACGGTTGGTCGACGGCACAGAGGCAAAATATTACTTCGGGAAATCGAAGGGCCAACAGAGATGAGCCGTATCGCCATCCTGGGAGGCGGAAGCTGGGGAACTGGGCTTTCGGTTGTGCTCGCGCATAGCCGCCGGAAGCATGAAATCCGGATATGGGTGCGGGAAACCTCCATCGCCCATTCCATTCAGGAAAACCGCCAGAACCCGGAGTACTTGCCGGGAATTGAGATTCCATCATGCGTGCAGGCGTCGAACGACCTCGGCGAAGTATTGCGAGACGCACAAATTATGGTCGGTGCAGTGCCATCAGCCCACGCGCGTGCTGTTTATCTGAAGACGGCGCCTTATCTCTCCTCCGAGACAAGCATCGTGAGCGCCACCAAGGGACTGGAGCCCGCGACGCACTTGCGCATGAGCGAAGTGATTGGACAGGTCTTTGCGCTGCAGTTTATTCCACCTGTGGCTGTACTTTCGGGCCCCTCGTTCGCGCTGGAAGCGGCGCGCGGCGATCCAACAGCCGTAGTGCTGGCCTCGCAGGACCGTGCGATGGCGGCTTTTCTTCAGGAGGAGTTTTCCGGCCCCACGTTCCGTCTCTACACGAACGACGACGTCCTAGGAGTGGAGCTGGCCGGGGCGATGAAGAATGTGATGGCCATTGCTGCGGGTGCCTGCCAGGGGTTGGGTTTGGGTGCGAATTCGCTGGCGGCGCTGATTACGCGCGGGCTGGCGGAAATGACCCGCTTGGCCGTTTGCCTCGGCGGGAAACAGGAAACTCTGAGCGGGCTTGCCGGGTTAGGCGACCTGGTGCTGACGTGCCATGGAGTGCTGAGCCGCAATCGCCATGTTGGATTTGAACTAGGCCGCGGCCGTTCGCTCGAAGAAATCCTCGGCGAAATGAATATGGTGGCCGAGGGCGTAGGAACGACAGAAGCGCTGCTGAGCCTGGCCCGGGAAAAGAGTATTGACCTGCCGATTACGGAACAGGTGCACAGCATTCTGCATCTGGGGAATTCGCCGCGCGACGCCATTCGCGCCATCATGGAGCGTCCGCTGAGACGCGAATAAAAGCTAAGTGATTGTGCTGTAGTACGTTAGTTCCAGTGGCATTTGCGCGTCGCCTGTCCTTCTGGCCAGCCGGTCTGCCGCAATTCGTCCCCTAAAATTTATATGTTGCGATGGCGGTCTCACTCCCATCCCTGTTGACGCGCCTCCGTACCGGCCGGGTGCGCATCCTGTGGCTTATGCTCGGTGCGCTTCTGCTGGTCAGCGCGCTTCCTATTGGTCTGTATCATCGCCAGGTGCTCGAATTGAGCCAGGACAAGCTGGTGGACATGGAGCGCATTGAGCAAACGGAGCTTACCCGCTCGCTTGCCCAGGAAGTGCAATTCTTCGAATCAAATCTGACTCAGCAACTAATCAGCCAGCGGCAAATCCTGGCGTTGACGGGCTTGATCGATAACGTCACAGACCCGGTGGCAGAGCCAAAAGTCACGCGGCTGCTGGAAAACTTCGTCGACTCCAACCGGAACACGTTTATCTATTTAACAGCCGTGGGCCGCGACGGCAAAGGCACAAGCGCCTCGCAAGGAAATTTCCGCGCCGAGCAGGATCCGTTTGTGGCAAAGGCGCTGCAGCGCGCGTTTGTCAGCTCGATGCAGTCCGTCAAGTTTCGCAGCGACCCTCTGGCCCTTGCGCCCGATAATCGTCCGGCATTCGTGATTGCTGTTCCGCTGACCGACTCCCAGAACAATTTCACGGGAATGCTGGCTGCCGTGGTTTCGTTGGATCCGATCCTGCGTCGGTTGCAGGACGCGAGCGTGCGGGGTCGAACCGTGTTTGTGGTGGATCATCAAGGCCACATCGTGGCGCATCCGGAGACGAAGCATTTCGTTCCTGGGGAAGATCTGAGCGAAAAATCGCACCTAGCCAAAATCATCAAGAGTCTGCCGCGTGAATTGCGCAACACGGAAACGGTGCGCTTTACCGAAAAAGAGAACAAGCGCGACGTGGAAATGGTGGGCACCTACAGCACCTTCCCGGAGGTAAACTGGGCGGTGATCGCGGAGCGCAGTGTGAATGAAGCGCGCGCCGATGCAGGCGTGACGGAACTGAACCGCCAGGCGCTGGCGTTCGTCAGCGTGGTGGTGCTGATCGCCGTGCTGTTCGGTTATTTCTTTGCCGTGGGGATCAGCGATCCCATTCGCAGCCTGGCCGCCTCCACGCGAGCCATCAGCCGCGGCGAATTTCATCAGCGCACGCCGGTGCGGGGTGCCGCGGAAATAAGCGAACTGGCCGAGAACTTCAATTTGATGGCCAGCGACATCGAAGAGTACATCGAACGCCTGAAGGAAGCAGCGGAAGAAAACCGCGAGCTGTTTATCGGCTCGATTCGAATGCTGGCGGCCGCAATCGACGAAAAG
>Ga0187772_10001425_pt1 | contig 11367 bp, 8 predicted proteins | sample 0116_SJ02_MP15_2_FD_133137 | JGI IMG/M metagenome (GOLD analysis project Ga0187772, IMG submission 133137) | Tropical peat soil microbial communities from peatlands in Department of Meta, Colombia - 0116_SJ02_MP15_20_MG | ecosystem: Environmental > Terrestrial > Soil > Wetlands > Peat | place... | reverse complement strand
CTGCATCCGGTCCAGACGGCATTCATCGAATACGATGCCGTGCAGTGCGGCTACTGTACCCCCGGGATGGTGATGAGCTGCGCGGCGCTCCTGCGCGATCGGCCCGGCGCGAGCGCTGCGGAGGTCCGCAGGGCAATCAGCGGACACCTCTGCCGCTGCGGCACCTATCCGCACGTCATCGCGGCGACCCTCGCCGCGGCCAGAGATCGAAACCGATGACCGAGACGGGTGACGAGAAGCAGTCCCACTCGTTCCCGGCCGGCATCGTCGGGGTCGAGCTCGGACAGGTGGTCCGCCAGATTGCCGTCGGCGAGCCTCCACCATTGCCGCCCAATGCCGAGCTTGCGGTGATCGGTAAGCCTGCCGCCCGGCACGACGGCCGTGCGAAGGTAACGGGCGGCTGCCGTTTCACGGTCGATGTGGTCCTGCCCGGTATGCTGTACGGCCGCATCCTGCGTGCGGGTGTTCCGCACGCCACGGTGCGCGCCATCGATATGTCCGCCGCCGCGCATCACCCCGGCGTTCGAGCCGTTGTCACAATCGCAGAGGCGGGCAATCCCCTGAGCGGCGTCCTGCGCTACGTCGGCTCGCCACTTGCAGCTGTCGCCGCGAGCTCGCCCGATGCGGCACAGGAAGCCCTGAGACTGATCCGCGTGGACTATGAACCGCTCCCCTTCGTCGTGGATCTCGATGAGGCACGCAAGCCTTCAGCGCCTCGTGTCTATGACGAAGCCACTGCACCCCAGGGCTCTCCATCGGGGTACCCGGCGCCGGCCGGTCTGCCGTTGCAGGGTAACGTGCGCGGGCCCGCGATCGTACGTCGCGGCGACATCGCGCAAGGGCTCGCACAGGCGGAGGTGCAATTCGAGGGTGAATACCGCACGCAGGTGCAGACGCACTGCTGCCTCGAGCCGCACGCGATCGTGGCGGATTGGCGCTCGGACGCGCTGACCGTCTACATGTCCACGCAGTACACCGCCGGCGTGCGCCACGAGCTCGCCGAAACCTTCGGACTGCCGCTCAGCCGCGTCCGGGTGATCGTGGAAGGCATGGGTGGCGGATTCGGCTCGAAGTCCACGCTCGGAACATATGGGCGGCTGGCGGTCATGCTGTCTCGGGAGGCCCGCGCACCGGTACGCATTGTGCTCGATCGACACGAGGAGCAGATCGATTCCGGAAACCGCCCCGCCACATGGCAGCGATTGCGCCTCGGAGCACGGCGCGATGGCTCGCTGACCGCAATCTCCCTGGTGAGCTACGGCACGGCGGGCATCGCCCTCGGGGCGGGCGTGTGGAGCTTCGCGGAGTCTCTGTATGGGTGTCCGAACTTCGAAGGTGCGCAGCACGATGTTTTCATGAACGCAGGCCCGGGGTGTGCGATGCGCGCCCCTGGGGCGGTGCCTGGCGCCTGGGGCCTCGAGCAGGCCATCGATGAGCTCGCCGAGCGGCTCGCGCTCGATCCGCTCGAGCTGCGCGATCGGATCGATCCGAGCCCCGTGCGCCGCGAGGAGCGCCGGCTCGGCGCGGCGCGCATCGGCTGGAATCACCGCCACGCGCCCGGCGCCGATCGAGGATCGGTCAAGCGCGGCGTCGGCGTCGCCCAGTCCTTCTGGATGGCGAATGTGCAGACGAACGCCGCCTGCGAGGTGCGCATACTGCGCGACGGTTCGGTGGAGGTGCGGTCGGGTGTTCAGGATATCGGCACCGGCACCGGCACGGTCATGGCCCAAGCCGTCGGCGAAGTCCTCGGGCTTCCCGTTTCGGCGATCACCGTGCGCATCGGGGACACCGAATTCCCCGCCGGTCCGCCCTCCTACGGCAGCCGCGCAACCGCATCGATCACGCCGCCGGCACGCACTGCGGCGTGGCGCGTCCTGCAGGCCCTGCTTCGCGAAGTGGCACCGGCATTGAAAGCGTCGGCCACGGAACTGGTCGCCCGCGATGGACGCATCTTCGTCGGCACCGACGCGAATCGGAGCATGACCTTCGCAGAAGCGGCCGCGCGACTGCGCACCGACGCTCTCAGCGCCGTAGCCTCGCGCGCCGATGACTATGGTGGGTTTCGCCGCCGGATGGGGGATGCCGCCATTGCGCAGCAGGACCTCGGTGGCGTTCAGTTTGCTGCGGTGGCCGTGGACACGGACACGGGCGTCATACAGGTCGAGCGGGTCGTGGCCGTCCAGGACTGCGGGCGGCCGATCAATCCACGTCAGCTCGAAAGTCAGGTGCAGGGCGGCGTGCTGATGGGGATGTCGTTCGCTCTCCTCGAAGAGCGCATTCTTGATCGGCAAACCGGCCGCATGGTCAACCCGAATCTCGAGCAGTATAAGCTGGCCGGGGCCTGCGAAGCGCCCGACATCGAGGTGATCGTGCTCGAGCACTACCAGGGAATGAGCGCCACCGACGCCTACGGTATCGCCGAGCCGTCCAACATCGCCACCGCACCGGCGATCGGCAATGCCGTGTACAACGCGCTCGGGGTGCGCATCCGCACGTTACCGATGACGCCGGCGGCGGTGCTCACCGCGCTGGGACGGGTTGGAGCTTAGATGCAGCGTTTCGGCTGGCAAGTTGCGAGCAGCGTGGTCGAAGCGGCCTCGGCTGTTTCGATGACTCTCGCCGAGGCCATGACAAAGCCGGCCGAACGCAGCACGCTCGTCAAGGCGGGCGGGATCGACCTGCTCGACCTGATGAAGGAAGGGCTCGTAGCGCCGCGCGTGCTCATCAGCCTGCGGGGCATTGCGGAGCTCGAGGGCATTCGCGAAGAAGCGGTGATCGGCATTCGCGTGGGCTCGATGACGACGCTGGCGGACCTCGAGAGCCATCCACTGATCCGCGAGCGCTATCCCGCGCTCGCGGCGGCGGTGGGCGGTTCGGCGAGCCCGCAAATCCGCAATGTGGCGACGCTCGGCGGTAACCTGCTGCAGCGGCCGCGTTGCTGGTATTTCCGCTCCGCCGAGCATCACTGCCTGAGGAAAGGCGGCACCCACTGCTTCGCACTGCGTGGCGAGAACCGTTATCACGCCGTCTTCACCAACCACCCATGCGCGATCGTGCATCCGTCTACGGCCGCGACGGTTCTGGTCGCACTCGGGGCAACGCTTGAGCTCGTCGATGCGCAGGGCGCCACGCGTCGCATTCCACTCGAGAGGTTCCTGGTTCCACCGGAGGGCGACTACACGCGCGAGAATGCACTCACGGCTCGCGAGATCCTCGTCGCGGTTCATCTGCCGCCGCTGCCGAGCGGGGTGCGCATGACACACCTCCGGTGCAGCGAGAAACAGGCCTTCGACTGGCCGCTGGCCGATGTCGCCGTCGTCCTTGATCTCGCCCCCGACACAACCTGCCGGAGTGCCGCCGTGGTTCTCGGTGCGGCAGCGCCCACACCCTACCGTGCGGTCGAGGCGGAGAAGGCGCTCTTGGGGAGGCGCATCGACGAGGATGCCGCGCGCGAGGCCGCGCGGCTCTGCCGCGCCAACGCCACCCCACTCCAGGGCAACGGCTACAAGCTGCCGCTTTTCGAGACCCTGGTCCGACGCGCTGTCATCGGGGCTCTCGCCACGAGGCCATAACCCATCTCCCGAAGCTCTCGTATCTTTGAAACACCTCCACCAAGCGCAACGGTACGCCGCGGGACCGCCAGAACGCCCGGAAAGCTTCAGCAGCACGGCGATGAGCTGCGGCCCGAGGGCTTCCTGAGCAAGGAATGCTGTTCCGGCTCCGGATGCCGGCGTGCACGACAAGAAAATCCTGACGCATTCCCCTACTACGGAGAAGTCCCGATTGGCACGCGTGTGGGGACAAACGTAGCCTGCAAACTCATGCAAGGTACCGGGCATGCGGGATGTTCAAGACGATCCTAGTTCCGGCAAGCGGCAGCCCTACCGACGAAGCCGTGTTCGCCACTGCGCTCGGGCTTGCGCGCCCGTTTGGCGCGCATCTGCGATTTCTGCATGTGCGCCTCACGCCAGCTACCGCGGCGCTTGCAGTCCCTCAATTCGCCTTCTGTCGGGGCGCGGCCATCTCGCGCGAGCTCGAGAGGCTGCGCGCGCTGATGGACGACCTCGCCACGCGTGCACGCCGGCACGTCGAGGACTTCTGCAAGACGAACGGCGTTTGCTTTCGCGACACCCCGTCGCCCGCAGGGGCGGTTACCGCAAGCTGTTTCGAGGAGCTGGATCAGCCGACGGAACGCTTCCTGTTCCACGTGCGTCATAGTGACCTCGTCGTCCTCGGGCGCCGTGCCAGCAGAGATCACCTGCCCGAAGGTTTAGTGGAAGACGTCCTCGTTGATGGCGGTAGGCCGATCGTAATCGCGCATGATCCACCACCGCGCGGGTTCGGCACCATAGCACTAGGCTGGAAGGAGACTCCGGAAGCGGCGCGTGCGCTGGCGGCAGCTTTGCCGCTGTTGCGGCAAGCGACGCAGGTGTTCGTGCTCGGTATCGCGGAGAAGCGGGCGGCTACCCGTGATGCCTTCGAGGATCTGGCACGCCAGCTCACCTGGCATGACATAGATGCACGAATCACCTTGGCGGGTGAGGCATCACGCCCCGTAGGATCCCAGTTGCTGGAGGTTGCAGCGAGCTTGAAGGCGGATTTGTTGGTGCTTGGAGGCTTTGGACATGCGCGCGCGCGCGAACTTGTATTCGGCGGAGTCACGCACGCGGTAATCAACGATGCCGCGCTTCCGGTCTTCCTCATGCACTGAGGGGGCCGGGGGACAAGCCTTGGCGTCGCAATCGAGCTTTCCCTTGACTTCGAATCTCGCAATGCATGCAGGAACCTCTCCCATGGACCTTAACCGGGCAATCTATACGCGCCGCGCAACACGCGAGTTCACGAGCGAGCCGGTCGACAATGTCGTCACCTCCCTCCTCCTCTCGCGACAAGGTGCGGGCCCACCGTCAGCGTCTTCATCGTCAAGGTTTACGACCAATACAGATTTGGGTTCCGGATGTGCGCTCAACGCGGGTTCGCGTCCAAGGCGCACCGGCAATCACTGGCTGTCGCGGGCACCGGCGGCTACACCCCGGGGAGGCCGAGACGTCCAAACAGCAGCGACTTCACCACATCGAGAATCAAGGCGAACAGCGCCGCTGCGAGGAGGACCCCGAAGATGAGGGACCAGGGCAACGCATGCATCAGAATACCTCGTCCGGCAAGAACCGCGATGATCGACAGATCAAGGACCGAGGAGAGAACGATCCAGACGCTCGGTCGTGAGCTCCAGAGATGTTGGCGGTCGCGCACGACGTAGAAGGCTGCCTGGGTGCTGAACACCAGGGTCAGGGCGGCGAGCGTGCGTAAGCCGTGGTGATCGACAAGTCCGAGGCGATACACCGCGACGAAGAGCACCGCGGTGCAGAACGCCGCATTGCACAACCCCAGCGCGACCGCTGCGACGGTCACGCGTCCGATGCGCCACGCGTTAGGCTCACGCGAGGGACGGACGTGATCCGTGGTTGCCGACATCGCCAGAAAATCGCCACTGATCAGCAGGATGACCATGAGCATCGGCGTGAGGATCGCGTGTCCCGTCAGCATGAGGCCGACCGTCAAGAACAACATCTGGTTGATCTTGGCGGTGACGGACCTCAGCGTGTAGGTGAGGATGCGCTGATAGGTCGCTCGGCCGCAGCGTACCGCCTCGACGATGCCACCCAGTCCCGGCTCGGTGAGCACTATGCCGGCGGCGGATTTGGCTACGTCGGTCGCGCTCGCGACTGCAATGCCCATCTGTGCCTGCCGCAGCGCCGGTGCGTCGTTGGCGCCGTCGCCGCACATGCCCACTGCGTGCCCGGTGTTCTGGAAGGCACGCACGATGTCAAACTTGTCTTCCGGAAATACTCCGGCGAACACCGAAAAGTCGCTGGGTTGCACCCGCGCGGGCGGTTTTCCGGCTGCGCACACCGCTCCCTCGAGACCCACCGCGCGCGCCACGACGGTCGCAGTGGATGCGGCATCACCGGTCACCATCACCGTCTGCACGCCCAGGGATTTGAGTTCCGCGATCAATGCCCGCGCATCCGGCCGCGGTGGATCACTGAGTGCAATCAAGCCGACGTAACTGAGCCGATCCGGTGTGCCAGCGGCGACGCCCAGCACACGGTACCCGAGCCCGGCGAATGCTGTGGCGGCGGACTCGACGCCGGGCGGTGGCGAGGCGACCGCCGCGATACTGGCGAAAGCACCCTTAAGGATTCGCAGCGACTCGCCGTTTGCGTCGACCACCTCTGCTTCGGCGGTCCGCAAAGCCGGATCGAAAGGCACAAACCGAGTTCGGGAAAACTGCTCGGTCGTAGGCGCGCGCGCGGCCGCGGAACGAACCGCGGAGTCCACCGGGTCCATGCCGTGGTCGGCGCTCGCCAATGCCGCGAGCGCGAGCACCTGCCCTTCTGCGATCCCGGGTGCTCCGCGCACGGCGCTCACGACCAGCGTGTTCTCGGTCAGCGTGCCGGTCTTGTCCGAGCACAGCACATCGATGGTCGCCGCTTCATCGATCGCCGACAGACGCGTGGGCAGCACATTGCGCGCCGCCAGAGCCCGCGCCCCAAGCGCAGAGGCGAGCGTAAAGGTTGCCGGCAACGCAACGGGGATTGCCGCGAGTACGGCGGTCAGTGCCAGTGGGATCATTTCTAGGCCGGACAGCCCGGTTGCCGTCGCGTAGAGCAGCTGCACGACCACCATGGAGGCGCTGAAGGCCGCCAAATTGCGAACGACGCGCAATACGGCCTGTTGCTGTGAGCTCGGGGCGTGAGCAACGCTGACGAGCTGCGCCGTCTTGCCGAATTTGGTACGTGCGCCGGTGGCGGTAACCTGGACGACCGCCTCACCGCGGCGCACCAGCGCCCCCGCGTAGGTGCGTGCGCCGGCGCCGGCCTCGATCGGGAGTGATTCGCCGGTCAGCATCGACTGATCGAGCAGAATATCGCCCTCGATCAACCGCACATCCGCCGGAACGATGCCGCCGAGCGTGAGCTTCACGATGTCTCCGGGAACGAGCTCACTCGCCGGCAGGATCTGCCAGGCGTCGTCCCGCCGCACAGCCGCGAGCAGCGCGAGTCGCGATTTCAGCGCTTTGAGGGTCGCTTGCGCACGGCCCTCCTGCAGTATTCCGAGGACTGCGTTGAACACCAGCAACAGGGCGATGACGGCCGCCTCGACGTATTCGTGCAGCATGAACTGGAGCAGGATGGCCGCCTCAAGCATCCAGGGTATGGGCGCCCAGAGCTTCCCGAGCGCCCGGCGCCAAAGCGCCGCCTCCGTCTCCGGCATTGCGTTCGGGCCGTACGTTTCGCGGCGCGCCCGCGCTTCCTCGGTCGTCAGCCCCGCGTCCTTTGAGTCGCGGACTGGATCGGTGACGCCCGCGCTGATCGACCGTCTGGTTTCCTGTTCGGGCCTCATTTTTTAACCCTACCGAGGGTTGGACGTCATTGACCCGTGACTTCCTCGCACTCTCGATATCCGCGCGTCCCGTCGCTGATCCATTGCTGATGCCACAACATCCGCTTGCCTTCCATGAAGGTCACGTAATCAACCAGAAAGTTCCAGAACCGAGCCTTGAAAATGCCGTCGTGACCGTCCACCAAAGTGCTGTCGGCCGATACCACGGCCACGGGACTATTGGCCGATTGCGCTCTCGGTTCGATCCTCTCGAGTTCGACGTCGTTGAAAACCGTGGTACCCGTAAAATCCCAATCGCGGATCCTGGCCCGACCAGATGCGGAGTCGTAGTCGGCGTCCTCTAGCGAATTCTCCTCTGGCGTCGCAACGACTCTGAGTGTATGCGTCTGTTGCTCCTGCAACTCTCCTAGCGCCGTTCCCCAGAGCACGCCCTGCTCGGAGGTGCGGAATCCGGCCCGGTAGAGCCGGGTTACCGCGCGCGCGATAGGGAAAAAGAATTTGCGCGGCACATCGTTGACTGCAGAAAACACAAGCAGCTGCGGCAATTGGCACGACGGATAACTCAGCTGTCTGCTGAGACGATCGATGCGCGCATACTCATACGCTTCTACCGCCGGATTCAACAGGATGTTGACATCACCGAAGCCCTCGATCGGCACCCGTTCGCCGCGCACATTCAAGCCGGACAGCGGCACAGGGGGCGACACAGTGCCGGAGAGAGCCGGAGCCCGTTCCGCCAGGTCGGCCTCGAGCTCCGCGGCCAGGGACTTCAGCAAGACCTGCGCACCGAAGCTATGACCAACGGTCACCAACCCCATGAAGTGTCGCCGCCCGGGGTTTTGCGGACGGGTTGGCGCGGAGTTACTGCGATAGATCCGCTGCAAACGCAGTATGAATTCGCGCACGTCACCGTCGCCTACACGCTCGGCCGCCGACTTCCTCCACCACATCGTCAGATAGTCCAGTACCCCAGGCAGCGACCGTCCGCGCCATCCAACGTAGACCCCGATCAGACGAAACGACCCGGTGCCCGACAGATCCCGGCGTACCTCTGAGAGGTTTGAGCCAGCGAGACGTCGGCTTACCCTCGCGAGGGTGCTTTGGAACTGCTGCAAGCTTTCATCTTCGGGGTCTGCATTGTGATGCCACCCATGAATGAACAGAAGTACATACACATTGTCGAATGCCAAGTCCGCTGAAACCCGCTCCAGTACCTTCTGGGCATCTGCCACCGACCAGAGCGAGCCGAAGTCGTCCGCTTGAACCACGAACAACTGGTATGCCGCTGTGTGACTACTGGGTACCTTGAAGTAGTGGTTGTAGGGAGCAACGAATATGAATAGAAAGACAATCCCCAGTGCGATTGCGACTGCTGCACGCTTTCGGAAAAGTAATCGGAGCGCAGTGCGTCTCAGTGCGTGTGTCTGGGTCAGTTCTTTGAGCAACGCAGGCATGTTCAACGTCCTCAGGGATCTATTGGTCGGTTAATCCCCCTGATCTCAATACCCTCAGCGCTGAGCTGCGTCGCCAGCCGATAGCGCCGGATGCGCTTCAGATCGAGCCATCCGTGCTCGCCCACGAGATAGAAGCCGAATTCACGAATCTGCGGCTCGCCGGTCGAGGGCCAGTACACCTCATTGATGATGCCGTGCCCGATCGTTGCCCAGACCCGTGAACCGCCTAACGCGCTGGTGACGTAGTCCTTGTCGCTCGAGCTCCATGTCGGCGCAATCCCTGGTGCGCCGAAAGCGACCGCACCCGGCACGCTTGGCGGATCGACATCGGCGGTCGCCGCTTCGACCTCCTGCCTCTGGCGGTGAGCGCCGCCGCCGTCCCTGGCAGCGGAACTCATTTTCAGTGTCGAATCGAGGGTTGCGATCACAGGGCCTTGGCCCTGCGACCTGTAGGCGCGAATCATGGCCGAGGCTTGTTCTGTGCCACGGACGACGCGGCGTTGCCCTCGTCCGTTGTGCGATTCATGGCCCCCTTTATCGCCGGGCATTCGACGCCAGTTCGACCACTTGGGGTCGTGGCGCAAGCGGCTGGCGAACCGACGATTGCCGCGGCGCCTACCAACTGCACTCGATTCCAATATGGCATTCGAATTCTCCTGTGACGTTGCAACTCTGTTCGCCCCCGCCAGATGCGTGCTTCCCCAGCCAACGGTCTTCAGTGTCAGGGCAGGTCACGCGTCAACTCACGGCTGACTATGATGCCCCCTACGGACAGCAATTGTCCTTCTTGAGTTCACTCAAGCACTCTTAAGTTGCATTAATGATGCATGCATCTTCAGACGATGATTTGCTTCACCCTGTTTCCTCCCTGTCACTAACAGCCCGAAGCGTTTCATTCCGTGACAGAGTGTTTCTCGCTCGCTGGACGGTCGCACGACTGAGGCGAAACTGCCGCGCCGATGTGTCAGCATAGGAACCATTTCGTAGATCGGTGGGTCGTTATGTGTTGGGATGCATGACATCGTGGTCTATGGAAACCGAGATCGACGCTGTGGTCGCGCTCGCTGGGGGCACGCCGAGCGTGCGCATGCTTGACGTGTTGGCCGCCGCAGCTTTTTACTGTTTGCGACTTACCCGCCGAGCGCGACCACAGCGCCGATATTCGGGGCCGAAGGAGTCTTGAACCATGCTCGTCTCAAAGGTGCACTGTGAACTGTGTGGCGGGGAGTTCGACAGACGGTCGAGCATTCTCAGTTCCGGAGAGGGCGTAGTTGAGAGCGGAGAAAGTCCCCTTGATGATCTTGCGGCTGCCATTTGGGTGCAGGCTTATGATGCGGCCTGGCTCGGGCGGGACTGGGGGGCACTGGAACGCTATTTTGCTCGTGATGTCGTCTTGATGTTGGCTGGCTTTTCGGTCACCATCACGGGCCGCGCGGCGGTGTTGGCTCATCTCCGTGCGATGATGTGTGGCGCTGAGGTGCACGAATACAACGCGACGGATTTAAGAGGACACAGCGTACGCGAGATCGGCGTCATTACGTATCGTTGGCAGCTAGACTGCACCGTTGATCACCATCGACGGGCAACCTCCGGCAGGGACATACTGGTGTTACGGCGGGCGCACGAAGGCTGGCAGCTTGTGTGGCGCGTGCAGATGTCCCCCAACGCGCGCGCGATGTAACTCAGTTCGCTGCGGGCGCCGGGGGCGCCGCCTCCTCTTCGGGACAGGGAGCGCAATTCGCGCGAGGCTGCAGGCGATCGAGGCAAGGCTCGTGTGAAAACACCGAGCAGTACCTGACGAAGGACGGCTGCGCGGGCTCAAGGCTACAACCTGAAGCCAACGCGCATCCCAAAAGCACCGTTGCCACCGAACGTAGTAGAGAGCGCATATCGTTACCCTCGGGGCTCGCGCACACACAAGAAATAAGACGCGCCGCGGATCATTTTCTTACCTTACGCTGTAGTTTCGCGCCTCGAGACAGGCGGCTTCTGCGTGCATGTAGGCTTGTCGGCTTGTGCGTCCGGTTTCTGCAGCCGCCAGCTGCGTCGGATCGAAACCCGTCTGCGCCGTGGCCCAGCGGCTGCACTCGTCGCGATCCTGCTTCTGTTGGGCCTCGGTCTGGCCACTCTTCGGATAGGCGTATAACTCGGGACTCACCGCCGGAGCGTCCGAAGGGGTCGAAGTGCCTTGCGGTGGAGTGCTGCTCAAACCCTGTGGCGGCTCGACGGCCTGGTATTCGCCCGCGTCCCCGTCCCAGGTGTAGTAGTTGCCGTCTGCGTAGTAGAACGGCACACCGTTCCACCAGTACGTGTCGTAGTACCACGGCAGAAACGGAACATATACACCGAGTCCCCAACCCCAGCCACCCCAGCCGCCGCGCCCACCGTAGCCCGGCCAGCCGTAGCCGCCACCGCGCCACCCGTAGCCGCGATAGCCATAACCGCAATGCCAACCGCCGTAGCCGCCGTGCCAGCCGCCGTAGCCGCCGTGCCAGCCGCCATAGCT
>Ga0187772_10001424_pt1 | contig 11367 bp, 8 predicted proteins | sample 0116_SJ02_MP15_2_FD_133137 | JGI IMG/M metagenome (GOLD analysis project Ga0187772, IMG submission 133137) | Tropical peat soil microbial communities from peatlands in Department of Meta, Colombia - 0116_SJ02_MP15_20_MG | ecosystem: Environmental > Terrestrial > Soil > Wetlands > Peat | place... | reverse complement strand
CGAAACGCTCTGGGCCGTGAAAGCGCGGCACCCAATGGGTACGCAGATGCGCGATGATGGCTTGGGGTTTGTACTGCAGCAGGACGTAAATCGAAAGGATCCCCGAATTGACGAGATTACCGAGGACAAAATCGATGATCCGCAATCCATTAGCCAGAGTCAGCGCCGGCTTGGGCACATGATCGGTGAGGGGGTGTAGGCGCGAACCTTCACCTCCTGCCAACACCACTGCCAGCGCCTTCACCTTGACGCGCTCCCTGCTTTGCGCTTGGGCCAGCCTCTGAAGGAGTCTTGACCGGCAGCCGCGCTCAGAGCCCGAGGCACGCACCCCTAGTGCAAATTCGGGCTGCAATGTGGCCTTCGGCGCGTAGCGGCGGCTCTGACCTCAAGCGCTAGTTACCCTCCTAGCTCCCTCTAAAACAAATAAGCCTAGTCGTGCAAAATCTCTAGTCCTTGACGGAAATCAATGCGCGAGGTCCGGCCGCATCAAAGCGGCCGTTCCTCCCCCAAGAGATTTTGTTTTTGATGTGCCCGACGAACTGCGTTCGGACAAGAACGTAAGAGCTACGCTGCCCGCAAGCGTAAATTGCAGGTGAACGCAAGGCAAGGGTCAACTTAGAGCAATCACCCTTTCAGGGCACCACAGGCCTCGCCTTGTGGCAATACCGACCGCGCGGTTAGCCCGCCGCCTCAGGAAACGGCAAAAGCTTGGGGTTCAGCCTGTAAGCGACCACTGTCGCCGCCGCACCTGCCAAATCTTGTGCCCGCAACAGGCATGCAGCTCCCTAGCATGAAATTGCGCTAAGACAACGAAGAGAAAAAGAGGAAGGCCGCCTTGAGCGATACCGCGCGTTGTTTATCGAGCGCGGACCTCGGCCAGGAACGTCCGTGCCAGGGGCTGTGTTGGCAAGAGGTTTGCTTTCGGCCAAGCATTAGTCCCTGCTGGCCCGTGGCGCGCCTCAGGAGTTCTTTGGCGCGGCAAGTTTTTCCATCTTCGCAGCTTTCGCGGCGACACGGTTGCGCAGTTTTTCGATGTCGACGACAAATCGGCTGTGGCTTCCTTGACTGATTTCCTCAATTTCATCCTTGGCATGCAAACTGAAGGTTACAAGGCGACCTTCGATCTTGCTAACGGTAACCGTGATCTGCGCCGTCATGCCAAGAAGTGTCGAAGCGCCATGAGAGACACTGATTCCCGTCCCGACGGAATCCTCGCCGGCATCCACGTAATCGAGCAAGAATTCGCGGCAGGCGTACTCAAAATCCCGAACAAGTGCGGGAGTCGCGTACACCCGCAGGGCCTCGCCGAGAAATTCGATCGTTCGTGGTTTATCAACCACGATGCTTCGTGTCGCCGACAGCCCCACGCTCAAACTTGTTTTCATTTGTCTGCTCCTCTGTAGAGCGGCAGTGTCCAAAAAAGATACGAACAGGCGCCGAAAAATAAAAAATCTGTTTCACGAGCGTCCCCAGTGAGGACGCACTTGGATCAAAGGACCTCGGTTCATCCCTCGCAGCTTTTGTGCCGGTGACTTGCTGCGAAGCAAAAATCGTTGCGGCGCACAATCTGAACTGGGCGTTCGCTTTGCCCTGAATTGATACAGATCATGCAAAAATTTCTGGTAACTTGTATCGTTCTTGCGAAATGGGTTTCACCTGATTTTGCGCCCGATAGCGTAACGCAGCCTCGGCACGGGGGCGGTGTTCTTTGTGCTCGCAGGCGGATTTGTGCTCGCGATCGGGTGCACTAACGACGTGGCCCGACGCGTCACGGCACCGCATAAAAGGGACCTCGCGCGGCGCCGCTCGGGGTCGTCAGTGCTGCGGGGTGTTGCCCAGGCGCGCGATTTTTCAAGTGTCGGGCACTCTGGTTTGGAACGTGTCGAAGGGGAAAAGCCGCATGACGAGTACGAAGGCCAAGACCGTTCAGCACGTTCCCACGTTTTGCTACAACTGTGTCTCGGGACCTGACTTCATGAAAGTCAAGGTCGAGGACGGCGTCGCCACCGACATCGAGCCGAATTTCGACGCGGAAGATATCCATCCGGCACGGGGTCGTGTTTGCGTCAAGGCCTATGGCCTAGTGCAAAAGACCTATAACCCCAACCGCGTGCGCACTCCGATGAAGCGCACCAATCCAAAGAAGGGACGCGACGAAGATCCAGGTTTTGTCCCGATCTCCTGGGACGAAGCACTCGACATAGTAGCGGCCAAGCTCAACGCGATTCGCGCCAAGGGACTGCTGGACGAAGCGGGCCTGCCACGGGTGGCGGCAAGTTTCGGTCACGGCGGAACCCCAGCCAATTACATGGGTACGTTTCCAGCGTTCTTGTCCGCGTGGGGGCCGATCGACTACAGCTTCGGTTCGGGTCAAGGCGTCAAATGCGTGCATTCCGAGCATCTGTATGGTGAATTCTGGCACCGGGCTTTTACGGTTTCCGCCGACACACCCAATGCCCGGTACGTCATAGCAGTGGGCGCCAATGTCGAGGTCACCGGCGGGCCTTGCGCCGTCATCCGCCACGCGGATGCGCGTGTGCGCGGCTACAAGCGTGTGCAGGTCGAGCCACACCTGACAGTGACAGGGGCATGTTCCGCCGAATGGGTGCCGATCCGACCCAAAACCGATGCGGCGTTTCTTTTCGCGCTAATTCACGTGCTGCTGCACGAACACGGCCTAGCGAAACTTGACCTCGCGTTCTTGCGCGACCGCACTTCCTCGCCTTATCTGGTTGGGCCCGATGGTTTGTACCTGCGCGACCCCGAAAGCAAGCGCCCGCTCGTTTGGGACGAGACCAGCGGCCGCGCGGTTGCGTTCGACACACCCGGCGCGCGGCCGGCGTTGGCGGGGCGATATCACATAAGCCGGGCACGCGTTATCGATGCCGACGATGTGCATCGCGACCTCAACGACGTGGAGGGCGCAACGGCCTGCGAAATGCTCATTGCGCACATCGCAAAGTACACGCCAGAGTGGGCGGCGGCGATCTGCGACGTGCCGGCCGAAACGATTCGCCGCATTGCCGGCGAGTATTTGGAAAATGCGTCCATCGGTGCCACGGTGCAGATTGACGGGGTGACCCTTGCGCTACGTCCCGTCGCCGTCACCCTAGGCAAATCGGTCAACAACGGCTGGGGCGCATATGAATGTTGCTGGGCCCGCACGGTGCTTGCGGCACTGGTGGGAGCGCTGGAGAACCCCGGCGGCACGCTGGGCACCACCGTGCGCCTGAACCGTCCCCAGGACAATCGCCACCTGAGCGTCGCGCCAGGCGAAGATGGCTTTATGGTCCAGCACTTTAATGCTACCGATCGTCAGCATTGGACCGCTAAGCCGACCAGCCGCTCCGCACACACGACATTGGTGCCCATTGTCGGCAACAACGGGGCGTGGAGTCAGGCCCTCGGGCCGACGCAACTGGCGTGGATGCATCAGTTGGAGCGCCCGTCGGATTGGAACATGCCCACACCAACGTTTCCGGAACTGTGGATTGTCTATCGCTCCAATCCGGCAATCTCGTTCTGGGAGACAGGCAAGCTCGCCCAGATCGTCGCGCACTTTCCGTTCACGGTCTGCTTCGCCTACACAGTCGACGAAACCAATTACATGGCCGACTTGCTGCTCCCCGAGGCGACCGATCTGGAATCAACCCAATTGATCCGCATGGGCGGCACCAAGTACATGGAGCAGTTCTGGGACTACAAGGGTGTTGTGCTGCGGCAGGCGGCCGTGCAACCGCAGGGGGACGCGCGCGATTTCACCTGGATCAGCACGGAGCTTGCCAAGCGCACAAACTTGATCCGCGGCTACGTGGAGGCGATCAATCGCGGCGTCTCTGGCGCTGCACCACTTAAGGCAGAAGAGTACGACTTTAGCCTCGACGCGCAGCAATGCGCCGAACCGGACCGCATCTGGGATGCGGTTTGTCGAGCTGCCACGTTCGTGCTTTCCTCTGGCAAAGAATCGCGCGACCTTCAATGGTTCAAGGAACACGGTTTTTATGCGGTCCCGATCTCGCGTCTCGAGTGGTACTTGACCCCAACCATGGAGCGCATGGGGCTGCGCTACGAACTTCCCTATCAAGAACGATTGCTTCGCATAGGTCGCGAGCTCAAGAATCGGCTGCATGAGCACAAGATGAACTGGTGGGACGAGCAGCTAGCCGAATACAGCGCACTGCCCGAGTGGCACGATGATCCGGAGCGCTGGCTCAAGAATCTGGAACACGCCGGTGCGCGAAGGGAGGACTTTCCGTTCTGGCTGTTGGCGACCAAGAGCATGCAGTACCACGCCGGCGGCAACGCCGGGATCGAACTCATGCATGAGGTCGCAGAGAACCTGCATGGGCACACCGGTGTGATGATCCATGCCAAAACTGCGGCGGCCTTGGGTATCGCCGAGGGCGACCGCGTTGAGATTCGTTCCTACATTGGCGCGACGTACGGCAAAGCGGCCCTTGTGCAGGGCATACGTCCCGACACGGTAGTCATCACCGGGCAATTCAATCACTGGGCCACGCCTTATGCCAAGGACCTGGAGCTGCCCAGCCTGAATGCGATTGCACCGATGTCGCTAGAGCTCACCGATGCCACGGGCTCCGGCGCCGACATTGTTTGCGTCGCCCTGCGGCGTGTCGATGGAGCGCACCAATGACGCGCTACGCGATGGTCATCGACCTGCGGCGCTGCGTGGGTTGCCAGACATGCACTGCCGCCTGCAAGAGTGCCAACGCAACACCGCCCGGCGTGCAGTGGCGGCGCGTGCTTGACATCGAAAGCGGCGAGTTCCCCGATGTGCGCCGTAGCTTTGTGCCCGTATCGTGCATGCATTGCGCCAATCCGCCCTGTGAGGAAGTCTGTCCGACGACCGCAACCAAAAAACGCGCCGATGGGCTGGTGACCATCGATTATGAGTTATGTATCGGCTGTGCCAATTGCGTGATGGCCTGCCCCTACGAGGCGCGCAGCATCGTGCACGAGAACCGCTACGCCTATGGCAAAGAGCCGATCGCATCGGAGGTCGCACACTGCGACCCCGCACGGCTGGGAGTGGCCACCAAATGCACGTTCTGCCGTGATCGTATTGATCAAGCGGCCGTAACCGGACAGGTACCGGGTGTCGACCCGGAAGTAACGCCGGCTTGCGTGAATGCGTGCATCTCGGGGGCGATGCATTTTGGCGATGTTGCCGACCCCGGCAGTAACGTGTCACAACTGCTGGCCGAGACGTCGCATTTTCGGATGCACGAGGAACTGGGCACCGACCCGGCGGTTTACTACATATGGAATCAGCCATGAACGATCCCACGCACCTTGCGCCGCGACGGCAAGCCAACTGGGATTGGCGCGCTGCAGCCAATTTCATCTGCGGTGGTAGCGGTGGCGCGTTGTTGCTGTGGACGGCTTGCGCCGCCTTGAGCGGAGCAGACCTACGCGCTTTCGTTCTGGCGGCGCTTGCCCTCATTGGTATCGGCTTAACGTGCGTCTGGTTCGAACTGGGACGACCATGGCGCGCAATCAATGTCCTGCGCCACGCTGCTTCCTCATGGATGACCCGCGAAGCCATCGTTGCCGGCTTGCTGTTTTGCTGCGGTGGCATTGCCCTTGCCGCTCCCAAGCAGCACTTCGCGCTGGGCGCATCGGGCGTGCTCGGCCTGGCATTTCTTTACAGCCAAGCGCGCATCTTGGCTGCCAATAAAGGCATCCCAGCCTGGCGGCATCGCCGATGTCTGCCGCTCGTGCTCGCCACTGGACTTGCGGAGGGCGCTGGATTGTTGACACCACTCGCATTGAGCAACCCCAGCGCCCTGATTTTCTTAAGCGTACTGCTGACGCTGCTTGTGGCCGCTCGCGTTCTCGCTTGGCAGCGTTACCTTCTGGCGCTGCAACGCGACGGCGCACCCGTTGGCGCAATTGCTGAGCTACGCGCAATCGACCGCGGGCTGATTTGGACGGGCGGCGCCATTCCTATCGTTCTTGGCTTGCTCGCCGCGGTATTCGCGCAGCCCGTCGTTGCGATGCTCGCCGGCGCCGTTGTTGTGTTCACCGGCGCACGCCTCAAGTACACATTGATTTGCCGTGCATCATTCATTCAGGGGTTCGCACTGCCGAAGGTCCCTGTGCGAGGTGCCGGGGTCACCGCACCGGGCATCAAGCCGGGATGGGAAAGTGTGCAACCCAACGTACGGACTCGGGCAAGAAGCTCGGAGCCGGCGTGAAGCGACCTGCGAGGTTTTGGACCACGTTGGAATCCTTACGAGGGTTCTCCGCGCCAAGGCCACTAAACTCTGCTCGCCGCCGCGCTTCAGTATTCGCCACAGTAGCCCTCACACGTGGCCGACCTACGCGCCGAGGCGCCCCAAATTGATCGAATAACCCAAACAAACAACCTTTGTGGCGTGATCCCCATGGATCGAACAGTGCGTAGAACCAGAAATCTCTGCGCGAACCCAATGGCAAAGGAGCGCGATGCACGTATCTTGCGCCTTCTGACGTTGAAGGTTGCTTGCCGACGCGGCACAACATCCAAGCGGTAAACAAAACGATGCCGGCTCGTTTTCCCCTACCATTGCGATGCAAGCACAAAACCCGGCCAGTTGCGTCTTGGATGGCATACGGCCGCGCCGCAGCGGTTGCAGCGTGCCTAAAGCCCTGAAGGGCTGTGACCGCCGGAATGCGTATTAATTGCAACACATTGCGACCGGCCTCGAGCAAGATCGTGCATGGGTTCAACAACTCTGCCGACGCAGCGTAACTTGGTACGCGGCCGAATCGTAGGGTCACACGCCTAGGAGGATTCGATGGATCAAAAGCAGCCTCACCGGACAGACTGCGAGCCAATCGAGACGGCGCGCCTCGAGGAGCTGCGGGCCCTGCAACTGCAGCGCATGCAGTGGTCTCTTAAGCATGCCTATGAGAACGTGGCGCATTACCGTACCAAGTTTGACCAGGCCGGAGTGCACCCTCGGCAGCTGAAGGAACTATCGGATCTAGCGAAATTTCCGTTCACCACCAAGGCTGATTTGCGCGAAACCTACCCCTACGGAATGTTCGCGGTGCCGATGCGTGACATTGTGCGCGTGCACGCCTCATCGGGAACGACGGGACGTCCAACTGTCGTGGGCTATACGCGCAACGACATCGCGATGTGGGCAAGTGTAATGGCTCGCTCGCTGCGAGCCGCCGGTGTTACGAGCGAGGACATTTTGCTCAATTCCTACGGCTATGGGCTGTTCACAGGTGGTCTTGGCTTGCATTACGGGGGCGAAGCCCTCGGCACTACGGTCATACCGATGTCCGGCGGCCAGACCGAAAAGCAGGTCCAGATGATCCGGGAATTGCACCCAACAGTGCTCCTGTGTACGCCGTCGTACTCGCTTACCATCGCCGACGAACTGATGCGGCAAGGAGTCAAGGCCGGCGAAACCTCCCTGCGCGTTGGCCTATTTGGCGCCGAACCATGGACCAACGAAATGCGCCGCGAAATTGAAACTCGGCTTGGCATTGACGCGGTGGACGTCTACGGGCTCTCGGAAGTGATCGGACCGGGAGTGGCTTGCGAATTTGTCCAGACAAAGGATGGCCCGCACGTTTGGGAGGATCATTTCTATCCCGAAATCATCGATCCGGACACCGGCAACGTGTTACCTGACGGTGCCGATGGCGAACTCGTTTTCACGTCACTCACCAAGGAGGCGTTGCCGGTCGTGCGTTATCGCACGCGCGACCTCACGCGCCTGCTGCCAGGGACCGCGCGAAGCATGCGGCGTATGGGCAAAATTACCGGCCGCTCGGACGACATGCTCATCGTCCGCGGAGTCAATGTGTTTCCGACGCAGATCGAGGAAATCCTTTTAAGAAACCCTCACCTCGGCGGCATGTACCAGCTGCACCTCTCGCGCGAAGGGCACCTAGACAAGCTGGATGTTTACGTTGAGCTAAGACCCGAATTTTCGGACTCTACCGGCCAGGTCAAACGCGAGCAGATCGGACGCGATCTCGCGCACCACATCAAATCCTTAATTGGCGTCACCGCCGATGTGCATGTGACACCGACCGATACAATCGAGCGCACGCTGATCGGAAAGGCCAAGCGCGTAATCGACAAGCGGCCCAAGTAATACCTAATACAACACTGCGCCGCCGACGAGCACGACCCCATGTTTGTTCAGTTCCTGTTCTCTGGTCTCACGGTCGGTGCGACCTACGCACTGTCGGCACTCGGCTTTACCCTGATCTACAACGCCAGCAACATAATTAACTTCGCGCAGGGCGAATTCATCATGCTTGGCGGCATGCTCACCGTTTTTTTCGTACACAGCGGCCTGCCGTTACCTATTGCGGTAATTCTGGCGATCATCGCGCCGGCCGCCGTCGGTATTTTGGTCGAACGCTTTGCTATTGAGCCGGCGCGCGGCGCGGGGACAGTTAATCTGATCATCATCACGATTGGCGCTTCACTGGTAATTCGTGGCGTGATCCAAATCTGGCTTGGCAAAGGTGCCCACATCCTCGCGCCATTTTCGGGCAGCGAGCCGATCGCAATCGGCGGGGCAACACTGCTGCCGCAGAGCCTATGGGTTCTAGGGGTGGCGGCAGTGATGGTTGCCGCGTTATGGCTGTTCTTCCATCACACAGTGGTTGGCAAGGCGATGTTGGCGACATCCTATAACCACCTTGCGGCGCAGCTCGTGGGCATCAGCACACAATGGGTGCTGCGCATGAGCTTTGCACTTTCGGCCGCAATGGGTGCCGTTGCCGGCATTTTGCTGACACCGATCACCCTGACTTCGTACGATGTTGGCATCATGCTCGGGCTCAAGGGTTTTGTCGCGGCAGTCGTCGGAGGGCTCGGCAGCGGTCTTGGCGCAGTCGCTGGCGGCCTCTTTGTCGGCCTCGTGGAAGCTTTGGCCGCTGGCTACATTTCCTCCGCCTACAAGGACGCGGTTCCCTTCGTGCTGATATTGATTTTCTTGTTCTTCGTTCCCCGCGGACTGTTCGGCGCGAAGGTCACCGAGCGCGTATGAGGCCCCACAATATTGGCTTGCTCATCCTCGCGGGGATTTTGGCTGCGCTGCCTCTGGTACTGCCCAATTCCTTTTATTACGACATCGTTATTCGCATGGCGATAAACGCCGTCGTTGCGCTGGGCCTAAATCTATTAATCGGATACGCCGGTCAGATCAGCCTTGGCCATGCGGGATTCTTTGGCATCGGCGCCTATGCAACCGCGATTTTGACCACGCATTTCGGATGGCACCCGTTGCAGGCACTACTTGCGGGGGCATTGGGTGCTGCGGCGCTTGCGGCGCTGCTGGCACGCCCGATCTTTCGTCTGCGTGGGCACTACCTTGCCATGGCAACGCTGGGGCTGGGAATCCTGATCGCTATGGTCCTGAAAAACGAGGCGGAATACACCGGTGGCCCCGACGGTATGGCGGTTGTGCCGATGAGCTTGTTTGGATTTCAAATCGACGGCGAAAAGCAGTGGTACTGGTTTTTTTCTGCCAATCTTCTGATTAGCATCTGGGCCTGCCGCAACCTCATCGACTCACCGTTTGGGCGCGCCCTGCGCGCGCTGCATGGCTGCGAAGTGGCTGCGCAGGTCGCTGGCGTGGACGTCGCGCGTTACAAAGCAATCATTTTTGTTTTTTCCGCGTTCTTTGCCAGCATCATGGGCAGTCTCACTGCACATTATGTCGGTTTCGTAACCCCGAATGTCGCCGACTTTTTTTATTCGATCGAACTTGTGACGATGGTGGTCGTCGGCGGAATGGCTTCGATCTTTGGCTCAGTGGTGGGCGCCGCCTTGCTCACTGCGCTACCGCAGGCACTGGCCACCCTCGAAGGCTGGGAGACCGTCGCGTTCGGCCTCATCTTGATGCTGTTCATGGTGTTTTTGCCCAGCGGCCTGGTGCCAACGATTGCAACACGTTTTGGTAGGCGAGGCTGATGGCTTTACTTGAGGTTTGCGGCCTGACCAAGTCGTTCAGCGGCGTGATGGCGGTACAGGACGTCGATTTCAGTGTCGAGCCGGGAATGGTGTTTTCCGTGATTGGCCCAAACGGCGCTGGCAAGACCACGCTCTTTAACCTCATCACCGGTATCTACCAACCAAATCGCGGCGAGATCCGTCTTGATGGCGAAATAATCACGGGATTAGCACCGCACCATCTCGCACAAAAGGGCATGGCGCGAACATTCCAGAACCTGCAAGTCTGCATGAATCTGTCCGCCCTGGAAAACGTGATGCTTGGTGCGCACCTGACGCTAGACCGCAACTTGTTTAAGGGAATGTTCCACTTGCCCGCAGTTCGCCGCGCCGACGAGTCTTTGCGCGAATGGGCCCGCGCACTGATGCGCTTTGTCGGTCTCGAGGCCTACATCGCCCGCCCGGCCAGCGCGCTACCGTACGGCGCCCTCAAGCGACTGGAGATTGCACGTGCGCTAGCCGCCAAGCCGCGTATCCTATTTCTCGACGAACCCGCGGCCGGCCTTAACCCAAAGGAAACCGCGCAGATCGATGCATTAGTCAAAGAACTCGCCAACCGCCAGACGACGGTGGTCTTGGTCGAGCACGACATGAAGATGGTGATGAATATCTCGGATCGAATTTTGGTCCTCAACTACGGCAAGAAGCTGATCGAGGGCACTGCGCCCGAGGTTCGCCGCAATCCGGATGTGATTGCGGCATATCTGGGCAAGGCCGCCTAAGTCGCGATGACCGAGGCGGCGCAAATCATCCGTGATGCGCACCGCGGCATGTGGCGGTTAGCAAACGTGCTCTCGATTTTGAGCGATCGACTCCGAGCGCCTGTTGCGCAACCGTGTAGGCTGAAAAAGGCCAGCCGAGGCACACTCGGCACCTTTTGCGCCAAGTTGAAATCCCATACAAAGCTTATGCAACAGCGCATCGCCCGTGAGTGGGCCATGTTTTTTGCGGCCCCGCGCAGCGCACTTGGCGATACGCAGTCCGAGCAGCTCAATGCCGCGACCCAAACCGAGCAAGATAGTGCCAGCCGCGCAGCGGCGCATCAGCAACTTGGCGCCTTGATTTCGCAAATTGACGAATCCACTCCAATGCAAATTGAACCGCAGTTGCAACCTGCGGCGACGGTATCAGCCCCAAGCGACACGACCTTATTGGAGATTCGCGGGCTCTACAGCCACTATGGCCGCATCGCCGCCTTGCACGGGGCTAGCCTTACGGTTCGTACGGGCAGGTTGGTCGCGTTGGTCGGAGCCAACGGTGCAGGAAAGACAACGCTGCTTCGAACAATTTCCGGCGTCCAAAAGGCCACTGGCGGGTCAATTTTTTTTGACGGACGCGACATCACCAACATGCGGGCGGACAAACGGGTGCGGCTT
>Ga0187772_10001423_pt1 | contig 11368 bp, 10 predicted proteins | sample 0116_SJ02_MP15_2_FD_133137 | JGI IMG/M metagenome (GOLD analysis project Ga0187772, IMG submission 133137) | Tropical peat soil microbial communities from peatlands in Department of Meta, Colombia - 0116_SJ02_MP15_20_MG | ecosystem: Environmental > Terrestrial > Soil > Wetlands > Peat | place... | reverse complement strand
ACATCGAACATCTCGTCCGCCTCGCCATCGTCATGGCGCTGGCGATACTCCTCTTCATCATCCTTCGCGCCGTCGCTGTCCCCAAAAGCTTCGGCCAGTACGGACATTATCGCGGAGCCGCAATTACGGAAATCGCCTCCCGGCCTGTAGCCCTTGCCGGCCGTCAGGTCTGCGAAGGTTGCCACACCGACGTGGCTGCCCAGAAGAAACTCGGCAGCCACGTTGTTCTCTCCTGCGAAGCTTGCCACGGCGCCCAAGCCAAACACGCGGACGATCCGGCCAACGTGACGCCTCCGAAACTCGACACGGCCGTCGTCTGCGCCCGCTGCCACGAAGCCAACAGCGCCAAGCCGAAAGCCTTTCCCCAAGTCGTAACAGCAGATCACTCCGGCGGCATCGTCTGCGACACGTGCCATCAGCCCCATAAACCCAACATCGAGAACACACCCGCCGAGTCAGCTCAGACCAATACGAGCAAGAAGAAGGAGGCCAAGCCCTAATGAAGATCACGCGCCGCCACCTCCTCCTCTTACTCCCCGCTGCCGCCGTGGCCTGGAAATACGTGGAGGCTGGCACGCCCGAAGCCGCGCCGAACTACAAACTCACCGATCACTGGTGGGGCATGCTCATCGACATTCCAAAATGCATCGGCTGCGGTAGTTGTGTCCGCGCTTGCTCGGAAGAGAACGGCGTTCCCGACGGCTACTTCCGCACTTGGATCGAGCGCTACCACGTCGCCGACTGGAAGATTGAACGCCCCGACGTCGAATCCCCCGACGGCGGCAAGCAGGGCTTCCCGCCTGGTGAAATCGGCGACGGCAAAAACTTCTTCGTCCCCAAGCTCTGCAATCATTGCGCCGACTCACCTTGCACCCAAGTCTGCCCCGTTGGCGCAACCTTCGTTACGCCCGATGGCGTCGTGCTCGTCGACAAGGAGTATTGCCTCGGCTGCCGTTATTGCGTGCAGGCCTGCCCCTACGGATGCCGCTTCATTCATCCCAAGACAAATACGGCGGAAAAGTGCACGCTCTGCTATCACCGCATCACCAAGGGACTGACTACCGCCTGCTGCGAAGTCTGCCCTACCGGCGCTCGTCAACTCGCCGACCTGAAGAATCCCAAAGATCCGATTCACGAGTTCCTGCGAAGTCATACCGTGCAGGTTCTAAAACCACACATGGCAACAGGTGCAAAGGTCTTTTACAACGGCATGGACGGGTCAGTGAGGTGACGATGTTCGTCTTGAAGGGCGCAGCTTCAGCCGCGGCTGTAGAGCTTGACAAGCCATGCCTTCATAGCTGCAGAGGATAAGGAGGCTCGTGCAAATCCCGGTCGAAGGCTTCATGTACCCGAACGAGGTCGAACTCCAATGGAGTGTCCTCATCGTTCTCTATCCCTTCATTACGGGATTAGTGGCGGGCGCATTCATCCTAGCGTCCCTTGAGCGCGTCTTCCGCGTCGAAGCCGTCAAACCCACTTACCGTCTGGCCCTGCTCACCGCGCTCTCGTTCCTGCTGGTCGCTCCGCTGCCGCTGCAGCTTCACCTGGGCCACCCCGAACGTTCCTACGAAATGTACTTCAGCCCACACCGCTCATCGGCCATGGCCATGTTCGGCTTCGTCTACCTCTGGTACCTAATGGCCGTTCTTTTGCTGGAAATCTGGCTCGACTATCGCCGCGACATTATCCAAAAATCCAAAACTTCGACCGGCCTTCTGCGCTTCGTCTACCGCATTCTCACTCTCGGCTCCGACAACATCAGCGAACGTTCTTTGAAAATTGACGAACGTGTCGGCTACTTCATCACCTTGATCGGCATTCCCTCCGCTTTCCTTCTCCACGGATACGTCGGGTTCATCTTTGGATCGGTGAAGGCCAACCCCTGGTGGTCATCGCCGCTCATGCCCATCGTTTTCATCTTCTCGGCAATGGTCTCGGGCATCGCCACTGTGATGTTGCTCTACATGTTGTCCAGCCGTCTCCGAGGAAAGCCCATCGACATCCGCTGCCTCGATAAAATCGCGCAGTATCTGCTGTACACCTTCATCATCGATTTCAGCTTCGAGATGCTCGATCTGCTGCAGCGCATCTACGAGGCAGACGAATCTTTCCGCAGCCTCGATTTCATGGTGCACACGCGCCTCTGGACGTCCCAGGTCATCATTCAGATACTGCTCGGAACAGTCACGCCGATCGCACTGCTCGGCCTGACCCAGACTCTCAAACTCACCGACACCGTCCGCAAAAGGATCTACGCCATCTCCGGATGCCTCACCATCGTTGGCATCTTCGCCATGCGCTGGAACGTCGTCATCGGCGGCCAGCTGTTCTCCAAAAGCTTCCTCGGTTACACCACATACAAAATGGGCTTTGCCACGCGCGAGGGCTTGTTGACAGCAATCATACTTATGCTTCTTCCCTTCGCGATTCTCTGGATCCTGGTTAAACTTCTGCCGCCCTGGCTGGACGCGGAATCCTTTCCCGCCTCCGGTGCAACACCGGCGCACGGAACCGGCTAGCCTCGCTCGTCGGGGCAGATGCGGAGCAGCCCATGCCGCAAGCTGTCGATAGCGTCACGTCAGTGTTAGAGCAAATCAGCGAGCATCTGCGCGACCTGGAACGCCGCGTCGTCGTGCTTGAATCCCGAACCGAACCAGCTCAACAGCCGCAATCGTCCGGGCCGCAAGTTGTGGCCGGTCCAGCGGAACGCCCGCGTCCTCCCGCCACCTGGAGTGGGTTCCCCCCTGTCGAAATGGCGGGCGGAGCTGTGGCGATTGTGGGCAGAGCGGTGCTCGGTATCGCCGGGGCTTATCTTCTTCGCGCCATCGCGGAGTCCAGCGCCGTTCCGAAGTTGCTGGTGCTTTTTGCGGCCATCCTCTACGCCTGTGGCTGGATCGTCTGGGCCGCCCGTGTTCACTCGGCGAATCGCTTCGCCAGCGCGACTTACGCAATCACCTCGGCCATGATTCTCTCGCCCCTGCTTTGGGAATCAACCGTTCGATTCCACGTGCTCTCGTCGGCCCTGGCGTCAGTCGTGCTGATCGTCTTTGTGGCCTTGTCGCTGGTCCTGGCATGGCGGCGCGAACTGCAACTAATTCCATGGATCGCGACTCTATCCGCCGTATTCGTTGCTGTGGCCCTGATTATCGAAAGCCACGACCTCGTTCCCCTCACCGCAGCCCTGCTGGCGGTCGCTCTCGCCACCGAAGCCGACGCGTGTCTTGGACATCGCCTGACGCTGCGCGCCATCCCCGCATTTGCCGCCGACTTCGCCATCTGGCTGCTCGTATCGATTCTGGCTTCCTCCGCTCCTGTTCCTGAAGCATATTCCCCTGCGACTCCGGCGACGATCGCTCTGTTGTGCTTTCTCTTGCTTGCTATCTACTGCGGCAGCATCGGCATTCGCAGCTTCGCGTTTCGCCATCGCATGACGGTGTTTGAGATCGCGCAAGGCGTGCTGGCTTGCGGCCTGGCGTCGCTCGGAGTCATGCGCGCCACGCACAACGCGATTGCGACGGCGCTCGGCATTTTGTTCCTGCTGTTTGCCGCAGCTTGCTACTGGGGCACGCTCTCGCGCTTCGGCGGCGAAGACCACACCCGCAATCGCCGAGTCAGTGCCAGCTGGGCGGCCGCACTTCTTTTGGCCGCCAGCTTTCTGCTTTTTCCTGTCAATCTGCTGATTCCGTTCTTATGCCTTGCGGCAACGGCCTCGGCATGGATCTACACGCGCTCGCGAAGGCTGAGCCTGGGAATGCATGCATCGTTCTATCTTGCGGCGGCGGCGACAGTGTCGCCGCTTCCGACTTATGTCGCCGGCTCTTTGGCGGGCAACGTCCCAACTGCGCCGGACTGGCTCATGCTGGTTGTCACCATCACGGCTGTTCTCTGTTGCACCTTCGGATGGGGCGTTGCCGAAGATCAGCGCGCTCGCCGCCTGTTATGGGCTCTGCCCGCAGCAATCGTTGGATCCGTCGCAGCGGCTCTGGCGGTTGCCGCCATCGTCTGGCTCGCCGTCGGCCGTATGGAATTGGCCGCCTCGACTTTGTCTGTCGTCCGCACAATCGTTAATTGCGTTCTGGCAGTCGGTTTCGCGTTACTCGGTTCGCGCGAGAAACGCATCGAACTGATTTGGCTCGCCTACGCCGCTGTCGCCTTCGGCACTCTGAAACTGCTGTTTGAGGATCTCCGCTTCGGAAACGCAGCCTCGCTAGTAGTCTCGCTTCTGTTCTACGGAATGATCCTGATTCTCCTCCCCCGTCTGACCAGGAGCCGAGAGGTGCATCCAGCTTGCGGCTAGAATTCCATGGCATCGCCTTCAGTCATGTGACATCTTAATCTTTGCCTAGACTCGCGAATGAGTAGATCATGCCAAGGCTGATGCAGTATCGGGCTGGAGTTCCCTTCAAATATCCCATCGATATCGGTGACCTAGCCCAGATCATTGTGGCGATGGCCACGCCTCCCTTCTCATCCGTGGTCATTTCTGTTGAATCGATTGGACAAATGTGGTGACGTTCTCCAGTCTAACCTCGCCCCAATCCTGATCCCGTTCAACCTCGTGAAACACTGGACCCCAGACCGGCATGTCGCGCGATCCGTGCGCGGAGGTGGTTTGCTGCTTCCCCGCGATCGTAGCCTTGACACGGTCGCGGGGGAATCTGCCTCCATTGCGCCGTGAGATCAAGGTGAGGTCGGGAGGTGCGTGCTTGAGTGCATCCGCAGCCGGGCCCTGTCCTCTGCCATTCGCCCCGTGACAAGACGCACAGTAACTACGGAAGATTTGCGCTCCGTCGAGCGGAAGAGGACCCTGCTGGCTAACTTGGACCGTCGCCCCCAGCGAGGCAAGTGTGAGCGACAGTGCGGCCACAAAGGCGAGCATCGTGCCCGGAATATCGATCCTCATACCTAACCTCCGTAAGACAAGCTTAGATGCTGCCAAGGGCAGCCCACTTCCTCGCTTCCTTATTCTCAAGCTGCAGCAGCATGTTTAAAGGCACAGGCAGTGCCGCAATAGCCGTTTTCTTGGTTCACAGAATGAGGGTCTACAGGCCTCGGATACTCCAAAACCGCAGGATTTTGCCCGCAAACTGTGCAGCATTTCGGTACTTCGTCATCCTCGAGGTGCTTAGTGCTGAACGCAACCTCTTGGTGGAAATAGCCGCTGTCCGCCATTTTCCCCGTCGAAGCGATCAAAGGACTAGCTAAAAAAACGCTGGTACACGATACGAGTGCAGTTTTGAGGCGGGGCAAAGGAGGTGGTGTCACCGGGCAGAGTGCTCTATTATACCCCAAAATTCGGGTTAACAAGCCCATAAATTGACCTTTGCCCTGCCTTGTAATAATCAACGCTCGTTGGCCGACTATGCTCAGTATTGAGAGTCACCTTGCCTGGTGCTTTCAGTCACAGAAATCTCGAGTGAGTCGGCATAGTTTAGTTACGAGCTCGGGCGCATCGGACTAGACAAACTTACCCGTCGCTCTGAACCATTTCCTCGTTCGAGTGGCAACAGGACAATGGCATTAAAATGCCCAACGTCCATGCGCCCGGGGAATTTCCCAGTCCGCGACGTGCTTTAGCAGTATGCTATGACTTCGAGTGCTCGGGAACGCTGAGAGCGATGTGATGATTGAGAACGGAACCGGACCAACTCGAATCTGCGAGAGGCTCAAAAAACTAGGCTACTGCCGCCACCAGCGAATGAGAATGTATGGAGAGGACTTCGACCTGTTATCCGACCCAATTCCGTACGAAACCGGAATTGCAGTCGAGGCGGTCTCCCGCAGATCGAGCACGGTGAATCAGTTACGCATTCCGTTCCCAACCCTGGAAATGATCAGGCGAGAAGTGGTTTGACGCGTCCCGCGGCCCGGGGTCTTTTTTCCAACCTACCAACTGAGGATTGGGATCTGCCTTATTTTCAAATTCGTTTTTATATGTATTGTTGGCAGATGAAGGCTCGTCACCCCAGAGGTGAGCAGTGAGCTTCATCAACTGCTACGAGGATGGAAGCCGGGCCGAAGCATATGCTTCACTGGAATTCGCGAATACCTACTATCTCGCCTATCGAGATCTGCCAGCCATCATTGCTCAGAATGTTGCAGGCACGAACGCACTTGATTTCGGCTGTGGCACGGGTAGATCATCACGCTTCCTAAAAAAACTTGGGTTCAATGTGATCGGTATCGATATTTCGGAGGACATGCTGCGCATCGCACGCGCCAGCGATTCCATGGGTGACTACCGCGTCGTTCCCGGCGACAACCTGGGCGAATTCAGCGTTGGAAGCTTCGATCTCGTGCTCTCGGCATTCACCTTCGACAACATTCCTGCGGCAAGGAAAGTCGGCATCTTTAACGATCTTCAGAGCCTGCTGAAGCCAAAAGGCGTCGTTATCAATCTGGTTTCGTCCCCTGAGATGTACATCCACGAATGGGCTTCTTTCACTACCAAGGACTTTCCGGAGAATTCCACGGCTCGCAGCGGTGATGTGGTGCGCATTATAGTCACAGACCATCAGGACAAACGACCGGTCGAGGACATCCTTTGCACGGACGAGGCTTATCGAATCATGTATCGAGATGCCGGTCTGGAACCCATTCAGATATTCAAAGCGCTGGCAGTGGGCGATGAGCCCTACAAGTGGGTCAACGAAACCAAGATAGCGCCATGGGTGATTTACGTGTTGAATCGGACTCGGGGGGAAGCCTGTCTCTGATACAGTCCACAGAGATCTGGTTGGTCGACAGCTGGATATCTGTCTGGATGCCGAGGGTCAGTTGGTAAATTAATCCTGTGGCTGTTGAAAAACTCCTGTTTTCTCTCCTGCTAAACCTTATCTCCTAATCGACTGCATTTCGGAGGTGTGTCGTTGTCAAATGCGGAGGCGACCTGCGGCAGAAGGGTCACGTATGCGACATCGCCATGAACCCATATGTCGATGTTGGAAGGCCGATTGGCCAGGGTTACGTGAGCCCTCACGGCGGAGGTCGTCGGGAACCTGAGCTGCCAGCGCCAGGCCGGGCGGGCTCCGTCTCCTCGGCACTACACCGCCACAGTTTCCGCCTCGCGCTCGGTGTGAACGTCGAAGGACACGTGATCTTGCTTGCAGATCCATTTCACTGCCGGCTTCGCCGTCATGGGCCCCGAAGGCAACCCCCCTCCCGGCATTACCCATTGCCCAGCCATCACGAATCGCTTCAGTCCAGGCAGTGTGTTCCTCAGCGGCTTGAAACTGTCGCCCGGTTCCACCAGCCACCCCTCCATCGTTCCCTTCCAGTTGCCGGTATAGCGGTAAACCGTCGCTGGCGTCGACACATCCACCACCTCAATTGCGTCACGAATTCCTGCGATGCGGTTCTCAAGCACACCAATCACCGCCTCCGCCACGCGCTGCTTCTCCCTGTGGTAGCCGCTCGGATTCATTTTCCGCAGATCGCTCCAGTAGCCGAAATTGCGTGTCGGCAGAGCACTCGTCACCGCCGTTTTGCCCGGCGGCGCGAACGTCGGATCGTAATGAAAAATGCGGAAAGTTATACTGTCGAGCTCCGTGTCAGGATCCACCATCAACGGCGACGCTAGAATCCGTGATAGCATCGCGGGCTCGTCGCTCAGATCCTTCGCCACACCCAGCGACACCTGCAAATACGAAGCAAACAGCTCCCGCTCGCCATATCTCTTCCGCGTCTCCTCATCGACGTACTTGCCGCCGAGCATCTCAAAAATCGTGGTGTGCCCGTCGGCCGCCGAGATCACCCAATCCGCCATCACTTTCTCTCCGTTCTCGAGCTCTACTCCCACAGCCGTATCGTTCTCCACCAGCACACGCTCGACGCGCGCCTTGAACCGTATCTTGCCGCCCAGACTCGCGATTTTGTCCTCTATCAACCGGATCAACGACTGGGCACCGCCAATGCAGTACCCAGCGTTTCCCGCATTCATCCACCCCAGCGAAAACACCATCGCCATCGCCGTCAACTTCCCGATGTCCCCGCTTGTGAAAAACCGCCTCAGCAGCGGATCATGGAACCGCTTGCCGTACTCCGCACCGCTGATCTTTGACAGTTTTCCCATCACCGGAAGCACGGGAATATCGCGCAGCATATTCAGCCAGTTTTCCTTCAGTCCTCCTGCCGGATCCAGCATCCGGAAATTTCCCAGCGCCCGTACTGCACGAGTGAACTCTAGAATCGCCGACGCATTCTCAGGAGCTCTACGTAACAGCTCCGATTCCAGCCGGTCAACATTTGTGTATAGCCTCAGCTCGTCCCGGTCCGTTTCCAGTCGTACAAACTCGTCCAGGTTCACGAACGTCAGCTGGTCGATGTCGCAGACCTCCTGCCACTGCTCGTGAAAATCTCCGTTCGGCTTCGACCCTATAAGCCAGTGCAGGCACGTCTCGAAGCGGTAAGTGCCGCGTTTCCAGCTCATCGCCAAGCCCCCGGACATGTCGTGCATTTCCAGGACTTCAACCTCATAGCCGCACTTCAGCCCATACACGGCGGCGCTCAATCCGGCAATGCCGGCACCGACGACGACAATCTTCCGTCCGTTTCCCGCCATCATGTTCAAACTCCTTCCAGCCGCCCATTGCGCAACGGTCGCCGCGAGAGTTCCCATTTCAAGGCCTTGATAGTTTGATCCGAACGGTGTCAGCCCCCTCCACTCAGTTCTTTTTCGCAGTGGCAGACCGCATGGCGGGTTCGCCAAACGCAACACACTGGGCGATCAGCGCAAAGATCCAGATGTACCACGGAATCGGGTCATGATAATGAAATTGCAGGATGACACATACGACGAACAGGAGACCTCCGAGCATAATTTCCTCCCACGGACTGAACGCGAACCGTAGCACATCAGCGGGGGCCTGTCAGTGAGCGGCAGCACGCTAATTCCTGTGCTTCACGTCACAGCATCGCTATCCAAGATGCCAATATCGTTGGTGAGCGGTACTGCTCGGAAATCAACCTGTGCTGACACACCGCGAAGAATTCGCCATCACGATTCTTGGCACGATCTTTCTGTTCATTGGGCTTGGCGCGTGCTGTATTGCTGTGGTTCGCGGCAGCAACGCCCGCCGAGTCCTAGGGTGGTTTGGCATCTTCAGCACATTGTATGGAGTCCGCCTGTTTGCGGCAGTACCTACTGCCTTCAGCTTGCTTGTGGGCCCCCTTTCATCCAGTGCCCCGCAAGTCGTATGGATCGTCACCTACGTAATCATGATCCCCGCACTGTTGTTTTGGACAGAGCTAACCACCGGAACTCTGCACCGCCTTTTCCAGATCATGGTCATTCCGGCGGCGGCCATTGCTATCGGAGGTATCGTTGCCGTTCTGTTCCGTGAACCTCCCTCTCGATTTATGCCATACAACAATGTGCTCGTCATCAGCTCACTACTTGCCCTTGCCACGGCGAGTGTTGTTCCGCGTATCGGGAAGCGGTATTTGGTTATTCAGAGTCGAGTTTCAGCGGCGGGCACTCTGATTCTGGCAGCTGCTGTTATCCATGACAATCTAAACGGAACTTTTTTCAACCTTCGCAGTTATCCCTTCCTTGAGCCACTGGCGTTTACACTGTTTCTGTTCTCGCAAGGATGGGTCGCAGCAGAAAAAGTGTTTGCAGACGAACGCCGTTTGCTGTCTATCGAAAATGAACTCGCCATAGCACGCGAGATACAGGCTTCCATTCTTCCGAGCGATGTTCCCAAACTCAGCCGGCTGCGCATCAGCGCGGCTTATTGTCCGATGACCGCCGTCGCCGGAGATTTCTACTGGTTTATCGCCGTCGATCCGCATCGGGCTGGATTTTTGGTTGCCGATGTTTCTGGACACGGTGTTCCAGCCGCGCTGATAGCCTCGATGATCAAGGTTGCAATGCAGCCGGTAGCGTCTTTAGCGAATGATCCACCCTCTGTGCTGCGCGGGTTGGAACGCTCCCTTTCTGGGCAGCTACGAGGTCAGTTCGTGTCCGCAGCTTACTTATGGCTCGATACTGAAAGCCACAAGGCACTGTACTCGGCTGCCGGGCATCCGCCGCTGCTGCGCTGGAGCCAAGGCAAGCTGGAGAGCATCCAGAGCAACGGTCTTATCTTTGGAGTTGAGTCGAATTGCGAATATCCGCTTCGTGAGATTTCCATCACGACAAATGATCGCTTCCTGCTCTACACAGACGGCTTGATTGAGCCGGAGAACATCGACGGTGAGTCCTTTGGCGACGACAAGCTGGAGGAAGTTGTACGCGAGAACCAGTTCCGTCCTTGTTCTGAACTGTCTGACCGATTGCTTTTTGAACTACGACAGTGGCAGCCTGCACGTGAAGCCCAGCAAGACGACATCACTCTTATCGTGATCGACGTGCTTTAGAGAAAAATGTCACTTACCAGAGAAGAGGGACGAGCCGGAAGCGTGTGTGCAGGCAGTAGTCGGCGTAGCCCGGCAGTTCTTGGCGCAGAACCGTTTCCTCGTTGAGGAGCCGGAAAACGATTAACGGGACGAGCGGGACAAAGACGGGTAAGGCAGAGTACGAGCCCAGCGCCAGCGGCGTGAATAAGAACCATATCGCCGCGCCTAAATACAGGGGATGGCGCACGACGCTATAGGGCCCGGTGCGAATCACTCTCTGTTCAGACTCGACTCGAATCGTGCTGGCTGCGAAACTGTTGCTCTTTAACGTCCAAAAGATCATCAGACAGCCGGCGAGAACAAATGCCTCCGCCATCGTCGTCAGCCACAATGGCGTGTGCGACCAGCCAAATCGGTGGTCGAGACCCGGGAGCGGAAAGGCGATCAGCATAATCGCAGGGACGAGCTTCATGATGAGTTTCTGTTCGCGAAAAGTTTCCTGCCTCCATCCGCCTCTCAGCCGGCGCTCGATTAATTGCGGATCGTGCTTATAGAAGTAGCCAAGAGCGGAGACAGCGAAGACAAACATAATTACGAAATAGACCCAACCCTGCCAAAACCTGAAGGAGCCAGCGGGAAGAAATAAAAAACACCCCCACAGAAATGGCATAAATACGAAGCGGAGGGTCAATCTCGCTTTGAGAGTCATCGAATGAATTCCCGTGGTTCGAGCAGCAACCCTCAATAATTGTCGCGTTGGAGGCAACGGCTGAGCAGTGACGGCAATCACCTGACTCGGGGCGATGTTGTCCTCCGCTCGTTTAGCGTGATTCCAAAACTCGCTCTGGTGGCGCGTGGCCAACCATGTGAACGGCAATTTCTATTCCGAGGTTGGCTGGCCCGATATGGTCGAGCGTGTTGCCAGAATCGCGATTCCTTGCCAGCCGAAGAAAGGCGACGCGTCGCTATATTGGCAAACGATGAAGGCCGAAGCCGGGGCGATCAACCTCTATGGCCCGCCTTATGGATT
>Ga0187772_10001421_pt1 | contig 11372 bp, 13 predicted proteins | sample 0116_SJ02_MP15_2_FD_133137 | JGI IMG/M metagenome (GOLD analysis project Ga0187772, IMG submission 133137) | Tropical peat soil microbial communities from peatlands in Department of Meta, Colombia - 0116_SJ02_MP15_20_MG | ecosystem: Environmental > Terrestrial > Soil > Wetlands > Peat | place... | reverse complement strand
GGGCTTCGGAGGCCGCCGAAGGGTTCCTCTCGACGTTCGCCGCGCCGGGGGAAGGTTGGGCCGGCTTGGGCGCGCGGGTCCGCGAGTTGATGGCCGCCAACGCCGAGGGCTGGGCCGAGGAGATGGACGACCCCCAAGCCGTCCATCCCCTACTGGAGGAGCTCCGCGGCGTGGCCGTACCCGTTCTCGTGACCGTCGGGGCTCAGAGCCCGGAGTTCGTTCGCGAGGTCGCGCTGCGGGTGGCCAGCGACCTGGGGAACGCGAGCAGCAGCGTTCTGCCCGACACCGGGCATTTCATCCCGCGGACCGACCCGGACCTCTACGTCGGGGTCCTCGGCTCGTTCCTGCTGGAGCGGAACGTCCCTTCGACCTAGTTGCCCGCCCCGGCACGAGCGTCTCGAGGAGCGGCATGACGCCCCGGCCGAGCCACTGGCCCCCGTCGACCGCAAGGACCTCGCCGGTGACGTACGCCGCGGACGGGCTGACCAGGAACCGGACGGCCTCCGCCACCTCTTCGGGCCGGCCGAACCGGCCCAGCGGCACCGTCCGCTCGATCGCCGTCCGGACCCGCGCGCTGGTCCAGAGGCGTTCGTCGGTCCCGTCGGTGCGCACGGGGCCCGGCGCGACCGCGTTCACCCGGATGCCGTACGGGGCCCACTCGACCGCCATCGCGCGGGTGAGGGCGACGACCCCCGCCTTGGCGGCGGCGGAGTGCGCGGTCCCCGGCCCGGCCATCCAGGCGTAGGAGGCCACGATGTTCACGATCGACGCGGACGCGCTTCGGCGCAACCAGGGGAAGGCGTAGCGAGAGCAGTAGAACGTACCGTCCAGCACGATCCCGACCACAGCGCGCCAGCCGTTCGGCGTGATGGCCTCCGTCGGGGCGACGAAGTTTCCGGCGGCGTTGTTCACGAGGACGTCCAGCCGCCCGTACTCCGCCGCCGTCGTCGCCATCAGGCGCTCCACCTGCTCCGGGACGCGGACGTCGGTGGGTACCGCGAGCACCCTCGCCCCGCGAAGACGGAGCGCACGCACGCCCCCGGCGAGGTGCTCCGCGGAGCGGCTCGCGATCACGAGATCGTAGCCGTCCTCCGCGAGCGCGAGGGCGATCGCGAGCCCCAGTCCGGTCCCCCCACCGGTGACCAGGGCGACCGGTCGGCCGGGGAGGGGTCTCTTCGGCATCGGGAACTTGGTGCGGCAGGTCCGCGGGACGGAAAAGCGACGCCGCAGCCCTTGACCGCGTCCCCCGCGTCCCGAAGAGGGAACGTTGGCGTCTCGACCCGTTTCACTCCCCCGCGTTCGCTTTTAGAGGAGGAATCGGCGTCCCCGAGGCGATGACCGCACCCAGCGCACCGAAGACCCTGGCCGTCCGTGGCGGGGAGATCGCGTACGAGGCCGCGGGCCGGGGCCCGCCGATCGTGCTCCTCCACGAGGGGATCGCCGACCGACGGATGTGGAATCGGGAGTTCCCTCTCCTGGCGCGGGACCATCAGGTCGCGCGCTACGACCTCCGAGGCTACGGAGGCTCGACCCCGGCGACCTCGGGGTTCTCCTCCGTGCAGGACCTCGCTGCCCTGATCGGGGAGTTGCGACTGGAGCGACCGTTGATCGTGGGGCCGAGCATGGGCGGGAGGATCGCGCTAGACCTCGCGCTGGCCGCACCCGAGAAGGTCGGAGGGCTCCTGCTGATCGCTCCCGGCTACTCGGGCATGGACTACGACCACGTGCCGGGAGGGAAGGCGACCTTCGAGCGTGACGAGACGCTCTCCAAGGCCGCGGCCGACGCTTGGGCCGCCGGGAACCTGGAGGGTGCCACCGAGCACCTCCGGGACCTCTGGGCCTCCGCCCTGCAGGGGAGCCAGCTCGAGCTGTTTCGCACGATGGTCCGGGAGAACGCGAAGGAGGTCTTCGAGGACCGGTCCGCTCAGCACGAAGCACGTGAGGGGGCCCCGGCGGCGGGCCGCCTCGGGGAGGTCCGCGCGCCGACCCTGGTCCTGGTAGGGGACCGGGACAACCCCGCCATGCCGCATCTGGCGAAGTACCTGGGATCGGGGATCCCAGGCGCGGAGGTCGAGGTCGTCCCCGGCGCGGACCATCTCCTGAACCTCTCCCGGCCGGACGCGTTCGACGCCGCTGTCCCCCGCATCCTCTCCAAGATGCGCGCGAAGGGCCGGTAGGCCATCGGCTTGGAGGCCGCCGTGCCGCTCACCTCGAAGCCGCTGACCCCCGACACTTGGCCCGACTTCGCCAAGCTTGTCGAAAAGCACAACGGGATCTTCGGCGGGTGCTGGTGCATCGCTTTCCATCTGGAGCCAGGCGAGGGCAAGCGAGGGGCGGCGGCCTATCGCGCGATGAAGGAGCAGCGCGTGCGCGAGGGCCGGGCCCATGCCGCGCTGGTCTTCGACGGCCCGGCCGCTGTCGGGTGGTGCCAGTTCGGGCCTCCCGGCGAGTTGCCCAACATCCGCAGCAAGAAGGCCTACGAAGCGGGCCTGGAGAGACTGCCGGATTGGAGGATCACCTGCTTCTTCATCGACCGGGAGCGCCGGGGGACGGGCATCGCGACCACCGCCCTGCGCGAGGCCCTACGCTACATCGCGCAGCTGGGCGGAGGAACGGTCGAGGCCTACCCCGAGGACTACACGGGGGAGCGAACCTCGTCGTCCTTCCTCTGCAGCGGGACCCTGGGCATGTTCGAGAAGGCCGGCTTCCGGCGGGTTCGGAAGATCGCGATGCGCCGGTGGGTCGTCGCCCGAAAGGTCCCGGCGGCCCGGGTCAGACGCACGGCAATCCACACCTGAGACCCATGGGACAGGTCGGACGGACCACCGCCCCACGGGCCCGGGGGTCCTAGGGAGCCGGAGATCCCGGCCGTGCGCGTTCGACCGTCGGGGCCCGGGGACACCCGGACACCGCCCCATTTAGTAGGGGTGCGGAGTGGAGCGGCCGAGGCATAGCGGCTGTGATCCGGGACGGGACGATCGTCTGCGATAACTGCCAGAAGCCGATCTCGAAGATCACCCAGGTACCCGAGGGTGGCTGGCCCCAGATGCACAACGTATGTTCGGCCTGCTTCGACTCGCTATGGAAGACTGGCCTGCAGCGGGCCTGACGGCGGGCTAGCCAGAATCTCCCCGCTCCAACGGCGGGTCCGGGCCCTCGAAGGGGGCCAGCGCCTCGATCGCCTCGTCCTCGAACCAGCCGAGGACGATGAAGTACCATGCGACGATCGTGGTGAGCAGCGTCCATCGGCCGCCCGCCGCTACGTTCACCACGACCGCGCCACCCTTCAGGCTCCGGTGCTCGGGCACGGGTTCGACATGCAGGACCTCCTCCCCGGTCGCCGTGGTCAGACGCCAGGCAGGCACGAGGTGGCTGACGTGCGACAGCCAGAAGGTCGGTCCACCGCCGATCGCGAGTTCGTGGCCCGCGAAGCGGGTCGAGAGCCGAGCCACCGGGTCCGTCGCCCCGGAGCGGCGCACGAGCACGGTCGGTCGTAGGAAGCCCGCGCGGTCGAGGGTGAGGGTGCCCTCCGCCGTGGTCGCGGTCGCTGAGGAGGCACCGGGCCGGTCCCAGCCGAGCGTCGCCACCTCGGCCTCCCCTGCCTTCAGGGAAAACGCCGCCGGCCGGTCACGGGTCCTGATCCACCGGAGCGCCGATGCGTCGATCGAGGTGAACGGGACCGGCGCCACGCCGCGTCACCGACGCGTCCCACATAACTCGGCCGGTGCAGCTTGCGGTCCGCGGTCGCGGGCGCCCCTCAGGGCCCGAACCCATAAGTCCAGGGCGTGATGCCCCCGCGATGGCCCGTAAGGCAGGGTTGCCCGCGCTCCGCGCCGAGTTCGACCGGGAGGCCCCCGGCTACGACCGCACCGCGAAGGCGTCCATGCCGGGGTACTCGGCCCTGCACCGCACGCTCATCCTCGGCGTCCCGTTCCTCCCGACCCGCGCGTTCCGGGTCCTCGAGCTCGGCGTCGGAACGGGGGCGCTCACGTCCGCCCTGCTCGAGTCGTTCCCGCACGCGGAGGTCGTTGGGATCGACGTCTCGCCCAAGATGATCGCTGCGGCCGCGCGACGCCTACGCGTGTACCGCGACCGCGTCGAGCTGGTCGCCGGTCGCCTGGAGGACACCTGGGAGGGCCGGTACGATGCGGTCGTTTCAGCCCTCGCGATCCACCATCTCGAGGATCGGGAGAAGTGGCGCCTCTTCCGCCGTATCTACCGTTCGCTCTCGTCCGGGGGATACTTCGGCGACGGGGACGACCACCTCCCCGAGGACCCGCTGTTCGACTCCCGCTATGCCCAGATCGCGGCGGCGGAGAGCGGCCCTCGCGGACGGCGCGGAGCGTACCGAGCACCCCAGCTGGTCTGGCACGAGCACGAGCGGTTCGACCACCCGTGCTCGGTGACCGCCGAGGTCTCCGCGCTCGAGCGGGCCCGCTTCCCGCACGTCGGGGTCCCGTGGAGGTACTTCGGCCAGGCGGTGGTCTGGGCCTACCGCTGAGCCAGGGGAGGGCCCGGTGCTCCGCGAGACCACGTTCTTCGCGGGCGGCATTGCGGTCATCGTGGTCGGGGTAATTCTTGGGGTGGCCCTCTGGTGGACGGGGGCGGGCCTCGAGTTCTGGGGCGCGTGGCTAGGCGCAGGGATGATGGTCGGCCTGGGCGCGTTCTTCTGGAGCGTCGGTAGGGATGCGCAGGCGTACCGGCGGCGCTGGTTGAAGGAGACCGAGGAGGGCCGACCCCCACCGCCCGGGGGGCCCCCGGGCTGAGAGGCCACCGTCGCCACCGTTCGCGCGGCAACCTTTTCTCCCGACGCCCGGTCCATGCTCGTGGCCGGGATGGGGTAGCTTGGTTATCCTGGGGGACTGTGGATCCCTCGACCCGGGTTCAAAGCGGCGCGGGACCCCCCGCGCCGAGAAACTCTCGGTCCCGGCCCCACGCTAATGGGGGCGCCGCGGCGCCCTCCCACCCTTCGCCCGAGGGCGCGGGCGCAGCAGCTGCTCGAGCGCCTCGGGAAGCTCCGTAAGCGAGAACGCCGCCCACGCCGCGCCCCATGCGCGAAGGTCCTCCGGCGTCAGGGTCCACGCCCGGAGCCGGCTTGCCCGACCGACGGGGACGACCCCGTCGACAGAGCGGGCCGCCTCCATGTCGAACCGGGAGTCCCCGACGAGGAACATCGGGGCGCCGCTGTACCGACGCCGATACTCGGCGAGGTGCTCTCGTTTCGTGCCCTCCGCAGAGCCGAGCACGTCGTCGAACCAGTAGCGAAGGCCCTCGCGCTCCAGGAGCAGCTCGGCCATCTCGGTCTCCGCGCCGGTGGTGACCGCAAGGTTCCAGCGGGCGGAGGCCAACGACTTCAGCAGCTTCGGCACCTCCGGGAACGGCTCGGCGCGCGCGTAGGCTTCCGTCACCTTTCGCTGGTGGAAGGTCCTCGAGGCGCGCGCTCGCAGCTCGGCCGGGGCGTCCGGGTAGAGCTGGGCAAGCTGGGCCTCGAACGGCAGGCCGGTCGTGGCGAGGTAGTGGAGCCGCGCCTCCTCCGGGGGCGTCCCGAACGCCCCGTGCATCACGTCCGCGGCCACGTCGCTGATGAGCGCGAGATCGTCCAGGAGGGTCCCGTCCAGGTCGAACAGCACCGCTCCCCGCTCGGGTTGGATGGGAGCTCGCTCGGGTCGGCGTGGCAGCGAGGGCATCGACGGGCTGCCCTGCCCCAGCACCGGTAGGGGTCGCGGAGCGGCCTCCGGGGGTCGTGCCTGCGGCGGCGGAGGAGGCTCGGGAGACATTGCGGCGGGGAGCCCCCTCTCCCCTTAAGCCGTCCGGGACCTCGAGGGGCCGCAAGCCGGGCGGTGCTGCGAGGCCCGGCCGGGAGCAGGATCCTCTATGCATCCGAGCCGCGCGATCCGGGGCCGGGCGACGCGTCTGCTCGAGGGCCGGAAGATTCTGGTCGGGGTCTCCGGGTCGATCGCCGCCATCGAGGTCCCCCGGATCGTCCGGGAGCTGCTCCGTCACGGGGCCGAGGTCCGGGCCGTCATGAGCCCCGAAGCGGCGCGGATCATCACCCCCGAGACCCTCGAGTTCGCGACAGGGCATCCCCCCGTCGTCCAGCTGACGGGCAACGTGGAGCACGTCACCTTCCTCGGCCCGGGCGAGGGGCAGGCCGACCTCTTCCTGGTCGCCCCCGCCACCGCCAACACGATCTCCAAGATCGCCCACGGGATCGACGACACCCCGGTGACCTCGTGCGCCTCGGTGGCCCTGGGGGGACACGTGCCCGTCCTGCTCGTGCCGGCGATGCACGGGTTCATGGCCGAGAACCCGGCGATCCGAGAGAACCTCGAGAAGCTCCGGAGCTGGGGGGTCGAGGTGCTCTTCGGGGCGGCGACGGAAGGGGAGGCGAAGATCGCAGGCCCCGAGGAGGTCGCGGCCGCGGTGTTGCACCGCCTCGGGCGAGGTCCGTGGGCGGGCCGCAGGGTCGTCGTGGTCGGGGGCGCGACGCGCGAGGCCGTCGACGCGGTCCGGTCCCTGACCAACGAGAGCTCGGGCACGACCGCTGTCGCGCTGGCGAACCAGGCGTACTATCGGGGCGCGAGCGTCGAGCTTTGGGCGGGGGCGGTCAGCGTTCCGCTGCCTCCCTGGCTCACCGTCCGCCCGTGGCGGTCCGTCGGGGACCTGCTCGAGCTCGCCCGTTCGCGATCGAACGAGCTTCGCCGGGCCGCGGCGGTGCTCGTCCCCGCGGCGCTCGCGGACTACACGCTGCGAGCGTCCGCGGGTAAGATCTCCTCGCGGGAGCGGCCGACACTGAAGCTGACCCTCTCGCCGGCGCCGCGGGTGCTCCCCGAGCTTCGCTCCCTCGCACCGGCGCCGACCCGACTGGTCGCTTTCAAGCTGCTCGCGACGGAGGACCCCGGAGCGCTGGAGTCCGAGGGTCGGCGGCTTGGCCAGGAGACCGGGGCGGACTGGGTCGTCGCGAACGGGGCCGTGGCGCTCGGCTCCCCGGACTGGAACGTGATGGTCCTGCCGCGCGGTCAGGGCCGTCGGTGGCTGCGGGGCTCCAAGACCGAGGTCGCAGGGAAGCTACTGGACGACCTGGGCCAGGACATCGCGAACCAGCTCCCCCCTGGGAGCACGGGATCGGCCCCGGTGGCGGTGAAGGGGCCTGTCGCTAGATCGCGTTCACCAGGAAGCCGACCAGGAACCCGACCGCGACGCCCGCGTAGAGCAGGCGCTGCCGGACGTACGTCGTCTCGGGAGGGGTCGCGGGCCGCATCGCGATCCTGAGCATCGGGAGCAGCGCGTAGAGGATCGAGCCGATCGCGAGCGCGTCGAAGACCAGGTCGACGGTCGCGCTGTTGTAGAAGTAGCCGCCGACCCCGCCTGCGACGGTGGGCAGGCCCCCCACCAGGAAGATGAGGGCGACCGTCGAGAGCCGGAAGTCGCTGCGGGCCAAGAACGGCGACGTGATGGGAAAGCCCTCCGTCACGTTCTGGAGGAAGAAACCGACGAACACCACCGTCGAAAGCCCGACGGCTCCCACCGCCCAGAACGCCCCGAACACGAGGCCCTCGGTCAGGTTCTGGAACCCTATCGCGGCCGCGATCAGGAGCGCCATCTTCGCCGGGGAGAGCCCCTCGCGCGAGCGGTGCTCGACCAGGTAGAGCAGGAGGAAGCTGCCCCCGGCGGCGATTACGAAGTAGGCCGTGTCGACCGGGTTCGCGACGTACGGGTTCGTCGGGTTGGTGTACAGCAGGACCGCCGCGTCCGAAAAGACATCCGCCACGAGGAAGACCAGGATCCCGATCGCGGCGGCGTTCAGGAAGGTGACGGACCGCGAACCGGTCGCCTTGCCCAGGACGACGGGGAGCGAGAGGTAGATGGCAAGGCCCATGGCGGCCGAGAGGCCGACCAGCTCGACGAACCTGTCCATTCGGACCGGAAGCTTCGTTCTCGGCGGCCTACATAACGGCTCGTGGTCACGGCGGAACCGGCCGCGATCCCCGGGGATCCCTGAAAGGGAGTCGCGGGCGCTCCGCGCCGGCTGCCCGGGCCCTTAAAATCGGGGCCTTGCTCGCGGCGGCCGAGCGCTCATGGTCAAGCTAACCGAAGGTCGGGGAAAGGAGCTGTTCCGCAAGTACGGGATCCCGGTGCCGAACGGGGTCACGGTCGCCTCGGCGGAGGAGGCGGAGGCCGTGGTCCGCTCCGCGAAGGTCCCGCTCCCGTGCGTCGTGAAGGCGCAGGTCCTCGTCGGTGGCCGGGGCAAGGGAGGGGCGGTCCGGTTCGCGTCGACCCCGGAGGAGGCCCGGGCTGCGGCGGCCGCCATCCTGGGCAGCGAGTTCCAGGGGGAGAAGGTCCGGGAGGTCCTCCTCGAAGAGAAGGTCGCCATCGCGCGCGAGCTCTACGTCTCCTTCGCGCTCGACCGGACCGCCCGCCTGCCGATGCTGATGGCCAGCGCGAAGGGAGGGGTGGAGATCGAGTCGGTGGACGACGCGCAGATCGACCGCCAGCTCATCGACCCGTTCCCCGGTCTCGTCGCCTACGAGCGTCGCCGGGCCGCGAAGGCCCTCGGGCTGAGCGGCCCGCTCGCCGCCGACCTGGACCGCCTGCTGGCCGGGCTCTACCGACTGTTCGACCGCGAGGATGCCGAGCTGGTCGAGATCAATCCCCTCGCGGTCGTGGGCGAGAAGCTGCTCGCCCTGGACGCGAAGGTCAGCATCGAGGACGACGCGTCGTTCCGGCACCCCGAGTACGCGACGATCCGGGACGACCGGACCCCCCTCGAGGAGATCGCCCGCGAGAAGGAGATCGCGTTCGTGCAGCTCGACGGGAACATCGGCGTGATCGCGAACGGCGCCGGTCTCACGATGGCGACCCTGGACGTGCTGAAGGAGTTCGGCGGGGCTCCCGGGGTCTTCCTCGACCTGGGCGGGACGGACGACCCGAAGAAGGTCTCGGAGGCGTTCCTGCTGATGGCGAAGGCGAAGCCGCGGGCGGTCTTCCTCAACATCTTCGGCGGCGTAACGAAGTGCGACACGGTCGCGAGCGGCCTGGTCGCCGCGATGGGCACGGTCCCGGCGTCCGAGCGCTTCCCGCTGGTCGCGCGGATCCGCGGCAACAACGAGGCCGAGGGGATCGCCATCCTGCGCGCGGCCGGGATCACCAGCGTCCCCGACCTGCGGGCCTCGGCCCAGGCCGTCGTCGCGGCGGCGAAGGGGACGGCATGACGGTCCTGGTCGACGCCGACACGCGCGTGGTGGTGCAGGGCATCACCGGCCATCAGGGGACGGGCCACGCCCGCGCGATGCGGGAGTTCGGGACCAAGGTCGTTGCGGGGGTGACCCCGGGGAAGGGGGGCTCCGCGGTCGAGGGGGTCCCGGTCTTCGACACCGTCCGGGACGCGGTCGAGCGGACCGGGGCGAACGCCTCCTGCCTGTTCGTTCCGGCGCCGTTCGCCAAGGACGCCCTGCTCGAGGCGGTGGACGCGGGCATCGCGCTCTGCGTCCTCGTCACCGAGCACATCCCGTTCCACGACATGCTGGTGATGTACCACTACGCCCGGGCGCACGGGAGCCGGATCATCGGGCCGAACTGCCCGGGGATCGCCTCCCCGGGAAAGGCGAAGGTCGGGATCATCCCCAACGTGGTGTTCCGGCCGGGCCGCGTCGGGGTGATCTCCCGGAGCGGGACGCTGACCTACGAGATCGTCAACGGGATCAAGGAGCACGGGCTCGGCCAGTCGACCTGCATCGGCCTGGGCGGGGACCCGATCGTGGGCACTTCGTTCGTCGATGCGCTCCCCTGGTTCGAGTCGGACCCCGAGACCGACCTCATGGTGGTCGTGGGCGAGATCGGCGGGACGGCCGAGGAGGACGCCGCGGAGTACATCGCCCGGCACTTCACGAAACCGGTGGTCGCCTACATCGCCGGCCGCTCGGCCCCGCCCGGCAAGCGGATGGGGCACGCGGGGGCGATCATCAGCCGTGGCAAGGGTACGGCGGCGACCAAGATCGCCGCGCTGGAGAAGGCCGGGGCGAAGGTCGCGCGTTTCCCCTACGAGGTCCCGGAGATTGTCGCCGAGCTCGCGGCCAAGGCGGCCCGTCGATGACGGAGGAGCCGGCCCGTCCCCGTCACGGGGACGCGGAAGAGGAAGCCCCGTGCCTCGTCCCCGGTTGCGGGGCCCCGAGCGTGCGTCACCTGGCCCGGGTCGAGGCCTCGAAGGCGTTCCCCAACCTGCCCGAGCAGGGGCGCCGGGCCCCGCTGTGCCGCGACCACTATCGGGAATGGAAGAAGGCGACCCGAGAACGGCGCCAGCTCGACCGTCTCGGTCGGTAGGTCGAAGGAAGGGGTTGACGGAGGCCCCGCCGCCTCGGGAGGGCCCCCGCTACTGCTTGCGCATCTTCTGGGCCCTCATGCGGCGGCGCATCCGCTTCTTGCGCCACTTCCAGCGCATGTGGCCGCGCTTCTTCCAGACGCGGGATGAGCGTTTCATTCCACCTACGGCCTGACGGCGCGGCGGTACGGCCGTCGCTTTATAACGCTGCCCTCGGCGGCGCCGCCGGGGGCCACCCGCTTATCTCCGCCCGAACGGTCCGACCCTGATGCTGACGGCGGCCGACCTCGAGGTGAACGTCCTCGACTTCCGCCACCGCTCGTTCCAGTTCGACCGCCTCGTTGATCTCGCCGGCGCGCCGCACGCGGTCTTCTCCAGGACCGAGACCGAGTCCGAGCGCCAGCTTCGGCCGAAGCTCCTCCGGCTCTCCCTGATCGTGCCGCTCCCCTGGCTGGTCGTGGACGAGGCCTCCGACGCGCTCCGGGTCTCCCGGGACGGCACCGTGAGACCGGTGAAGGAGGCGCCCGCTGTCGAGGTCGCTGCGGAGCCGTCCGAGTTCGACGAGGACGGCCTCCGCTGGAAGCGCGCCCCCTCCACCGGCGGCTACGTCTACGCTCCGCTGGAGCTCGCGGGGACGCTGCTCGCGCCCCCGGGGCTCGCCGCCCTCGGACTGGGCTAGGCCTTCGGCCGGAGCGCCATCTCGACCAGCGCGGCGATCGCCGCCCCGACGATGGGCGCGACCCAGAAGATCCAGTCCTGGGTGATCGCCCAGTGGTCGCCCGAGAACCAGGCGGAGAGGACGGCCGGCGCGAAGCTCCGGGCCGGGTTGACCGAGGCGCCGTCGATGGGGATGGCGATGAAGTTGGTCATGGCGAGCGTGAGCGCGATGCCCACCGGCGCGAGGTTCTTCGCCGTGCCCTCGGCCCGCGTAGAGAACAGGATCACCGTGACGAGGAAGAACGTCATCACCACCTCGAGCAGGAAGACCGACCCGACCGCGACGACGTACGGGGCGCCGTTGCCCGAGTACCCTTGCGAGGCGAGCGCGACCTGG
>Ga0187772_10001420_pt1 | contig 11377 bp, 11 predicted proteins | sample 0116_SJ02_MP15_2_FD_133137 | JGI IMG/M metagenome (GOLD analysis project Ga0187772, IMG submission 133137) | Tropical peat soil microbial communities from peatlands in Department of Meta, Colombia - 0116_SJ02_MP15_20_MG | ecosystem: Environmental > Terrestrial > Soil > Wetlands > Peat | place... | reverse complement strand
CAAGAGTACGAACCGAGAATCTCAGGATCACTAACAATATCAACAATAAGCTAGTAATTCTATCCTTTGACAACAATAGAATAGGAGATTTCACTTATGCGAAATCAATTTTGGACAAGTACGAATTCAAGGCTACTCTTTTTATAATTTGTGGCAGGACAAGTGATAGGGGAGCTATGAATTGGCAGGACATAGCTGCGATGCAAAAGGATGGCATGGATATCGAATCACATACTATGACTCATGCTAATTAATACCTTATCTCAGAATCAGCTGGATTTTGAAATTGGTGGTTCAAAGCAATGCCTAGCTAGCCACGATGTTTGCTTATCCATACAATCAAGGATCAAATACTCCTATCGTAGTGAAAACTGTTACAAAACAATATGATATCGCTAGTTCAGGAGCTGCTCCTCTTATGTTTCTAGATTGCAATGGCTTCGCCAAGCATCCCCAAGCTGATCGTAGAACTTATACTCCTGACGGTAAACTGACCTATGCAAATAGATATGCTATCAGAGGTTTGTCCTTTGACAAGATCGAAATAGGATTCATTTGATAACGCTATCATGTTCTCTGACTTTGTTAAGATGGTAAATAGCCAGAATAATCATAATCATGGCGGAAAGATAAATGCAATGCCTTTAATCACCTTTCATAATGTCGCTTACTAATAATCATGACTATTATAACCCATGCAGGTATATTTGATAAATTGATGAAATATCTACATGATAATGGCTTTAAGGTATTGACTTTAAAGCAGGTCGGGTATAATACAAATAATAGTACTTTCTACATAAAGAATTCGTATGAGACTAGCACTGTTAGTATTACTAATAATACGGCCTCAAATATATCAACCTACTATTCATAAAACCCCTTTTATGTAATCTGTTAACCAACTTTATCTTGGTGTTTTTCAAGGTAAAACGACAAAAAGAAATGATCCAGATCAGTAGTAGACAAATCTTTTCTGACAGGCGATCAATCACAGAAAATTTCGTTGTTAAATTTATCAGGATCAAATACATATCCTATAGCTACTACCTAAAGACTTCTTGGTTTAGCTCAAATCAAAGCTAAGGCACTACTTCCAATCTCTGTTGACAATGACATGTATTAGTTACCATTAACGACGATCAACTATATAGAAGATTTAGTTCTATATTCATCTCGTAAGTAATTCTAAAATAATCTAGATATTCTCTCTAATATTGTAAAGAGGGGCATTATTATTCTTACAGGATCTCGTGAAAAGCGTAACAAGAAGTTGTCTTCTTTCTTCCTTCGCGGAAAACGAAGAGGAGACAAGATTTTTTATATTGTTGCTGTAGGGGCAGCTGCATATACCCTTTTAATGCTTGCTCTAATATTGTATGCGGTAGGAAGCGGCTCTGAAAAAATATTTTCCTTTGAAGGTTTTAAATTTTTTACGAGTACTGATTGGAACTCGGTAGAAGGTCGTGAATCTTTCGGAGCTTTGCCATATATCATTGGAACGCTGATTAGTTCTGCAGTAGCTCTAGCTATCGGAGTTCCGCTCAGCTTAGGAATTGCCATATTTCTTTCTGAAATGTCTTCATCGAAGATCCTCTCGAAAATTAGTGCTCCATTATCTTTTGTTATAGAATTGTTGGCTGCTGTACCGAGCATAATTTATGGTTTATGGGCATTGTTTGTTTTCAGATTTTGGATTCTCAATTTTATTGAAATGCCTCTCTACAACGCCTTTGGACAGTCTATCCCATTTTTTGGCGTAACCCCATTTGGTCTTGATTGGTTTACAGCTGGCATAGTTCTGGCGATTATGATCATTCCTATCGTGTCTTCAATATGCCGAGAAGTCATCAGAGCTGTTCCAGACTCTCAGAGAGAAGCTGCATATAGTTTGGGAGCAACAAGATGGGAAACAGTCAGGATTGCGATTTTTCCTTATGCAAAGTCAGGAATACTAGGGGCAATATTGATGGGATTGGGAAGGGCAATAGGAGAAACAATGCTCGTGACTTTGGTCATTGGAAATGCGATTGGGGCCTCAGCTATCCCCACTTCCCTTTTCTCTCCGAGTCAAACGTTATCAAGTTTGATCGCTAATGAATTTAACGAGGCATCTTCTGATCTTCATCTATCCGCTTTGATTGGTTTGGGAGCCGTTCTGCTTATGTTAACTATGGCGATCTTAATTGGAGCGCGACTATTAGTTGCAAGAATGGTCAAAGTCAGCCCAGGAGCGAGGGAATAAAGGAGAATTTGCAACAATCCAAAACCAACTACGGAAAGGAAAGACTTCGTGACATGATGAGAAGGCGGTCTTCTCGACGTAAACTTGTAGACAAAGTGGTTAGCATATTTGCAGTATTTTCAGTTATACTTGCAGTAGTATTGTTGGGAAGTATATTGATAGAAGTTATAGTAAATGGGGTCGGTGCTTTGAGCATCAATTTCCTGACACAGCCGCCAGGAGCCATAGGATCTGGAATGGGAGGAATAGGTCCCGCCATTCAAGGAACGTTGATTGTTGTTGGCTTGGCATCAGCTATTGGAACACCTGTGGGCGTGCTTGCGGGGATTTATCTCTCAGAATTTGGAGATAAAGGTATATTTCCTTCGGTTGTTAGGTTCTTCAACGATGTTCTCGTAGGTTTACCTTCGATAGTGATTGGGATAGTAGCATATATTACGCTGGTTCTAACTCTTGGTTCGTTCTCTGTATGGGCTGGAGCATTTGCTCTGTCAATAATTATGATCCCAATTGTTACAAGAGTTACTGAAGAAACACTAAAAATTGTTCCAAACTCTGTGAGAGAGGCAGGACAATCTCTAGGAATCCCAAAAAGAAAAATAATATTACGTATAGTTCTTCCGAGTGCAAAGAGTGGTGTCATAACAGGAGTAGTATTAGCTATAGCCAGGATAGCCGGAGAAACTGCACCGCTAATCATGACAATATTAGGAACGGATCTGTTCTTCACGACGCTAAGAGGACCTGTAGACGCACTACCTCTAAGGATTTGGAGATTAGCATCTCAACCATATGAATATGCCCATAGCTTTGGTTGGGGAGCTGCGCTTATCCTTATACTTCTTGTCCTTGGTTTGAGTCTCGGCCTAAGGCTCGTAGCACAAAAACGGGGATTTAAGATTGGAACCATTAATGCAGGATGACTATTTGATCTATGCCATCAATAATACTTAATGATCTATGCAATATGCAGAACCAAAATGTATGGAATAATAAAATATATGTAAACAAATTAGGCAAATGTGGCCAGGTATCTGATATAAGTATCGGGTAATCAAATCTAGAATTATTATGAAAATAATCGAACATGGACTTGTAAGGTAAAGCGAAACAATTTTCTAGATTTACCGATGTAGATCTAGAAGATCTTAAAAAGAATAAGACTTTCAAACGGCGTCATATATCTCACAAACGAAAAACAAGTAGTAGCTATGATTTGACGCAGTACGTTGAAAACCAATATTCAATTAACACTTACCGATTATGAGGAGCCGTAAACGACGCTGACGGAGAAAAACGTTATGAGTGCAATGCTACTTATGTTCTCTATTCCAAGAGTGGAGAACTGTGGAGGAAAGACACGATCTTCCTACGATTTAAGCAAAAAACTCCATACAACAACTCGATCCAGCAGTTTCTATTGAAAGATACTAAATTTACAAAAGCGCAGACGTCATCGTAGGTTTAGGGTGTGTCCTGTGATGAAACTTTTGGTTCTAAGAGCACCACGAGTTTACCATTGAATGTTCCTTTTATATTTATGAGTTGTAAACCAATCTTATCTAGTTCATTTATGAAGTGCTGATTCATGAGCTTCGTCTTTAGTTTAAAACGATTGGTGTCCACATCTTGGTCTAGGCTTTTTATATCAATACCTACCATCTCTATTTTCTTTCTCCACACATGCGTTTCTTCTTGCGATTTAGACATTGTATTATAATCTCTTGTAATCAACAATATAGATTTTTTTCCCACCTACAATCTAGTTGTTTATCAGATTATGCAATCCATAGTATTTTTTATACATCTGTACTAACTTAGATGACGAACAAATTACTTATAGTGGTCTTTTATGTTTATTATATTTTTAGCTTAGGATAGAGATCGTTTCTACCTTTCACTTAAACAAATCGACCAGCTATATATAGTAGGCATGACACGATCTTTCGTTAATACAATACTTTCTATCAATATACCTTTCTGAAAGGAGGAGCATATAACAGTGGCTTCATGGCAACTTACCAATCATCATCTTTATTAATTAGCTCATTGTTCTTTCACTTTTTCCTTACTATGCATTTATCATAGTCGATTCTCTTGTGCGTCAGCCAATGTGTAGCGCAGCCGAATATCCTGTGCTCAGTACAACCACAAATTGGACATCGCTTTAATCTGCTATTATCTGTCATTGATTAAAAGACCTATGTACTACCTACACCTGATAGAATACTACACTATATCATATTAATTTAGTGGAGAATAGTATACTACTATGTGATGAAAAGGTCCACGCCCGATTACGAAGAATCTTGACATTTATAAACAAGACAGATGCAGCGTTGCTTTCTGGGGTACGGACCAAGTATTACCTCGACAAATGTAGTTGGTACAGCGTACAGTCCACTATGGAGAATACAAGCTACAACATGGAAAGATCGATCACATGCTGAATTCTTGACTATAGTAACTCAAATTAAATCTGCAGTGCAAGTCGGAAAGCCGAATATTAACATTGCAGGAGTAGTATTCAACTGCCACGTGAGTGCGTTAAGCATTAGAGATCCAAAGTAGAGAACATATAACCCAATCGATTGTAACATTTGCTGTGAATCAAATTTGACACAATTTAAGACAACTAATAGAATCTACGGTGACTTTATTCTCAAAATAGATTGGAGGGTTAAATGCAGAAGTGACAAACCAGGAGTATTCATTACATTTTCAAATCCAGGCGCAGATCCCTGGAATGCTGTCAAAACTGAATATGAGCTCGCGTGGGTACAAATACACAACAAAAGCAAGAGTGTATCTCCAATCTCAGGTTCGTGCACTGCCCCCACCCTGTCTCTGTAGTATCGGGGTGCGAGTATCATCAAATTAATCTCAAACAACATGTACGTAATTGTGTACAACTCGTCCTACCGCTAGGCCATCAATACTACGACTAGTGCCATCGCTAATATAATAGATATCTGTTTGTGATTTAACATTGAGATACTTTATTGAGATTATACATTAGATTAAATTTATGTGATACGGTTACATTCTTTCCGTTACATTCTTTCCCTCACATTACCAACGTCATACTGAATGCTATTAAGAGTCCCTTTGTACTTTAAAGCAATTCGACGTTGTCTATCTAACCGTCTCTAGTTAGTTATCTGAGATGACTCTTTTATATCCAAGTGTATAAAAATAATTGGAAAGGCGAAATGTCTGGTTTAAAAGAAAAGTTTTCCAGAATTTTGGTTGCAATAGACGGCTCACGACCATCAATGGACGCAGTAGACTACGCAATTACTATTGCTCAAAGGAATGAAGCTGAGTTAATTGCTTTGTATGTAGTATCGTCTCCAACAACGTTTGATTACACATCAGATACGCCAGAAGATCAAATCCCAGAAATAGCAAAAGATATCGTACATTATGCCAAAAAAGAATCTCAACCTTGGTTTAACGAAATTACCGAGAAAGTGAGGGCAAGAGCCGCGGATGTGACGTCAAAAGAGGAGTCAAAAGAAACTACTCGTAGTGTTATTCAGCTGAAAACACAGGTGGTAGTTAGTCCTATCTCTGTTACAGGCAGTATTGTACAGTATGCGGAACGCGAGAATATCGATTTAATTGTGGTAGGAACAAGAGGAAGGTCCGCGTTTAAGAGATTATTATTGGGAAGTACTGCAACTGGAATTGTAACCCATGCACATTGTCCTGTAATGGTAGTAAGGTGAAAATGGGTAGAGATGACAGTAATATTATACTAACTAGCGCCGACTGGATTAATGAACAAATAACCGTGTTAATGCATGGGCAACCACGTAACCACACCTTGCCTATTCCTTGATTGCTTGGGCTGTAAATGTAAATTCTAATTCCCTTTCCTGTTCAATGACTGGCCCAATACTGGGCCCAATACCACAAACCGCGCACTAAAAAACTGCTAGTGTTCTCTTTCCTAGTCCTAGGGATTTTGCCTCTTCTGTCGGGTTTGTCTGCTTCCCATGCGAGGAATTTGAAAAAACAGGCCAACCTACCTCCCAGGCGATGAGAGAGACCCACCCCAATTCAGGATTGGCAAACTTGTGCAGGATTCACTCTTGGGTGAGCTGGGTTTACTAAGGAGTATGTAACAGATCCTCGTTCATCACCAAAGCCACCGGCTGTAGTTGCCCACGTGACACGTGTTCCCGATTTGGTTGGTTCAGAAATCCATTTAGCAGTTGACGATCCACCTAGAGTCTTACCGACAAACGAAAATTCGCACGGATGGGGTGGACCACCGCTACAAGTCCCTTCCGCAACTGCTTGGATACCTGCCAGCGCTTTTTGCGTTATTGCCGGAACTAGAAACATGATTCCTACAAGAACAAATATGACTGATAATACTGTCGTTTGTCGCTTATAATCCATTTTTTTGGAAAACTGTTATACCAGCTATTAAATATATCGTAGTTAGCCGACACGATAGAAAGACAAGACATGTGGCGGTTTCTTCTTCTAGGATATCCAATATTCTGGATGTGTGCGAGCATTGGTAAAACTTCTAGGCCATATCGGATCAGGATAAAAATGATCTAAGATCAGTTCAAGCCCCTCTTTTGCCTTTTGAAATTGTTCTACTCCTGTCATCATGCGGCGTTCACCGGTAGTCGTGCCTGAGACAATCTTGAAATCATCTCATATGGCGTATCTACGCGGTATGTATTTCATGTGAGGTAGAATAATATCTGAAATTAGGGTAAAAAAACTGCCGAAAATACAATTTTAGGCAGTGCGAGCAACAGCAATTTAAGTTGTTTTGTAATTAATTCAGTTTGAATCACGGCGATTGTGCTCTTGTAATGAATCCTAACACCGGCAACCAAAATTCTATGCGACCCGGCACAAAGTAAAGTAGCCAGGAACGCAATGATGAGAAAAGAAGCTCGAAAGAGGCCACCGGTCTATGAGCGGTAGTTGTTCACAGTATCAATATAGTGAAACATGATCTATATTCTTATATGCGATAAAAACTAATTAATGGTATCTATATTGTAGTATTCAGATAGAGAGTGCTTGTCTGTGCGACATGTAAAGGAACTGGCTTAATCTTCAAAATACTGGAGAGTGATGTAGAAAAGGCCTTTATCGAAGAATGTCCTGAGTGTAATAACTGACAATATCTGGCAGTTCACGCCTACGATCTTATAATACCCACAGGTCTATTATATACCGAGTATTTCCTGTTATGCTGTTATGCTGGCTCAGATGAGGCGCTCATATAGAAACAATCATGAAAGACAATTCTATTTACATTTCGATGAGTGTATAAATTTTCGAAGACTACCTGTCCCAATGCCATTTTCAGTGCAATTCCTTTGTTTCGAGATTGTTATTGGTCCCGTATAGTGATGGTGGTGATAGTGATGGTGGTGATAGGAGATGATCCATATAAATACGATGATAACAATCCTAAGTCAAATATAGCATATAGCAAACCTAACAGCATGATTTGGAAGATAGCATTAGCATTAATCGCAGCTATGTTGATGTCGGCTTCTTTAGGATATTCTTATCATGCGGCAAATGCTCAAGATTTCTCGAAAAAGAGCTCTACTAATTGTGAAGGCGATGTATGCCACACAACAGAATGTATTAACAACAACTGCCACACCTCAGTTTCTAATCCAGCTGAATTACTAAATTCGATATCACAAATTAAGTCGCACGCAATACTTTCGAATTCAATTCAACAATTATTAAATTCGACTAATCCCTGACAAAAAAGTTATCTTGTGCGTGTATTGTGACCCGCACTAGTGATCCTGGTTGCTCTGCTTGGGACTTTTTCATAACTATTGTGAATCAAATGTTGGGTATATTCTGTATTTATTGCAGATGAAATATATGTGTCTGTTACTTTTCAGTTAATTGTTGGGAACCTTTTTTGTTTACTATTTGCCAATCGAACGTTTTTCATCATATAAAAGATAGAAGTCCAGCAGCAGGTGAGTAGCAAAAAGATGGGCAAGAAAAAAACTATTTTCATTTTAATTATCATAACTGTAGCTGTTCTTGTCATAACTTTAACCATCTTCATAAGTAGAGGTACAACCTCAAACACTACTTTGATTCGGAATATAGGATCAATAAGTTTTACAGACTTGCTGTTAGATTCTATTTCATCTATCTATAGGATGTTCTTGGCACTAGCAGTGTCATTCATCGTAGCTATTATCGTAGGAATTACCGCAGCGCGTAAGCCATTAGCATCTAGAATTATTATTCCTATAGTGGATATTTTACAGTCAGTTCCAATACTTGGTTTCTTTCCTGCTGCTATCGCATTTTTTATCACTTTATTTAGTGGGAGTCCAATAGGAGTGGAATTAGCAGCACTGTTCCTAATTTTTACCAGTATGGTGTGGAATATGATATTTGCAGTCTATCAATCAGTACTCTCAATTCCGCCAGAATTGATGGAAACAAGCAACGCATGTAGAGCAAATCCATTATTGAGATTCAGACGACTTTATCTGCCTGCCAGCATACCCAAGTTGATATACAATAGCATTCTGTCTTGGGCTTCAGGATGGTATTTCCTTACAGCAGCGGAGATCATATCTTTAGGTTCGAATACCTTTACACTTCCTGGCCTAGGTAGTCTACTTAGTAAGTCTGTTGCTTCCGGGCAATACGTACAGGCTTTCATAGCAATCGTGGTATTGATCTTGATTATTATGTTAACAGACTTCTTCTTTTGGAGACCGCTAGAGTCATACTCTAATCGTTTCAGATATGACTATTCTACTTCCATTTCCTCTCCTCAACATGATAGCAACATCAACATTACCCGACTCTTAAGAAGAGTTACATTCCATTCCGTTCAGTTACGTATCATAAATCCAAGGCCGCTGATACATATCAGATCAAACCTTTTGATACGAATATTAGGAAAGTTAGTATCTGCATTTGAACTTCGAATATTTCCTAGCCTACATCATTGGTTCGATAATAAAAGAAATCTCAGATTATTTGTATTCATGACACTATCTGTTCTAACGATGTCCGCGATTTTGGTTATTGTTCTAGAAGGTGGATTAATCTACAGGTCACTCTCGGCTCTTTCTAACATGTACTTCTCGCTTTATAAAGATCCACGTAGTACAAAAATTGTCTCTCAAATTCCACTAGCGCTATTATTGTCATACATTAGGTTGACCTCAGCATATCTTATAACATTAGCCTGGACTATACCTGTAGCTATAAAGATTGCTCACAGTCCCAATTTTGAAAGGATAATGCCTTTGTTTCAGACCTTCGCAGCGATACCTGCTACTGCGTTCTTTCCCTTTATGGCCATTCTTATTCCGTATATACCGGGCGGACTTGAATTCCCTTCAATCCTACTTATACTAACTGGAATGCAATGGTACATTCTGTTCAACCTGATTGGCGGCATACGGTCGATATCTGGAGATATAGAAGAAACAGCAAGAGCATTCAGGGCTGACAAGGGTCAGTACACTAGACGGGTGTTATTTCCAGCAATTTACCCCTCATTTATTACTGGTAGCATTACAGGCTGGGGGGGAGGATGGAACTCTCTGATAGTAGCGGAATTCCTTGTATTTGGAAACAAAACATATTCTGTACTTGGTTTAGGATCTCTTCTAGATAAAGCCGCATACAGTTTAGGAAACACGGTACTGCTATTCTTGATTGTTGGAGTAATGGTAGCGGTAATTGTCACAGTTAATCGATTAGTCTGGAGACCGCTGTTTAGAAAAGTAGTCAGAAAATATAGTATGAGCAGCTAACTCACAAGGCTACGCTGCAAATTCAGAAATTCAAAAATATTAATTCTCGAGAAAATGGTTGTCTATATATATCATTGCAATATCCCTTCAGATGTATCACATGCATGAAAACAAACAAATATGCCCACGTAAAGGACACCCATGACGAAAATCATCCTGGCAAGAACAATAGTTTTTCTGACCTCTCTTTGGCCAGTGATCAGGATAGTGTCTTACGCAATACTCAATCTTTTATGAGCAAGGAGAACATATCTCCTTATGAAAGTCGACGTACACCTCTGCTCGAGCTCAAAAATATTACGAAAGACTACGTTGATGATCGTGGTAAGAAAACAGTAGTTCTGAATAATATCAACTTGTCAATAAATCATCATGAGTACATTTCTATAGTCGGACCGTCTGGTGGTGGTAAATCTACATTGTTAAGGATAATAATGGGATTGGAAACATGTACCACAGGAGAAGTGTTACTGAAAGGCGAACTGCTTAAGGGGAAGGTGGATCCTCGTATGGCAATGGTATTCCAATCATTTGGACTTTTTCCTTGGCTTACGGTTGTTGAAAATGTAGAATTTGGTTTAGAATCTAATCACATACCGAAGGATGAGAGAAGGGAAAAAAGTCTCAACATCATCCAAGAAGTGGGTTTAGAAGGCTTTGAGAATGCCTATCCCCGTGAATTATCTGGTGGAATGAAGCAAAGAGTGGGTATTGCAAGGGCACTCGTACTAGACCCCGAGGTTCTTCTCATGGACGAACCATTCTCTGCTCTAGATCCTTTAACTGCCGAAGCCCTAAGGGAGGAAATTCTGAAAGTTTGGAGCAACCGTCTCACTACGCCAGATGTTGTTATAATGGTAACTCATAATGTCGAGGAGGCGGTCTATCTCTCAGATAGAGTAGTAGTTTTGAGTCATAGGCCCGCATGTGTGCTGAAGGAAATTCAAATTGACATACCAAGACCACGCGAGAAACGGGAAACCTCTATATATGATTATACTGACCAAATTACAACACTTATTGCATAACGACACGATCTTCCTACTGGCAGTCTTAGATTTGAATCCTTAAAATATAAATTTAAATCACAGCCTCGCTAAGATTATTGTAGTATATAAAATAACTTGGATATACCAAAGACTCATTATACAGTTCTTCTTGGATTCGTAGAAGTGTTAGATGATCTCGGGGGAAAATCAGACGTAGCAGGAATTGCTTCCAAACAAGGATTGGAGTTGGATGATCTCCTCCCAATACTTGAATCAGGAGAGATGTTAGGCCTAATTCAGGTATCCGCAGGTGATGTGTCTATAACTGAAAAAGGTCATCTGTT
>Ga0187772_10001419_pt1 | contig 11382 bp, 9 predicted proteins | sample 0116_SJ02_MP15_2_FD_133137 | JGI IMG/M metagenome (GOLD analysis project Ga0187772, IMG submission 133137) | Tropical peat soil microbial communities from peatlands in Department of Meta, Colombia - 0116_SJ02_MP15_20_MG | ecosystem: Environmental > Terrestrial > Soil > Wetlands > Peat | place... | reverse complement strand
GAAGTAATCGATGTTCTCGCGGCCGAGCTCCGATTGTCCATAGTGGGTGGGGAAAAGCGACGCCGACAAATCTTCGAGTATCCCGGCCAAGGCGTCGCGCGAAGGCGGCTGGCGCAATATGCCTCGCGGCCTGATATTGTGGCTGACCTCGCGCGAAAATCGGAGTTGCGAGACGATCAAATCGAGGTTCCAACGAACCGCGGGCGCATCCGCCGCTTTGCCCGATTCTTGGTGTAAAAGCGCGGTATCCGCATTGATATCCGTCATCGAAATCTCCATCGTGGCACGCTACTCGCTTCGCAGCTTGTTGCGCATTTGACGCCTGAGTTTTGGGCGCGGTGCCGCTTCAAACCAGGTAGTAGAATCTGTCCTTTATTTTGCGGGCGCCGCTTGCCGGCGCGCAATGCGGGCATGGATTGGCATCGCCTAGTAACTCGTAAACGGAGCGGACGGCCGCGAGCGTGGCGGAATCCTCTTCGTCCTGTTCGGGAAAGACGCGATCGAAAGGATACCATTGCGCGAAGCGAAGCCGCTTGATGCCGATGAGGAAGTCAGCCCGCACGCCCGCCAGCAAGACTATGAGGCCGGCCTTCTCGGCGGTTCGCAAAAAGTGCTCGAACCGTTCCAAGCAAACGACGTCGGGATTTCGGACCCGCTTCAAACGCAAAACGATGTGGCGGATGTTTTGTGTATACGCGCGCTGTTCTATCTCGGCAAAGTAGCGATCAAGCTCGGGAGCTGCTCCGAAGAATAGCTCGCCTTCAAAATCGTAGAGGATGAAGGCCGTGCAAAGCGGGTCGCTCGGCAGCCTCTCGCGCACAACACGCTCCGGACTGACCACGAGTTCATATGCTTTCAGCTTCGCCGCGCGCGGTACAAACAGCAGTACCGACAGGCTAAAGCCGATAAGTACCGAAGCATCGACGCTGACGAGTAGTCCGGACAGCGCCGTCACGATGACCAAGCCCGCGTCGTAGGGCGAGCCGCGCAGCGCGTAGCCAATGCGGCCGACGTCGATCAGTCGCACCGCGGTGACCAGCAGAAGCCCGGCCAGCGCCGGTTTTGGAATGAACTGGGTCAGCGGTGCGAGCGCCAGTACCGCAAGCGCCACCGTCGCCGATGTCACGATTCCGGAAAACCGCGAGACGGCGCCCGCCTGGAAGTTGATGGCTGATCGCGACAGCGATCCGGAACCGGGCAAGCACTGGAAAAATCCGCCGGCCAGATTGGCGAGTCCCTCAGCCAGACATTGGCGATTGTAATCGAGCTTTTGCTGGGTCTGATTGGCGATCGATTTGGCGATCGCTAATGCCTCGATCAAGCCAAGGAAGGCGACCGCTAGCGCTCCCGATGATAATTGACCGATCCACGCCAGCCTGATGTCCGGAATATGAGGAGGCGGCAGGCTGGCCGGCACCGTGCCGACCACTGCGACGGCCGTCTTGCCGTCAGCGCTGGGCAGCGTCCAGCCAGCGTAATGAGCGAACAGCGCGACCAGAATAAGGACCAGCAGCATGTCCATCTGCGGCAACCGGTAACGTTGCACCAGTTTGCGCGCGAAGAGCGCCAGCGCGATGGTCGCGGCGCTTATGACAAACGCCTTGACGTTGACAGGATCGCCGTGTGCCAGGGTGAGCCACAAACGGTGGAGCACGTGCTGATCGCCCGTGCCTTTGTCGCGCATGCCGAGCGCGTTACCGATCTGGCCGAGGCCAAGCAGGACTGCGGCGCCCGCCATGAAGCCGAGGATCACCGATTCCGAAATGTAACGCGTGAGGTCGCCGAGTTTGAACACCGCGATGAATATCTGCATCGTACCGGCCATGATGCCGATAAGAAACATGGCCTGCGCGGCCTCAACGCGCGCTTCCGGATCAAACTCGGCAAGAGCGCTGAAAACCAAAAGCGAGATCGCGCTGGTCGGCCCATTAATGAGATGCGACGACGAGCCGAAGATCGAGGCCACCGCGGTCACGACCATCGCCGAATAAAGCCCGTAACGCGGATCGACTCCGGCAATGAGGGCATACGCCATGCCTTGCGGCAGTGAAATCGCCGCCACCGTTAACCCGGCTAGCAGATCCTTGCGGCCGTCAGCGAAGCTATAATGCAGGGGAAAGTTCAGGCGTGCTTCGGGCATCAGATGCGTGCTGCTCACTCGACGGCGACTGCTCGCGGTTTAGGTTTGTAGATCGCGTCAACGATGCCGTTGTCCGCAAAGAACTTTTGCTGTGCGTCGCTCCAGTCCTTCGCCAGAATCGTGACCGGAAATAGATTCAATGGCGGAAAGCGGCCGGCGGCCTTGGCCAGCGATTGCTGTTTGATGGGGCGATAGCCGAATTCGGCGATTGTATCCTGAGCCTGGTCTGAAAACAGAAATTCGAGATAGGCCTTGGCGTCGGCAAGCGTCCCATGCCGCTTCACGTTGGCATCGACCCACGCGACTGCGGGCTCCGCCAAGATGCTAACGGGCGGATAGACGATTTCCAGGTCTTTGTTCTGAGCGACCTCGCGTAGTGCCTCGTTCTCCCAGGCGAGATGCACGTCGCCAATTCTTTCGACAGCAAAAGTGATGGCCGAGCCGCGGGCGCCTTGGTCGAGCACGGCCGCGTGCTCATAAAAGGTTTTCAGGTAAGCCCGAGCCTCGTCTTCGCTGCCACCGCGCGACACGACTGCGCCCCATGCCGCAAGGGCGCTCAGCTTGCCGTTGCCAGACGATTTGGGATCCGGCGTTACGATTTCGACGTCGTTTGCTATCAGATCGGGCCAGTCTCGGATCTGCCGGGGATTGCCCTTGCGTACAACAAAGACGATCGTGGACGTGTAAGGCTGCGAATTATTGGTCAGTCGCCTTTGCCAGCCGTCGGCGATCAGGCCGCGTTTGCGCAGGCCGTCAATGTCGGAAGGAAGCGCCAAAGTCACGACGTCGGCTTCCTGCTCGCCTTCGGCGACGGCAAGCGCCTGCCGGGACGAGCCGCCGTGCGATTGCTTAATCTCCAGTTGTCGGCCGCTTTGGGTCCGGTATAGCGGCACGAATTCCTCGTTAATACGACGATAAAGCTCGCGCGTCGGGTCGTACGAGACGTTGAGGATTTGCCGGGCGGTATCGGCGTTGATGTTTCTTGCAAGAATGAGTGTAACAGCGACGCTTACCGCTACGAGGCCGATCACATTGAGAAGCGGTGTGCGATTTATATGCGGATCCCGGACATAAGGTTCCACCAGCTTTGGCCTGTTGTTGGCGTGATCCCTTTCAAGGAATAGCGATTTGATATCCATTGAGGGTGACCTTTCATCCGGAATCGGATCATAATTGCCAGGCACTGAGGATCCGTATTTTGGTGCAGGGGGCGGCGACGCCATGGAAGTGTTTCTCAGAACGGTTTGTCGCCTTTGATCGTAACGCGGCGGCCCGAGCGTGTTTGCGGGTAATAGTCCCAGAGCGCCATATGCTGGACGCTACGGTTGTCCCAGAAGGCGATCGAGTGCGTTGACCAGCGGAAACGCACCTGAAACTCTTCGCGCGTCGAGTGCTCGAACAGATAATTCAGGACTGCACGACCTTCATCCTCCGGCAGATTGTCGATGTGCGTCGTGAAGTTGCGGTTGACGAACAAGGCTTTGCGCTTGCTGACCGGATGGGTACGCACAATTGGGTGCGAGGCTTTCGGAAAAGGTTTGTTTCGGTCGTCGCGGCCGATCAGAGCATTATGACGTCGATAAACATGATCGCCCGAATGCGTTGCGGTGAGGCCTTCGAGATAGACCTTCAATCGCGGGGACAGCGCGTCGTAGGCGGCAAACTGGCTCGCGAACAGCGTGTCGCCACCCGAACGCGGAAGCGTGTGCAGATAGAGGATACTGCCGAGCGGCGGCTCCGCGTCGCACGAAACATCGGAGTGCCAATATTCGCCGTTGATGCGCTTGGAATCGGCGTCGGCGTGAATCGGCAATATCTCGGGGTGTCCCCCGGGTCCCGGCGTATTGGGATGGATGTGCAACTCGCCGAAGTGGCGGCCGAGCCGCTTATGGGACTCCACGTCCAGAATTTGGTCGCGGAAGAAAAGAACCTGATGCTCGACGAGTGCCTGATGGAGTTCTTTAACTTGGCGGTTGCTGAGTGGTTTGGCCAATTCCACGCCCTCTACATCGGCGCCGATGCGAGGCGTAACTGGTGACACCCTGATTGTGTCGTAGGTCATAGCAGCTTCTCCGAAGCTCAAATCGCGGACAGGGCTACGATACCTTGCGTGGAGTCCAGCAGTGACTGCACCGAGCGCACCAATGGCCGATTGCCGGGCCAGATGTTTTTCTCACGCGGGATTCGCCGTCGCGGGCGTGGCTTGAGAGGACTTGCAATGCCGGGCGAGGTTCGTTCGTAAAGCTCGGATGGATGCTTATGAAAGCGGAGGACCAACAAGAACCACGCATAAGTGCCCCAGTTATCATCCGTATTGTCTATCAAAAGAGTATCTTATTGCAAGTTTTTGGCTTGTCAAACTGGTCCACAACTCACCGAAACATTGCGGAATGTTCGAAACGGCATGCTGCTCGCATAGCGTGTCCTCGACGGCGAAAGGCGTCCTATCACTTATAATTCATAAAATCTATTGACTGACTGGATTATTGGCCTACCATTTTGTCGTTATGGCGTCGGATGGACGCATGTGGAGTCGCGCGTGCAATCGATTGCCGAATTTGTAAGCGGCGTCACGACTGCGGGTGCGACGCCGAGTAGGAATGGGTCGGTGCTTTTATTCGAGGCCCATCCCAATCTTTCGGGCGTGCCGGACATCCTCGCGCGGGTGACGCCAGCTGAATTGCGCCGCGTCGCAGCCGCCGGGCAGAAAATCAGTTTTAACCGTGGCGACCACCTGTTTCGTCAGGGCGAGCCCCATCGAGGTATTTTTGTTCTTCGAACCGGGATCGTCCGGAGTTTCTATGTCTCGCCGTCAGGTCGCGAAATTACGCTGGCCAATTGGAAGCCCGGCAATTTCGTCGGCGGACCGGAGATCTTTGGCAGCGGCCTGCATGTCTGGTCCGGCATTGCAGTGGAGGCCGGCGAGGCTATCCGATTGTCGGGCCCGGCGGTCCGCCAGCTGACGACAGAAATTCCGAATTTTGCAGTTGGACTGGTCGACGGCCTGGCCTTCAAGGGCAAGTGTTACTCGGCGTTATTGCAAATGCTCGGCACGCGATCGATTCTCGAACGTCTTGCCCATCTTCTCTTCAACCTTGCGGAAGAGCAAGGATCCCGCACACCGGATGGAATCCTGATCGAGCACGCGCCGACGCACGAAGAACTCGCCGCAATGGTGGGTGCCACCCGGCAATGGATATCGATGACTATGGAGCGTTTTCGCGCGAGCGGTCTGATCGACGTCAATAGGCGCCGCATCATCTTTTTGCGATTGGCCGCCTTGCGCGTACTCGCGGGTGGCGAAGGAATTATCGTAGACGGAGAACGATGATGAATTCAAAAACATGGCGGATGGCAACGATGCTGTGCATCTTTTTATGGGCCGCAGCGGCAGGCACCGCTTTTTTTGCCGTGCCGCGAGCAGATGCCGCCGATCTCGATTATGGCAAGCCCGGCGATCCGGTGCATCTGATGGTCGGGTATCAACCCTACTACAGCGAAGCGTGGTCGGGGGCCGTGATCAATGGATTGCAATTGTGGAAGAAGTATCTGCCGGCCGGTTCCACAGTGGAATTTTCTGTTGGATTGCAGGGATCGATCATCGTCAACGCCATGCTCGCCGGCAAGGAGAGTATCGGGTATCTCGGCGACATGCCGGCGATCGTCGGCTCGACCAAGCGGAACGTTGCCGATCTGCGGATCATCGCGAATATCGGCCTCAGCCACGATCAATGCAATGTCATCTTCGTGCGCAACGATGCTCCGAAATTTGACACTCCCGACTCGGCCATCGCGTGGCTAGATGGCAAAACGGTCGCCGCGCCCAAAGGGAGTTGCACCGACCGTTTTGCCCAGTCAGTTTTCGCGAAGAAGCACATTAATCCGGCCTTTTATCTGAACCAAAGCATTGAGGTCATTACCAGTGGTTTCCGCGCCGGGAAGCTCGACGCCGCAGTGATTTGGGAGCCGACTGCGTCGCGTCTGGTGGATGAAGGCTTGGCGCGCCGGGCGGCGACCGGTAACGACGTCGGCGAGGAGGACGGCGCGTTCATCGACATACGCGCTGACCTCCTCAATCAGCGCCCCGACATCGTCAAGGAATGGCTGGAGGCGGAATTGGAGGCCGAACAGTATCTAGTAGATCCAAAGAATGCCGCAAACATTGCAGCGCTCGTTCAAGCGCAAACCACAGGATTCCAGAAGAAGGAGCTATGGTCGGCGCTGTTCGGAACATACCCGGCAAGCGCTGGTGGCGCGCCGACCCGCCTTACGCTGCCATTTGGCTTTACGGTGCGGTCGCTCGATCTCGTCAGAAAAGCGACGGCCTTCCTGTATTCGATCAAGACGATCGACGTGGCACAACTCGCCGATGACGCCGTGGTGACAGGGCCGACCGCCGTGGTGTTGAAGGAGCACAATCTGACGGCGCCGATCGGCGAAATCAAGGCTCTGCCCGAGGCAGCGTTCGAGTGAGCGTGGCGTCCGACCTGGAGACGCGTGGACGGGCTGTCGGCGCAGAGATTCCCCCTGAGCAGCCGAGCTCGCCACGTCTGACGCTCGCGCTGTTCCGGGTCGAAGCATGGCTGAAAAGTCCGGCACCGTATTTGATGGTGTTCGGTTACGCATCGCTGCTCAGCTTTTGGTACCTTAGCGTCGAGGTCTTGAAGCTACCACGCTTCGCGCAGATGCCGGCGCTAACCGACGTCGTCCACGAATGGTTCAGCCGCGATCCTATTTACGGCGTATCGATCTTCACTGCGGTCTATTATCAGCACGTTCTCGTTAGTCTCCAACGCATCGGGATTGCCTTTGTCCTGGCCACCGGTCTGGGCGTTCCGTTTGGCCTGATGCTCGGCTGGTCGAAGACGTTTCGGGACTACGTCTTTCCGTTATTCGAACTGTTGCGGCCGATTCCCGTTTTGGCCTGGGTGCCGCTGGCGATCGTCATGCTGCCGGGCGACGAATTGCCGGTCATCTATCTTACCTTTCTCGCCTCGTTCTTTGCGACCGGGCTGAACACGATGCTCGGCGTGCGATCGATCGATCCGAATTATATTCTTGCGGCAGAATGCCTCGGTGCGTCTCGCTGGCGGGTATTTCGTGATGTGGTCGTGCCTGGCGCGCTGCCTTTCATCTTCACGGGACTCCAGATATCGGTCGGCGTCGCTTGGTTCTCTCTGGTTGCCGCGGAGATGATATCTGGGCAGTTCGGTCTCGGTTATTTGATCTATACGTCATATACCACCGTCCAATATCCAACCCTCGTCATTGCGATGTTTACGCTTGGTATCGTCGGCTATCTGACGAGCGCTGCCGTCCGCCATATAGGCGATTGGTTGATGACTTGGCGCACTCGTCAATTCGCCATGGGGGGACGGCAGTGAGCCAGGGCTCAGCAGTCGCTCCTCTACGCGGCGCGCTTCGCATTGACGACGCGGTTAAGATCTATGATCCAGACGGCGCGCGTTTGCTTGCAGTCGATCACTGCTCCCTTGAGGTCGCGCCTGGTGAAATCTGCATCATCGTCGGTCCGTCTGGCTGTGGCAAAACTAGTCTCCTGAACGCCATTGCCGGTTTCCACGGTCTCGATGCCGGCTCTATTCGCCTCGATGGCGAGTTGCTGTGCGGTCCCGAACGAAACAAGGCGCCGGTTGGTCCTGACCGCATTGTCGTGTTTCAGAACGGGGCGCTTTTTCCCTGGAAGACCAATCTCGACAATGTGGCCTTCGGCCCGCTGGTGCAAGGCCGCCTTGACCGCTCACGGGCGCGGGACAAGGCTCGCCGGTTGATGGCGGCGGCCGGCCTCTCTGGCCATGAGGACGAGTATCCCGGTGAGATCTCGTCCGGCCTCAGACGTCGCGTTGAAATCGTCCGTGCTCTCATGAACGATCCGGCCGTGCTTCTGCTTGATGAGCCGTTTCGGGCGCTGGATGCCTTGACCAAGTCCGTAATGCACGAGGCCCTGTTAGAAACCTATTACTACAGCCGCACGACCATATTCTTCATCACCCACGATCTCGAAGAAGCAATTTTTCTCGGCCATCGCGTCGTCGTTATGACTGCGCGGCCGTGCCGGCCGAAGCGCATCTTCGACATCGATATCCCGCATCCACGAGATTACGGGTTACTAACCTCAAAACGGTTTCGCGAGATTGCCGCCGAAATAGCAACCGAAGTCGATGAGGAGGCCCTTAAGTCGTTCAAACGTGGTGAAAGAGAGGGATGAACCGATGACCACCGAAACGGCCATTGCAGTGCCACCTCAGAGTGGACGCCTGCCAGCGTGGAACGCGCGACTGCCGCGCAGCCTGTTCAGTCTCAGGTCACGCCGTGCAGCGATCTCCGTCGTCCTCGCGCTGCTGTTCTGGCAAATCGGCGCCACGAGCTCAGGTTGGCTGGGAGTTCGGCTGCCGGTTGTCGGCGCGTTGCCGTCTCCGGTTGCCGTATTCGTCGCGTGGTCGCATCTTATTAATGATCGAGGTTATTGGCAGAGCTGGTATCTAAGCTTCGTGCGAGTGACGCTAGGGTTCGCGACTGCAGCTGTGGTAGGCGTGCCGTTCGGTCTTCTGCTCACGATCAATCCGACTTTCCGGGGCATCAGTTTTCCCGTCTTTGAAGTGCTCAGGCCGATCCCGCCACTGGCCTGGGTGCCGGCATCGATTATCTTCTGGCCGACACAAGAGCTCTCGATCGACTTTGTCATCTTCGTCGGCGCGTTTTACACGATCGTAATCAACGTTCTTGGGGGTGCCCAGGCAATCGATATCCGCCTCGTCCAGGCCGCCCGGTCGATGGGCGCGTCACGCTGGAACATATTCAGACGTCTCATATTACCCGGCGTATTACCGTCAATGTGCGTCGGATTTGAAGTCGCCATCGGTATCACGTGGGAGGTCGTGGTTGCGGCGGAAATGATCTCCGGCGGCGGATCCGCCGGTACTGCAGCAGCTGGGGGCGGCCTCGGCTTCTTTATCTGGAATTCGTACGTAGGCGGCGCCTATCCCAACATTGTGGTCGGGATGATTTCGATCGGCATTGCCGGTTATCTGTCGAGCGTCAGCGTTCGTGCCATGGCGTCGCGGCTCACTCCATGGCTGAGGCTGCGCTGACCGATGGCGTTTTCCGGTGACCGCATGGCAACGGGACGGCGTGGCCAAATCGTCGTTCGTGAAGTTACAAAATCTTACGGTCCAAACCGCTTGGCGCGGACGGTCGTCGAAAAGTGTTCTTTCACTGCGGAGCCAAATTGCTTCACCGTGATGATAGGCCCGTCGGGCGCCGGCAAAAGTACGCTGGTCCGATTGATCGCCGGCTTCGAAAAACCAGATAGTGGCGAAATCCTGGTCGGGGGACGTCCGGTCACGGCGCCCGGGCCGGATAGGCTGGTTGTGTTCCAGGAATCGGCGCTATTTCCCTGGATGAATACACGAGAGAACGTTGCCTACGGCCCGAAAGCGCGTGGCAAGACGACGGCGGAAGCCAATAACTCCGTCGAATTCTTGCTCGATAAAGTGGGCCTTGGTGCTTTCCGCAGCCGGTACCCAGCGCAGCTTTCCGGCGGCATGCAGCGGCGCGCCGAACTTGCTCGCGCGCTCGTCAACAATCCAGAAATCATGATTCTTGATGAGCCGTTTCGCGGGCTCGACGCCATGACCAAGTGGCTGATGCTAGAATATTACGCGAACCTCTCGCAAGAAATGCCCCGCACCAATTTTTTCGTCACCACGGATATCGATGAGGCGATCTTCCTGGCCGACCGGCTTCTGATCATGAGCCACAAACCAACCCGGGTGCGCGCCGTCATCAATGTTGATCTGCCGCGGCCGCGCAGCCTTGCCGCGATTGTCAGCGACGACCGCGGCAACGCCGTCAAGATGGAGGCCCTTTTTCTCCTGCATGAGGAAGCGATGAAGGCGTTCGCCGGCGGCAGCAGGGCTGCCGCTGATTTTGTCGAGGCTTACAGGCGCCGAGTCGAAGCCCGCTAATTGCAACGCGAGATCGTAATGGCAATACGATCCAATTATAGCATCATGACCGCGTTGTTCGTATCATGCGGCGTCCTGGTTGCCGTGTTGGCAACCTCTTCAGTTTCGGCGGTGATCTGGTTGCCGCTCCTAATCGCCTACGCAGCGCTCGGCGCGTGTGTACGTTGCCCGGGCTGCGGTTATCCTATCGCCTACGTGCCTGATGACGGGGAGCTGGCTGCTTCACCAAAACAATGCACCTGCTGTGGCCGCCTAACCAAGTTACAATAATTGGTCGTATTTATAACCAGATTGACAATCAGCAAGCCGCCCGCCGAATGGGCAATTACTTGCTATTTCTATACCAAGTCCATGACCTACTGTTAGCTGAGCGCGAACGGAATCCGATTTCCGTTCTTGAACAAAGCATTGCTAATAGTGGGATAAGCCATGCCTTCCGGACAGCCAAATATCCTATTTTTCCACGTCGATAACCTTGGCATGGGCGAGCTAGGCTGCTACGGCGGCGGCATCCTCAGAGGCGCCAACACCGAGCGTATGGACAAATTTGCAACCGAGGGCATCAAGCTCACTCATTATGTCGTCGAGCCGCAATGTACGCCGACCCGCTCCGCTCTGATGACCGGACGTTATCCGATCCGTTCAGGGAACCACACGATCGCGCTCGGCGGCAACGCGGGCGGCTTGGTACGCTGGGAGCGGACGATCGCCGAGATTTTGTCGTTAGCCGGATATGCCACCTCGATCGTGGGCAAATGGCATATCGGGGCAGAAGACGGCCGCTGGCCAACCGATCACGGCTTCGACGAGTGGTATGGCCCGCTTCGCACCTACGATGAATGCATGTGGCTGGAAGATCCGCACTACCTCGCAGAGCGGGATGGCTATTCGTACATGCACGAGGGCAGGAAAGGCGACGGCGTGCGGCCGATCCTTTCGCAACAGCTTTCGATGGAAATCAAAAAAAACTGCGACCTCGAATACCAAAAGCGTGGTTTAGACTTTATTGTGCGCAGCGCGAAAGCCGGTAAGCCGTTCTTCCTTTATTTTAATCATTCGCTGATGCATTTTCCGATGCTGCCGCGTGACGAATTCAAGGGGCGAAGCAGTAACGGCGACTGGGGCGATTGCCTTTTGATGCTCGATCACGACTTTGGCGTGCTCCTCGACAAACTGGATGAACTCGGCATTGCTACTGATACCATTGTGGTAATGTGTGGCGACAATGGCGCCGAGGATCACCTCGCCGGCCGAGGT
>Ga0187772_10001418_pt1 | contig 11382 bp, 9 predicted proteins | sample 0116_SJ02_MP15_2_FD_133137 | JGI IMG/M metagenome (GOLD analysis project Ga0187772, IMG submission 133137) | Tropical peat soil microbial communities from peatlands in Department of Meta, Colombia - 0116_SJ02_MP15_20_MG | ecosystem: Environmental > Terrestrial > Soil > Wetlands > Peat | place... | reverse complement strand
TGAGCAAATCGGCACGACCTGGCCGGAAGCCCAATTTGCGATAGAACCAGAAGGCGCCTGATTGGATCGCCTCTTCGTTATCGTGTCCAAGCTGGTAAGGGTAAACGGAGACGACGGTGGTGCCCATCCAGGCGCAAAGGCACCGTAATACCTGAGCGTAAATCCATCCGGCCTCGCCGCCGCGGAAGGTGTAGAACGTGTTGAAGCCGACCTCCATCCACTCGCAAAGGCCGATGGCTTCGATGTAATTAACGGGTACACCATTTTTTAGAGTGAAACCGGCGACGTAGGCGCGCAGCGGAAGACGACGTTTAGCGGGAAGGTTCCAAAGGAATATAGAAATGCCTCGACCGACGTCAGCTTGAACTACGGAGGCCGGATCGGCGAGCGTTGTGCCATAAAGTTCGCGATAACGAACCAACATGACCTCGCGGATGATGGCGGCGATTCGTTTGCCCTCCGGCAAAGAGAGTCGCACGAACGACGGAGGGCGGCGTACGAACTCGGCTGCCAACGAGACCTGGCTTCGACTGATCAGAGGGCCGTCGTGATAGAAAACCTTGCGGACCGATCGCCAATTACGAGTGCGGGAAACACGCGAGTTATTGAGGGTCCATCGGAGAGGCACGCGGAGGGAATCGTAGAGTTCGGCCTTTTGCGGGTCCGGGAGAGATAAGTGTTCGAAGCGTTGAAGCAGCCATGAGGCCGTGGCACTTCGCATGCCGCCAGCCGCTTCCATCCACCGGCGCCAGGGAGTATCGGCCTCGACGAAGGCATCGTCTTCGAGCAGGGGGATAAAACGCGGGCCTGTCGTGCCAAGTTCGCGGCCGGGTTCGTAGTTGTCCCAAGCAATTTCGACTTTGCCCGGCAAGCGGCGCGCAAGCCAGTGGGCGACATCGAAGCTGAGCGTGTCTTCCATGGTGGTTCCCGAGATGCCTGCGGTTTCGAAGGTGTCGAACGCGTCCATGTCAACGCGGGCATTCGGCAAGGCATACACCTTTTCGTGAAAGTGATTGAGAATCCGTTCTGTGGCTCTTAGCACGGATGGATTTTGAGGAAACGCTCTCAGAAAGAGGACCGCTTCGTGGAAGCGGATCAGAGCGATGGGATCAGTGAGGCTGGCTGAATCGAGCGAGCGAAGCAGTCTGAGGACAGAAGCGCTCGGGCCCGGAGCGAAATCCGTGCGCCTAAGTTCGAGTTGGGAAAGCAATCGCTCGCGAGATCGCGTGGACATGTTTCGAGCCGGGTGTTTCGAAGCCAGACAAGCCTACAGCATCATCTTTGTTTTCGGGGTGATCTATGGGGCGCCCAACCTTTGGAGCTGACCTCTCGCTGAAGACGCATGCTATAATCGACAATCGCCTGAGGCTTGCGGTTGAGGCTTTCGTTGATCCCATGATTTCCTCCGTGGGCGAACCCGCTTTATTGCCGAGAGCAGACGGAACCAGCGAAATTTAACACCTATCGATCCGAGGTATACCCATGTCCGGCCATTCGAAATGGGCCACAATCAAACACAAGAAGGGCGCGCTGGATGCCAAGCGCGGCAAGATCTTTACCCGCCTGATCAAGGAAATAGCGATGGCGGCCAAAAGCGGCGGCGACCCAGATATGAATCCGCGCCTGCGGACGGCGATTGCAGCAGCGAAGGCCGAAAATATGCCCGCCGACAACATCAAACGCGCGATCCAGCGCGGAACCGGCGAGTTGCCCGGCGCGACTTATGAGGAATTCTCACTTGAGGGCTACGGGCCGGGTGGCGTGGCGGTGCTGGTCGAGATTTCGACCGACAACCGTAACCGGACGGTCAGCGAGATTCGGCACGTGTTCGGAAAGAACGGCGGCAACATGGCTTCGGCGGGCGCGGTGGCGTATTTGTTCCACAAAAAGGGGGACATCATCGTGCCGAAGACGGCGGCGAAAGAGGACGACTTGATGAATATCGTGCTCGAATCCGGCGGAGAAGATCTGAAAGACGATGGCGACAACTGGGAGTTGTTGACGGAACCGTCGGCCTATGAAGCAGTTCTGGAAGCGGTAAAGAAGGCGGGCATTGCGCCGGCCTCATCGAGCGTGGCGATGATTCCGCAGAACTACATAAAACTTGAAGGACAGCAGGCTGCGACGATGATCCGACTAGTAGAAGCATTGGAAGATCACGACGACGTGCAAAACGTGCACGCGAATTTCGATATCGATCAGAAGGTGCTGGAAGAGGTCGCAGGATAGCTTCCGCAATCCCGCAATTCAGAGCTTAACTGGACCGTCCGAGCGTGGACGGTCTTTCATTTTCTACGGGCCAGAGGAAGGGCAATGCACGTCTTTGCCGATGAGCGGTTTTGTCGACTATCGTCAGATTTCTGGCTTTCCGTTTTGAGGAGCAGGGTTCGCAACCGCGGGGAAGATTTCAACATCAACGTGGAAAAGTTTGTGGAAAAGCCGGAACTTACTCCTGTAACCTTCTGTTAAAGAATCGCTTTTACATTCTGCACTGCGCCGAGTGCGAGCCGCATCGCGGATAGTTGATCTTGTTGATAGTCCCTGAGGTTCGTTGAAGACTCGTCTAGACAAATTGCTCGTAGAGCGTGGGCTTACTCCATCGCGGGAGCGAGCGCAAGCGCTCATTCTCGCTGGCAAGGTTCTAGTCAATGAGCAAAAAGTCGACAAAGCGGGAATATCGGTAGATACAGACGTGACCGTGCGGATGCTGGGGGACGACCTTCGGTACGTGAGCCGTGGAGGATTGAAGCTCGAGAAAGCGCTCGAACACTGGCACATCGATCTGCTGGATCGCGTTTGCCTCGACGTGGGCTCATCGACCGGTGGATTCACAGATTGCATGCTGCAGCACGGTGCAGTGAAGGTGATTGCGGTGGACACTGGGCGCGGGCAAATGGATTTCCGGTTGCGCAGCGATCCGCGGGTTCGGCTTTTGGAGAAGGCTAATGCCCGCTATTTGACGCGCGAGGCGATCGGCGGGCCGGTTGATTTCATCGCGATGGACGTATCGTTCATCTCGGCGACGCTTGTGCTTCCGGCCGTAATTGACGCCGGCTATAGAGATGATCAGAGAGGCGGCTCTCGGGGCATCGTTGTGCTAGTGAAGCCTCAGTTTGAAGTGGGCAGGGATCTCGTGGGTAAGGGCGGCATTGTGCGGGATCCCGAAGCACAGCTCGATGCAGTCAGAAAGGTGGAAAGCAAGCTCCGGGAACTGGGCGCATCGCGCACCGAATGGATTGAATCGCCAATCCTGGGAGCGGAAGGGAATCGCGAATTCTTGCTCCACGGAGCGTTGAACAACCCGAGCGGCATTGCAACGGCCGGCGGTTAGTTTCTGTGAAGTATGTTTGGCTCATCCATGTTCTCGACGAGCAGAAACGAAAGGGACCAATGATGATTTACGGTGAGGATTCGGCGCTGATGCTTCGTCGCGGCGCATTCTCAATCTCTTCGGCTGTACAATCGAAAATTCATGCGTGATGATTCTGACAAGGCCTCAAAGCCGAAAACCATCGCCATAATTTCCAAGCCTGAGCGCCCAGAGCTGGCGGATATCCTTCCTGCGCTTGAAAAATGGTTAAAAAAGCATCACTACGCGGTGGTAATGGATTATGAAAGTGTTGCCTATTATCCAAGCCATGATGCTGTATCGCGCACCGAGATGGCGAAGTTCTCGCCGCACCTGGCGTTGGTGTTGGGGGGTGACGGTACGCTACTCTCTGCAGCGCGCGCAGTTTCAAGCACCGGCACGCTGATCCTGGGAATCAACCTAGGCACTCTCGGTTTCCTGACAGAGGTCCAGCTTTCGGGACTTTATTCGTCACTCGAGGCAATTGAGCGTGGCGATTACGTTGTGGATAGCCGTTCGATGTTGAAATGTTCGCTCATTCGCAACAGCACGACCTTGACCGAGCATGTGGCTCTGAACGATCTTGTTGTCAGCAAGAGTGCGATTGCACGCCTCAACTCCTTCCAGCTTTTCGTTGATTCCGAATTTGTTTCCAGCTACAAAGCTGACGGCTTGATCATCGCCTCGCCGACAGGGTCGACAGCCTATTCTCTTGGCGCGGGAGGTCCGATTTTGAAACCCGACGTGCAGGCGTTCGTAATTACACCTGTTTCACCTCACGGCCTAACCCATCGGCCGGTGGTTGTGCGTGATTCGGTGCAGATCGAGATTCGAGTTACCACAGGGCAGGAGCACGCTTATCTTAGTCTCGATGGGCAGGTGGGAATGCCGATCCAGGACGGAGACCGGGTGCGCTGTGTAAAGGCCGAACATCCCGCAAAGCTGGTGCGCTTCCAGAAGACGTTTTTCGAAGTGCTGTCAACCAAGTTGAAATGGGGTGAACGGTGAGCGGTCGTGCTGCGAGACCCCATACTGCGAAGCTAATATCGCCTATATTTTGGTGGTCGGACTCGAATTGGGGCCGCTGATGTTCTTGCGCAGGTCGTCCCAGATTTCCTTGGGCATCTCGAGGAAGATATTGACGATCTCAGGGTCGAACTGAGTGCCGGAGCAGCGAACGATCTCCTTGCGGGCCACCTCGTAGGTTTCCCCTTTGCGATATGGACGATCGGAGGTAATCGCATCAAAGGTATCTGCGATTGAGAAGATTCGCGCTCCCAACGGTATTTCTTCCGCTTGCAGTCCACGCGGATAGCCACTGCCGTTATACCACTCCTGATGCGAATATACGATTTCCGCGGCTTCGGCCAAGAAAGGGATTTTGCTTACCATTTCATAGCCCCGATAGGCATGCTCACGCATGGTCGCAGTCTCGGCAGGGGTCAACTTGCCAGGTTTGTTCAGGATCAGTTCTGGAATCGCCATTTTGCCGATGTCGTGCAGATAGGCTCCGCGCGCAATCACACTGATGTGTTCTTTGGGCAATCCCATTTTGCGGGCGATAGCGATGGTATAGGTGGTGACGCGCTTGGTATGTTCGGCAGTTTCGGTGTCTTTGCCTGCGAGCATATCGCCGAAAGCTTCGAGGGTGATGTCGTAGGAGCGTTCGAGTTCGGCATTTTTGGCGTTCAGTTGCTGGGTACGCGCCGCCACCAGAGCTTCCAGATTCGTGCGGTATGTGTCATTTTCACGCTTCAATCGCCGATGCTCGAGAGCGCGCCGCACGGTTGCGAGAAGTTGTTCGCGCTCGAAAGGCTTCAGCAGATAGTCGTAGGCACCATTCCGCAGTGCTTGCAGAGCGACCTGTATGTCGTGGACTGCCGTGACCATGACGACAGGCACGTCAGGAAAACGCTCCTTGGAACGTTCGAGGAGCGCAATTCCATCCATTTCCGCCATCATCAGGTCTGAAAGGATGAGGTCGAACTCGTCGCCTGACTCGAGGATGGACAACGCCTCTTTCCCGCTGGCTGCCTGGCGCGGATGAAAATGTGCGCCACCAAGCATAGAGGAAACAATTTCGCGGATTGTCTCCTCGTCGTCGACCACCAGAATTTTCTCGATGTGCATGAGCTTGCTTGAATTTCGCCTATTCTAGGCCTCCGATTCACGTTCCGAAAGTAACCATTTGGAGGCTGAAATCAAGCGCTGCCTGGGATCGAGCGTGGTATTTAAAAGGCTTGGCACTCGTACGCCTGGTTATGAATCCTGCGGGGCTATTTGGCAACTTGTTCGGTGTGCTCGCCGGCCCATGGCTGACGGCGCGGGAGACCGCGGCGCTGATTGTGGTGGTAGTCAGTCTACTTTTCTTCAGGGCATTCCGCGAGCGCTGCTTGCTTGTCTGGAGCGCAGGCTGGCTGGCATACGGGACATTCCTCTTTCTTGAGCACAGCCACCGGCAGCTCGCTTCAAAGCCTTTTACCGCATTTCTGGAAGCTGATTTCGTTCTTGCCATTACGCTCATGGCTACGGCGGCCCTGATCTCGGCTGGATCACGGCGCGGGTTGGCAGTGGTGTTAGCTGTTTCGTGGGTGGTTTTGGTTTGCGCAGCGATGCGGCCGTTTTATTTTCCCGACTCCACCCCAGCGCGCCTGGCCATCGAGATCGCATGCCGTTGCATGGGCCTCGGCGCAGCACTGGAACTGTTGCGGGTTCGCATCGGTCGTATTGGGGTCGGTCCTTTGTTGCTGGTGGGCGGAATGGCAACGCTAAACCTGAACTGGCCTCGGTTTACCAGCCATATCCCACTCGAAGGGTATTTGCTTGCAGAGATTCTGTTTGGCTCGAGCCTGCTACTGATCGTTCTTGACGATTCGCGGGCCCGCACACGGAGATTAGCCGTTTTAAACGAGCTTGCCACTACCATCGCCCGGGGGCAGAGCCACGCGCCCATGATGCAGGCTGCACTGGAGAAACTGAGAGATGCCATCAGCGCGAGGTCTGCCTGGTTTCTCTTTATGGAAGGCGAAAGCCTGGTGCCAACTCAACATGTGGCACTGTCGCCGGAATTCCTGCGAGCGATTGGGCAAGCCGGTCTGGACGAACTGCTGACGGAAGCACTACGAGACAGCCGGAGCACCGTGGTAAAGGTTGCGAATTCGCCGAAGGCTGCGCGAGATGAATTCCGCAAATACCGCATCAGGAACTTTGTGCTTGTGCCAGTACTCGGAAAGAAATCCGTGATTGGAATGCTGGCTTTTGGCTGTTCTGCGCTGCGACGTTGCAGCCGGGAGGAACTGGAGTTCCTAGAAACCGCGGCGCAAAAGCTGGGTATCGCAGCAGAAAACCTGCGCTTACTGGAACAGGTGTTGCGCTCGCAACGACAATGGATGAACACCTTCGACTCCATCCAAGACCTGATTCTGGCGCACGACAGCGATTACAGGATTCTAAAGACCAACCAAGCGATGCTCATGCGCCTGGAAAAAGCTCCGGCCGATGTGCTGGGGAATTTATGCGAGTCTGTTTTGCCACGCAAGCATTCATGGAGGGATTGCCCGTATTGCGATCGCGGCACGGGGCTTACGGAAGGGCTTGACCCCTGTTTCGGCGGTCAATCCGTGGTTTCAACATCGTCCTACACCGAGCAGGGAGGACAGCAGAAGGGGACGATCCACGTCGTTCATGACACGACCGATCGCCACGCCGCAGAAGAGAAATACCGGATGCTGTTCGAACAGGCCCAGGAAGGCGTGTTTGTAGCGACTCTCGATGGCGATCTGCTGGATTGCAATGACGCCTTCGTGACCATGCTAGGTTACGGGAGCCGCGACGAGTTAATGTCGCTCGATTTGGCTGGTGTTCTCGGGGCCACGGCGGAGGAACGCGACGGATTTCGGCGGGAACTCGAAGCACACAACTACGTTCGCAATTTCGAGATGACGGTTCGCCGCAAGGACGCGGCGCTCCTTACGGTCGCGCTGAGCTGTTTTGCGACCCGGGATACGGGCGGTCGAATCGAACGGTTCCAGGGGTTCGTGCTGGACATTACGGAGAAGAAGCGCTCCGAGGATGAGATGCGGCGGCGCAATCGAGAGCTGAACGCGCTCAATGCGATGGCAGTTATTGCCACGCAATCCTTCGATCTTGACGAAATCCTTAACCTGACGCTGCGGCAGGTGATTTCGCTTTTTGGAGCCGAAACAGGATCCGTATATCTGGCGGCTCAGCCTGAGGGAACTTTCCGGCGTCGTGCGGGATGGGGTCCTCGAAGCGAAGCTCGTGTGCGAATGGCAGAAGTGGCTTTTCCGGAAGGCCTGGGCGATCTTGTGATGCGCTCGCGCGCGGAAGTTGTGACGCAGGATTTTCTCCCGCATCTTCCTCCATCAGTCGTCGAATTCATTTGCGCGGACCGTTTGCCTTATTGGATCTGGGTTCTGCTTTGGAGCAAGGATAAGCCCATCGGCATCATGGGCATCTCCAGCAAAGAAGATCGGCACTATACGAGTAACGATGAGAATCTGCTGGTGGCCATCAGCCGGCAATTGGCAACCACGATCGAGAAAGTGCAGCTCTACGAGGAAACCTGTCGCGCTTATGAAGACTTACGTCATACGCAGGAGCAGCTTCTGCAGAGCGAGAAGATGTCGGCAGTAGGACAGTTGATTTCGGGCGTCGCTCACGAATTGAATAACCCGCTGACGGCCATACTGGGTTATGCGCAACTGCTCGAAGGGGCTGGTCTTGATCACCGGTCCGCGGATTACGTTCGCAAGCTGTTCAAACAGGCGCAGCGGACCCACCGTGTCGTACAGAACCTGCTTTCCTTTGCACGTCAACGTAAGCCGCAGAAGCAAGATGTGGATCTGCGCAAAGTGTTGGAAGAGACGCTGACGCTGCGTGAATACGACCTGAAGGTAAACAACATTACGCTGGAGCGCGAGATCCCAACTGAAGTTCCGCCCGTGGTCGGCGATCCCCATCAACTGGAGCAGGTATTCCTGAACGTCATCAACAACGCGCTAGACGCAATGGTGGAGGGAAGCGGAAGCGGCGTCTTGAAAGTTCGCGTGTTCGAGAAGGACAATTTCGTATGTATCGAGTTCGATGACAGCGGGCCTGGAATCAAAGACACAAACCGGATTTTCGATCCTTTCTACACCACAAAGTCGGTTGGCAAGGGGACGGGTTTGGGCCTGAGCATCTGTTATGGGATCATCAAAGAACACAATGGCGAGATTGTGGCCCGCAATCGCGACGAGGGTGGCGCATCGATCGAAGTGCGGCTGCCAGCCAGCGAGAAGCAGGTAACGGCCGAGACGGTAGTGACCACCAGAAGAGAGTCCTTGTTAGCGGGGCGCGTGTTGCTGGTAGAGGATGAGGAAGCAGTCCTGGAATTTGAACGCGACGTGCTGGTGGGGGCGGGGGCTGACGTGACTTCGGCGTTTAGTGTGGAGGAGATGAAAGAGAAGCTCCAGAGCGCAACTTTTGATGTTGTCGTAATGAATGGCCGAATGCCCGGCGGCGTCAGCACGCAAGAGGTCTATCAGTGGATTGCGGATAGTTGCGTTGGTATGGAAGAACGCCTGCTACTGACCTTCTCCAGCGTCACTGATTCGCAGACCCGCGCCTTCCTGCAAGAGCACAGTGTTCCCTCGTTGGCGAAACCGTTTGAAGTGGCGGACTTGATATCGCAAGTGCGCACGCTGACGCAGAAACCCAAGACAGCGATGAAACCGCAAGAAAAGACAGCCTCCGCAAGCGCTGGATCCTGAGAAAACTCAGTAGCTAAAGTTGTCCCTTAAGTCCGCGCATCATCTCCGCAATAAATTTCTCGTTTCGGCGGTACCAGCGCCAGTGTCCTTCGCGCGTTGCTTCGACCAAATGCGCCGATTCCAGAATCCGCATGTGATGGGAGATTGTGGGCTGCGCCAGTTTCATTCGATTCTCAATATCGGATGCGCAGAGCCCGGTCTCTTTGTTCGGGGCGGACCCTCCTTTTTCCCTGAGCGCGCGTAGAATGCGGCGGCGGGTAGGGTCGGCAATCGCCTGTAGAAAACGATCAAGAGCTGGAGGGGATTGCGCCATAAACAAAGGTTACCAGACCCCGAGCCGTTGGGAATTTGAGGTCCGCACTATTTCTTTACAATCGGGTTATAACCGTCGGCCACCAGGCGAGACCGCATCGCATCCGCTTCCTTGAAATCGGCGTACGGTCCCACCTGTACGTGGTAGTACTTATCTGCAGAAGAGTTGTTAGCGGCGAATGCAGGATATTGCTTTTTCTTCAGCGCCTCGACCAGAGCCTCAGCATCTTCTTGCCGGCTTACCGCAGCGACCTGGACGAAATAGCCAGAATTCGCTGGAATGCTATTGGCTGGCGGCGCCGTGGCAGGTGCTTGCGCTTCGGGTGCAGGCGTTGCGGCCGACGGGGCTTTTGCATTCTGAGGAGACAACTCGGTGTTCGCGGCGTCAGAACCAACGGACTTATAGAAGCTGAAATCCGTAGATTGCGAGGCTTGCTTCGACGTGGCGTCTTTGCCCGTGGAAGGACGCGCTGCGGCTGCGTTTGCTGCGGCTGAGGCTCCATTGACGGCCAACAGCGACGTCTTTCTTCCCAGGGAGAAGCCGATAGCAAAAAATACAGCGCAGACCAGCACAAATGTGAAAAACAGGGCGAGCATCCGCCCTGTCCCGAGTGTGATTTCCGTGTCCTGTGACGAAGTGCCCATGAGAAATAAATGTGACCGTTAAGTAGCTGGGGTGGTGGCTGGCGAGGTCTGAGCCGGCTGTCCGCCCAACATTTTTTGAATTCCAGAAAAGAAATCTACGGGAACCGGAAACACTACAGTGGTATTTTTTTCCACGCCGATTTCAGTCAGCGTCTGCAGATAGCGGAGTTGAACGCTGACTGGTTCGGTTGCGAGCAGACGGGCGGCATCCACCAACCGTTGCGCGGCAGAGAACTCGCCTTCAGCGTGGATGATCTTCGACCGCTTCTCGCGCTCGGCCTCCGCCTGTTTGGCCATGGCGCGCAACATCGATTCGGGGAGATCAACCTGCTTTACTTCCACATTCGCGACCTTCACTCCCCACGGAGCGGTATGAGTATCGAGAATGCTTTGCAGACGCAGATTAATCTTGTCGCGATGAGCGAGGAGTTCATCGAGTTCCTGCTCGCCCAAGACCGAGCGCAAAGTGGTCTGGGCAAACTGCGAGGTTTGATAGACGTAGTTGGAAACTTCGACCACGGCTTTTCGCGGCTCAATCACGCGCAAGAAAATCACGGCATTTACTTTCAAGGTGACGTTATCGCGAGTGATGATGTCCTGGGGTGGAACTTCAAGGGCTTCCTGCCGCAAGGAGACACGCACCATGCGGTCAACCGGAGCAAACACCAGAATCACGCCGGGGCCCTTGGCATTTGGGAGCAAGCGGCCCAAGCGAAAGATTACGCCCCGCTCATATTCCGCCAAAATCTTGATTGAGCTAAGAATGTAGATCAGGAAAATAACGACGACAATCGCAAGAAACGGAAATCCTAAATCCATGTCAATGCCTCCGGCCAGCGTCCAAGCGTCTAAATCGGATTTTAGCGCAAAGCCATAGCCGCACGCGGTGGCGGAAGAGTTTCCTGGTTTGCAGAGATGATTCGCGAGAGCGTTTGACTGGCTGCCAACGTTTAAGAGCTCTGGATGGAAACCCCCGGTTTTTCAGCCGATACCTTTGCGACTGTGGGATCGACTCGAAGCGTGAGGCCGTCGACTTGCCGAACCACAACTTGCTCCCCGGCAGGAATGTTTACCTGCGAGACCGCGTTCCAAATCTCGCCGTGAAGAAAACCCTTGCCGGCGGGAACGAGCGCCGTTTCGGCGATCCCAACTTCCCCTACGAGGCCTTGCTCGCCGGTGACGATCTTGTTGCGGCGAGCACGGACCGCAATGCTCATGAGGAAGGCCGTGATAATTCCGAGAGGAATACTGACCGCCAGCGCGGTGACGAGGCGCACTCGCATTTCGGGAATGGGGCCGTCG
>Ga0187772_10001417_pt1 | contig 11383 bp, 9 predicted proteins | sample 0116_SJ02_MP15_2_FD_133137 | JGI IMG/M metagenome (GOLD analysis project Ga0187772, IMG submission 133137) | Tropical peat soil microbial communities from peatlands in Department of Meta, Colombia - 0116_SJ02_MP15_20_MG | ecosystem: Environmental > Terrestrial > Soil > Wetlands > Peat | place... | reverse complement strand
AGTCTGGTGGCGGTCAAATCGCCAAAAGTCCGAATCCCCATCGGGAACACAAAGGGGGCCAAGGAGAGCAGAGGATACTCATTGAACGGCACACAGGTTCACTCCGTCAGGCTTCCGGGATATGTCATCGGGACCGAAGCGATTTTCGGAGGAATCGGAGAGCGACTGTCTCTCCGCCATGACGCAGGCGAAGGCCCAGAGCCCTATGTCAATGGAGTCCTTCTTGCGATACGGAAGGTATCCTCTCTGAGAGGACTGAGGCGAGGGTTGTGGCAGCTGCTGGAGCCGTAGGGGCCTTGTCGGTGCCGGTGTTGAAGATGAGGGTAGTCAGGCCCGCGCCCTGAGCCTCGGACCCTATTCGAACCCGGTTGTAACCAAGCACTACAGAGCGAGTGAGTGCGAGGGACACATTACCGCCTTCTTGGAACTGCTTCTCGGAAACCGCGACGCGTGAAAGTCTTCTTGACTTGAAAGTTATTATTCGCCAACCTTCGCGGACGATTCATTGAAGTGGAGGGTAACAGAAAGAGTAGATCAGATTCCGGTCTTTAGCGAGGACGCACCATACCAAACGTATCTGATAGAGGAAAAGGCCGAGGAGATGACGCGAAGGGGAGAAGACGTCATAGTACTAACGAGCAACGAGATTACAGACGACACGCCCGTCTATATCAAAGATGCAGTGAAGGAAGCCCTGGACCATGGATACACACAGTACCCACCCCTACTTGGTTTAACAGATCTGAGGAGAGCCATCGCAGAGAAACTGAAAACAGAAGGTGCAGACTACAGTGAGAAGGAAATCATGGTAACCTTAGGTGCTCAGGAAGGCATATTTCTAACGATTCAATCCCTAGTCACTTCTGGCGATGACGTCATCATGTTCAAACCGGATTATTTCTTTAATTTCCATATAGAATACAGCGGCGGTCATCCAGTCTACGTTCCCCTGCAAAAAGGACAGAGTTTCATGCTCGACGCGAAAATATTGGAGGAGAAAATAACACCCAAAACCAAGATGATTTGTTTGGACTCGCCAAGCAACCCTGTCGGCAGGGTATATACCGAAAAAGAACTTCGGGCGGTATCCGATTTGGCCTCAGAACACGACCTCTATGTTCTGCACGACACGGCAAATGAGAAATTGGTTTGGGACGGAAGAAGTAACATAAACATACTTTCGCTCCCTGGAATGCGAGAGAGGGGGGTCAATACGTGCAGTGTCAGCAAGTGCTACGGCATGGGTGGATGGAGGGTCGGATATGTGGCAGCAGAAGAAGAACTAATCAGAAAAGTCGCAAAACTTCACAACATAATCAACAATGTCGGACCACCCACATTTGTCCAAAGCGCGGCCATCGCCTTGTACAGGGATTTGGAATCCAAACCCGTCAAAGATCTGCTCAGGTTAACAGAGCAGAGGAGAGATGCTGCTTATGAAAGAGCAAAGGAATTACCAAACGTAACTTGCCACAAGCCTGAAGGCGGAGGCGTTCTGCTTCCCGATATAACCCACTACGAAGAGTCGTCTACCAAATTTGCGAACAGGTTACTTGCGGAAGCCAAGGTTGCAGTGGCTCCCGGTAGCGGCTATAACGCTGAAGGGTACGTTAGAATTGGTTTCGCCAACCCTCGCATAGAAGAGGCCATGGATAGAATCCAGGCCTGGTTGCTTCGACAGCCCCCTCGCCAGCTCAGGCCAGCCTAGCCCTTCGTTCTTTCACATGCGACAGACCGGAGTCCTGAACGTCTAGGTCTTGGCGGACGAATAGCCGCCGTCTACCGGGATGACCGCCCCTGTGATGAATGAGCTTTCGTCTGATAACAGGTACATAGCCATGTTAGCCACCTCTTCGGGCTCGCCTATCCTACCAAGCGGGTGGGCTTCTCTTTCGTCGCCCACCGAAGGATTTTCTGCAATGAATCTCTTAAGGAGAGGCGTCCGAATTGAACCAGGTAGTATACAATTGACCCGGATTTTGTCCCTAGCGAAATCCAGCGCCATTGATTTCGTGAGCGAAATGATTCCGCCCTTTGATGCGATGTAGGCGGCCTCGTTTCGTACCGCGAGAACCCCGTCAACACTCGCGGTGCTAACTATTGTACCCCCTCCGATTTCTTGCATCTTGGGAATGACAAACTTTGACATAAGATACACGCCTGTCAGATTAACAGCAATCACTCGGTCCCATAACTCTTCGGCCGTGGCGACAACGGTTCCGACTGGATTTATTCCGGCGTTGTTGTACAAACAGTTCACTCTGCCGAACTTCTCAACGGCGACTTGGACGCAGGTTCTGGCATCCTTTGCCCGAGATACGTCTGTACCCACAAAAACCGCTTTGCCGGCGTTGAATTTCTTGGCTTTGTCGACGGTCCTGCGCCCGTTCTTTTCGTCGATATCTGCAACAACTATGCTTGCACCGTTGCGGGCGAAAAGAAGAGCCGCAGCCTTTCCTATGCCAGATGAGGCACCTGTGATTATGACAACCTTGTTGCGCAACATTTTTCCGTTGTTACTACGCACAAAAACAATTGAGCAATCTAGCTAATAATAATTCCCCGGGTGTCTTCGAATGAGAGCACATCGAGCCGCAGTGAACACCAAGAGCTGAAGCACATCCTAAGGTAGGGCCCAGTAGTCTGAATCCTTGGAATCCTGAATTCTCTGCTATTGGCCTTCTCCGACGAATGTAACAGTGTTAAAGATAGGCAAGGTATCCGAACCGGTATAAACGGCGTCGGGATAAAACCCTGCCACTACGTTTTTGTCCCAAGCGAGTGAACCTCCACAATACCAGAGTTCGCAGGCGCCGACCCATGCATATGGTGCATCGTTGTAGATTTGCCGTTGCGCTAGCGTACAGGCCGAGGTGATTGTCTGTATGTTCGTGCTACCCGTTAAGAGGTTAACACAGTTCTGAACCACCGGGTTGGAGTAGATAGCATAGTTGCCGTAGACAGAACCGTTGCTTACGAAAGTAACCCAGTCGTCTGCCGGCGTCAGCGCGGAAGGAGCCCATTCGATATCTCCAGTGATGGAGATCTGTCCTATTTGGGCTGCCTGCGGCACCTCCGTTGTGTATGCCCCGATAGGGTCGTCCAGCGCAGCCGGGGTAAGAACTTCGATGTTAACCGTGATGTTAATTTGTGAAAGGTCCGCCTGCACCACCTCGGCCGTAGTGATGCAATATGAACATCCCGACTCCACTCTGAACAAGAAAGTCGGCATACTCGTAATGTTTGCCTTAGCCAAATACTGGTCGGCCAGGGTTAGATTATATTGATATGGCGGGAAATTCCCTAAATCGTAAAACTGTTTCCAAGCGGGATACTCTGGACCCATGAAGGGAGACATGTCTCCAAAGAACGCCTTGTTGGCCAGGTCCGTGTAGTTAATTGCGTGAACTATTGCCTGCCTTACATCAGTGATATTCGTAGGATAGATCTGGGTATTCAAACCAAGCTCTATGTTCAGAGCTCCGTTCGGAACCTCAAGATAGGCAAATTTGGCTGGATTCGCTAGGATCAGGTTCCAATCGGCGGATTCTATGGCGGCAATCTGGGCAGTACCTGAGGATAGATCACCGTACCTGACGACATCGTCCTGTTTGTAATTGAGAATCACGTTCTTGACGTGACCTGGATCAAGGTATGGATTGGCCCTTATTTGCGCCGCAGTGAGGTTACGCCCCCAGTATGTCGGATTCTGAGTGAACTCCGCATAGGCGTTGGGTTGCACCTGGGTTATCATGTATGGACCCGTCCCAGGTGTTGGGTGTGTGTTGAAGTAACTGTTTGGTGCGGCAGGGGTTCCAAAACCACCGTTTACAAGTACATATTGAGTGTCAAATATCAGACCGATATATGTGACAAGAGCGCCAAGGAACCAATTGAATGGCACGCTAAGGTGGAAGATGATATTGTACGGCCCTGACACATATATCGGCCATGAGCTGTTGGACATGATGCTCAATAACTCTGGGGATGGGTTGATGACGCCACTCTGCATTAGAAGATTGATAGTAGACGGGCCAAAGTTAACAGGCGACATGTCAAAGACAGGGTATGAATTCAGCCAAGTCGAACTATTCCCAGACAGATAGTAGAAACCGTACATCTCCGCCCACACTTGGTATGAATTGAGTGGATCCCCGTTGGAGAAAGTCACGCCTTGCCTAAGGCTGAAATTATAGGTCATGCCATCAGAGGAAACGGTCCAGTTCTTCGCCAAGCAAGGTAGGAACTGGACGTAGCCCGCGTTGTAGATAGCGCTGGCATTGGGGATAATGAGTGTCTGTAGGTCATCGTAGATGTTCCACTCGGGCCACCCTGTTGCGGTCGTGTAAATGAGAAGTTGATTCATGTAGCCTTCTGGGTAGTAGGAGTCGTCGATAACCAGTGTTTGTGGCAGCGGCGTACTCGAGGTTGACGTAACTGAGCTTGAGGTTGACGAACTAGAACTCGACGAAGATGAGCTTGAACTCGAGGTTGACGAACTAGAACTTGAACTAGACGGAGATGAGCTTTTGGTAAGCACTAAGACGTATGCGAGTGACGCTACAACAATGAGAACGACGACTAGTATCACGACGGCAATCCTAGAGATTGCATAGCCCTTACTGTGTAATCTCGTTATGAATTACCTGATAAAGCAACTTCGTCTAGTTCCTTAAATGCGTTGCTTGGGGTGTGGTATCTCAATCCCTCCCCTACGAGAATCAGTTTAGGGCTCCGACAGCTCAAATCAAGCTCCCGTCTTCTCTACGAAATGGCATGCAGCGAAGTGTGAGGGAGCAATTTCTCTTAGTGTGGGACTTGAATTATGACAAAGCTCCTCGGCATACGGACACCTTGGATTGAACTTACAACCAGGAGGTGGATTGATTGCACTTGGCACCTCACCTTTGATCTCCATCTGCAGGAGATTCCTTCTGCTAGGGTCGGGCAAGGGGGCTGAATTTACAAGCATCTTGGTGTATGGATGCCGTGGCCTATCGATTACGTCAAGAGTTGGGCCGATTTCGACCACGTTCCCGGCATACATCACAGCGATGGAGTCTGCAAGGTATTTTGCAACAGCTATGTTATGAGTTATCAGCAGATAGGAAAGATTGTACTCTTTCTGCAAACTCACAAGCAATGCCAGTATCTGGGCCTGAACCGATGCGTCGAGGGCGCTGGTCGGTTCGTCCAGAATTACAAGGCGAGGATGAATTGAAATCGCCCTTGCAATGGCTACTCGCTGCTTTTGGCCGCCGCTCAGCTGTTTGGGGAGCCAGGTTGCGTAGTCTAGGGGTATTCCAACCGCCACCAGACTTTGGCTCACGTTTTTCCTGACTTCGTTTTCCGAGTAACCCATCAGCTCTCGAAGAGGTTCGCCTATGGAATCGCCTACCTTCATCCGGGGGTCAAGACTTGAATCAGGATCTTGGTAGACTATCTGTATATTCCGATAGACAGCTTTCTTGTTACGTTCCCTGTCAATGCGATTCCCGTCCAGGTGTACTTCCCCTCCTGTTGGGGGGGTCAAGAGCGCAATGGTTCGCGCAAGAGTAGTCTTTCCGCATCCAGATTCACCAACTACTCCGAGTGTCTTTCCGTTGGGGATCGACAGCGATACTCCATCCACGGCGCGGACGTATCTCTTCTCGGCCCGTGAAAAGGGGTTTAGTCCTTTCCTGATTGGGAAGTATTTCTTCAGTTCGATGGTCTTAAGGAGTGAGTCGTCATTTGTCATAAAGAAAGCACCTCACTTTGTGATCAGCTTTCGGTTCCAACCAGGCGGGGGCATTGACGTGACAGCGGTCGAAGGCGTATGGACATCGTGGTGCAAATAGACAGCCCGCCATGGCTTTTCTCAGGTCAGGCACTGAGCCAGGAATTGCATTGATTGTTGATCCATCCTTCGTGCCTGTCGGTATGCACGCCAGGAGACCTTTGGCATATGGGTGCATAGGTTCTGAGTAAAGATCCAGTACGTTCGCGTCTTCCACCACTTCTCCAGCATACATGACCAGCACCCTGTCTGCTACTTGCGCCGCAACGGCCAGGTCATGGGTAATGAGAGCGATGCTGGTGTTCACCTTTTTCATCAGTTCTCTCATCAATTTGAGAACCTGCGCCTGAGTAGTCACGTCAAGCGCCGTTGTCGGTTCGTCTGCGATGAGCAGAGACGGTTCTTGGGAAAGCGCCATTGCAATCATTATCCTTTGACGCATTCCACCAGAGAGCTCGAACGGATATCTGTCCAAAATCTGTTCGGGGTCCGATATCCTAACCATGTTCAACCAGTGAATGATCTCGTCTTCAACATGGGACGGCATCCTGCGGCCCGGCCTTGGAATGCGCTTACCCAGTGGTTGGTCGGTCCTGTAGGCTTTCTGCATCACGTTTCCCTCTTGGGATGCTCCATCCTTCCTAGAATCGCGGAGCGAAATTGCCTCGGCCATCTGTCGACTAATCTTGTAAACGGGATTAAGACTGGAGAGGGGCTCTTGGAAAATCATTGAGATTTTGGTTCCTCTGAATCTTCTCATCTGATCCTGGTTAAGCGAAAGAAGATTATTGCCCTCATATGTAATGGAACCCGACTTCACTTCTGAAGATTTGGGGAGCAACCCAATGATTGCCAACGCTAGGGTGCTTTTTCCACACCCGGATTCGCCCACGATTGCAAGGAATTCATCATTCCGAATGTCGAGACTGACTGAGTTAAGGGCAGTCAGCGCGCCTTTGTCTGTCTTGTAACCGACTGTAAGGCTGTCGATGCTAAGGAGATTCTCTTTCAAAGCTACTCCTCCAGCGCATCCCTGATCCCGTCTCCAAGGAAGCTGAAACCTACTACCACAAGCGCGATTACGAGGCCGGGAATGAGGGGGAGCCATGGTTCCGAGATAAGGTAATCCTGGAAGGAGCTGACCATGTATCCCCAGTCAGGAAAAGGAGGTCTCACGGAAAGGCCAAGGTAGCTCAATCCGGCATATGCAAGGATCACCGTGCCGGCGTCGAGCGTTGTGTACACGAGCATGGTCACAGAGATGTTGGGCACGACGTGCTTGATCATCGTCTTCCAAAGTCCCATCCCTGAAGAACGTGCTGCCTCTATGTAGTTCTGATGGGCTACCCTGAGTGCTTCTCCCCTGGCGAGCCGAGCGTATGGAGGCCACCAGACAGCAGTCAAGGCGATCATCATGTTTACCACGCTTGGCCCTAGGGCCACCGCTATCACGATCGCAATCAGGAGCGCAGGCAGCGCGAAGATCACGTCTGTAAAGCGCATCAATAGTTCATCGAGGAGTCCGCCGCGTAGTCCTGCCACTGAACCTACCGAAATGCCGATGAGGAGAGACACGAGTACGACAACCATGCTTATTGCCATGTCGTTCGGCGTAGCTGCGACTATCCTGCTGAAAACGTCCCTTCCCAACAAATCGGTTCCGAAAATGTGCGTGAAAGAAGGAGGAGAAAGCGCGGACCCGACGTTCTGTTGTATCGGATTGTAGGGAGTGATTCTGACATTCAAAAGGCTCGCTACCTCAACCGCGATCGCAGTTGCGAAGTAGACGGCCACGAGGGCTAAACCCACAATTGCTTCTTTGCTCTTCCTGATTAACGCGAAGAAGGATTTCAGCCGGGAAACAGGTTCGGGAGCCGTAGGCCGAGTTTCCGCTTCCATGGATTATTCCCCTAGCCTAATTTGTGGGTCGACCACAGCGTATAGTATGTCCACGATAAGATTCCCGATAACTATCACCACTGCGAACACGATTGCTGTAGCCATTATTCCAGGATAATCCTCACTTGTCAGTGCGTTGACAAGATACTGTCCGATTCCTGGATAAGAAAAGACGTTTTCGACAAATACTGTCCCCGTGATGAGCCAAGTGAGTACGACGGAGGAGAGCGATACGACCGGAATCAGCGCGTTACGAAAGGCATGTCCGTAAAAGATGGTATTCTCGCTGAGCCCTCTGGCCCGCGCAGCTCTGATGTAATTCGTTTGCATGACATCTAGGATAGAAGTTCTGAGGACTCTTGTTACGACTCCAAATGTGGTTAGCGCAAGGGCCAAGGCAGGGAGGATCGCATGTTCTATCCCATCTAGGAACGCCGACCAGTTTCCTTCTAACAAACTGTCCAACAGGGGGATGCCAGTGATTGGCGTCGGCTGTTGAACAGTCGGAGAGAAAGCTCCGCCGCTTGGGAAGATGTGAAAGACGAGGGTGAAGAGAACAAGCAGTATGAGGGCAACGAAGAAAGGAGGCGATCCGTAGCCAATCAGATAGAAGCCACGTATTCCCTCATCAGCCGGCGTATGATTGTACCTGGCTGAAAGGACGCCAAACAGAATGCCGAGTCCGAGTGTAAATACAAATCCAAGGAAGACGAGTTGAAGCGTTAGAGGCAGTGTCTCGCTTATGACTGTGAGCACCGGAACGAAGCCTCTAGACGTGGAATAACCGAAGTTGCCATGGAGAATCCCAACAAGGTAGTAGTAATACTGGACCCACAACGAGTCGTTCAGGTGGTACTCCGTTATGTAGAGTTTCACAAGTTGAGGATGGGCCGATGCGGTCTTGCCCAGCCACGCGACAATGGGATTAATCCCGAGATTGTGGGAAAGGAAAAAAGTAATCGTAAGAACACTCAACAGGACGACAATCGCGAACAGGAGTCTACGGAGGGCAAACTCCAGCGGATTCACATCAAGAAAAAGGGCCCTTTATACGCTGATAAGCATTCGCCCTTATGAAACTCTTATACAATTCCTGCAGGTTAGATCTGGCGTAATTCAAAATGGAGATACAAATCGATCTCGGAGAAAATCTGTATGATCCGAAAGATTTTGTTGATGCGGCTGTCTATGCCGAGGAAGTAGGGTTCAAGACAGTCTGGATCGGAGATCACTTCGTTCCGTGGTACCACTCGGGAAACAAATCTGCCTTCTTTTGGCCGGTTCTAGGAATCATCCTGGAAAAGACGTCGACCATCAAGACGGGGCCATTGGTGACGGTGCCTATCGGCGCCAGGTATCATCCTGCTCTGGTAGCACAAGCAAGTGCCACGCTTGACAACATGTATCCCGGCAGATTCCTACTAGGTGTCGGCACCGGCGAGGCAATCAACGAAAGGCCATTCTGGGGAGGCAGGTGGCCTGAATGGAAGGAGCGGATGGATAGGTTACTGGAAGGGCTCGAACTCATACACAAACTCTGGGAATCGGAGAAACCCTTTAGCTTCGAGGGTAGATATTTTTCCGCCGATTTCTACTGCCTCTACACCAAGCCAAGAACGCAAATCCCAATCTTCTTCTCCGCCATTGGAAAAAGAGCCGCGTACCAGGCTGGAAAGAACGGTGATGTAATCGTCACTGAGTCACCTAGAAACGACTTCGGCAAGCTGAAGGGAGAGATACTGCCTGAATATCAAAAAGGAGTCGATGAGGCGGGCAGAAAAAGGCGGGTAATCATTTATGTGGACTTCAGTCTCGTCGATCTAGAAGAGCTGAAGGAAAAGGAATGGCGGACCCTTGGCCTGTTCAGAAAAGACGCTTGGAGTGTTAGTGACCCAGTGACAATGGAGGAAGTGGGGAAAAGCGTAACAGCGGATGAATTAAGAAGCAACATTCATTTCGTAAGGAACTGGAATGATCTCGCTCGCACGATAGAGAACTATCGCAGCGAGTTCGGAACCGAGGCCGTGATTCTTGCTTCGGATGCCAATAAGACCAGAATCAGAGAAATCGCCGACAATCTGTTGAAGGTCTTCTGACACTCTTACCAGTGCGAAGCATCTCGTGTCAGCCGACGATTCAGATCGGTAGGTTAGACCTACCACGCGCGTGGGAGAATTTTCGCGCGTAGACCAAAGAATATCTTCGCAACAGTCGTTAAAGTCCGTGTGGAAATTTGGAGATTCTTTGGCAGCCTTTCTTTGTGATCAGATATAGGTCCTCTATTCGCATCCCTCCTGTTCCTCGCGCGTAGATTCCTGGTTCTACCGCAAAAACCATGCCTTCTCTTATCTGTGCCTCCACTCCCGGGATGAACCATGGTGGTTCTTGGTCGTCCAGCCCGATTCCGTGCCCAACGAAATCAAGCAACCTTGGATATCCAGACCTAATCAAGGCGTCTGCGACAGCGTCATACACCTCCTTCGCTTTGGTACCGGGAACCAGAAGACTTTCAGCCGCGGCTTCTGCCTTCGTGAGCGCAGCATACGCCTTCTCCTGATTAGGTGTTGGATGATTACCCACTACGAAGGTACGACAGAGGTCTGACCAGTAGAAATTGTGGTTGGCTTGGAAGTCTAGGATAACGGTGTCTCCCTCTCCTAGTTGTTTACTTGTAGGCAAACCTCCTATCAGGAGACTTCGCTTCCCAGACAGGAAGTCACCCATGACGAAGGCGAATGGGCCGTGTTTGGTGAACGTCTCCGCGTTCATCTTACCGAAGAGACCAAGTTCGGTATTTCCACGCTTGGTTTGCTTTTTCGCAACCGAATACGCCTCGTCCAACAACCTAGTCGCCTTGGTAATGTTCTCAACTTCGTCTTTTCCCTTCACAGAGCGCATTGAAAGAAGCATTCGTGAAATGCCTTTGAGGGTTGAATGAGGGTAAAGACTTGAGATGGCGCTCCTGTAGGCTTCGGCCATGTGCCATTCCTCGATTCCAAGTCGGCTAGTTCTGCGGAGGCCCAACCCCCGTATCCATTTCTTTAACTCCCTGCCCATATCGTCTCCATATGTGACTACCCGAAGGTTTCGAAGACTCTCAAGAGTGATATTCTGAAGAGTGTAGTCAGAATACGTCGAGACACTATCGATGGATCCTTTGACCCTTCCCATGTCAAATCCTTCAATCTCGTTCAGACTCTCCAGCTCTCCGGAGCCAAGAAGCAGATTCCCGCGGCCTTCCGAATCCACAACGAGGAAGGATATGGAACGATGACCCTTCATCATTGTAAACCAGGGATGAAGGTTCGTCGGAAGTCCAGTTAGGTACAGAATGTGCTTCGGCTGCGATATGATGGCCGCGTCGAGGTTGTTCTCCCTTAATTGAGCGGCGAATAGCTCTCTCCTGCCTTTCGGAGAATCCCTCAGAGACACCAAGAAAAAAATCGCAGAGGTGGGAATTAAGCCTTCTTCGTTAATGCGTTTCGCGATTGCGTGGTCCTTTGTTCTCGTATTGCGGGCCATTTTCTTACGATGCGACTGATGACATAGACATGTGCTGCAGAGGGGCCGAAGTGGCTCCGCATACTTCTCAAGCACTTATGGGGCCAAGGTCCAAGGCTCCAGAGAGCACCTCCTTGACGGATCGGAAATCAGATACCGCCCGTGGGTACATTTACGCAATCATGGGTTCGGTATGCGCCGGTT
>Ga0187772_10001416_pt1 | contig 11384 bp, 6 predicted proteins | sample 0116_SJ02_MP15_2_FD_133137 | JGI IMG/M metagenome (GOLD analysis project Ga0187772, IMG submission 133137) | Tropical peat soil microbial communities from peatlands in Department of Meta, Colombia - 0116_SJ02_MP15_20_MG | ecosystem: Environmental > Terrestrial > Soil > Wetlands > Peat | place... | reverse complement strand
GGCGTCGTCGACGTAGGCCTGCAGCTCGGAGTTGACCTGCTTCTCGCCCCACTTGTAGCGCTTCATCCACTTGCCCGGGTCGAGGTCCCTCCCCTCGAACTCGTCGTGAAAGGTGAGGCGCCAGCCGGGCCGGTCCCAGTCCGGCGCCGCGGTGAGTCGGTCCGGGCCGAGCAGGCAGGCGAGGCCTAGGCCGATGGCGAGCGGCGGGCGCATCGGAGCACTGTACCCCCGGACGCCCCGGGTCGATCAACCGCCCGGCCGCGGGCCGGCCGGGCCTACCCCCCCTGCGCGCGCCCGGGCCGCTCCCGCCGCGGCGCCGCAGCCCCGCCGCCGCAGGGCGGGCCCGAGCGCCAGCAGGCCCGCCGCCGCCGCCAGGCCGGTGAGGAGGCATGCCCCCCACAGCGCCGGTGGGCCGCGGCGGGCCATCAGGGCGGGGCCGGCGGCCGGCGAGGCGACCACGCCCAGGCCGATGGCCAGGGTCCAGACGCCCTGGTAGCGGCCCCGCAGCGGCTCGGGCGAGAGCGAGGCCACCGTGGCCGCCACGGTGGGCATGAACACGATCTCGCCCAGGCTCCAGACGCCGGTGGCCAGCGCGAAGGCGGGCGCGCGGTGGCAGAGGGCGTAGGCCCCGTAGCCCAGCCCGACCAAAAGCGCCCCCGAGGCCAGGACCCGGGCGGCGTCGCGCTGGGCGGCCCAGGCCGCCAGCGACGGCTGCAAGAGGGTGATGAGCACTCCGTTCACCGCCAGGACGCGGCCGAAGACGGCCGGCCCGTGGCCCTGGGCGGCCATGGCCGCCGGGAGCGCCACCTGGAACTGCCAGAGCGGGAGGATGAACCCGAGCTGGAGCGCGACCAGGGCCAGGAAGGCTCCGTCCCGGAGCGGGGTCCCGCCGCCCGAGGGTGCGGGCTCCCCTGCCCGCCGCGGCGGGTGCGCGGGGCGCGTCTCGGGGACGCGCGCCCCCACCAAAAGCGCGAAGGCGAGGGTGGTGCCGGCGTCGACGAGGAACAGCTTCCGGTAGCCCCAGGCGGCCAAGGCGCCGCCCAGGACCGAGCTCACCGCCAGGCCGAGGTTGTTCCCCCAGCGGAGCATGCCGTAGGCCCGGGTGCGGCCGCCGGGCGGCACCACGTCGGCGATGAGGGCCTGCGACGCCGACCGGTAGGCGGCCGCGCTCGCGCCCACGAGGAGCACCGCGCCAGCGACGGCCAGCGGCGAGGCGGCTGCCGCGAGCAGGGAGGTAGCGATGGCGGTGGCGGTGAGCGCTCCCATCATGGTCGGCCTCCGCCCCAGCCGGTCGGCCAGGCTCCCGGCCAGGGGGCTCGCCGCCAACATGCCCACCCCGTAGAGCGCCCCCACCCGGCCGGCGGCCTCCACCCCGTAGCCGAGCGAGCCCAGGTAGAGGGTGAGGAAGGGCAGGACGAAGGTGGCCAGGGCCGAGACGAAGGAGCCGCCCCACAGCCACCAGAAGGTCGCGGGCGGCGCACCGGTCAGGCGGTCGAGGCGCAGGCGCAGGCCCGACATCTTCTGAAGCCTGCCAGAGGCCGCGAGCCGCGGGAAGCGCCGGCAGCGCTCCGCAGCGGGGCACCCGGGCCGGCGAGGAGGGCGGGGGGCGCCGGGCCAGGGGCCGGCCGCGTCACCGGCTCCCCAGGCTTTCCAGCTCCGGGAACGACCGCGGCGGGAGCGCCAGCGCCGGGGGCACCGACTCGCCCCGGAGCGACCGGGCCACCAGGTCGACCCCGGCCCCGGCGGTGGTGGGCTTCACCACGGTGGCGGCGAGGAGGCCCTCGCGCACGTAGCGCTGGCCGCCGTTGACCAGGCCGTCGCATCCGGTGAAGGGACCGGCCCACTGGGGCCTTCGGGCGGCCAGGGCGGCCCGTGCGCCCATGGCCATCTCGTCGTTCTGGGCGCCGAGGAGGTCGAAGGCCACCTCCGGCCCCTCGTCCAGCGCCAGGAAGGAGGAGACCGCCCACTCCGCCCCGGCGGAGGTCCAGTCGGCGGAGACGGTGCGGACGATGGAGACGGGCGAGCCCCGAAGCTCCTCCTCGGCCATGCGGCGGCGGAGGATGGTGGCCGCGGACATGCTGGGGCCCTCCAGGTAGAGCACCCGCCCGCCCCGGGGCAGGAGCGAGAGGAAATGGCGGGCCTGGATGCGCCCGATCTCCCGGTCGTCGCTGGTGGCGGAGCAGAGGAGCGCGGTGGGGAAGTCGCGGCGGAGCGCCTCCAGGTAGGGGGCGCGCGAGGAGACCACCACCCAGCCGATCCCGGCCTCCAGGGCGCTCCGGGCCATCCGCTCGAAGCCGACCGCGGCCACCGTCTCCACCACGAAGGCGGCCGGGCGGTCGGGGGGGAGGACGGCGGTGTAGGGCTCGAGCTGGCGGATCTGGACGCCGGGGTCGTTCTCCGCGAACAGCACCTCCAGCTCCAGGCCGGCCCGCGCCGCCGCCTCGCGCGCGTCCTCCTCCTGCTGGCGCTGGAAGTCCTGCCGGGCAGTGAGCAGCGAGACCACCACCAGCTTGCGGCCGGCCATGCTCGCCTCCTCCGGGAAGCATGACACGGCCCGGGGGCGCCGCGGGCCGACCGGACGGGGCCGTGCCCCGCGCCGCCGCGTCGGCACGGCGGAGCGGGGCATGGCCCGCCGGACCCCACCCTCCGGGTGACGGGGGCGGCCCCTCCTCCTCAGACGACGCAGTCCACCTTCACCACCGCCCCGGGCCGGGCCCAGGGAACCACATCGCCGTCCAGCGCCCGGCCGTCGACGGTGAGCCGGGCCCGGCCGCCCCCCCCGGAGTTCCTGACGCGAACCAGGTAGGTGGCGCCGCGGCACCTCCGCGTCGCGGTGAACTCCGGGATCTCGGCGGGGAGGCAGGGGTTCACCCGCAGCCCCTCGTGCTCGGGGCGGATCCCCAGCAGGTACTGGGAGACGGCCACGAAGTTCCAGGCGGCGGTTCCGGTGAGCCAGGCGTTCTTGGCCTCGCCGTGCCGGGCCGCGTCCCGCCCGGCGATCATCTGCGCGTAGACGTAGGGCTCGGTGCGGTGGATCTCGGAGAGGTCCTCCAGGTAGGCCGGGGCCAGCTTCCGGTAGTAGGCGAAGGCGCGATCGGGCCGGCCGACCAGGGTCTCGGCGATCATGATCCAGGGGTTGCTGTGGCTGAAGATGCCGGCGTTCTCCTTGTAGCCGGGCGGGTAGGAGGAGATCTCGCCCAGCTCCAGGTGGTAGGAGCGGTAGGCCGGCTGCTGCAGCATGATGCCGTAGCGGGTGTCGAGCCGGGCCGCGACCGCGTCCAGGGCCTGCCGCGCCTGGCCGGTGCCCAGGCCGACGCCGCCCATCACGCACCAGCCCTGGCTCTCCACGAAGATCTGCCCCTCGGCGCACTCGCGGGAGCCGACCTTGCGGCCGTGGAAGTCGTAGGCGCGCAGGAACCACTCGCCGTCCCAGCCGTGCTCCAGGATGGCCCGCTCCATCCGCCGCACCGCCTCGAGGGCCTGGGCGGCCTCCGCCGTTCGGTCCTGGTGCGAGAGCAGCCGCGCCCACTCCGGGCCGATGGCGGTGAACATGCCGGCGATCATCACCGACTCGGCGGTGCGGCCGTCGCGGACGCCGGTGGTCTGGTAGGGCTCGTCGGGCGTCTCGGAGAAGCAGTTCAGGTTGAGGCAGTCGTTCCAGTCGGCCCGGCCGATGAGGGGCAGGCCGTGGGGGCCCAGGTTGGAAAGGACGTGCTCGAAGGAGCGGCGCAGGTGATCGAGCAGCGGCGCCCGGGTCCGCTCGTCGTTGTCGAAGGGGACCTGCTCCTCCAGGATGGCGTAGTCGCCGGTCTCCTTGGTGTAGGCGGCCACCGCCAGGATGAGCCAGAGCGGGTCGTCGTTGAAGCCGCTGCCCACCTCGTGGTTCCCGCGCCGGGTGAGCGGCTGATACTGGTGGTAGGCGCCGCCATCGGGGAACTGGGTGGCGGCCAGGTCGAGGATGCGCTGGCGGGCGCGGGTCGGGATCTGGTGGACGAAGCCGAGCAGGTCCTGGTTGGAGTCGCGGAACCCCATGCCCCGCCCGATGCCGCTATCGAAGTAGGAGGCGCTGCGCGACAGGTTGAAGGTGACCATGCACTGGTACGGGTTCCAGACGTTCACCATCCGGTCGAGCTTCTCGTCCGGCGATCGCACCGTGAAGGCGGAGAGCAGGCCGTCCCAGTGGGCGCGGAGGGCGGCTATGGCCGCGTCCACCTGGGGCGCGGTGGAGAAGCGGGCGATCACCTCCCGGGCCGGCGCCTTGTTGACCAGGCCGGGCCGCTCCCACTTCCGGTCGGGGGGGTTCTCGGCGTAGCCGAGCAGGAAGACCAGGGACCGCTCCTCGCCCGGCGCCAGCTCCAGGTCGACGGCGTGCGAGCCGACCGGCTGCCAGCCGCGGGCCACCGAGTTGCGCGGCTCGCCCTCCACCACCACCTGCGGCTCGTGCAGGCCGTTGTAGAGCCCGACGAAGCTCTCCCGGTCGGTGTCGAACCCGGCCAGAGGGGCGTTCACGTGGAAGTAGGCGTAGTGGTTGCGCCGCTCCCGGTACTCGCTGACGTGGTAGAGGGTCGAGCCGTCCACCTCGACCTCGCCGATGTTCCAGTTGCGCTGGAAGTTGGTCTGGTCGTCCAGGGCGTTCCAGAAGCAGAACTCCACCAGCGAGAAGAGCCGCAGCCGCTTGCGCACCCGCCCCTCGTTGCGGAGGGTGACCCGGTGGATCTCGGCGCTGGCGCCCAGGGGAACCAGGAAGAGCAGCTCGGCCCGGACCCCGCCGCGCGCCCCGGTGATGCGGGTGTAGCCCATGCCGTGCCGGCACTCGTAGTGATCCAGCTCCCGCTTCACCGGCGCCCAGGCCGGGGTCCAGTAGTCGCCTCCGTCGCGCAGGTAGTAGGTGCGCCCCCCGGCATCGGTGGGGATGGCGTTGTAGCGGTAGCGGGTGAGCCGGCGCAGCCGGGCGTCGCGGTGGAAGCAGTACCCACCGGCCAGGTGGGAGACGATCCCGAAGAACTCTTCGCAGCCGAGGTAGTTGATCCAGGGGTAGGGGGTCCGGGGAGTGGTGATGACGTACTCCCGGGCGGCGTCGTCGAAGTGACCGAAGCGCATGGCCGGTGCACTTATCCGGTCTTTCCCGGGCCGTGCAACGCCTCTCTGCAGGAACAAACGCGGCCGGGGCGAACAAAGTGGTGGCCGCGCCGCAGGTCCGCCCGCGCTGCTCGAGAGGCGATCGGCGGAAAGGCGTCGCCGCGAGGGCGGCCGGCGAACAAAGGAACCCGGCCGCGGACAAACGACGCCGGAGCCCTCCGGCCCGAATCGCGCGCGGGAGGGTCGGGCGGCCGCGCCGGCGGGCGGAGAAGCTCAGGCCCGCCGGGAGCGAGGCCCACCGCCCCGTCTCCCCGGCCCGGTGGCCGGGGCAGGGGCTCTCGGGGAGAGGGGCCGTCGCCGCCGGGAGGTCGAACCCCTGGCGCGGGCGCCGCTCGAAGGCCGGGCCGGCCTGGTCGAAGGGGCCCGTGCCGCAGGAAGCCGCCCGGGAAGGCGAGGTGGGTCCCCGGGATGGCGGCGGACCGCCCCCGCCCCCCGCTGCCTTGGGACGGCTTGGGAGCCGCGGCGCGGGATCGGCGCCGGAGGCCCGCCATCACAGCACGCTGCGGATGGTCTCGCGGAGCGTGTAGCGGGGCGACCACCCCGCCTCGCGGGCGAAGCGAGAGCCGTCCACCACGCACAGGTACTGGATGTGGTCCACCTCCTCGGGCGGGAAGCTGGTGATCCGGGCCTGGAAGGCGCGGCGCACCATCGCCCGGAGCAGCGGCTGGGGCACGGGCAGCGGCCGCCGCCCCAGCTCGCGCAGCACCATCGAGAGCGGCACCTCGCCCGGGCCGGTGACGTTGAAGACGCCCCGCAACCCGGGGCGGAGCGCCAGGACCAGCGCCCGGCAGGCGTCCTCCTCGTGGATGAGCTGGAGCATGGGGTCGAAGCCCATCACGGTGATGGGCACCTCCAGCCGCAGGTAGTTGGAGGGGGCGTTGCGCACGGTCGGGCCGACGATGTTCACCGGCCGCACGATCACCGTCTCGACCTCCGGGTGCTTCCACATGAACGACTGCGCGTACATGTCGAGCTCGATCAGGTCGCGCACGTCGCTGAAGCGGTCCGCCGCCATGAGCGGCGTCTCCTCCTCGAGGAAGTTGGAGTTCTCCGGGCGCGGGCCGTAGACGCTGGCCGAGGAGAGCACCACCACCTTCCTCACGCCGTGGCGCACGCACAGCTCCAGGATCCGCTGCGTGCCCACCAGGTTGAAGCTGTGGGCCTCGCTGAAGGGCATGTGCGGGTCGTGCATGATGCCCATGTGGATGACGGCCTCCACCGGCCGGTGGCGGAAGGCCTCCTCCACCCGCGCCTTGCGCAGGTCCACCTGATGGTGCTCGATGTCCTTGGGCTTGCCGGCGAAGGGACGGCGGTCCACCCCCACCACCCGGGTCTCGGCGTGGAGCTGCTTGGCCAGGGCCCGCCCCAGGTTGCCGGAGATGCCGGTGACCAGCACCGAGCCGGGCATGCCCGAGGGGGCCGGCGGGTCGCCGGGCGGGGAGGGGAAGGGGGCGCTCACCAGAAGATGTGCCTCCGCTCCTTGAGCCCCCGCTCGAGCAGCGCGCGCACCGCCGACTCGACCTCGGCCACCTTTCGCTCCAGCTGCTCGTCGTCCTCGTCGGGCGCGCCGCGGAAGGTGATCGGCTCGCCGAAGTGGAGGTGGTAGCGGGTGGGGAGGGGCAGCGGCAGGAGGGTCGGGGTGACCGGCCAGGCCGGGAAGGAGAGCAGCTTGGCGAGCGGCCTCAGGTCGAACAGGGCCGGGGCCTGCTCCTCGGCCCCCACCACCGCCACCGGGATCACCGGCGCGCCGCTCTCCAGGGCCAGCCGCATGAAGCCCAGGCCGAACCGCTGCAGCTGGTAGCGCTCGCGGAAGGGCTTGTTGAGGCCCCGGGTGCCCTCGGGGAACACCAGCAGGGCCTCGTCGGCGGCGAGGAGCCGGCGGCAGTTCTCCGGGGTCCCCACCACCTGGCCGCAGCGGGCCATGAAGGTGGAGACGAACGGCAGGGTGGGGACCCAGGTGTCCATGAGTGCGCGGATGGCCCGCGGCGGATCCCGGTCGAGCAGGAAGGCCACCTCGATCATGGCCCCGTCGAAGGGCAGCTGGCCGGAATGGTTTCCGACCAAGAGGGCGCGCCCCTCGGCCGGGACGTGCTCGATCCCGTGGACCTGCACCCGGAAGTACTTCCGGTAGAGCCAGAAGAGCGGCGCCACCGCCGCCACCATGTACTCGGTGTCGAAGCCGTAGGGGTCGACGCCGTACTCGTTGCGCGGCGGGGTGAGCTTCTCCAGGCGCTCCCGCGCGCCCGGACCGCCCAGCGAGTAGGTCCACTCCCGCAGGCGGCCCTTCACTGCCTCGGAGAGGTCTGGCGCCATGACCGGGACCTGTAGCACGGCCCGGCGGGCCGCGCCGGGCGCGGTCCTCGGGCCCCGGCTGCCCTCTCGGCGGCCTCGCCGACCTCCCTCCTCGGCGGGATGCGCGGCTTGTCCCCTCGCGAGGCGGGATGGTATCGTGCCGCAAGACTTGCTGTTTTCCGGAGCGGGGGTTCGCGGGCCGGCCCATGCCAGAGGACCTTTCCGCCGCCGCCATCTACGGTCGGGACTTCCCGGCGGGGGCAGTCGTCTTCGAGGAGGGCGACCCCGGCAGCCGGATGTACGTCATCCTGTCGGGCTCGGTGCGCATTCAGAAGCGGGTGGGCCCGCGGAGCCTGACCCTGGCGCTGCTCGGGCCGGGCGAGGCCTTCGGGGAGATGGCGCTGCTCGAGGACGCGCCCCGGTCGGCGGCGGCGGTGGTGGAGCAGCCGGCCCGCATCCTGGAGATCGACGAGGCGGCCTTCGAGGACCTGGTCCGCAACAACGGCGAGGTGGCGCTCCGCCTGCTGCGCCGGCTCTCGGCGCGGCTGCGCGAGTCGAACCGCCAGATCCAGAACTTCCTCTCCGCCGACACCATGAGCCGGGCGGTGGAGGTGCTGCGCGCCCTGGCCGGGCCGCCGGGCGAGGACGGCTTCCGCGCGGTGCCACCCGACGTCGGGCCGGCGCGGATCGAGGAGCGCATCACACCGCTGCGCGACGGACCGGCGCTGTGGGAGCGGCTGCGCCGGGCGCGCCTGGTGCGCGAGGTGGGCAGGCGGGCCGAGCTGGCGCCGGCGGAGGTGGTGGACAGCTACCTGCGCTACGTGGAGCTGCGGGCGCGCTTCCAGGCGCTGGCGGCGCGCGAGGCGGCCGAGGCGGGGGGGATGGCCGGCGCCGGCCCGGATCCGACCGCGGACCTGCTCAGGGCCCGGTTGCGGCCGCAGGGCGGCAACCACGAGGCGGCCGAGCTGCGCGACCTGGCGGACTACCTGGAGCTCGCGCGCCGGTTCGATCCGGAGGAAGGGGCAAGGAGCGCGCCATGAGGGTCGTGTGCCCGCACTGCAACGCCGCCTACCAGCTCGACGAGTCGCGCGTGCCCGACCGCGGCGCCAAGATCCGCTGCTCGCGCTGCCGCGAGACCTTCCCGGTGAAGAAGGCGACCGCCGGCGGCGAGCCCCCGGCGGTGCCGCTTCCCGGCGCCGCCCCGGCCGCCGGCGCCGCCGTCCCCCTCCCGCCCAACCCGTTCCAGTCGGCGCCGCCCGCCCCGGGAGCTACCGGAGGGATCCCGCTCCCGCCGCCGACCTCGCCCTTCGATGCCGCGCCCGTCGCCTCGCCCTTCGCCGCCGCGGCGCCGGCGGCCTCGCCCTTCGACGCCGGCCCGGCGCCGGCAGCGCCGGCGGCCTCGCCCTTCGACGCCGCCCCCGCCGCCGGGCCCGCCTCGCCCTTCGGCGGCGGGCCGTTCGCGGCCACCGAATCGCCCTTCGCCGCCGAGGGCGGCGCCGCGGCCGTGCCCGATCTGCCGCCCTTCGGCGCGCCCTCCGCCCCGCCGCCGGCGGCCGCGCCGCCCCCGGCCCCGCCGGCGCTCGCCTTCGGAGAGGTGGATCTGGGGACCGAGCTGCCCGACCATCCCCTGCCCACCCCCGGCGAGGCTCGCGCGCCCTTTCCCGGGGCGCCGGCCCCGCCCGCCGACGCGGACCCGTTCGCGACCGCCGCCCGGGCGGCGCCGCCACCCGCGCCCCCTCCTCCTCCCGCGGCGGCCGCGCCCTCGCCCTCGCCCGCCACGGCCTCGGACGCCGCCGAGCTGGAGATGCTGTTCGGCGACGCGCCCCGGCCGGCCGCGCCCGCCCCACCCACCCCCGAGGCCGGTGGCTACCGGGTGCGGCGGCGCTCGGGCAAGGTCTTCGGCCCCTTCGACGAGGCGCAGATCGTGGAGATGCTGTCGAAGGGCGAGCTCCTCGGCAACGAGGACGTGTCGGCCGACGGCTCCACCTACTCGCCCATCGGCGCGGTGCCCGCCTTCGGCGCCGCGCTCCGCAAGGCCGCGGCCGCCGAGCCCGCCCCGGCCAAGCCGGCGGCGCCGGCGGTGTTCGGCGACCGGATGGCCGGCTTCAAGGCGGCGGAGGGCCCGGCGCGCGGGCCCATTCCTCCTTGGGTGAAGGTGGCCATCCCGGCCGCGGCGCTGCTCCTCGTGATCCTGACCGGGGTGGGCGCGGGGTTCACCCGGTACGGGTTCTTCTTCACCCGCCTCTTCCGCCACGGCAATCCGGCGGCGCTGGCCGGGATCCTCGGCCAGGCGCGCGCGGCGCTGGCCCGCGGCGACTTCTCCTCGGAGCGGGCGGGCCTGGAGCAGGCGGCCCGGGCGGTGGCCGTCGACGCCGGGTCGGCCGAGGCGGCCATGATCCAGGCCACGGCGGTGTCGGCCCTGGCCATCGACCACGGGGCACCGCCCGAGGCGGTGGCCCAGGCGCGCAAGGCGGCCGACCTCCTGGAGCGGCAGGAGAAGGGGGAGGTCGCGACCCTCGCCACCCGGCTGGCGGTGGGGCTGGCGACCGCGCCCATCTCCACCACCCAGGGGCAGGAGGCGGCGCTGGAGGCGGCCAGCGCACGCAAGAAGCCGGACCCGGAGGTGGTGGCGCTGCTGGCCCGCTCGGCGCTGGCCCGCGGAGACGCGGCGCGCGCCCAGGCCGGGTTCGCCAAGCTGGAGGGGATGGAGCCGGGGCCGCGCGGGCCGCTCGGGGAGGGCAGGGCGGCGCTGCTCCGCAAGGCGCCCGCCGAGGCGCGGGCCGCCCTGGAGAAGGCGCTGGCGCGGGCCCCCGATCTGCCGGCGGCCCAGATCGAGCTGGCCGCGCTCGACGAGCAGGCGGGCGCGCTGTCCCAGGCCGAGGCGCGCCTGCGGCCGCTGGTGGCCGAGGCGGCCCGGCCCAAGCTCGCGCCGGCCGAGCTGGCCCGCGCCCTCGGCATCCTGGGCGCGGTGCTGGGCCACGATCCCGCCCGCGCCGCCGAGGTCGACCAGCTCCTCGACCAGGCGGTGGCGGCCGATCCCCAGCTCACCGCGGTGCGGGTGCAGCTGGTGCTCCATCGGATCCACCGGGGCGATCCGGTGGGGGCGGTGGCGGCCACCGACCCGGTGGCCAAGGAGGCGGCGGAGGATCCGGACCTGGCCGCGGTCCGCATCCGCGCGCTGGCGCTGGCGGGTAGGGCGCTCGACGCCGCCCAGCTGGCCGACCAGGCGCTGGCCCGCGCGCCGGGGAGGATCGAGCTGCTCACCGGCAAGGCCTTCGCCCTGGCCGCCGCCGGGAAGCCCGAGGACGCCCAGGCCATCTACGCCGACGTGATCTCCCGCGACCCCGGCGCCGTCGAGGCGCGGGTGGCCCTGGCGCGCTTCGCCCTCTCGGCCGGCCAGCTGGACAAGGTGGCGGAGCTCCTGGCCGCGGCCGCCGAGAAAGGGCCGCGCGATCCGGCGGCCCAGGCGGCCAACGGAGACCTGCTCCTGAAGAAAGGCGACCTGGCCGGGGCGGAGGCCGCCTACCGCAAGGCGCTGGCGATCGACCCGGCGCACGCCCCCGCGGAGATGGGGCTGGCGCGGGTGGCGATGGCGCGCGGCGACACCGCCGCGGCCCGGTCTGCGCTCACCAGCGCGCTTTCCCACGAGCCGCACAACCCGGACATCCTGGTCGAGCACGGCACGCTCCTGTGGCGGGCCGGCGAGCTGGGGCCGGCCGAGGCGGACTTCTCGGCCGCGCTCGACGCCTCGCCGCGCCACGCCCTGGCCCTGACCCGCCTGGGCGCGGTGCTGCTCCAGAAGGGCGACACCGACGGGGCGGTGCGGCGGCTGACGGCCGCCTCCAACGAGGCGCCGTCGCTGGTCGAGGCCCGGCTCTGGCTGGGCCGGGCGCTCCTCGCCCACTCGGAGGCGCCCGGCGCCGTCACCCAGCTCCGCCGGGCGGTGGAGTTGT
>Ga0187772_10001415_pt1 | contig 11385 bp, 8 predicted proteins | sample 0116_SJ02_MP15_2_FD_133137 | JGI IMG/M metagenome (GOLD analysis project Ga0187772, IMG submission 133137) | Tropical peat soil microbial communities from peatlands in Department of Meta, Colombia - 0116_SJ02_MP15_20_MG | ecosystem: Environmental > Terrestrial > Soil > Wetlands > Peat | place... | reverse complement strand
TGCCGCAAGGTGTCGACATTCGTGAAGGCACTGCTGGGGTTGTGAAGATTACAAAGAACCACAAGACGGGTTCGCGGAGTGAGTTCACGTTCAAGTTCTCCCACTCTCAGCTGAAACCCGTCCTTCGCGTGACGCTTGAAGCGGTGCACCTTGGCCCCAAGGTGATTGAGGACCGCGAGCAACGGATCGTAGGTCGGTTGTTCCACGAGTACTTCGTCGTCCGGATGAACCAATGCCGTCAGAGCCACGAAGTTAGCCATCGATGCACCGAGGGTGTAGACGACGCATTCCTTCGGCACACCCGCCTTCTTGGCCAACCTTTGCATGAGCGGCTCATAACCGTACGGCCCAGTTCCGCCAATCTCGAGATCCTTTATCAGTACCGGCAATTCCGCCAACGGGTAGTCCGTTATGCCACTGGCCGCCAGGTTAAAGCGCGCGTTCGAGTGCAATTTGGCCCAAGCCAGATAGCGTGAGACTGCTTCCGCCCGCAAGCCATTCATTTTCTGTTCTCCCCGATCCGGGAAAGATCCCCTTGTGCATTACAGGATCGCAACGCGACCCGCCGGCCCCAGAGCCAATAGATCGGCACGCCTGCCAACAGTAGAGCCACACCAATTAAGCTGTTCTGGGGATACTGGTAGACCGTGATCGCAACCACCCACCAGCAGATTGCGACGAACAACGCCGTGCTTACCGGGTGTCCGGGCACACGATATGCGTAATTGCCATCTATCTCACCCCGCGCGGCCCTCCGCCGGAACACAAAAAGTGTGGTTGCGGTCAGGCCAAAAAACAGAAAATCCATCGATATGACGTAATTCAATATCTGTTCGTAACGGCCTGAAATAGCGATGACAACTGTCCAGACACTCTGCAGCACGATCGCGACCACTGGCACTCGGGTCTGCGGATGGACCCACGCTATCGCGCGAAAGAAGAGGCCGTCATCGGCCATGGCAAAGTACACGCGAGGCCCTGTCAAGATTGACTGGCTCAGAAATCCAAGGGTAGAAATGGCGATAGCCGCTGCAATGAAGGTCGCGCCTGTCTCACCCAATGCCATCCGCATGAGTGCGCTGGCAGGCGTGGTGGTTTGAGCCAGCCCCTGTGGCCCGAGCGATCGAAGGCATACCCAATTCACACCGAGATACAGCACCACGACGCTGAGGACACCAAGCAGCAGTCCGCGTGGCAGGTTTTTCCTTGGTTCCTTCACTTCCGCGGCAACAAAGTTCGCTGTCTGCCATCCACCATAGGCGAACAGCACTGGCACCATGGCCGTGCCAAACGAAGTCAGCGACCAGCCCCGGTCAGCCACCGTGGTAAGGTATGCATGCTTTTGGGTCAAGGCCCATCCAACGAGCACGAGAACACAGATGGTAACGATTTTCATGACCATGAGTGCACTCTGTGTTCGTCCGCCAGTCTTTACACCGAAGCAGTTGATAAGCGTCAGCACAGCGAGCGCCACTGTCGCCACGACCCAGTCGCGCACCTGAAAGCCCGTGAGTTCAACAAAGTATCGGGCAAAGGTGATCGATACAGCGGCCATACCTCCGGTCTGGATCACCAGCAGCAATACCCACCCATATAGAAACGCCACGGCTGGGTGATAGGCTTCCCGCAGGTAGGCGTACTGGCCACCCACTTCGGGCAGGGTGGCCGCCAATTCCGCCCAGATAAAGGCGCCGCCTATTCCCACGACCCCGCCAAAAATCCAGGCCGACAGGATCAGCGATGGGGTGTGCACCCGTTGAGCTACGACGTAGGGATTGATGAATATGCCTGAACCGACGATACCGCCCATGACCAACATGGTGGCATCGAAGAGTCCAAGACCGCGCGCCAGGCTGGGTTTGGAAGCGGATGCGTGATCCTCGTTCAGAGAGTCAATCACGGTGTTGGCTTGGTACAGGGGCTACGCACGTCTATGGTCGGAAATATCCGGACCTCATATTAATGTTGGGGCATCCCACGGTCAACGAGAGACACCCTTGCTTACTGAGAGGCCATTGGAAGAAAACTAAGGATGCGGACTTTATATGCTCCGCTGTCAATAAGGGAGTTATGGTGGGCAAGGGCGCATTGTAACCCAGGTCGCTATGCAATACAGTAGCGGCAACGCAAAGCCAAGCAAGATGATGTCTCTTTAGTGTTCGTTATCTCGTCGCTTTTTGAGGTCCAACGTATGAACTCCAAGACATCAGAAACTATTTTCCGCGCATTGGACTCGTTTCGCATTGAAATTCCATCGTGGGCCTTTGCGAATACAGGGACCCGCTTTGGAAAGTTTATTCAGGCTGCCGCAGCAACGACGATCGAAGAGAAGTTCAGCGATGCGGCAATTGTGCATCAACTGACAGGCGCGTGTCCGACAATTGCGTTGCATGTGGAGTGGGACTTCCCCATGGGTTCGAAGGATGTCGACGATGTGATCGAAATCTCCCGCCGCTCGAGCGTCCGACCGGGTTCGATCAACCCAAACCTTTTTCAGGATCAATGCTACAAATATGGATCGTTTGGAAATCCGGATCCTTCGATACGAGAACGGGCGCTCGAACATGTCCGAGACTCGATCAAGATAGCGAAAAGTCTTCATAGCCGCGACTTGTCCCTGTGGTTCGCGGATGGATCAAACTATCCGGGCACGGCGAACATTCGCCAACGGAAGACTTGGTTTGAAGAAAATCTAAGGACAGTCCACGGAGAATTGACCGCCGATCAGCGCATGCTGGTCGAGTACAAACCGTTCGAGCCTGCTTTCTATCATACGGACATCGCCGATTGGGGCATGGCCTTTGTTCTGGCCAAGGCCGCAGGGCCGCGAGCAAAGGTTTTGGTGGACACCGGGCATCATTATCTTTCCCAAAATATCGAACAGATCGTGGCGTGGCTTCTTTCCGAAGACATGTTGGGTGGCTTCCACTTCAATGATCGCCGTTATGCCGATGACGACCTCACCATGGGTTCCATTGATCCTTATCAAGTGTTCCGGATCTTTCACGAGATCTTCTTGTTCGAACATGAAAGCGGAAAACGCGCGGATATCGCATACATGATCGATCAGAGCCACAACCTCAAGGGGAAAATTGAGGCCATGATTCAGACCGTCGGCATGGCGCAGCAACTGTACGTCAAAGCGGCTCTTGTGAATCATGACGCCCTGGTGGCCGCACAGAATAAACCTGACCTGGTGAAGGCAGAGAGTCTGTTGCAAGATGCTTTCGCCAGTGATGTGCGCCCAGCTATAGCGGAATGGCGCACTTCGAAAGACCTTCCCCCAGACCCCCTCGGCGCGTTTCACGAGAGCGGGTACCTCGAACGAATCACAAGAGAGCGGTCAGCCAGGAATTCTTCGAGCGTCACTTCCTATGCCTGAAGGCCGTTCCATGCACGCCTATCTGGCTTTTGACCTCGGTGCGGAAAGTGGTCGCGCAGTTGTGGCGAATTTCCATTCCGGGGTTTTGCAAATCGAAGAAGTCCATCGGTTTGCCAATGAGCCCATCGAGTGCGGAGGCTCGCTGCACTGGGATGTACCGCACCTCTGGCTCGAAATGCGAAAAACTCTTGAGGGTTTGGAAGATACCTGTCTTCAGGGAATTGGCGTGGATGCATGGGGAGTGGACTTCGCTCTGCTCGGCAAGGCGGGGGAACTTCTGCAAAATCCTTATCATTACAGAGATTCGCGAACAGCCAAGGTAATGGACGAGGTTTTCCGCGTGGTGCCCAGGGAGGAAATCTATCGCCGAACGGGTATCCAATTCATGCCGATCAACACGCTGTACCAGTTCTACGCGGCAAAAAAATGCACACCCGGTATCTTGGCTGCGGCTCAGAGGCTCATTACCATCCCTGATCTTTTTAACTATTGGCTGACCGGCAATGTAGTCTGTGAATTCACAAACGCCACGACAACCCAAATGGTCGACCCTCAAACCCGCACCTGGGCACACGATTTGGTCGATCGTCTGGAATTGCCTTCGCGACTGCTGCCACCTATCGTCGAGCCTGGCACATTGGTCGGGAAACTCAGAAAAGGTCTCGGGCATGATTCGGTACTTGTGGAGACACCAGTCATTGCGCCTGCATGTCACGACACAGGTTCGGCCGTCGCCGCAGTTTCTGCTCGCGAAGGGACAGCGTTTCTGAGCTCCGGAACCTGGTCCCTACTTGGTACAGAGTTGGACGCCCCGGTGATCACGAAAGAAGCCCTCGCTCTAAACTTTACGAATGAAGGCGGCGTGAGTGGAACAACGCGGTTACTAAAGAACGTTATGGGTCTTTGGATGCTCCGCTGCTGCAAGGAATCATGGGCCGCAAAGGGCTATGAATACGAATACGGGGAGTTGATGGGATTGGCCGCACAAGAAAAGCCATTTCAACACCTGGTGGATCCCGATGACGAGACGTTTCTGCGAGCATCCAATCTATGTGAAGCGATCGATACTTACTGCCACAAGACACACCAGCCAATCCCCCCGAGCCCGGGAGCCTATGTGCGAACTATTCTCGAAAGCCTAGCCATGAAATATCGATTCGTCCTGCACAACCTGGAACGACTGATCCCCCGGCCCATCGACCAGATCCGAGTCATTGGCGGCGGCTCCAGAAATCGACTCTTGAATCAGCTCACCGCCGATGCGACGGGTAGACGAGTGCTGGCGGGACCAGCTGAGGCCACGGCTCTCGGCAATATCGGCATTCAACTTCTTGCACAGGGTGACGCTTTGTCACTCGCAGAGGTGCGCGCCATCGTTGACCGATCTTTTCCCACCGAAGAATTCATGCCACGCGACACTGTCCGATGGGACCACGAAGCGGTGCGATTCGAACAATATTGCGGGGAGACCTATGCCTGATACTGTAAGACTCCATCACTTGAATGACCTTTGGGACGACAAAGAGGCCAGCAAGTTGGCGAAAAACCAACTTGCCTCCTTGCGTTATCGTTCGAACCTTCTTGGGGCCGACCTGCGTATAACGAATTTTGGGGGCGGCAATACAAGTTCAAAAATCGAACTCCCCGATCCATTCACAGGTAAGCCTGTCCGTGTTCTGGCCATAAAGGGAAGTGGTGGAGACCTAGGCTCCATCAAGGAATCGGGTTTTGCCTTACTCTACCTGGACCGGCTGGAGCAATTGAAGTCTCTTTACCGCGGCGAACAGTACGAGGACGAGATGGTGGGCTACTATCCGCTTTCCGCCTTCGGCGAGAATCGCGTGGCTGCTTCGATCGACACACCACTTCACGCCTTTATCCCCTACGCGCATGTGGACCATCTGCATCCGGATTGGGCCATTGCGCTGGCCGCAAGTGCCAACGGAAAACGGAAACTTGATGAATTCAACCGGCGATTTAACCGCAAGATCGTGTGGCTCCCCTGGCAGCGTCCGGGATTTGAACTTGCTCTTATGCTGGAGGATGCCATTCAGAAGAACCCGGGGGCTTGCGGCATTCTTCTCGGGAGCCACGGTCTCTTCACCTGGGGCAACACACAGCGGGAGTGTTATCTCAACAGCGTCACTACGATTGACGAGATGGGCCAGTTCATCGACGACCATCAGAAGAAGAAGGGTGTTCTCTTCGGAGGCCTTGATACCTCTCCGATTCCAAACCGCAATGCGGTCGCAACCCAGATTCTTCCCGCCCTTCGCGGTTCTCTGTCCTCTAATCGTCGGGTTGTCGCTCATTACATGGATGATCCGGATGCTCTGACGTTCGCCGGGTCAAAATGGTCGCGGGAGTTGGCTGCGCTTGGCACTAGTTGTCCTGACCACTTCTTGCGTACCAGGATCTGCCCGCTCTTTATTGACTGGGATCCCGCCAGAGAGGATGTCGAGGTCCTTAAGTCGCGAATCGCCGAACAGACCCCAGCCTACCGGGAGGACTACAGGAAATACTACAAAGCGTGGGCGGTCCCCGATTCACCCAAGCTGCGCGACGCGAATCCTTCTGTGGTCCTCATTCCGGGTCTCGGTCTGTTCGGTTTCGGCAAAAACAAGAAGGAAGCGCGAATCACGACGGAGTTTTTCGTCAACGCGATTCACGTGATGGCGGGGGCGAATGCACTGGAAGATGAGGCGTCAATTCATCCACTGCCCCAGGGTCGGCGACCGCGACAGTCGGAGCATTTCGCCTATTTTCATAACTACGTGGCTTTGCCGCGCTCGGAGGCTTTCCGCATCGAGTATTGGGCGCTGGAGGAGGCCAAACTGCAGCGAATGCCTGCCGAGGCAGAGTTCAGTCGAAAGATTGCTCTGGTTGTGGGCGGAGCCAGCGGCATCGGCCGAGAGGTGGCATTGCTCCTGGCGCGCAAAGGTGCTCACCTGGTCGTGGCCGACTTCGACGAAAGCGGGGCTACGGCAGTGGCCCAGGAAGCAGCAGCAATTGCCCTTTCGGAGTTCGTCGCGGAAACTGGTGTCGATCTCGGTTCGGCCGACAGCTTACGCGAAGCAGTCAACTTCACGGTCCTACAGTTCGGCGGAATCGATTGTGTGGTGAACACAGCAGCGGTCTATCCGGTAGCAGGTAGAGATGGCGAGTTCACGGAAGAGCAATGGGCCAAGACTTTCCTGGTGAATGTGACCGGCAATTACCTGCTCGCCCGTGCCATAGAATGGGTTTTCAAGGATCAGCAGCTTACTGGCACTATCGTACTCACAAGTTCGGCCAACGCAGTGGTCCCAAAAAAAGGAAGCGAGGCTTATGACACCAGTAAAGCTGCACTTAGTCATCTAATCCGCGAACTCGCGGTGGGATTGAGTCCGCTGGTGCGCGTGAACGGCGTTGCTCCCGCAACCGTGGTGGCTGGCTCAACGATGTTTCCTCGAGACCGTGTGATTCAGTCCCTTGAAAAGTACAAGATCAAATACACAGAGAGCGAATCTACTAATGATTTGCGCGCAAAACTGGCCGATTTCTACGCACAACGTACCCTGACGAAGCGGCCGATTCTCCCGCAGGACTGCGCAACTGCGATTGTGTGGCTGGCGGGCGATCAGAGCGCAAAAACGACAGGTCACGTCATACCCGTTGACGGCGGTCTGAGTGAGGCTTACCTGCGCTAAATCGGAGACAAGATGCAAAGAATCTGTTTCGTTCTTCAAGTGAAGCCTGAGCGGCTGGAGGAGTACAAAGAACGGCATCGCGCCGTGTGGCCTGAGATGCTCAAGGCCCTTCGTGAAACTGGATGGGCAAATTACTCGCTTTTCCTCAGGTCCGATGGACTTCTGATTGGTTATCTCGAGACACCGGATTTTGACCGCGCACGAGCCGAGATGGCGAATCTCGAAGTCAACAAACGTTGGCAGCGAGAAATGGTCGACTTCTTCGTGCAAAAAGACGGGATTTTTCCCGACCGGGCAGTAGAGCCTCTGGAAGAAATCTTTCATCTTTAGTTGGTATCTCTCGAGGTGCGCATGACTCCGGACCCCTTGGTGGGGGTAGTTCTACATTGGCTTGGCGGTCTGGCCTCAGCCAGTTTCTACGTTCCATTTCGTGGTGTGAAAGCATGGGCGTGGGAAACGTATTGGCTGGTCGGTGGCGTGTTCAGCTGGATCGTTGCGCCTTGGCTTTTGGCCCTCGCCATGACCCGCGATTTGAGAGGAGTCCTTCACGACGCCTCCATGAGCAGTCTCCTTTGGACCTACCTTTTTGGAGTGTTGTGGGGACTTGGTGGGCTCACGTTCGGTTTGACTATGCGTTACCTCGGGATGTCACTCGGAATGGCGGTAGCGTTGGGCTTCACCGCCGCGTTTGGCACCTTGATGCCTCCGATCTTCCGAGGAGAGTTTCGAACGGAAGTGCTGGGAAGCCATTCCGGAATCATCATTCTGACGGGAGTGGCCATTTGTCTTCTGGGGATTGCGATCGCCGGAACGGCTGGCTTGTCCAAAGAAAAGGAACTGTCGGAAAAGCAGAGGCGCGCGGCCATCCAAGAATTTGATCTCAAGAAAGGGCTGGCAGTAGCAACTTTCTCCGGCGTTATGAGCGCTTGCTTCGCCTACGGACTGGCAGCGGGAGATACGATCAAACAACTTGCTATTCAGCACGGTACGATGCCCCTGTGGCAGGGGCTGCCTGTGCTCGTCGTGCTTCTCTGCGGAGGATTCACCACCAATTTCATCTGGTGCCTGATCCTGAATATCCGCAATCGGACCGGACACCAGTATTTCAGCGCGGAAGTGCGAAACGGGGTGCCTTCCCGCAGTGACGAGTACATCCTCGAGTCTCCCATTGACGCTCCGGGTGAAGAGATGGCCGTGGCTGCCGGTCAGGGCAGCGAACTGCCCATCCGTGCACCGATGCTCTCGAATTATTTCTTTTCCGCCCTGGCAGGGACTACCTGGTATTTCCAGTTCTTCTTCTACACGATGGGCGAAACAAAGATGGGACGGTTTCGATTCTCGAGCTGGACGCTACACATGGCCAGCATCATCATTTTCAGCACTTTGTGGGGAATTGCCTTAAACGAATGGAAGGGTGTGAGTCGCCGAACGCAGGTTCTTGTAGCCTTAACCCTGCTGGTCTTAGTCGGCTCAACAATTGTTGTAGGCTACGGCAACTACGTGGCCCGACCCCTCGCTGTTGCACGGACATTCTCAGAACACTGAAGCGATGAGCGCGGCGCATGCCAGTGAGAGCGGCCAGTCGTGAGGGCAGATCGTCGATGCTATCCCCAACCTGTTTAGCTGACGACGGAGTGCATGACGACTATTCGTGACGAAGCGCGATCATGGGATCAACGCGCGTCGCGCGGCGGGCGGGCAGGAATGCTGCGAAACCCACAATGGCAATCATCAAGAATGCCGCTACGATCATTGTTACGGGATCGTGCGGAGTGAGACCGTAGAGCATACTGGAAATCAAGCGCGAGGTAGCCCATGTGACTGACAAGCCTAAGACGATGCCGATTGCCACTAAGACCAGCGACTCACGGAAGATCAGCCAGAGGATATCGACGGGTCCAGCACCGAGTGCCATGCGGACACCGATTTCAGCAATGCTATGGGTCACTTTGTAGGCGACGACTGCATAAATGCCGATCGAGGTCACAACCAGGGCCAAGAGCCCAAACACACTTGCCAGGATCGCAAACATGCGGTCGTGTTGAAGCAGACTTTGGATTACTTCCTTGATGGTCCGCACGTTATAGACGGAAACATCCTGACCCATGTTCTGAATCTCGCGCTGAATCTCTGCGATTACTTCTCCAGAATCGCCTCTTGTGCGTACATGCACCTGGTAAGGGCGGTTTTCGAACGTCTGCGCAGTTGGGGGAGGGCAGCTGCGGGAGGTGCGGCTTGACCAAGGGCGATTGGCACAATAGGGCAATGTACTTTACAATGCAAAGTATCCGAGGGAGGTGGGCATGACGATCTTCGACCTGCTTTTCCTTCTTGCGGTCCTAGCTTCTGTGGTGACTCTGGTTGCTGCCATAGTCTTCGCTGTTCGAGGCCCCCGCCGGCGGGCACTCAAGATTCTCCGGGTCTACGGCATTTGTGTCCTTGCATACCTTACCGTCGGAGTAGCGATTGCATTTTTGAAACCTCAACGCGTGATTCCCACGGGAGCCCCGTGGTGCTTCGATGATTGGTGTTTGACGGTGGAAGAGCTGAGTCAAACGCCAAGCCAGAACGGCATTTCCTATCGAGTTGAACTCCGCATTTTCAGCCGCGCTCGCCGTGTAGCCCAGCGCGCCAACGGAGCATGGATTTATCTGATCGATGATCAAGGCCGTCGCTATTCTCCCGATCCAGATCCATCTGCTGTGCCCTTGGATATCCTGCTCCAGCCCGACGAATCTGTCACCACATCGCGCACATTTCTGGTGTCCGCCGACGTTCATCGGCTTGGCCTCGTCACCGGGCACGGCGGTTCTTATTGCGGTGTGGGGGCATTTCTGATTATTGGCGAGAGTGGATGTTTGTTTAAGAAACCAACGATGATCCGAATTCAGTAAAGCGACTTCATCTTTTGGGGAGTTGTCAGCCATTTGGAACCAACCGCCGAAGTCCTTCCATGAGAAGGCTGGTCCCGGTCAAGGGTTTTTCTTCGGCGTTGATTCAAGCGCAGCGAGACCTGGTCGAGCTGTGCCCTGCGAAATTCTATCGTCTACCCACAATTCCGCGACTAGCATTGGCCTGCGATTCCAATTCCGCCACCAATTCTTCTACGATAAAATAGAACCCACTCGCTTTGGCGCGATCATCATCTTCCCTGCCGTGGAGGAAATCATGTCCGTTCCCACCACTTCGATCCGCTTCTTCCTCGCAGTGCTACTCCTCGGGATAACCTCTGCACGCATCTTGCCTCAAACAAACTCGTCTTCAAGCACCGCTCCAACCGACTCTTTGGGCTATAACTTGCCGCCAGACAACATCTTGTCCGTGATGCGTGCGCCCTCTCCGCCCGTCCCCGTTGTCAGCCCCACCTACGACACCATCCTCTTCGTTTCATGGCAGGATTATCCTTCCATCACTCGCGTGGCGCAGCCTTTCCTCCGCCTCGCCGGCGCTCGCATTGAACCCAAAAATCACAGCAAGCACGACACTCCAGGCGGCTACGGTATCACGCCTTGCGCCACAGGCTTCGCTCTCGTTCGCGTCTCCAACGGCAAGCAAACTCCCGTCTCGCTTCCCCCCGGAATGTGTCCCGGCAATCCCACTTGGTCCGCCGATGGCAAGCGCTTCGCCTTCGTCAATATTGCTCCCGATTCCGTCCAACTCTGGATTGGCGATGCTGACACTGGCAACGTGCAGCAAGTTCCCAACGTCCATCTCAATCCCATGTTCAACGAAGCCATGCAATGGATGCCTGACCAGAAAACTCTTCTCGTCAAGCTTGTTCCAACAGCCAACCAGGCCCCTCCGAAAGAATTAGAAGTCCTCTCCGGTCCCAGTATTCAGGAAACCACCGGCCAAAAAGGTCAATCCAGCACCTACGAAGCTCGAGACACCCTCAGCACCGCCCGAGACGAGGACCTTTTCGATTATTTCGCCCTTTCTCAACTCGCTTTCGTCAACTCCTCCACCCTCTCCGTCACTCCCTTCGGCAAGCCCGCCAATTACAATCGCCTCGACCCCGCTCCCGACGGTCGCAACATCCTCATCACCACTATCCACAAGCCTTATTCCCACGTCGTCACCTACGAGCGTTTCCCCAAGGAAGTCGAAGTCTGGGACACTTCCAACCCCGCCAACGTTTCCGTTCACACCGTCGCTTCGCTTCCTCTTGCGGATCGGGTTCCCATTCACGGTGTTCCCAACGGTCCTCGCGATTTTTCCTGGCGCGCCACCGAACCGGCCACACTCCTCTGGGCCGAAGCCCTCGATGGCGGCGACTGGAACGTCAACGTCCCTCATCGCGACAAAATCCTTCTT
>Ga0187772_10001414_pt1 | contig 11385 bp, 7 predicted proteins | sample 0116_SJ02_MP15_2_FD_133137 | JGI IMG/M metagenome (GOLD analysis project Ga0187772, IMG submission 133137) | Tropical peat soil microbial communities from peatlands in Department of Meta, Colombia - 0116_SJ02_MP15_20_MG | ecosystem: Environmental > Terrestrial > Soil > Wetlands > Peat | place... | reverse complement strand
TTGGCAGGCGCCTCCGTAACAAGCACCGTTCGCACCGCCAGCGTCTTGAATTCCGCGGCCTGCGCAATCGCTCGCCACAAATGCCACTCGATGATCAGAACCTCCGCCTTCGAGTGTGCAAGCAAGGCGATCTGCTCGGGCGGCGAAAGCTTGTAGTCGAGCGGGACGAGCACGCCGCCGCAATAGAAAATCGCGTAGGCTGAGATCAGCCATTTCGACTGATTCGTCATCAGAATGGCCGCGCGCGAGCCCTCGCGAAATCCGGCGTCCTGCAACGCGCGGGCGAGCGGCAGCGCCGTTTCTTGGAACTGGCGGTAGGTCAGCCGCACGTTTTCGCGGTCGCGGTCCGCCTCGATCAGGCAAATTTCATCCGGCCAGCGCTCGATTGCCGCTCGCAGCGCTTCTCCCAGACAGTTGTATTGGTTGAGATCCAGCATTAAAGGCGGGACTGTATCCGTTCGGCCAGCGTGCGAAAATCGCTCACACCCTGCAGCTCATAATCAGGCAGCTCGATATGAAAGTGCTGCTCGATGCGCGTGAGCAGGTCGAGCGCTTGCAGGCTGTTAATTCCCAGCTTCTTGAAGAAATCGTCCGTCGGGTTCAATTGCTCGCGCGGAACCTTGAAATGCGCGGAGGCCAGTTGAAGGATATCTTCGGTCGTTTTTTCTAGAGTGGTCATATCACTTAATTTTCCCACAGGGCGCTATGGAAGGTAGGGCAGGGCATCGGTGCTTTCCACAAATTTCCGCAATCCCTCTTCGACAGCGGGCCTGGTAAACAACTCGCAGAAAATCTCGATCTCGCGACGCAGCTCTTCGTGCGGAATCGGCTTGATGAAACGCTTCGCGGCCATCGCCGTCTCACGATCGAATTTTCCGATTTGAATTGCAGTCGCTCTCGCTACGCGCAGTGCGTCTCCCTCGCCGGTCACCTGGCTCACGAGCCCCACCGACTGCGCTTTCGTCGCGTTGATGCTTCGGCCTGTCAGCAGCAGATCGCGGACGACCGCGTTTCCCAGATCGCGTTTAAGGCGCGGTATGCCTCCAAAACCGGGAATCAATCCAAGCCGCAATTCGGGGAAGCAAAACCGCGTCATCTTGTCAGCGATTATGAGATCGCATGTAAGCGCCAATTCAAAGCCTCCGCCGAACGTGACGCCGTGTACCGCCGCAATCGTTGTCAGCGGCGCGCCATCGATCGCGTTCATCACGCGGTGAATTCTTTCCAGAAAATCGCGGACGGCCGCTGTCCGTTCCGCCGGCTGCAGTGGCTGAGAGCGTTCGTAAAGCTCGCGCAGATCGGCCCCGGCGCAAAACCCCTCGGCGCGTGCGCTGGTGATGATCAGCGCGTGAGCATCACGCTGGAGCGATTGGAGGGCCCCCGTGAAGCTCTCGAGCTCGACCAGACTTTCCGAGCCGATTTCGTTGCAAGGCGTCCGATCAAGCAAAAGCTCGATTGTGCCGTCGCTCACCCGCCACGACAGCGCCTTTCCCTGAAAGCTTTTCATGCAGGCCTCTTCTGATAGAGGCTCTCGATTTCGGACGCAAAGCGTGCGGCGATGGCGTCGCGCTTGATCTTGCCGTTGGCGGTGAGCAGGCCGCCTTCGATGCTGAATGGCTCGGACGCGATGTGAAACGCCCGAATCTGCTTGTAATGAGGCATTCGCGAGTTGAGCGCGTCCAGCACCGACTGCACGCGATCGCGTTGCAAGCCGTTGGAGCCTCCGTTGGTTGACGCGGACGTGACAATCGCAGCCAGAAAGCTCCGCTGGTTCCCGAGGAGCATCACGTGCTGCACCTCCGGCAGCCGCGCGGCAATCGCGTCTTCAATTGGTTCGGGAGCGATGTTGTGGCCCGAATTCAAGATGAGCAAATTCTTAATGCGCCCGGTGACTCGCCAATTTCCGGACGCATCCACGTCCCCTTGGTCGCCCGTGTGGAACCACCCGCCCGCGAGGACCTTTGCGGTTTCCGCCGGCCTTTGCCAGTAGCCGGGGAAAATATTCGGCCCGCGAACCAGGATTTCGCCGTTTTCCCCGAGGACCATTTCGATCCCGGGTATCGCCGGGCCGACGCGTCCTGGAACAAAATGGCGCGGATCGTCCAGCGTGCAAATCGCGGTCGTCTCCGTAAGGCCGTAGACCTGAAGCACCGGAATTCCGAGCATCACGAAGAACATTTGCGTTTCGACCGCCAGCGGCGCCGATCCGCAGATCAGAGCACGGAGGTTCGGGCCACCGATGGTCTTGCGAATCCTTGGAAACAGTAGCGTGTTCGCCAAACCCAGACAGAACGCCCCAAGCCGCTTCGTTCTCCCGGACTCTCGCCGAAGATATTCCGCCTTGGCCCGACTGAAGATTGCGTTAGCCAGCCGTCGCTTCCCAATCGATTCCTCCACCTTCGTCCGTACGCGCTCGAGCAGCGTCGGCACGTTCAGAAAATAGTTTGGCGCGGCGAGCTTCAATTCGTCGGCGAGCTTGTTCAAGTCGGTCGAGAGCGTCAAAACGCTTGATCGCGAGAGGGCGGTCAGCAGCAAAATCCAGGACCCTGCAAAACAGAACGGAAGATAGTGGAAAATCTGATCCGGCTGCGTCGTGCGGCCCATCAATTGGTCGAGCCGTGCGTTCGTACACCAGAGCATGTGATTCACGTTGCCCGCGTTCAGCACGACACCTTTCGGCTCGCCCGACGTTCCCGATGTGTAGATGATTGTCACTGCATCATGATCGGCGTGATGAACAGCGGGTTTGGGCGCCCCGATTTTGGTCACGAATGCGTTTTCAACCGGCACGATTTCCGGGCCTCCGGGCCAAGCCGCCCGAACCGCTGCGATTAGGCTGGGATCGCAAACGATCAGCGAGAGCGCGGAGTCCTTCATCATTCCGACAAGTTCGGCGGGCGCCTGTCGCGCGTAAAGCGGCACTGAAATCAGCCCTTCCGCCATGGTCGCCAGACCGAGCGCCACCCAGCGTATGCTGTTCGGCGCGAGCAGCACACAGCGGTCGCCCGGTTTCAGCCCGCGCGCAGCAAGGAAGGCTCGCGCCTGCCTCACCAGAGCCAACAGCTCGGAGGCAGTCGTCGCGACAAGCCGGCCGTCTCGGGCTTCGCGCAGCACTGTCGCGTTACCGGCTTGTTCGAGGCGCGTCAGAATATCTTCGACGAATGTCATGCTGCGCGTGCTCCCGAGTGTCTTTCGAGCAGGGATCGCAATTCCGGGCCCAGGGGAGGCAAATAGTTCTCCCACCCGACGACGCCCTGACGGATCGGAAATTCCGGGTATTGCCGCGCGACATGTTCTTCGAGGTAAATGCCCATGCGCGCCATGGTCCGGAGATTGCGCGCGACCGTGCAGCCCATCGCGCAGCGGATCTCATCCGCCTCGGTATCGAGAGTCTGCAACGCCGCCACGATCTTGTCCGCAAGCTGCGGCTCATCTACCTTCATCAGCAGATGTTCGTGCCCGCGATCGCGCATCAGGTTGCGAATCCGCTCATCCATCGTGACACCCGCCGAAGGCACGCCCGCGGGCATCGACGACACAATCGCGTGAAAGCGCGACGACAGCAAGCGATCGCATTGCCGCAATATGCTCACGATCTCGTACATGTTGAGCTGATCGGATGCAAAGATCGGTGCGCCGCCCATCTTCTGCGCCATGCGTTCGCACGCATCGCGATCGAGCATCTCCATCGCCACCAGTACGACGAAGACCGGTCGCTGCTTTCGGTAGCGCTGGACCCCGGCCGCCATGTCGGAAAGATACTTCTCGTATGCTGCATCCACATCGTGGCCGGAGCGATGAAAATAGAGTGTCCGGTAGTGGCTCTGCTGATACGCGCCAGCAACCGAATGGGCGACCCACTTCGCAAGCGATGGCTTCACCGGCCACCAGAACGGATTGATCGGACAGACCGCCAGGACCGGCGTTTTTCCGTCCCAACCCGCGTCACGAAGCGCCTTCTGGCCGTATTCCCCCGGCAGCGGCTCGAAGGTCCACGCGGTGTCGGTTCCAAGTTCTGTTGCGACGCCCAGCTTGCCCAGCACATCCTGCGATTCTGCGTTGCGCGTGATTACGAGCGAATCCCCGCAATACCGGCGACACATTTTCTGAAGCGAGGCATCCATTTGTCCCGCCTCGGCGCCATAACCGATGCTCAGTTTGTTTTGCACGGAAGCGATTCCGAGCGCGCCGATCATCATCGAGGTGAGCGCGTTGGCAAACTTGCTCTTGAACATCGACCCTTCGCATGCGATCACGCCATGGTGCTCGCGGACCGCTCTGTGCAGGAACGGCGGAAACACGTCGGGGAGATGCACCTGCTGCGCCTCGCCGAAATATCCGCGCGAGAGGTTAAAGTCCTGCGTCATCACGCTGAACGCAACGTTGTCCGGACCGAGAATTCGCCGCACCTGTCGCAGAATTTCCTCGACCCGTATGTCGGAGCCCGTGTTGCGCGTGCCGTTGTAGCCGGCAAAGAGAATCTTCAGTTTTTCGCCCGGTCTCCACGGCTTGCCTGCGCCGAGCATCCATTGGAGTTTGTTTAGCTCAACGAGGCCGCTGACCCAGCCTTGCAGCAGCAGGTCCATCATCGGCGTGAGTCCTGCGCCGCTGCAGCCTGCGGAACGGGCATCGTCGCCGCGCTTGGTTCAGGTTGCGCGGGCAAGTCGACGTACTTGTAGCTGAAGTTATTCTCGCGGCTGAATCGCAGCAACGGATAGCAGTATTTGGAAAACGGCGCCGGCGTTGCGCCCATTTCCGCGACCACGCGCTTGTTGTCGAACACTGTGTTCCAGACGAGGTATGGCAGAAACACCTTCAGCAGCGTCGCCAGCCCGCCGATTTTTCCCGCGCGACCCGCGAGCGTGTTGATCACCTTCGACGAAGTGCCTTCGAGGCTCGGCACATACTTCGGCCCGCGCTTGCCCTGCGCTTTGGCCAGCGCATCGGTCAACTCAACGAAGGTCTCAGAATCCATGCCTGACGACAGATGATAGATCTCGTGCGCCGGCTTTTCCTTTTGGTGCAGCGTAGAGATCGCGCCCGCCACGTAGTCCACCGGCACGACGTCGATTCTGTCGTTCGGGCGAAACGGCAGCACCGGAAGCCCGGCCAGAAATACGAACGCGCGCACCATCTCGAACTGATTCGTCTCCGGCCGACGGCTGTCTCCCAGCACGATGCTGGGGCGAAAAATCGTCTTCGGCACATCGGGCAGCAGCTGCCGCACCATGTGCTCGCAAAACTTTTTCGTGCGCGCGTACGGATCGTAATCGGTCCGGTTCCAATCGATCGCGGCGTCTTCCGCGACCACTTCATTCGCGCGATGTCCGGCCACCGCGACCGTGCTCACGTGGCTGAACCGCCGCAATCCATGCTCGTCGCGCGCTCGCATGCCAAGCTGAACGACCTCGAGCGTCCCGCGCAGGTTCACATTGAGGCAGGATTTTTCTGATTTCCGGTTGAGCGACGCCGCGCAGTGAATCACCGAGTCGGTCGACCGGACGAGCTGTCGATAGTCGTCCTCTGCCAATCCAAAACGTGATTCGGTTAGATCGCCCCGGAAAACGCGAACTCGCGAATGGAAATGCTCATCGAACCGCGCGAAATCCATGTGCAGTTGCAGCGCCTGCCAGAGGCGCGTTCGCGCCTCTTCCGCGTCGCGCGCGCGCACCAGCACGTTTAGCGGCTCGGCATGATCCGCGAGCAGATTCGACGCGATATGCGCACCGATGTATCCGGTGCTCCCGGTCAGAAAGGTGGACACTGTTTTCGGGTATCAGGTGGTCGCCGAAGACGTTCCCGCTGCCCCGGCGGCGCTTGCCTCTAGGTGAGCCGCGAAGGGAACATGGCGTCGCGGGCCTGTTTCCGGCTGACGGCCCTCGATCAAAGGATAGCACCACTTCCGCAGCGCCGGAATGTGGACGTTGATCCAGTAATCCCACCAGTCGAGCGAGCGCGTGTCGTACCCGAACGCCGCTTGCTCGTCCGCAGGCAGCGCGGCGCTCAGCCTTTCGACGTTCGCCGCCTCGAACACATGGTCGTTGTACAGGATGAACGGCTCGAAGAGATCGATCAGCTTGATCACTTTTTCGAGCTCTCGCTCCTGCCGCGCCAGCGGCGCCCGCACAAACGGAATCGGCTCGACCGTTCGGTTGATCGCCTGCACCAAAATTTTCTGCGCTGGCGCGGAAAGCGTTTCGTAGCGCGCCTTCGACACGGGAATCGCATCGAATTTCAGCCGCAGCCGGTGTTGCAGCCCGTTCTGCGAGCGGTAGAATTTCCGGTGCCCGAGCCCGGTCAGCTCGATCGACCTCCGCATGTCGCACGGGTTCGCCACCGACGTCGCCAGGTGATACATGCACTCGTGCCGCCGCTCGACGAGCGCCGCCGCGATCAGCGTCATACCGCTGCACACGATGTCGACCGGAATCAGGTCGAGGCACTTGCTGGCGTTCGTCGGAAGCTGCCGGAAAAAAGTCCCGAGCAAATACGAAAGCGACGCCGAGGTGTTCACTCCCTCGTTCCATCCGCAAAACGGTTTCTCGACCGACGATTCGACGATCGACGGGCGCACGACCGCGATCGCCGCGCGCGGATTCGCGTCAAGGTAGTCGCGGATCAGCGATTCCGAAAGGCTCTTCGTAAACGTGTACGTATTCGGCCAACCGAGCTCATTCGCCCGGCGCGTGCCCGCGTCGATCAGCGCCTGGCGAAGCCAGCGCACGCGATTCTTGCGAATCTGATTTTCAAGGGCCGCACCCTGCAGGTTCTTCGCCGCGCCGCGCTTGCCGAGCGCCTGCCTCCGAAGCTCTTCTGTGACTTCGCCCGTTTCAGCGCGCGCCTCGGTCTCGCGCGTTGCCACCTCGAGCGACTTCCACTCCTGCTTGGCGTCGAAATTGGCCAGTCCGCGCGGCGTGTAGTTCTTGGGAAGCTCCTCGAGAATGCGCCCGTCGCGCTGTCCGACCGCATAGCACGTCGAGAGGTGTAGCAGGCCCGCGTGATTGCACCCGTGCAGGAATTCCAGCAGGTAGGCAATCGAACGAACGTTCATCGCCAGCGCATCGCGCAGGTCGGGATTGAAGTCGGTCAGTCCCGCACTGTTGACAATCACATCGATCGACCGCGCGAGCCGCTGTTGCACCTCGGGCGAAACCCCGAGATTTGGCTTGCTCGCGTCTCCCTCGACTATTTCGACGCGCTCGCGCAGAAAGTCCGCGAACCCATCGCCGTGAAGCTCCGCGAGTCGCGCGAATACAGGCGATTCCTGAATGATCCGCTCGAATCGCTGAATCGCCGTCGCGGTGCGATGGCCGCGAATCAGCAGGTACACGCGCCCGATCTCGGGTAGGTCGGTTAGCAGATTGGCGAGCCACACCTTGCCGATGAATCCCGTGCCGCCAATAAGAAGAATCTGCTTGCCTTGCAACGCGCGCCGGACGGAGAAATCTCCATCGCTGCCGCGCCCGTTGAATTCGACCACCGGCACGGTGATCTTCGGCGATTCCCGCCGCGCGGACCGGATCGTTTGTTCGAGCGCCTCGGGTTTCTTCGTGAATCCAAGGTCGCGAAGCAACCGCGTCCGGCCGACCGTGCCATCCGGTTGGTCCTCGCGCAATTTGGCGAAGGGGCCGCGAGGTCGAATCACGGGATCGAGCAGGCGTCCGGTTGCGATGCCCTCGCGGAAATCCAGCCGATTTGAAATGATGCGCTCCACTCCCAAGTGCCGCGCAAGCGGACGCATAATGTGGTCGAGAGCCTGGCTGACGAGAACGACGTCCGCACCCGACGCAACCACCTGGTGCAGCTTTTCGACGCCGCGCTGCTTTAGGTGCGGCTTCAGCCGGTATTGAAAAAACTCCTCGCCGAGCGAATCCAGCCGGTCGCGACTTTCCCCGCGCAGGACCGCATGCATCATGCGCGTAGCGAAAGCTCTGTCTGCCGCGTATAGAAACGGCCGGGTCACGGCCATCATTCCCATCAGTCCGCGCCGGGCCCAGCGCTCCAGAAACGTCTGCGCATTCCACGTGAAGAACGCCACAGGCCGGACCGCAGTGAGATCCAGCAGGCTCCCCTCCACCCGCCAGTAAACCAGCGGTCGCCCGGGACGGGAGAGATCGCCATTCTTCGTTTCGGCCGATGATTGCGGTGCGAATTGCTGGGACAAGGACATGCTTAGAGTATGCAACAGACGAGAAGGAACAAGGACAGACCGAAATCTACACGCTTCTTGCGCGTCAATCAAGCGACGCGGTCACAGGACGCTACTTCGCCGCCTTCAGCGCTGCAATCCACTCGTTCGTTCGCTCATCCAGTATATCGAGTGGCATCGCGCCGCCATCGATCATTTCATCGTGGAAAGCGCGGATGTCGAATTTATCGCCCAATTCCTTCCGCGCCCGCTCGCGCAACTCCAAAAACTTGAGCTGGCCGATTTTGTAGCTCAGCGCCTGCCCGGGCCACACAATATAGCGGTCCACCTCCGCCTGCAGGTCCGCTCCTTCTTCCAGAGAGTTCTCTTCGAAGTATTTCACCATCTGCTCCCGCGTCCAGCGCTTGTAGTGAACACCCGTGTCCTCAACCAGCCGCGCCGCGCGGAATAGCTCGCTTCCCAATCGTTCAAAGTCGTTGGCCGGTTCCTGGTAAAACCCGACCTCCTTTCCCAGACGCTCGGCGTACAGCGCCCAGCCCTCTCCGTACGCGTTATAGAAGGTATATCGCCGAAATGCCGGAAGGTCGGTCATCTCTTGCGCGATCGAATTCTGCAGGTGATGTCCGGGGACGCCTTCATGGTACGCGGTCGCCTCCATCTCCGGCAGGCTGCGGTGCTCGAAGTCTCCTGTATTCACGTAGACCTTGCCCGGACGAGATCCGTCGGGCGTCCCTTCTTGGTATTCGGCGCCGGCCGCTTCCTTTTCGCGGAAGGTCTCAACCGGCACGACTTCGAGCCGCGCTTTCGGCAGAACGCCGAATAGTTCCGGCAGCTTCGGCAGCATCTGAGCGATGAACTTCCGGTACGTGTCGAGAACTTGCTCGCGCGACGATGCCATCATTTTCGGATCGTGCCTAATCGCGGCTCCGTAGGCCTTCCAATCCGCGTATCCTTGCTGCTTTGCAATGGCGTTCATCTGGTCTTCGATCTCTTTCACCTGCGCGAGACCGAGCTGATGAATCTGTTCCGGGGTCATGTTCGTCGTGGTTCTGTGCCGGACGGCCTCGCGATACCTCGCGTCTCCATCGGGCAGAGACCACAATCCCGGCTCGGCGCGCCCGTGCGGCGCGTGGTCTTCGCGAATGAACTTGGCGAGTTTCGCGTACGCAGGGCGCACTTCGGTGTCGATCGTTTTCAGGATCTCATCGCGCAGGCGCTTCCGGTCTTCATCCGAAATCGTGCTCGGCATCGATTTCAGCGAAGACGCAAATGCATTTTGTTCTCCCGCTGCCGCCGCGATCGAATCGCACTGGTCCGCCACTTTTTCGAGCAGGAATTTCGGCTGCATCAAATGGTCTTTTTCGCCCAGCTTGGCCCGCTCAATCGCTTGGTCGAGCGACGCGGGAATTTGGTGAAGCCGCGCTACGTAATCCTCGAAGTGCTTCACGCTATCGACCGGAACATTCGGAGGCATCTCAGCCAGCTCCAGGTGATAGCCATTGAATTGGTCAAACGGCATCTCGAAGTTCTTGAAAGCGATATCCTCGAGCGACGATTGCAGCCGCCGCTGCAACAGCGTCCGGCTGAGCTTCGCCTGGTCAGGAAATCCGGAGACATTGATCTTGTCGAGGCGGTCGAGAAAGCGCTTCATCTCTCCCTCGCGCCGCAAGATCGCGGCCACCGACTGATCTCCAAGCTTGTCGTTGTAGCGGTAATCTCCGATTCGCGATGCGTATGTCGGGTCCTCACGCATCTCGAATTCCCATTCCTCGGAAAATATCGTGTTGAGACTCTGGAGCCGGGTTTCGAGTTCAGCCGATTGCGCCCGCTCGGACGCCATGACCCGCGCGTGGTGCGCTCCCGCCAACAGGACTGTGAAAACAGATATTGCGAAGAAGGCCTTGAGGTATCCGCCTCGCATGGTGCCTCCGATGCTCGCCGCTTCGTTTAGGGGTTTGGTTGTTCGGAGATAAGGGCGCGTTTACCGCTTGGGACTTGCATTTCGTCCTGCACGGCCCCACCGGGCCATACGATACGCACTACGTCCGCGCTGCTCTCAGCGCCAAGCCCAATCGATATTTCCGCCGGACCCTGGCTCAAGTATCCTGACGCACCGGTGGCCTCTACGGTTTCCCGCTGGCCTCCCGAAAAAAACTCCACGCGGGCGCCGATTCCCATGCGGTTATCTGGATCGCCGGTCAGGCCAATTTGCAATGAATTGTTCTTATCGCCGCCGACATTCTTCAGTAGCACGGGCGGCAAGCCGTTTTGCGTGATCAGAAGATCAGTTGCTCCGTCGCCGTCGAAGTCGAATGCGACCACGCTCCGGGGCTGGTGCAGCACGATTTTGTCGAGTCCGGTTTCTTGCGTGACGTTGCGAAACCCCGCCCGGCCCTCGTTGCGCAGGAGAATGATTCGTCCTTCGCCGGCGAAATTCTCGCCGACGGCCACTAGATCGACCCACCCGTCATTGTCGTAATCGATCGGCGCAACGCCCCAGCCGCGCATCCATCCGGGTCCGACGAGCGACATTCGCTCGAACGATTTCCCCTCCACATTTCGCCAGACGCTCAGACCCGGCGGAGCCCAATGCGTGAAGGCGAAATCCGTCCAGCCGTCTCGATTGAAATCGGCCGACGCAACGCCTGCCGTCGGTCCCTGCATGCTTATCGCCCATGGTGCAGCTGGTTGAAAGGCTCCTTCGCGAGGATTCAGAAGCAGGGCGGGGAACTTCGACCAACCGGTGAGCGCGAGATCGATGGCTCCTTCGTTTTTAACGTCCGCCACAATCGCTCCGACGGAGGGCGCACTCCCCGCGAGCCCCATTTCGCTCGTGAAATCGACAAACGTGCCATTTCCTTGATTGCGCCAGAGTACGTTTCCGGCGGGCGCAACGTCGTAGGGAAACATAAACGGCTGCCCCGGATGTTTGAGCGGAAAGTCGTCGAACCGCGTCACGTAGAGATCGAGGTCTCCATCGCCGTCGTAATCGACAAAAGTCAGCCCAAGCACCAGTCCACCCGTGCGGACACCTGCCTGGTCGGTCACGTCGGCGAAGGTGCCGTCGCCCTGGTTGTGTAAGAGCGTCACGCCGTTGCTTGAGCCGACCGCAAGATCGGGATGGCCATCGTTGTCGTAGTCTCCCACGGCGCAGCCTGTACCGTCACCGACAAAATCCAGTTTCGCGGATTTCGTTGCATCCTCGAAATGGCCTTTGCCGGTGTTGCGATATAAGC
>Ga0187772_10001412_pt1 | contig 11405 bp, 5 predicted proteins | sample 0116_SJ02_MP15_2_FD_133137 | JGI IMG/M metagenome (GOLD analysis project Ga0187772, IMG submission 133137) | Tropical peat soil microbial communities from peatlands in Department of Meta, Colombia - 0116_SJ02_MP15_20_MG | ecosystem: Environmental > Terrestrial > Soil > Wetlands > Peat | place... | reverse complement strand
ACATCCATGGCGACGTTGGGCACCAGATCTTCAAAGGCAAATACCGACATGTTGGAAGCTAGCGTCACCCACGGCGACTTCGCGTTCACCCGCGACATGGCGCGCATCCCCCAAACCGGGTCCTCCAGATACTCTACGTCATATTCATGGAGCTTCCGCGCCACGCGAACTGCGGTTGTGACTGACCAGGCCGCATTCGGATCGAGCCGAATCTTCAATCGGGGAAAGGCTTCGCGCAACGCGATGAAGGTCTCGATCTCTTCGTCGGGAGGCAGAACGCCATTCTTATACTTAAGCGTCTCAAAGCCATGCCGCCTGACCAGTTCAAGCGCAAAGGCCACCATCTGCGAGGCGTTGGAAACTTCTCCAATTCCGCGATCATTGGCATAGCGGTAAAACAGATACGCTGCAAAAGGAATTTCGTTGCGCAGCTTGCCGCCGATGAGTTCGCAGACCGGCTTGCCGAGCGCCTTGCCCTGCAAGTCGAGGCAGGCAAATTCGAGCGCCGCGAATCCCAACACATATCCAAATAGCTTAAGCGCTGTCGGGGCAGCCAGCTTCCATCGGATGCGCTCTAACTGGAACGGGTCTTCTCCAATCAGCAAAGGACGCAACTCGGCAAGTTGCCCTTCGCGGCTGGCGCCGCCGTAGCACTCGCCCAGACCAATCAAGCCTTCGTCGGTGTGCACCTCGACGATGATCCGGGAAAAGCCCGGATGCGAGCCAAACGCATAACGCAGTGGTGCTTCAATTGGAATAAATGCGGGCGTCCAACGGACATCGGTTATTTTCATGGCCCAGCCCCTTCATCGAGCGCGCTAAATGCTGCTCTTCAGACGCTAACTTTGCTAACGCTGCCGTTCCTAACGCTGGTTCGCCAACAATTGCCCGCGCACTCCCGCCGCAGCGCGCGAAATATGCCAGCGACCCAGATTGGCGACAAACATCTGGTCAAAATCCGGCCCGCCGAACGCGACGTTGGTAGGCCGTGAAATCATGGTGCCCCCCGGATCGTAGGCGAGCAACGAAACCTTCCCCGAAGGCGTAACCCGGTGAAGATTGTCGGAGGCATAGCAGGTCACGATCAGATTGCCCCTCGAATCGAAAGCCGCGCCATCCGGCACGCGGTGCAGTCCGGAGGCGTAGATTTTTCTCTCCCCGGCGCAGCCGTCAGCACGGATCTCGATTCTTACGACGTTGTCGCTTGTGCTCTGCACCACATAAAGGAATCTTTCGTCCGCGCTCAAAGCCAAGCCGTTGGCAAAGGCAAATGGCCCGGCGAAAAGTTCCGCCCGGCCGTTTTTGCGAATCCGGTACACATAACCGTTCACTCGGTCAAAATCTCCGGAATCGGAAAAATACAGATTGCCCTCAGAATCGAACACCGAAAAATTCGGCGTCTTCAGCTTGCGATTCCCAATGCGATCCCAGGAGTCGAGCACTCCCCCCTTGCGATTGACACGCACCAGCGCCGGGAGCTTGAAGTTGCAGACGTACAATTCCTGAGCCCGCGAAAAAGTCAGGCCCAGATTGAAACCGCCGAGACGAGTTACTTCCCGCACGCGTCCGTGCCGATCGATGCGATAGATCTGGCCAAGTTCGCCGCCGGCCCATAATGTGCCGTCGCCATCGAATGCGAGTCCTTCAGGGTGATCCAGGCCGTCGGCGAAGATCCGGAAGCGTTCGAGGGCAATCAAAGGGCGCATTTATTTGTCTGACAAGCGAGGGTATATACCGTGAAGGAATCGCTGTCAATCATAAAAAACTCCAGAATAATGATGACGCCAATCACGCGCCACAGATTTTCTGCTTGACAATCGTCAGTTTGTCAGACAAACTTTGACCGTCCACAGGAGCCCCCTTGCCGGTCATCGCTGAACGCACGCGCCCCGAGCCTGCCCGCGGTGAGACTCTAATGGATGCCGTGGCCCGCCGCATCGAAAGCCTCATCCGCAGCGGAGAACTGCGGGTTGGCAGCCGATTGCCGCCCGAGCCCGAGCTCGCCGCCATGCTCGGAGTCAGCCGCAGCTCCCTGCGCGAGGGCCTGAAAGGACTGATGTTCCTGGGTCTGATCAAGGCGCGCCCCGGCCACGGAACCTACATACAGTCCTCGCTCGGCCGAGGCGCCGGCCGTCATCTCCAGTGGATGATCCTGCTGCGCGAGGTGAAATATCTGGAACTCTACGAACTCCGCAAGATCCTCGAACCAACCGTGGCCTCCCTGGCCGCCCGCCGCGCCAGCGCCGACGATCTGGAAAAAATGGCTACCGCCATCGAAGGCATGAAGCAGAGCTTCGGCCGTCCCGAGCAATATATGGCCTACGAAATGGCATTCCACGAGGAGATGGGACGGGCCACCAAGAACGCCGCCATCGAAATGATGCTGCGTATGATGTACGACGCGCTCGCCGAAGGCCGCCGCCGTACCCTCCCGCTGATCGCCGATTTTCGCAGCAACTGGCAGCGGCACGAGAACATTTTCCGGCTGATTCAGCGCCGCCGAGCGGGTGGGGCACGCCAGGCCGTCGCTGACGACCTGAAATATGCCGAGACCCTCCTCCGTAAAGACCTCGAGGCTCATGAAAATTTCCGGAACCAAGCGGACGATTTGCCGCCTGCTCCACCGTACATCCGACGCAAAGCTCCTGCCCGGGTGCAGCGAGCAAACCGACAAAGGGGGTGAAATATGTGGTACGTGAATCTTAAAGTCTGTCAGTGCACACTGATCTGCCTGCTTCTCGCCTTTCTCGCTTCTCTAGCCTTCGCACAGTATGACACCGGCAACATCAACGGCATCGTCCGCGATGACACCGGCGCGGTCGTTGCCGGCGCCGATGTGAAGGTCATCAATATCAAAACCGGCCGCATCCTGGCCGCCACGACCGGGGGTGCCGGTGAATACAACGTTCCCGGCCTTCCCGAGGGCACATACAAAGTGGAGGTGACCCGCACCGGATTCGAAGTGGGCGTTGTCTCCAACGTTGTGCTCAGCGCCACAGCAACTCGCGCGGTCGACGTGACGCTCAAAGTCGGCGCCGTCACCGAACAGGTCTCCGTAACCGCGGATACGCTGGCCGTCAACACGCAGACGAGCGGAACCGGCGGCACCATCAATGGCACCGAGGTAGAGAATCTCCCGCTCAATGGCCGCGATTTCACCTCGCTGATTGCGCTCGTTCCCGGATCGGTAACCTCAGCCGGCTTCGGCGGGACCAGCCTTGGCGGATACGAGACATCCTACGCGGACGTGAACGTGCTACTCGATGGCGCCGATGCCACCCGCATTGACAGCAATGCGGTCAGCACGCAACTCGGGCGCCAGGAATCACGCATCAGTCGCGCCAGCGTCGACAGCATCGCCGAGTTCGAGGTGATGTCCGGCGTTTATTCGGCAGAGTATGGCGATTCTTCTGGCGATGTCATCAACGTCATCACGAAGTCCGGCGGCAACGCATTTCATGGGACTCTGTTCGAATACTTCCGCAATGACGTATTCGACGCCGAAAACTATTTTCAGACCCAGAAAACGCCACTCCGGCTGAACCAGTTCGGCGGCAACCTCGGCGGTCCTATCAAGAAAAACAAGTTGTTCTTCTTCGTAAATTACGAAGGCGTCCGCCAGATTGTGGACGCGCCGACCGGCCCGCAGGTGGTTTTGACCGGGGCGGCTCGGGAGACCGCAGTAGCTGCCATGCAGCCCGTCCTCGCAACCTTGCCCCTTCCCAATCCCGCGTTAGGGCCGGTCCTCGTCAACGGAACTCCCGTCCCGAACGTGGGTTACTACGAGGGCGGTCTCCACAACAGTCTTCGCGAAGACACAGGCTCCGCCAAGGTGGACTACACCGCCTCCAACAAGGACAGCTTTTCGTTCCGCTTCAACATTTCCGACTCATTCACGAGCACGCAATACGGAATCGCCGCCGATCAAGTATCTCCATCCCCCGGCCGCAACTATCTATTAAAGGGAACCTACAACCGAATCTTTACTCCCACTTTGCTCAACGAATTTGGCGTCGCGTACAACCGCCCGTGGACGGATTCGTTGGGCGGGGGCGGACCCTTCCCGATCTTTCAATGCTCCGGATTCTGGGGCTGCGGCGCATCGAACACCTTCGGCGACGCGCCCGGACCGGCCTTGTTCTCCGAGCACAGGCCGCAACATTCTCTGCAGTTCCTGGATACGCTCAGCTGGACGAAAGGGCGCCATTCCATCCGCACCGGTCTGAACATCCGGCATGTCGTGACACAGGACGCTCTGTTCCCGCAGGAGTTCATCGCGTTCGGCGGCAATATTTTCGAGGCCGCATCGACTTATTTTCTTGCGGACCAGGGTTTTCAATTGAGCACACTGGGGCACAATCTAGTTGGCGTGCAGAACACGGACTACAGCTTTTTCATCCAGGACGATTTTCGCGCAACGCCGCGGTTCACTCTGAATATCGGCCTGCGCTACGACTACTTTTCGGTTTTGCACGGCGGTCTGATGCAGAACTTCAGCATCGCTATTGCGAAAGCCAATCAAACCAGTTCCACCGCGCCCTTTGGGCCGTTGGGAGCGGATCTCTATAATCCCGATTACAGAGGTTTTGGGCCTCGACTCGGATTCGCCTGGAATCCGCGTGGTGAAGGGAAGACGGTGGTTCGGGGAGGATTCGGTGTCTTCTTTAACCCGACCCTGACGGGTGAGGGATTGTCGCTCGCTGGGAATTACCAGCAGGGCTACAACATAAACTTGTTTGACTTCTTTACTCCAGGCTTCTCATGCACCCCTCCCTATCCGGGCGCACCCTACATCAGTTATCCGTTACCGAGTCCACTGCCGGTTTGCACGCCAGCCCCGCCCCCAAACGTGAATGCGCTCGACCCGAACCTGCGTAACACTTACACCATGCACTGGAGCCTGGGCGTGCAGCAGGAACTGGCCCGCAACACGGTCATGGAGATTGCCTACGTGGGCAATCGTGGCGTAAAGCTACCTGCCGGCGCCGCATATGCGGGCGAAGAACTCAATCTGTCTCCCTTTGGCGGGACCGAGATCAACCCGCTTTTCGGAAACATTCGCTATCTGGGCGACTTCGTAAACTCCAATTACCACTCGCTCCAAGCGAGCCTCCGTCGTCATATGGGGCACGGTTTGAACCTGGATGCAAACTACACCTGGTCGCATGAAACCGACGACGGAGTCGATATTCTGCTGGCCGCCTACCAGAATTCGCACGACCCGAAGGCCGACTACTCCAGCGGCGACATCGACGTGCGCAGTAACTTCACCCTCGGCGCGGTTTGGGATGTGCCGAATGCTTCGTTCGTACCCGGCATTCTCGGCAAGGGCTGGCAACTCAACAGTATTATCCAGGCACGCAGTGGACTGCCGGTCAACATAGCTCTGGCAGCGCCGTTCTTGGGCATCGATCAAATCCGTCCGGATCTCGTTCCGGGGCAGTCCATCAGGCCGTCGAATTACAGCGTCCCCGCCAATCAGTTCAACAGAAATGCCTTTACAACTCCCGCGACATACGGCGACCTCGGGCGCAACGCGGGCCGCGGCCCGGGATTTACTCAGATCGACCTCGGTCTGTCGAAAACCACGCGAATCGGCGAACGTTTGGACATGCAGTTGGGCAGTCAGGTTTTCAACCTGATGAATCACCCCAACTTCTCGAACCCAGACGGCTATCTGGCTGACGACACATTCGGCCAGAGCACGAGCACGGTCGGCAACACGGTCGGCATTGGCACTTCGCGCCAATTCCAACTGTTTGCTAAGTTCATTTTCTAAACGCGGGCTCCTCCCCGCTTATACTGCCGGGGCTTCCCTTCGTGGAGGCCCCGTTTCTTTCTTGCCTTGGAGGACGCCAAGAATGGCGATGTCATGGGTTTTCCGGCGCGCTCAGGGCCTCGCAACTCTTCTTTGCCTCAGTTGGCTTGCAGGCAGCGCCATCTGCCAGACCGCAGCGCCGCCAGTCTCCTCGTCGCAAACGGCAACCTCGCCATCGCCGAATCCGCGAACCATCAAGACCATCTACGTCATTCCTTCCAGCCATTGGGATCTAGGCTTTTTCGCTCCGCCCGAGGAGGTCCTGCCGCTTCTGAAGCCGCATCTCGACCAGGTAATCGCCGACGCCAAGGCTGATCCAGAATTTCGCTGGACCATCGAAAGCGTTTGGCAGATCCGTGAATGGCTCGCCCGGACGAAAGATCCGAACCGGATTCAGGATCTCGTGGCTCTGGTGAAGAAAGGACAGATTCAGATCTCCGCCGTCTTCGGAAGCATGCATACCGAATTCATGGGCGCAGAAACTTTGAATCGCATTACCTACGACGCCAGGACTCTGGAAGAACAGCTCAGCATCAAGACCGATCTCGCCATGATGGACGACGTACCCGGATTCACCTTGCGCCTTCCGCAGGTGCTCGTCGCCAGCGGCGTGACGTACTTTGTCACCGGTTCGAATCTTTTTCTTTTTGGAGGCACGTCACTCTCGCCCGCCCATGTGCCGTTTTACTGGCAAGCTCCCGACGGGTCACGCGTGCTCACCTGGCAGACGCAGAGCCGCTTCGGCGGCTACACCGAGGCCCTCGCCGACTACTATCTCGATCCCCCGGCGCTCGAACCCTACACTAAGGAGCATTTTTATCCGAAGGAATGGGAAGGCTTGCCCCGCCTCGAAATCATGCAGCGCGGCGTCGATAAGCTCCTGAAGAAGTACGCCGACGCAGGCTATCCCTATGATGCAGCCATGGTTCTTTTTCTGCACGATTTTCTGCCGCCCTCGCAGGAGGCCGATTCGCTGCTGCCCGGCATTCACGAGTGGAACGCAACCGGCCGGCAGCCGCGAATCGTCGTCGCCACTCCCGCCGAGTTCTTTCAGCATATCGAGTCGACCTATGGCGATAAGTTTCCGGTTTATGCCGGCGATTGGAGCGGACTTTGGTCGGAGGTGAAGACCAACTCGCCTGAAATCAGCGCCTCCATTCGCTGGACACAGGACCATGCCCCGGTCGCGGAGATGATCTGGAGTCTGCTCACGTTCAAAGAGGGCATCAGCTATCCCTCGGGCAATTTCGAATCGGCCCGCCTCAGTGTGCTGAAGTACGACGAACATTCGGGTGCGGCCCAGGTGGGCTGGCCGAAGCTCATGTCGCGGGCCGAAATCGATCAGCAGAACAAGGAATACGCGCAGTACGCCCTGAGTGCCCACTCCGAGATCGAACACCTGATCGCCGACGGCATCGCTAACCTTTGCTCGCAGACTAGCGATGCCGCATCTCCAAACAACGTCGTCGTCTGGAATCCCTCAAGCTGGGATCGCGATGGAATCGTGACCGTTGAGGTTCCCGATGGGAAGAGTATCCAGGTGCGGGACGTGGCGACGCAACGGGCAGCGCCTGTGCAACGCCTTACGCCGACCGAATGGGCCTTCCTTGCCCGGGATGTTCCCGGCACCGGCTACCGCACCTATGCGCTCGAGATCTCGTCCGTCGCCACAGGCTCGCACAAAGAAACACAGGCATCGCGGATTGAGCTTGAAAACCGCTATTACCGCATTCGCATTCGCGAATCCGATGGCGCAGTCGTTAGCGTGTTCGATAAACAGCTCGGCGTGGATCTCGCCGATCCCAAGTCCTCGGAGACCTTGAATTCATTGGCGCGCTGGAACGCGTCAGGCACGCTCCCGGCCCCGCTCGGGACAGTCACGATTGTTCGCGAGGACGGCCCGCTGTCGAGCAGCCTGATCGTGCGGCGGCCCGTAAGCTTCTGGCCCGAAACGCAGATTACTCTGCCGGCACACGAAAAGCGCGTCGAGTTCACCAACACGCTCGATCGCGCTCGCATGCCGTATGTGGCCAGCCTGCAACCGGGCGAATACTACTCGTTTGACTTTCCTTTCAGGCTCGATAGCCCGGCTGCGGTGTGGGTCGAGGATGGCGCCGGCTATCACCAGATTCCCGATGACTACCTTCCCGGCGCACGCACGGATGCGGCTGCTCCGCAGCATTCGCTTGTCCTGTCTGGCGAATCTGCAGCCAAGAAAATCAACATCGTCCTCGCGCAGCGCGAGTCCTTCTTCGACTATCTGCCCGGATTACCGGGCATCAAGGGTCCGGGCAAATTCCTTAATCTCGTTCGAGCCGTTGCCTTGCGCAAGCAGGATCAGGGAGACACGCGCGACCTCGGCATGGTGAACTTCGCCAACCTCGAACCGGGATTCGCGGGCCTTCCGTTGCGCTTTACGTTTTCTTTGACCTCATCCGAAGGACCGCCGAATCTTACTGAGAGTTACCGGGCTGCCATCTCCGCGGCCGTCCCACTTATCGCCGCGACGCTTCTCCCGCATACCGCTCCCGCCAAGCCAATGGCTTCATTTTTCACCCTCAGCGTTCCCAATGTCGTTATCACAGCTTTCAAACCCACCGCCGACGGAAATCCCGACCACTACACGCTGCGCCTGCAGGAGATTACCGGTCACGATGCCGATGTGGCGATCACCACGCCACTGCCCGTCTCCCAAGCAGCCCGCACGAATTTGACCGAAGATCAGATACTACAGGCGCAACCGCTACCCCTGAAGGTTACAATTGGAGCTCATCAGACGGTAACGCTTCGTCTCACAATTCCTCACAAAAGCAAAACCCGCTCCAACCGCTGGTGGGAGTGGGAACAATAAGATGATGTTCTTCGACTGTCGGCGAGACTAATTCTTGGCGGGATGCCGCGGGGATTGATCAGGCGGTGTTGCCTCGCCGGGGGCACGTTGCTCGGTTGGGAACGGCAATTCCAAAACCCGTGGCACGTAGATCTTCAAGTTTTTCGTCAGCTCCGGAGCCTTCATCGTGTTGCAGACATAGGTGATGAGCAGCGACCCCGGTTCCTCGAACTCAGGATGCTCTTTGCCCGCGTAGCAGAAAACATTCTTATCGCGCCCCGGAGAATCCTTCATCTCCGGAATGTGGTAGATAGTTTCCCCCGCGCTCCACGGACCCGTAATTTCCGGCGCCGTGCGCACGATGATCGCGTCCGACGACAAATCCGGCGACTTCATCACTGCCACCCATTTCTTGATGTCAGGGTGGTACCGCACCGACATCTCGGTGGCTCCTTTTTGCATCACCACTTTCGCGTCGCCAGGCTTAAGCCCCGCCTTCCATTGCCCATCACGGGCCAAGTATTGAAGATTTCGCGCGGGCGCATCCAGCTTTGCCAGCGGGATCCGCGTCAAGATCATCGGCCGCGAGCCCCTCTCATACAGCGCAAACAGATATGCGTAATCTCCATCCACCACCGCAGTCGCCGACGGATAAGCCGCCACGCCGTCGGTCACCAATCGAAAATAAGAGACCTTCCACTTTTGCGGATCGGCATCCAGATCGGAAACCTCAGCCAGATCGGCGCCGCAAGTTTCAAAGTCGAACCCATCCGGCCTTTTCACTCGCGCGTTGCGCATGCACAACAGCGTCACCCAAAGGTTTTTTCCATAAGAAAACCCATCGAGCGCCCAATACCAGGTACCATTTCTTTGTGCCTGAAAAAAATCTTCCCGTCGCCCATTCGTGCCGCGGCGAATCACGTAATCAAGCTTCCACTCTCCCGCACCCGTGCATTTTGAAATCCCTACGCTGTTCCTCACCATGCGTGGCTCGTTGTTCTCGACCACGCGCTTGTCACCATACAGCGAGTCGCCGAAAATCCACACCGAGCGCCCATCCCACAGCGCAATAGAATAAGCCGCATCGGCTCCCCACCAGCCGTCTTTGAAGGGAAAGCTCGGTGTGCATCGGCCGGCCGTCGCAAAGCCGATGGCACGGCATGCAAATAAGAGCAACAAGATAACTAGCGTGTCTCTTCCACTTCGGCGCATTAGTTCCCAGACAGCGAAATGAGGCATGCCTTCAGTGTAAATGCAGCATTCCGACCGCGAATGACGTATCCACTGCACTTGGCCACGGAATCAACAAGCAACGCCCTTTTGCCCAGTTGATTTCAGATGAAAAACTCTGCATTCAATTGGCTTCCTCATACCGGGTGCTCCGGCAGAATGTCAAATCGCAACTTCCTACGGGAGCGACTGCGACACAGCTACAGTGACACCGGCCGACCCCTCAATTGATCCCGAGCCCTTGCTTGCATTCCGATAATTGGTTGTCTGTTCTGAATCAGCAGCGAGCGCAAGGCGGTTTTTGCGCATTGCATTTGGCGTGGCGCTGGTTTACGGGGCTGAGCTTCGATCAGGAGGTTCCGAATCACTCGATTACGGCAACCTTCTAGCTTTGTCCAACGTTTGAAATGAAATATTATCCCAGCGATGACGGCTCAGGACTTTCTTTAAGGCCTACCCAGCTCGTCACTGGTGGCAAGCCGTGACCTAACCTTCCTGATCGAGAGTTCCTGTTTAGAGTTCTTCTCTATTCTTCAAAGCAAGATTGCCCGCCGTGACCTGACTTCTGATGCTCCTGGATCGCGCGACTCAGCCGGGTGTAGGCCTCTTGCAATGACCGTCTCTCATGTTCTGTGATGTTCGGACTTTCGAGAGCGCTAAGGATGTCATCGAACTGGGCCTCTAATTGTTCGAGTTCTGCGCAGAGCATGGCGGCCTCCATTTCTTCTTCGCAACGGAAGAAGCTGGCAACGTGGACCGGCACGGGATGTCGGTCCACGTTCTTTAGAATCAGGCAGCGCACAGAGCCATAAGCTCTTTTCGTCCCAAGCCCAGGATGTGGTGTTTCTTCCCTACCTTCTTGAACGCCTCGATCGCGGTATCGAGATGATGCTTTTCGTGAGCCGCCGACATCTGCGTGCGAATACGAGCCTGCCCTTTGGCCACGACCGGGAAAAAGAATCCAACCGCGTATACGCCTTCCTCAAAAAGGTCGCGGGCAAAATCCTGCGCCAGCTTGGCATCGTAGAGCATGACCGGCACGATCGGTGTGTCCCCGTCTTTCACATCGAAGCCTGCTTTCTTGAGCAAGCTCCGCCAATATTGGGCGTTCCACTCCAGTTTGTCGCGACGCTCCGTGGTCGTGCTGATAAGGTCCAGTACTTTGAGCGCTCCCGCCACGATCACGGGCGCAACGGAATTGGAAAATAGGTAAGGACGGGCGCGTTGCCGGCATATCTCCACCAGTTCGCGGCGTCCGCTGACGCAGCCTCCGGAGGCCCCGCCCAGAGCTTTTCCGAGCGTCGTGGTGATCACGTCGATCTTGCCGAAAACACCGCAGCGCTCGTGCGTTCCGCGGCCGGTTTTGCCGATAAAACCCGTGGCATGGGAATCATCCAAAAAAACCATAGCGTTGTACTTCTCCGCCAGAGCGACAATATCGCCTAGTTTGGCCGTATCGCCGTCCATGGAGAACACGCCATCAGTGATGACCATGCGGAAGCGCTTGTCCTGATGCTCTTGCAGCTT
>Ga0187772_10001411_pt1 | contig 11406 bp, 11 predicted proteins | sample 0116_SJ02_MP15_2_FD_133137 | JGI IMG/M metagenome (GOLD analysis project Ga0187772, IMG submission 133137) | Tropical peat soil microbial communities from peatlands in Department of Meta, Colombia - 0116_SJ02_MP15_20_MG | ecosystem: Environmental > Terrestrial > Soil > Wetlands > Peat | place... | reverse complement strand
GTCAGCCTCCCGCTCGGGGTCCTCCGGATGAACCAGCGGTTCCTCGAGCACGACCCGCCGAAGCGCAAGGAGGTCGATGCCCTGCGGGACCAGGCCCGGGACGTGCTCGCCTCCTCGGTGCGCGCCTTCGGGGGCGGGTCGTACCGGCTGATCGGGCTCGGCGGGACGGTGCGGTCGCTCGCCCGGGCCGCGATCGAGCTGCGCGAGTATCCCATCCGGCGGGTCCATGGCTACCCGCTCTACGACTACGACATCGAGTCGCTCCACGAGCTGCTCGGGGAGATGCCCGCGAGCAAGCGTCGGTCCGTACGGGGGATCGGCGGCGACCGGGCCGACGTGGTCGTCGCCGGCCTGGTGGTCCTCGAGGAGCTCTTGCGGGCGGTCCGCGCCGAGCGGATCATCGTCTCCGCGACAGGGATCCGCGAGGGGATCGCGCTGGAAGCGATCCACGCGGAGCTACCGGCTTCCGCCGAGACACTGGCCGCCCGGTCGATCGCCGCGGCCTGCGACTCGCTGTCGGTCGGCCCCGAACGGGGGCGGCCCCCTCTCGAAGCGACCGCGTTGGCGCTGTTCGACCTCTTGAAGGCCCGGTTCGACGGGGCCGCGAGCGAGCGGCTCGCGCTCAGGGTCGCCGCCGGTCTGCACGACGCGGGGATCGCGATCGACATCTGGAGCCACCCGCGGCACGCCGCTTACCTCGTGCAGAACTACCCGATCTGGGGGCTCGACCAGCGCGAGGTGCTGCTCGCCTCGATGGTCGCCTACCTCCACGAAGGGGATCCCCCGCCGTCCGACTGGAAGCGGCAGTACCTTCCGATCCTCGGGAACCGGGACCTGGACCTAGCGGTACGGCTGGGGGCGATCCTCGAGGCCGCGGAGGTGGTCGCGCCGGCCCGGCCCCGCTTCTCGCTCCCGTCCGGGAGCCGCTCGCTGGCGGTGAGCTTTTCTGCCGACGAGGATGCGACGCTCTCGCCCCGATGGCTGGAGAAGCTTCGGCGTCCGATGGGACGCGCGTTCGATCTCGAGGTGCGGCAGCGTGACGCCTGAGGTCCCCTCCCCCAACCACGGCTATCCGGGCCGGCTCCTGGTCTTCGAGGGCCTGGACGGGAGCGGCAAGTCGACGCAGGCAGCGCTCCTCGGGAAGTGGCTCCAGTCGCAGGGGTACCGCGTCTTCTTCACCGAGTGGAACTCCTCGGAGCTGGTCTCGAGCGTCATCCGCCGCGGCAAGAAGAAGGGCCTGCTCACCCCGACGACCTTCAGCCTCCTGCACGCGACCGACTTCGCGGACCGCTTCGAGCGGCGGATCCTGCCGCCGCTGCGGGCGGGCTATCTCGTCGTCTGCGACCGGTACGCCTACACGGCGTTCGTCCGGGACGCGGCCCGCGGCTGCGACCCGGCCTGGGTCCGCATGATCTACTCGTTCGCGCCGAAGCCGGACCGGGTGTTCTACTTCCGGGTGCCGGTCTCCATCACGCTCCGACGGAAGCTCTCCTCCCGGCTCAAGATCAACTACTACGAGGCAGGAATGGACCTCGGACTCTCGGACGACGTGGAGGAGAGCTACCAGAAGTTCCAGACCCGGCTCAAGCGCGAGTACGAGCGGATCGCCGCGACCGACCGCTTCACGATCGTGGACGCGACGCGCCGCGTCGAGGAGATCCAGTCCTACCTGCGGATCGATGTCCATCCGCTCCTCGAGAACTTCCCGACCGTCGCGAGGTTGACCCATGACGGGTAGGACGTACGGGACAAAGCTCCCGGGCGTCCCCTCCGCGCCCCTGCACGGCAAGCTGATCGTCGTGGAGGGGGCCGATGGCTCGGGGCGGACGACCGAGATCACGCTCCTGCGCGAATGGCTCGAGGTCGAGGGCCATGCGGTGGTCGACACCGGCCTGCGGCGCTCGGACCTTGTGAGCGCGGAGATCGACCGGGCAAAGCAGGGCCACACGCTGGGAGCGACCACGATGGCGCTCCTCTACGCCGTCGATTTCGCCGACCAGCTCGAGAACAAGATCGTGCCCGCCCTCGCGGCCGGCAGCACGGTGCTCGCCGACCGGTACATCTACACGCTGATGGCCCGGGCGATCGCCCGGGGAGCCTCGCGCGCGTGGGCCCAGGAGCTGTACGCCTTCGCGCTCCGCCCCGACCTCGTGGTCTTTCTCGAGGCCCGGCCCGACATCCTCCTCCACCGAGCGATCGGGAAGTACGGGTCGCTCGACTACTGGGAGAGCGGTATGGACCTGAGCCTCTCCCGCGACCTGTTCGAGAGCTTCTTCCTCTACCAGGCGGCCCTGTCGAAGGAGTTCGAGTGGATGCGGTCCCAGTACAGCTTCCACCCGGTGGATGCCAACCGGCTCCCCGAGCAGGTGCACGCCGACGTGCAGAAGCTCGTCCGGCCGCTCTACGCCCCGCGCCCGCCGCGGCTCACGAGGAGCCGTCGGCCAGCTGCTTCCGCGTGAGCAGCCAGACGAGGCGGCCCGCTCCCGGCTTCACGCCGTGCGGGAACTCGAGGCACGCCGCGCCACCCTTCGTCAGGTGCACGACCGGGACCCCGTCCCCGACGAGCGCCAGTCCGACGAACTCGGCGAGCGTCGGCTCGTGGCCCACCAAGAGGAGGTCCTGCCCCGGGCGCACGGAGCGGCGCAGCCGGTTCAGGATCACCTGCGGGAGGTTGCCGGGCGCGAGCTCCGGCCAGGTCTCAAGCTTGGGGGCATCGTCCAGGGCCTGGCGGACCATCTCGGCCGTATCGACCGCCCGCTCCGCGGCGCTCGACGCCATCCGGTGGACCGGGGGCGTGACCCGCGCCAGCCCCTTCGCGGCCCGTCGGGTCTGGCTCCGACCCTTGGAGGTCAGCGGCCGCCGGTCGTCGTTCGGCCAGCGGACGGGGTCGCGCTCCTCGGCCGGGCCATGGCGGACCAGGACGATGCGGACATTGCGATCATGGGCGGGAGGCTCCGGCATACCCACTCCCCGGGAAAGGAGGTGAGCAGGGGGACGGCACAAAACCCTTTCGGCGACGTGATAGACGTCGGGCGCCCTACGTCGCGGGGGCCACCCACGCCGGTGGCGGGGGAGGGGAGACGGCGACCGCCCGGTCCAGAACGACCTGGGCGATGTCCTGCGCGTAGGCCACGGTCCGGAGAATCGATTCGAGGATCCGCGCGACCGCCGCCGCGGCGGCGGGCGGCATGCTGCCGTCGTTGACGGCGGGCAACAGCCGGTCCGCGAGCGCCCGGCCCGACGCCACGAGCGCCTCCCCCGTGTCCAGGTGGTCGTTCGCGGTCGCCTCGTCGGGCACGTTCAGCACACCCTCGAGGTGCTCCATCGCCTGGCGGTGGAACTGCTCGAGCGAGGTGATGGTCGACCGGCCGTGCGGAAGGGAGGCCAGCCGCCCTCCCACCTCGCCCAGCACGACCGCGTGGTCCGCGATCCGTTCGAGGCTCCGGGCGATCGTCCATGCCCCGAGCGCCGTCGGATCGGCCGGATGGGCCTGCATCCGGAATGCCGCCTGCCGCTCGAGCCACCAGGACTCCCGGTCGATCGCGTCATCCTTGCGGTCCCAGGCCCCATCCTCGCCCAAGGGCAGCCGGGACCAGCTCCCGACCGCCTCCCGGTGGAAGGCGAGGACCTTCTCTCCCATCGTGCGGAGATGCGGCCCGAGCGGGCTCCCGGAGCCCTCCCCCCGGTCACGGAGGCGGATCTCCCGCCGCCCTTCCTGCTCGATCTCGGGACCGGCTGTGCGGCGGCAGAACGAACTCACTACGGCCCGGGTGGCGGGCCGCAGCTCGGGGTCCTCCCGGACCACATACCCATGGGCCCCGCCCAGATAGGCGCCCACGAGGCGACGGAAGAGGTGTTCCGGTACCTCCGTATCGAGGACGGTCAGGTGGACCTTGGCGTCGTTCCCCTCGGGAACGGTCGGTCGGCGGGTCGGCGCGGCGGTTCGACGGGGGGCCGCGCGAACGGCGCGCGGCCGGACGGACCGGGCGCCCGGCCCGGTCGGGTTCTCTTTCGGCATCGGTCGGAGAACGGCCGAGAGGGATATATATAATTCTGATTTAGAATATATTGAAATAAATACTTGCCTCGAGGATCGTTGGGCGGGTGGCCCGGTCTCGGGGCGGTGGGGCCCGACCCGAGTCGGACCCGGACGAGCGTCAGCCGGCGCCCCGGAGCGCCGGCTCTCTGCGAGGGGGAAGGGTCCGACGGTACCGTACGAGGTGGGTGCGCAGGGCCGGCCGGTCCCGGTGCTCCAAGGCGTAGAGGATGGAGTAGACCGGAACAGCGTGCCGGTGGAACGCGACCCGTCGACGCCAATCCGGGTCCCGTTCGCCGAACCGGGCCTCCGCGACCCGGTCCGCGAACCCGTCCGCCGTCGGGAGCAACGTCACGTCGCCCACGGGGTCCTCGAAGCAGGCGCTCTCCCAGTCGATGACCCCCGAGATCCCCCGGTCGTCGACGAGGATGTGTTCCGCACCGAGGTCCCCGTGGGTGAGCACGGTCCGAGGCGGGGACCGCTTCGCCTCCGCCATGTACGTCTCCCAATAGTCCCGGTCCCTCCGGACCAGTTCCGCGGGGAGCAGGGGGTGGACCTTTCGCCGGATCAAGGGATAGAGGTGCCTCCATCGCGCCCCCACGTCGGCGGTCCGCCACCATTCAACGCCGAGCCTGCGCCCGAGCCCGCGGGGGAACCGCTGGAGCGCCTCGAGCAGGCCGATGAGGTCGGTCGCCCAAGTGCGGCCGCGTGCGCCGGAGAGCTGCCTACCCGGCAGGGGTCGCCCCTTGAGCATGGGATACACGACGAAGAGGATGCGGCCCCTGGGGCTGCGGACGACCTGCTCGTAGTGCGGGATCGGTACCGGAACCCGGCCGTCCAGCGCCGCGAGAAGGCGCGCTTCCTGCTCGACCCGAAGGGCGTCCTTCGGGGTGCGCGGGAAGCGGAGGATCCACTCGTGATCGACCTCGAGGACAAAGCACCCCCAGCCGCGGTTCACGGGTCGGGCGGTGCGGAACGGGATCGCAGGAAGATGCCGGCGGGCCAGGCGCACGTAGGGTGCCGGATCGGTTCGGGGAGGATCGACCATGGGGGCCGCCGGCGAGGGATCGCTCCGTGAAGAGCCCATCTTGTCGCCTCACGGCAAGAGGTGGACAGCCCTCCGATTCCCGAGACCCACGAGAATGTCCGGGAGGATCAGCGTGGCGTATCCCAGGAATGGGCCGGGGCGGATTCGAACCGCCGACCTCCGCGTTGTAAGCGCGGCGTCATCACCCCTAGACCACCGGCCCCTCGGGGGGCCGACCGCCCCCGTCGGTCATGGCGGTGTCGGTCGGCCGGTGCTCGCGGTGCCGGACCCGTACCGCGATGCCCCGGGAGAGCTCGGTCATCAGGGGGCCGGGCAGGGCCGCCTCGCCCACGCCGGCGAGCTGCCCGTCCCGGACGAGGACGACGGAGTCGCCGACCCGGATCTCGGGGTCCGCGGCCCGGACGCCGGGCACGAACAGATCCCCCTCGAGGCTCAGGGCCGGGTCGATCCGCACGGAGAGCGGGAACTCGGGGGCGAGCCGGCGGGCCCCGGCGACCGTCAGATGGAACAACCCTCGCTCCTCGCGGACCGTCGCGAGGTCGGTCGTGCCGTCCGTGACCCGCTGGAACCACGGACGTCCCGCCAACCGGACCGGCGGCGCGAAGAGCCGTTCGGCCGCCGGTCGTCCGAACTGCACCGCAGCGACCTCTTGGAGCTCCTCCCGAACGACCGCGAGCGGTCCCCCGGGAACCGGCGTCGCGTCGGAGAGGGCTTCGTGCACCGCGCGCTGGAGCGACACGAGGGCCTCGGCGCTCGTCGTCCGTCCGTCGCGCAGGGTCCAGGTGGTGGGGAGGGCCGCGTCGAGGCGGCCGTGGAGCCAACCGTACTCCTCGGGATCCAGGTGCGCCACGGCGCGGTGATACGCGCCGGTGCGCAGGAGATGCGCGAGGGCCTCCTCCACGTACCGTCGCTCGCTCTCGGACCAGTCCCCGGTCACCGGAATGTCGTAGTGCCGGGCCGGTGGGACGTCCTCGAGCTCTCGGGGAACGAGACCGATCGGGGAGGAGACCGAGACGAGGTGGAGCCGTTCCCGGTGGGGGATCCCTTCCAGCGCCCCGGCGAACCGGCGATGCGAGCGGGACTGCCGGTACGGCTTCGTCTTCGAGCAGGGCACCAGCAGGAGCACTGCCTTCGAGGGTGGGGGACGGTACCGCTCGATCAGGCGCCGTCGGAACCGCCGCATCTCCGGCCGGCGATGGGACTCGGCGAGCACGTAGGAGCGGGTCCCGGAGAACGCGACCGGGCTCATCTGGTCGAGCCGGTCCACAAGGTGCCGGTCCGCGTACCGCAGCAGCTCCGCCATCGCGGGCTCGCTCGTCAGACGGGACTCGACCAGCTCCCGGAGGCGACCGGTTCGCAGCGCGAACCGCGTCTCGGAGATCGACCGGGCGAACTCGGCCGTGAGGGTGTCGAGCGGCGAGGGCGCGGACTCCTCCAGCGCTCCGAAGGTCGCGTCCGGCCGGAGCCCGCGGGCGACCGCGACCCGCCCCTCGGTCGTATCGAGGAGGTCGAACCCCAGGTACGCGAGCAGCGGGACGCGGTGCGGCAACGCGACCCGGGGCGCCCAGAGGAGCGGTTCGGCGCCCAGGGTCGTCCGAAGGTGGCGGACCGCCTCGACGAGCGGTTCACCCTCGGCGTACAGGGTGCGGGCGTTGGCCAGCACCACGAGCTCGGGACGCGCTTCCCGGAGCCGTTCGAGCTCCTCGGCCCGGGCCGGAGCGTGGACCATCCAGGCCCGGTCCCCGACCGGATGGACGGCCGGGCCTTCGGGGGAGAGCTCGGGGGCGAGCACCGGGAACCGGAGCTCGACCGTCCGCTCCCCCTCCCCGAGCGACAGGACACGGACGCCGGCCGGTGAAGCCCCGGCGGTCAGCGTGGGGCCCGTCCCCGGTCCGCCCCGCGAACGGCTCTCGATCACGGCGGGCACGGCGACGCCGACCGGTCCCACGGTCGCCCGACCAGCGATCGCCAGACCTTCCCAATGGTCCGACGTTCGGGTCACGGTCGGTCCACCGGACGGGCCGGGCCTCCTACGGGCTCTCCTTCGGCACCGACGAGCGTCGGCGGCCGCGCGACGGCTCGGACCGGGCCGGGAAGAACGTCTCCCACGCGGCGACCATCGTCTCCCGTCGTTCGGCGCCCGCCTCGGCGCGGCCCCGTCGGCCGAAGAGGGGATCGTGCACGTCCCGAACGTCCCGGAAGAACGCCCCCGGGTTCTCGCTGGCCCGCTCGAACCCGTACAGGATCAGCTGGCGGAGGAAGCTCGACCGGCCCCGCCAGCCGAGCCTCCGACGCACGGCGGGATTGAGGTGGCGTTTCGCCAAGCGCCAGACCTCGTTCGTCGTCCGGTAGTCCCGGGCGGAGAGCCCGATCATCACCTGCGGCATCGGTGCTGTCGGATGACGGGACGGCGCTCTTTAGCTCGCCGACCCGGATCCCCGCTCCCCTAGAGGACCCCCGACGGCAGGAAGACCGCCACCAGGACCCCCGCCAGGTACAGCGCGCTCAGCAGGAAGTGCCGCTCGAACGGGATCCGCGCCTCGGACGGATGGCGGGCGAGGTCGAGGTCGGTCGCCGCGGTCACGACCGCCATCGCCACCAGCGCGACGAAGTACGGTGCGGAGAGCCCGACCCGCCAGCCGAAGACGGCGAGGAGTACCAGGGCCGCGGCGTGGAGGACCGGCACCAGCCGAACGGCGGCCCTCTCCCCGAGCGCGACCGGCAGGGAGTAGAGTCCGAGCACCCGGTCGCTGGCGAGGTCCCCCAGACTGTGGACGGTCTCGAACGCCGTGCCCCAGGCGAGGAGGGCCGCGACCGCGACGAGGACGTCGAGCGGGAGCGTCCCCTGGATCGCGATGTAGATCGCCGCCGGGGTGATCGCCTGGACGAGACCGAGGAAGGCGGTGGTGAGCGCGCTCACCCGCTTCGTGTAGCTGTACCCCAGGATCAGCGCGAGCGCGACCGGGGCGAGCAGGAACGCGAGCGGATTGAGGAAGTACGCCGCGGCCACCAGCACCGCGGCGTTCGCCGCCGTGAAGCCGAGCGCGAACCCCGGGCTTCGCTCCCCGGTGACCAGCGCCCGGCCCTGGGTGCGGGGGTTCTGGGCGTCGAGCCGCCGGTCCGCCCATCGATTGAAGCTGTGGCCGGCGTTGCGGGCCGCGACGAACGCGATCAGGACCAGCACCACCGCCCGGACGCTGGGCCAGCCATGGGCCGCGAGGAACAGGAACGCCAGCGCGAACGGGAGGTTGAGCCCCAGCGTCTGGATCTCGAGGAACCGCCCCAGCCCGGCCTTCGGGGCCGAAGGGGGCGGGGACGGCGCGCTCACCGGCCCGGCCGGCCGAGGAGGCGGGCCAGGGTCGGGTCGGACCGTAGCACCCGGTCGGCCGCCGCGACGGCCGCCGGGTCGGAACGGATCTCCTCGGGCCACGGTCGCGGGAACCCGTCCTCCGGGCCCTTCCGGGTCGCATCGATCCCGACCTTGCCGCCGAGGTTCGGGACCGGGTTCGAGATCGACAGCTGGTCGACCGGCCCTTCGACCAGCTCGAGGTCGCGGGCCGGGTCGGCCTGGAGCCCGACCCGGTAGAGCACCTCCGAGAGGTCCTGGACGTCCACGTCCGCGTCGACGACGATGAGGTAGCGTACGAAGATCATCTGGCCCAGCCCCCAGAGGGCGTGCATCACCTTGCGCGCGTGGCCCGGGTACGATTTCCGGATCGAGACGACGGCGACGTTGATGAACACCCCTTCCTGCGGCAGGTTCAGGTCGACGACCTCTGGCAGCACGAGGCGGATCACCGGCCGGAAGACCCGTTCCACGGCCTTCCCTAGCACCGAGTCCTCCGTCGGGGGCCGGCCGGTCACCGTGGAGAGGTAGACCGGCCGGTCCCTCCGGGTGATCCGCACGACGTGGAGCACGGGGAACGGCTCGGGCGCCGAGTAGTAGCCGGTGTGGTCCCCGAACGGCCCCTCGACCGCCCGCTCCTGGGGGTCGACGTACCCCTCGAGCACGATCTCCGCCGCCGCGGGCACCTCGAGATCGATGCTCCGGGCCGGGACCATCTCCACCGGTGCCGAGCGCAGGAACCCGGCGAAGACGAAGTTCGAGAGGCCCTCCGGCACGGGGGCCAGGCCGGAGAAGACCGTCGCCGGGTCGATCCCGATGACGGCGGCGACCGGCATCCGCTCGCCGCGGGCGGCCCACTTGCGCAGGTTGTTCGCCCCCACCCGGTGGAGCTGCGCGTGGAAGCCGAGCGCCTCCTTCCCGTACTGCTGGAGGCGGTAGATCCCGGCGTGGGACTCCCCGGTCTCCGGGTCCTTCGTGATCACGACCGGGAACGTGATGGTGCGGCCCGCGTCCCCCGGCCAGCACTTGAGGATCGGCAGCCGGTCGAGGTCGACCGTCGGCTCCTCGACCTCCTGGCACGGGCCGGAGCGGACCCGCTTCGGGGCCAGGGACCGGAGCGTCGAGAGCGTCTCGATCGTGCCCGAGAGGTCCCGGAGGGCTCCCATCACGCCGGCGGGAGGCCGCAGGTGCACGAGCCGCTCGACTCGTTCGGCGACCTCCTCGACGGTCTCGGCCCCGAGCGCCCGAGCGATCCGGCGCGGAGCGCCGAAGACGTTGGTCGCCACCGGCATCGCGGCGCCGGGCACGTTCTCGAAGAGGAGCGCCGGTCCGTCGGCCCGGATCACCCGCCGGGTCACTTCGGTGATCTCCAGGTCGCGGGCGACCGGCTCCCGGATCCGAACGAGGTCCCCCTGGGCCTCGAGCGCGGCCAGGAACTCCCCGAGCGAGTCGAACGTCACGAACGGATGCGAGACGCGCCGGTTCTTAAGGGGGTCGTGACCGGCGCCTAGGTTCATAACGGAACCCCGGCTCGCCCCCGCGATGCAATCGGTCACCCTCGAGTTCCGGACCGAGGACCTCGTCCTGCTCGGCGTGATCCCGGACGGCTTCTTCGAGCGGTACGAAGAGGTCGAGCTCCTGGAGACGCTGCGGCTGGAGCAGGGCTGGCGGTTGGAGCTGCTCCGCGTCCGTCGCCGCGGACCGCTCCGCAGCGAGGCGGAGCTCGAGCGGGAGTCGCGGCGGATCCGGGCTCTCTACGGGCTCGAGAGCTTCGAGCTCGTCGAGCGCCGCCCCCGGACGCGCGACTACATCCTGCTGGTCCGCCAGCGGAACCCCGAGCGGCTGCGCCGGTGGCTGACGCTCGCGGGCGGCGAGATCTCCCCGGCGGCCCCGTTCCGGCTGACCCCCGAGCGGGTGGTCGCCTCGTTCCACGGCGAGGAGCGCGCGATCCGTCGCGTGCTGAAGCGCCTCGACCGGGAGGAGTTCCCGTACCGCGTCCTGAGGGCGAGCGGCCGCCCGGTCGTCGAGGACCCGGGGTCCGTCGCGCTCACACCGCTCCAGGCCCGCCTGATCGCCCGGGCCTGGGTGCTCGGATACTATGCGGTCCCCCGCAAGGTGACACTCACCCGGCTGGCGCGCCAGACCGGCCGGAGCCCGCCGGCCCTCGGGAAGGCCCTTCGCCGCGCCGAAGGTCGGCTCGTGGCCCGGTGGCTCGCCTCCGCCGGCGCGATGCCGGTGCCGGAGGCCGGGACCGCGGCCGACGTGGCCGAGGAGTAAAGAGGGCGCCCGCCTCCCGCGGGCGTGGCGTCCCGGTCCCGCGCGATCATCGCCGAACGGGTCGAAGGGGTGCCGGACGTGCCGCTCCCGGCCCGGGCCACCGCCGGGTCGGCGTGCCTCGACCTCGCGGCGGCCGAACCGGTGGAGCTCCAGCGCGGACGGGTGACGCTGGTCCGGACCGGGCTCCGCTTGCGGTGTCCAATCGGCACGTTCCTCGAGGTCCGACCCCGCAGCGGCCTGTCGGCCCGCGGCGTGCTGATGGTGAACGCCCCCGGCACGATCGACCGGGACTACTCGGGGGAGGTCCGGGTGCCGCTCACGTTCCTCGCCGACGGGGTGTACCGGATCGAGGTCGGCGACCGCATCGGACAGCTCCGGCTGGTCGAAGACCACCCGGTCCGGGTCCGGTCGGGCCGCGTGCGACCGGTGCCGTCGCGTCAGGGCGGCTTCGGGAGCACGGGGCGCTAGGGGAACTCCGAAAGGAGGCGTTGGACCGGCTTCGGGGCCGGCGGGGCCGGAGCGCGTCCGGCGCTCAGGTCCGCCTGGACGCGCTCGAGCATCTCGTGCATCCGGCGCTCGCGCGCGAACGCGGAGCGATGGAGGCCCACGTCCCGGGTCCCCTCGGCGACGAGCACGACCGCGCGCCCCATCCGCGAGCGTCCGGTCCGGCCCCGCCGCTGGATGGTCCGGATCACGTCC
>Ga0187772_10001409_pt1 | contig 11419 bp, 4 predicted proteins | sample 0116_SJ02_MP15_2_FD_133137 | JGI IMG/M metagenome (GOLD analysis project Ga0187772, IMG submission 133137) | Tropical peat soil microbial communities from peatlands in Department of Meta, Colombia - 0116_SJ02_MP15_20_MG | ecosystem: Environmental > Terrestrial > Soil > Wetlands > Peat | place... | reverse complement strand
TGTCGCGCAAACCGCGCAGGACTGGAAAGCCGCCGTCGCCGATTGCCGCGCCGAACTTCAGGCCATCGTCAATCATCTCGATACTCGCGGCGTCAATCTCGATGTGGTCTACGCCATGGACGTGATCGAGCAGAGCCTGAAGCGCATGGAACTCATCTGTGGCGTGCTCGTCGCCCAGTCCGGCGCTCCCAAGCTCATCACTTCGCTGCGCTTGCTCAGCGACGTCATCCGTGGCCGCCTGCACGACCGCAGCATCCTCGGCCTGGCGCAAAATAGCTTTCGTCTGCTTGCCAAAAAAATCGTCGAATGGGCCGGCAAAACCGGCGAGCATTACGTCACCAACAATCGCGAAGAGTATCGCCAGATGTGGTACGCCGCCTTCGGCGGAGGGTTGCTCACCGTGGGCACCGCCGTTATCAAAATGATGGTCACTCATCGCGGCTGGCCACCTTTTGTGGAAGGCTTTCTCGCCGGTCTTAACTACGCCGTCAGCTTCGTCCTGATGCACATCTTCCATCTCGCTCTGGCCACCAAGCAGCCTTCCCTGACCGGCGCCGCTCTCGCCCACATCCTGCAGCGCTGCCAGGACAATTCCAAAATTGACGAACTCGTTTCCTACGTTCAACGCATCGTTCGTTCCCAACTGGCCGCAGCGTTCGGCAATATTCTGGCTGTCGGCGCGGGCGCTGTGATCTTCAGCCTGATTTGGAAACTGACTTTCGGCTCCCCGTTCCTCAACGTCGAAACCGCCGACTACGCCGTGAAATCCATGAATCCCATTGGTAGCGGCACGATTTTCTACGCCGCGCTCACCGGCGTCATTCTCTGGCTTTCCAGCCTTGCGGGGGGCTGGATTGAAAATTGGGCCGTGTACCACCAACTTCCCAAGGCTATTGCCGAACATCGCCTCGGTTCGTCCTTCAAGCCAGATACACTACAGCGATTTTCCGAATCTTTTGCCCGCAACATCGCGCCGTGGGGCGGCTCCATCGTTCTAGGCTTTATGCTGGGAATGACGCCGACTATCGGCCACTTCTTCGGCCTACCCTTGGACGTTCGTCACGTTACCCTATCGACCGGCACTTTAGCTTTGGGAGTCACTTCTCGGGGTGTGGACGTATTGGGCCGCGGAGTGTTGATCTGGGCTTCCCTCGGCATCGCCGTAACCTTCGTCATGAACCTCGGCGTCAGCTTTTATCTTGCCCTGCGCCTCGCTCTGCGCGCCCAGGATATTTCCCCCAGCGAAAATCACGAAATCCTGCGCACCCTCTGGCGCCGCTTCTGGTCCGATCCTCGCGACTTCTTCTTCCCCCCAGCCCAGGATCCCGCCACCCCCGCCATCGAACCTTCCCACTAGCAGCGATCTGACGAAAACCGGCGCGGGCGTCGATAAGGAACATCGGGGTCGGAGCTTCATCCCGAAACATTCATTTCAGCTAAAACTAACGTGTCATCCCGAGCCTGCCTGCGGCAAGCAGGCCAGCGAGGGACCTGCTTTCCCCGCTCGATCGTGAGTGCCCCACAAGCCGGTTTTGCATGTGGGGTCTTTTCGGTACATCTCGCGCCCTACGGGGTTGTAGCCGGCTCCGGCGTCGGTCGCGGCGGCTCGTGCTCCACGCCTCTCCACCCCACCGGCCGTCCGCTCACCGCTTCTTTCACCGACCGGAACAGCACGATGTACATCAATTGCCGGTAGTAGAATCGCTGCAGCAGCACCGGAATCAGCAGTGTCCAATCTTCATGCCGCTCCAGCGCGAACGCGATCACGCACGTCAGCACGTCAATAATCAAGAAGCCCAGGAAGAACACCACCGACCGCTGCACGTCCGCCGTAGTCCATAGCTGCGGAATCTGTGTAATGTGCAGTTGCGCCAGCCCCCACAACACTATGCTTCCAAAAAACAGCAAGTCGATGATCGGCGACACCAGCGGCAACACAATCTGAAACACAAAAATGTTCGGCAGCGCCACAAATCCCAACGTCCCGTACTTCGGCCGGAACAGCGTGTCGCTGTGCTTCCAGAACGCTTGCAGTGTCCCGAACGTCCACCGGAATCTCTGCCGGATCAGCATGCCCGGCGTTTCCGGCGCTTCAGTCCACGCGATCGCATCTTCGTCATACGTAATGCGCCAGCCCTGCCGACGAATCGCGATGGTCAGGTCTGCATCTTCGGCCACCGTTTCCGCCGTGATTCCGCCCGCCTCCTCAATCGCTTTCTTCCGCCACGCCCCCAGCGCGCCCGGCACTACCGTGATGCAATTCAGCAGATCAAACGCGCGTTTCTCCATGTTTTGGCTGGTCACATATTCCAGCGCCTGCCAGCGCGTCAGCCACCGCGAGCGGTTCCCCACCTTTACGTTGCCCGCCACTGCGGCCACGCGCGGATTAGAGAAGTGTCGCAACAATTTCCGGATCGCGTCCGGCTCAATTTCCGTATCCGCGTCAATGGTCACCACAATGTCGGTCTTCGCGTTGGACAGCGCACTATTCAGCGCCGCCGCTTTCCCCCGGTTCTCCTGGTGAATAATCTGAACGGCATCGTTATTCCCGAAGTTCTCGCGCAGCAACTCCAGCGTGCGGTCCGACGACCCGTCGTCCACCACAATCACGTGAATGTCGTCGAGATCCGACAGCAGCACCGATTGTACCGTCTGCACGATTACCGATTCTTCGTTGTATGCCGGAACCAGCACGGTCACCGCGGGTGGCGGCTCTGCCAGCTTCGCGCGGTCCGGCCGCAGTTTCTCGATGATCGCCAGAATCCCAATGATCAACGCGCGTCCGCTGACCAGCACAATCCCCAGAATGAACACCGTCGCTATCGTGAATCGCGACCACTGGAAAATCCCAAAAATCACCCCATCCGCCCGCGCTTCCATTCGTTCGCGAAACGACAGCGGCACCATCACCGCATCGCGATTCTGTCCCAGCAGGTCCGACACCGACGTGAACTCGTACCCCTGCGCCCGCAGTTGATCGATGATCTGCGGCAGGGCCTTCACCGTCTGCTCGCGGTCGCCTCCGCCATCGTGCAGCAGGATAATGTTTCCCTTGTTCGCCTGCCGCAGCACATCTTCCACAATTTCCTTCGCCGGACGTTGCGCGCGCGGCGGGTCCACGCGCCAATCATCCGGATCCACCCGTTGTCCCACAATGATGTAGCCCAACTCTTGCGGATACGGCAGCTGCTGGATTTCCTCCGCATATTCCGGCTGGTGATCGATTCCATACGGCGGCCGGAACAGCAGCGATTTCACGCCCAACGTGCTTTCCATCAGCCGCTGCGTCAGATTCAATTCCCACTTCAATTGTGTGTGCGAGATTTCGTCGAAGTTCGGGTGCGTAAAGGTGTGGTTTCCGATTTCGTGCCCTTCGTTATATTCGCGCTTCAACAAATCCGGCGACGAATTCGCGGCTTCCCCTACAACGAAAAATACACCCGGCACATGTTTCTCTTTCAGAATGTCCAGAATTCGCGGCGTCCACCGCCGGTCCGGTCCATCGTCAAACGAAAGCACCAGCTTGTTCTTCTGTTGGCCAATCTGATCGATGTCATACGAAAGCGGAATGGCATCGTATTTTTCGCTGGTGATCAGGTCGCTGGTGTTGTCGTAGATGAAACTGCGCTTACCGGCCTTGGGAGTATCGATGATTCGCCAGATGTCCCCAGCGCCTTCCAGAATCAGATCGGGACCGGGCGGTACATCGTTCAATTTCTCGCGGATGGCGTCGTCCGCATGGGTGGCATCCCAAATCGGCCACAGCGAGGTGTCGGCCGTGCCCATTCGCCACAACGCCGTGCCCTGCACGCCTAATCGTTCGCACGCCCGCAATTCGTTGTATGCCGTTACAGCGTCCAGAAACCACACCTGATGCGTGTGATTCTGTTCGTCATCGTAGGAATAATGGGGATTTAGCGAGGCCGTATCGAACTCAATGTCGCTATCGGATTCGTGCGCGTGCAGCAACGCCTCCTGGACGGTGGATTCTTCGCCGTGGAATTTCCCTTCTTGGTCCGTCTCTGCCCAGTCGTACGCGTAATTCGCGATACCCACCACGATCTTCTGAGCTGGAACCACGTCCCGAATCTGCCGCAAATTTTCCATGAACCAGTCTTGCGCGGCGATGGGCCCTGGCGGCGAGGTCAGCCAGTGCTGGTCGTAATTCATCAGGATAATCGCGTCGGTCTCGCGGCCGAAGAACGCGTAGTCGTAATCGTCATCGCGTGCCGGCAGCGCGATCATCAATTTCAGTCCGGCCCCGTGCAGCCCATACGCCAGCTCCGCCACGAATTGCCGGAAATTCGACTGGCTTTTCAGCGGCACTTCCTCAAAATCCAGAACAATCCCTGATTGTTTCGAGTCTACCGCGTACTTCACGACATCTCCGACCAGACGTTGGCGCGCCGTTGGATTCGCCAGCATCTTTGCCATTTCGGTAATTTTCCAAGCCACTCCATCGTAGTTATTCAGCATTCCCATCATCGGTAACTCTACCGGGGGGTTCATCGAACGCATCCACCGATGCAGTTGGTCCTGACTTAGGCGCTCGATAGCCTCAGACGGAGTGGCCTTTACCGTCTGATGCCGCTCGTAATCCACCACGGTGATCGCGCCGTCCGGCGTTACCGCGTGCAACTGCTCCGGCATCAGCAGGTCCAAATCTTTGTAGTGTTTTTTCAGGGTGGCCAGGCTGTTCGAGTCGTAACTGACAAAAAACGCCGCACGCAACGGGTCGTACCCTTCGGGAATCTGCCCGATTCGCGCAACGCGCCGGTGGCGTCCTTCGCGCGCGTTCACCACCTTGACGTTCTTCTTCTTCGCGGCGTGATACGTTGGCCGCGTATCCGGCAGCAAAGCCGAGGGCAACTCTACGCTGCCCGCCACGGTCACAAAGAAATACACCAGGAGCATCATCAGTAGGAGGCCGCTGATTTCCAGTCCCCGGCGCGTGCGGCGCCAACGCACCTTTTCCGAATCGTAAAAGATCGGCTTTCGTTCTTTCATGCTGCGTGGATGCCTCGTCGCTGGTGGGTACGCCGAGACAGGTCACTCCGTCGAAGGTAACTGAACCTCTCTATTGTAAGATGCCATAAAGCGAATGAAACGTTTTTTCTCCCATCCTGTGCTGCCGCTTCTGGCAGGCGCCGCGTTGCGTCTGCTCTTTGTGCTGAAATATCCCACCGCCAGTGGGGACACCGTTCTTTACGAGCAATTCGCCACCAATTGGGTCAAGCTCGGCAAACTGGCCATGGACATGGATGGCGTCGCCACCCCCGTCGACCTGCGTATGCCCGGCTATCCCGCCTTTCTCGCCACCATCTACGCCATCACCGGACGCACCGGCGAAAACTCTCGCCTGGCAGTCATGCTCGCGCAGACCCTCGTCGATCTGGCTGGCTGCCTCGTCATTGCCGCGTTGGCTGCTGTTCTGGTGCGTCTTTGCGGTCAGCCCGCCAAGTCCCAACGCGTCTTTCTGTTTGCGCTGTGGCTCGCCGCGCTCTGTCCCTTCATTGCCAACTACGCCGCTGTGCCCCTCACCGAGGTTTGGGCCACGTTGCTCACCGGCGTGGCCTTTCTTCTCCTGGTCCTCGTTGCCGCGGCCGTCGCGGGAACCTCGATTCCCCGCTGGCGGGAACGCGAGCTGAGTCCGCGGGACGTCTGGAAGCTTGCCGCGCTCGCCGGCTTCATCGTCGGCGTTGGTGCACTCCTGCGCCCGGAAACGCCATTGCTCCTGCTCACGACGTTCGTAGCACTGGCTGTGTGGATGTTGCCCCAGCGCGAATGGAAACGCTGGTTCACGCTTTGCTGCCTCATGGGCGTTGCATGCCTCGTGCCTCTGATTCCCTGGAGCATTCGCAACGCCATCACTCTCCACGAATTCCAGCCGCTCGCGCCCAAAGACACCACCCTCCCCAGCGAGGTCGACCCTAAAGGCTTCATGGCTTGGGAGCGCACTTGGCTCTATCGCGTTCGCGACAATTACCTCGTCGCCTGGAAGCTCAACGACGACGTCATCAACTTGGACGACATTCCGCCTTCCGCCTTCGACACTTCCGAAGAGCGCGACCGCGTCGCTGCCGTCCTCGATAAATACAATGACGAAGTTACCTGGACCCGAGAAGAAGACGCCATCTTCGCGCAACTCGCTCGCGAACGCACCGCCCGTCATCCCTTACGCACTTATCTTTGGATTCCCTTGCGCCGCGCGGAGCGCATCTGGTTCACCCCGCGCATCGAACTTCTGCCGATTTCCGGCCATGTGTTTCCATTGCGCCATCAGCGTGAAGAAGATCCCGTCGATCAGGAGATGACGCTGCTCTTCTTCTTCCTCAACGTTCTTTACGTCGCGCTCGCGCTCTGGGGCATCGCGAAATTGTGGCGTTGTCCCGCTGCGCGCCTGCCCGTCGCGATGTTGCTTTTCTACATGGTCGTCCGCACCGCGTTCCTCACCACGCTGGAAACCCCCGAGCCTCGCTATGTCCTCGTTTGCTTCCCCGCCGTCATCGCCTTCGCAGCGCAAGTCGTGGCCGGACGCCGCACTGCGCGCCAGCCGGTGGCCAGGCTTTAGGCTGGCCAGCGTTTCGCTCTCTGGACCTACGCCGCCTCAGGAGGTTCCGGATGAATCGTTACCCGCGAGATTTGTGGAAACCGCTCCTTCACCAAATCCTCCAAGGCTGCCAGCACATCGTGAATCCGCGTGATGGAGTACTCGCTTTTCATCACGCAGTGGCACGACACCAGAATGTGATGCTCCACCTGCCGCACGCGCACCTCATGGCAGCTCAATAGCTCGTCGTAATTTCGTGGCATATGATTCAGGAACGCTTCCACCGCCAACTCTAACTGCCGCATTTCTCCCGCGCCAATCTCCGGCGTGGAAATATGGCGGCCCAGCGGTTCGATGTGGATGTTGACGTCCAACTTGTGGCCGTTGTCTCCGAGCACCGCCACCGCTTCTTCCAGTTCGGTGGCTTGCCGGTGCGCCTCGCGCAACGAGAGATTCTCGTCAACCTCGAGGTGAAACTCCACGAACACCTGGCCGTCCTGTTTGTACGCGGAAATGTCGTGGATCGCATAGCCCATGCGTTGCGCCACCGCGCGAATGGCCGCGAACAAATCCTCGTTCTCCGGCGCGCGCGGTTCCGTGTGCACCACCACGTCGGCTGGCACAATTTCCGCCACACGCTTTTCGATCGCGTCGGTGAGTTCGTGCACGCGTTCCAGATTCGCCGCGCGCGGCACCGCGACCGTAGCGTCCACGAAGTGTCGATTTCCCGCTCGCCGCACGCGTACACGCTCTACGCGGAGCACTCCTTCCATTTGTCCGATGGCATCGGTGATTTCGTTCTGCAAGCCTGCTGGAGCGGCATCCAGCAGTGCGTCCAGCGTGCGCCGGCCCAGTTGCGAACTAAGCCAGAGAATGACACCGGCCACAGACAGCGCCGCCAATGAATCGGCATAGACAAGCCACGGCAGATTCCACACGTCCCCGGCCCACACCAGCGCCACACCCAGGATCACCACCAGCGTGCTCCACACATCGGTTGAAAAATGCAGTGCGTCCGCTTCCAGCGCTTCACTGGTATGTTTCTGCGCCACTTTGGTCAGCGCACGGGCACGGGTCATGTCGATCGCCAGCGCCACAAACAGAACCACAATTGCGGTCCAGCTCGGCTGAATATGCACGGAATGAAAAAACAGCCGGTAGAATGCTTCGTAAATGATGTACAGGGCGGTAAGCACCAGCAGCGCGGTTTCCAGAAACGCGGAAAAATTCTCAAATTTTCCGTGGCCGTAAGGATGCCGGGCGTCGGCCGGCTGGTCGGCAACGCGCACCGACAAAAACGTAATCACCGCGGCTACCAGGTCCAGCCCCGAATGCAGCGCTTCCGAGAGAATGCCCAAGCTGCTCGTTCGCCATACCAGAAACGTCTTCAGACACAACAGCAGAATCGCGGAGCCCACGGAAAGCAGCGCCGCCCGCTTTTTCTCCTGTATCACCGTCTGCAAAGTGCGGGTCAAAACCATGAACCGGTAATGTAGCGCAGTACGGTTGTGTAACCGCCAGTCTTTAGTCCAGCCGGCGGTTCGCTCTCTTCACGCAACGAAGCAGAATTACTTCGCGGTGTCTTCGGGTCCAGCCGGAGACATCGGCGGCTCCGGCAAAATCGGCAAACGCTTCGGCTCGCCACGCGCCCCGCGGAATTCCACTTCCTCAAACAGCAGCGAAGGCGCCACCACCGACGCCGGCAAACCGTCCGACGCGCTGCCAAACGCTCCCAGCGCGGTTCCCGCCACGCCCACAGTCTGATTTTCCATGAAGTTGTACACGTAGTCGTCGTTGCCGATGGCCAAGATGTTCCGCAGGGACCGCGCGTTGAAGCCGGTGATGCGCGCGCCGCGAACCAGTTCCTCATGACCATCCGACGGATAGTAGCGGTAAACCACCAGCGGCAAACGGTCGGTCGCGGCATTGCCGCCAAAGCTGGCCAGCAGTTCCGTGAAATCGTCCTGGTGCATCATGCTGATCGTTGGGTTGTCCATCTGGCGCACGATGATGCAGTAGTCGAGCTTTTCCCGTTTGCACGCATCCACAAATTTTTTCCGCATGTCGTCTTTGGAAACGGTTTCCGACGAACTAAAGAAAAGATTGCTCATCGTCGGCGCGGGATCGCCATTGAACGCTGCGCGACCATGGCCGTTGGACTTATCCGAATCCGGCCCGGGACGCCGCGACATTAGAAGCTCTTTCAACTTGCCGTCTTGCACAATGGTTACCTTTTCCGCCGGCACGCCTTGCTCGTCCATGGTGTACGAGCCGATCAGTGGTGTGCCCTTGTAGTCCTTCGCCGACGGATCGTCGATCAGTGTCACCGTCGTCGGCAGCACCCGCACGTCGCTCTTACCCACCCAATCGCTGCGCGCTCCCAGGCTGCTCATCAACTGATCAACCACCGGCTGGAACGCCACGGGTGGGCGCGCGCCGTTCAACGATGGCCCGAGGACCTGCGCCAGCAACGCGGCTGCGGCGCGATTCTCAAACAGCACCGGCCCGGTGTAGTCATTCGCCGGCGGAGCCGCGCGCATGGCCATCAATTCCGTGCCTGCCACATTCAAATTCTTGCGCACCTCGTCGACCGACGGCAGAGCTGCCGGCGTCGGCGCGTAGGTGGCGTAGAAGTGGCTGACCTGCATCCCATCGTCAGCTAGCGTGTTCATCGGCGCCTCCATGGCCGCGAACACATGGTTCGTGCGCAGTTCCGTACCTTCGCTGGTCAGCAAATATTCCGTGGTGTACACGAGATAGTAGGTGACCCGCGATTCGTAGATTTTCGGGAACGCCCGCAACGCCGCCGAAGTATCGCGTGCTTCCTGCTCCCAATTGCGGCCCGACCAGTCCGGCGTGGCAATTGGATCCACGTGCTGAATCACCTGCACGCGCGAAAAATCGTCGATATCCGAAGGACGCGCCAGGCTGCTCAAATACGCCTGCTTCCGCGAATAGGTTTCCACCGCTTCCTTGAACGCCTGGTCCGTGGCAATCCACAAATCCTGGCGCAGCGAATCGTAGTCCCGATCGATACCGACGGTGCCGGTGGGACCGATGAATCCGCGGAAGCCTTCATCCGCAATAAAGTTCGAGCTGTCGAGTTTGTAATCGCCTACGCGGGCCGACACCGCCATCTGCCGCGTGCGGCTGTGGTTCGTGGAAACCAGTGCACCGAATGCGCCCACAACTTCGCGAATGTCCAAATCCAGTAAGCGGTATTCGATGTAATAGGGTTTCACCGGCTCATTCGAAGGAGGAATGGCCAGTTCCAGGCGCGCTTTCGCCCGGGCCATTTCATCCTTCATCGCTTGCATGGTGTGGTCTTGATCCGAAGCCGCTTGCGTCGATGCAAACACCCCCGGCGCCATGCAAAACCCAAAGAAAATAGCAGCCAGACGTAGTGAACGCATTACTGAATACCTCCCGCTTTCGCAGTGTCGTGTGCCGGCGGCGGCAAAATCGGCGGGCGGTCCGTCGAGGTTTGTTTTTTCTGTACTTCCAGTTCCGAGGTCAAAATCGCGGGAGCAGCCGCCGAAACCGGAACGTATCCCGATTCTGCGCCACAGTAGCCGTTAAACACTTCCGGGGTATCGCCCGTTGCCACGATCTTGGTTAGCGCAGCAAGAGGTGTGCCGACAATGTCCACGCCGCGCACCAATTCATCCGGCCGTCCATCCGCGAATACCTTATAGACCACCAGCGGTTCCACCTGGAAAGCTTGCGGTTGGCCACGGCCGGTAATCGTGAAGCCGCCGGCGATATCGTCGATCAGCAGCCCGTACGGCTTATTTTGTTGCTTGATCAGCTCGATCAGCTTGGCGCGCAATTCCGCGTTGGTCATGGTCTTATTGCTTTCCACGATCAGATTGCCCTGTCGCGAAACCGGCGTGGCTCCAATCTGTCGCCGCCCGTGTCCGTTCGACTTCGGGAAATCCTGTAGGGGGGATCGCGACATTTCAAAATTCTTGAGCACTCCGTGATCCACCAGGGTCACGCGCTGTCCGATCACGCCTTCGTCGTCATACTGGTAAAAGCCCAGTAAGTCTTGCTTCCCGAGCTTTTTCATCGTGGGATCGTCCACGATGGTCAGGAACGATGGCAGGATCTGCTCGTCGACCTTTTTCGCGAAAGTCTGTCCTTCGTTCACGTCCTTCTGCCGGTGACCTTCCGCGCGATGCCCGAATACTTCATGGAAAAACACAGCAGCGGCGCGGCCCGTCAGCAACGCAGGTCCCACGGTTGGATCGTTGAGCGGCGAAACCACCAGCCCTTCCATCTCTTTGCGCAACTGGCCCGCCGCGGCGAGCACCGCTTTGTCGTCGGGCGCGTCGGAAGGATTCACCCAGTCAAAGTTGTAATAGCGATCGATGTCCATGCCATCGGCGGCTTTGCCCTGAATGAAAAGCTCCAGGCGATAACGGATCTGGCCAAACTGCAGCTGCGTGCCCTCGGAAGTGAGCTGCATGGTGTTCTGAGCCAGGGCGGTAAAGGTCACGATGGAGTTGATGATTGCGGGCGACTGCCGGAAATATGCGGTGTACTCGCGGACTCGCTGCTCCCACGGTTTGCGGTCCAGCGTGTAGGAGGCCCACGGACCAATGAAATCCTGGGGTTTTTCGTGAGAAAAATCGGGAATGCTTGCTTCGACGGTTTGTACGTTTACTTCCTTGCCGGTCTTGACCTTGATGAGCGCTTCCGCGGCGGCGCGATATTGTTTGTTGGTCTCCAGCCAGATGGCGCGGCGCAACACATCGGGATCGTTGTCCAGCGGCGCGTTGGTTCCAGGACCGCCATTGGGCAACTGCTTACCGTCAATCTTGTGAGTGTCGTCCAGATCATAGCTGCCGGTACGCACCGAAATTTCCA
>Ga0187772_10001408_pt1 | contig 11424 bp, 4 predicted proteins | sample 0116_SJ02_MP15_2_FD_133137 | JGI IMG/M metagenome (GOLD analysis project Ga0187772, IMG submission 133137) | Tropical peat soil microbial communities from peatlands in Department of Meta, Colombia - 0116_SJ02_MP15_20_MG | ecosystem: Environmental > Terrestrial > Soil > Wetlands > Peat | place... | reverse complement strand
GGCTAGACCATCCTCTCGAGGGGGTGATCGAGCCGGAGGTCGGGCGTTCCATTGGGATTCTCGTCGCGGAGGACGATTTCTCTCCCGAGGGCCGGATCGCCTACCGGGCCGCCTCGATTCGGGGACGACCCACCGATTTCGCGGAAGTCGATGGTGCGTTGGCGCTCGGCCGGGCGCTAGTTGCCAAGTGGAGAGAAGAACGGGGCCTCACCAAGTCGGAACGAGGGCCCTCGTCGTGAAGGCCGGGGCGTCCCGTCGGATATTTGGGGCGAAGCTAGATCCTCCAGCAGCTGCGTTCGAATCTCGGCATCCGCACCGCTGCACCGGTGGGCACCGTCGGCCGGGACCTCCCGGATCGCCCTAGCCGCTGCCGACGCCCTGCTTCGGCGGCTCGTTCGCCGGGGTGGGGCCGGTCGACGATTCCTTGCGGCCCGCGAGGAACGCGAAGACCCCGAGGAACAGGATCGCGACGACGAAACCGATCGCGAGGATCGTGTCGAATGGCACGACCGCCTGATTGGTGTACGTGAGCCCGGAGCCGATGAACGGCAGCGGATTCTTGTCTGCGACGAACGTGAAGATCGCCCAGGTGATCCCGATGAAGATCATCGTCGTGATCGCGTCCGAGGCCGAGTACGGGTAGTTCGACGGCAGTTCCCGGTAGCGGATCACGAGGTAGGCGAACAGGATGAGGAGCGTGATGATGAGCGTGAAGGCCAGGAACACCCCGATCGCAAGATAGAGAACGGCGAAGACCGCGAGTGCGATCGCGTAGAGCGTGACGTCCATGAGGGTTCGACGCGACCGCCCAACTCGCCCCGGGTCTTAAACTCATCCCGACGAAACGGCTGCGGATCGTCGCGGAGGCGACCGATCTGCCGGGGCGGTCCCCGAGCAACGCCTTTGTCGGGCCGGGAGACAGTTCGCCCCCCGGACGTACCCCTCGGCCGAGGGGATGGAACGAAAAAGCTTTCCCACAAACCTAAATGGGACCTCTGTCTCGGCCCCCTCTGTGAGCGCGGCCGAAGCGCCCGAGCCGGGCATGCTCGTCGCCACCTCCGCCATGGCTCCCCTCCACGGCCTCCCGAAAAGCCCCTTCCGGAAAGGTAGCCGCTGGCTCGCGGTGGCGATCGCGGCGTTCGTCGTGCTACTCATGGTCGCCCCCGGTTCCTCCGTGGTGGCGACTGCCGCGGCGAGCCCGTCCGCGGCGCATCCCGCGACGGTGGCCACCGTACAGCCCTCCTCCTCGGCCCCCCCCGCGACCGGCAGCGCCGCCATCGCCGGACAGTCGGCGGTCGGCGAGGCCACCATCCATCCCTCCCAACTGCTGAAGGAGACGGAGGGCTTCCCGGCGCTCGCCGCCGAACGCGCGGCATCGAAGACCCACGCCCTCACCCAACCCAGTATCGCGACTCCGACAGTCCCCTCGGCCTCCAGCCCGAGATCGGGAGTCTCGGGATCGTCCTCGCTCAACTACGGCTGGATCACGGGCACCGTGGTCTCTTCCGTGATTCCGCACGACCCGGTGTCGGGGGCGACCGTCTCCGCGGAGCCGGTGACCGGTTTCTGCCCCTCGGTCGGATGCAACCCGGTCCAGACGACCGCCACGGGCTCGTTCACGGTTGCGGCGTCCGTCGGCGAGAACGTCGTCCTCGTCTCGGACGGATACTACCTCACGAACCGCACCTGGGCCTACGTCACGGCGGGCGGCTACGTCAGCGTGGGAACAATCCAGCTGGTCGAGGACGGCTTCGTCTCGGGCGTCCTCCTCGGGGACGACCCCGCCCACGAGCCGGTGCCCGGGATCAATGTCTCCTCGCTCAGCCGGGACGGGGCGGTCTCGGGAGCCCCGTCCTCGCACACGGACGGAGCGGGGGACTTCACCGTCGCGGTCCCCCCGTACCCGTCCGAGATCACGTTCACGCCGATCTTCCCGTTCGCCCCCTACGAATCCAACGTCACGTTCGTCAACGTCTCCTCGGGCCAATCGATCAGCATCGGGACCGTCTATCTCGAGAAGATGACGACGGTCGAGGTGGAGATCGAGGACGCCGAGTCGCACACCCCGATCTCGGGGCTCCCGGCCGCGATCCAGGTCTGCTCGAAGGCGACCCAGTACTGCCCCATCCAGGGAATGACCTCGGGCGGTCCGTACCTCACCGCCCAGGCGCCCGTGGGTCCGGACTACATGCAGGTGTTCGTCACGGGGTACGTCCTCAACACGACGAGCCTCGGCGTGGTGCCGGTGAGTCGCCCGGGCAGCGCCCCCGTCTACATGGGGGTCGTCTACGTCGTGCCCGAAGGGGCGTTCCAGATGTGGGCCAACGTCTCGGGGATCCCGCCCGCGAAGGGCCAGAACGATCCGACCACCGATTGGCCGCTCGGCGAGTTCGCGATCGTCTCGACCTGCAACGAGGACGGCCTCGCCCTCTCCGGGCCGACGATCACGAACATGACGTCGTCGGAGTGCGGCCTGAGCTGCGTGAACCCGTACTCCCAAAGCCTGATCCCCGCGGCGCCTCTTCGGAACTACTTCGAAGTCGAACCGGACGAGAGCGGCTGCCTCTTCCCGGGCTACCCCACGTGGCCGATCCCCGGCGATCTCCCGGTCTTCCCGACCTGGGACTGGGTCAACGTCACCCCCGACAAGATCACGGAGTTCGGCGGGGCGGACATGCTGCCGGGGACGTACATCGAGGGGCAGGTCCTCCCGTCGAGCCAGACCGGTTGGACCGTCACCGCCTGCTCGACCGATGAGCCCAGCGAGTGCGGGCCAGGAGTGTACTCGGACCAGGGGTACCAGGACTCGTACCGATTCTTTGTCCCCGATGGATGCCCCCAGCCGGCCCAGCCGGCCTCGTACATCACCGAAACGACCTTCTGCGTTCCCGCGCCGCCCGGGCCGGACGAGCTCCGCGTCACCCCCTCGAACGCCTCCGAGAACTACACGTGGGCGTACGATCCGCCGCTCTCCTGGTCCCTGATCCCGCTGCCGCTCGCCAACGCGGACGAGGACCGCTCGAACGAGATCAACATCACGTCGGCGACCGTCTCGGGCCGGGTGCTCCAGGCGCGGAGCCTCACCCCCGTCATCGGGCTGCCCGCCGTGCAGGTCTGTCCGGCGGGCGCGCTGCCGAGCGGCGCGGTCTGCGGCAACGGGGTCGTGAACTCGACCGGTTTCTTCACGGCGAACGCCCCGCCCGGATGGGACAAGGTGACCGTCTCGGCCCCGCAGTACGAACCGAACGCCACCTGGGTGTACGTCGAAGTGAAGAACAACACGGGCACGATCCTCCTCGACCCGTACGGGTACGTCAACGGGTTCGTCGACAATCCGCAGGGCGTCGGCGTCTATGAGGCGACGGTCGACATCTGCCCGGTGACGAGTCCGACCGCCTGCACGAGCGTCGGTTCCGATGGGCTGACGTCCACCGACGGCGCGTACTACGGGGCGGCCCCGGCCGGTCCGCTACCCGTGGGCACGTACGAGGTGAAGGCGTCCGCGCCCGGCTACGTCACCGAGTGGACCTGGGTGAACATCAGCACGCCCGGGCAGAACTTCACGGCCCCGAACATCGTCCTCACGCCGGTCGCCAGCGGATCCGGCGGGGGGAACGCCAGCCGGCCGATGGCGGGCGTGCGATCCGCGAGCTCCTCCCCAACGTACCCGGGCTCCTGGGTGACGGGCCGGGTCATCGACGCGAAGTACAATATCGGGCTCCCGGGCGCCGGCATCATCGCCGCGCCCCTCTCGGGAGCGACCCCGATCCTCATCAGCTCGATCCGCGGCTCGGGCGGGGAGTTCAACGACACGCTGCCCGACGGGACGTACAGCCTGAATCTCGACACGCAAGGGTACTATCCCGCGAGCGTCTTCCTCAACGTCAGCGGCAACGCGAGCGTCGTCTCGCTCGGAACGATCTCCCTCGCGCCGTTCCCGACCGTCACGGGCCGGCTCGTCATCGACCCCAAGAACTGGTCGACGGGCGTCACGCTCGGGATGGGACTCGGGCCCGGCGCGCCCTCCCTGATCTTCTGCACCAATCAGGCGACGATCTGCGCCCCCGGAGGGTATGTCGGCACATCGGGCAACTTCAACGCGTCCGCGCCGGCGGGGATCTACGATCTCGTCGAAGGCGCCGGGACCGGGACCGGCCCCGGGACGGCGACGGGCGGCTTTGTCAACAACCAGACGTACGTCAACGTCACCAACGACAGCCTCACCAACGTCGTGACGTCGTACTTTGGGCTCGATATTTTTGCGGTCCTCTCCGGCACGATCGTCAACGCCAACGCGACCTCGCAGGCGACCCTCCCCGTCCGGTACGACCAGGTCACGGCGGATACCACCTACCCCGTGGACTATACCCAGGGGGAAGTGGTCAACGCGGTCGGCCAGTTCACGATCATTTTCCCCGAGAGCTTCCAGCTCAACATGACCGCGGGCGGCCTCGGCGCCTGGGTCCCCGTCAACTATTCGGACCCCGCGAACTTTACGACCCCGAAGGAGAACTCGACGTTCGTCCTCGCCCCGGGCGGCTCCCTCGTCCTCCCGCCGATTCCGCTCGAGCACTTCGGCACCGTCGATGCCCAGATCGTCGACAACCGGTCCGGCCTCGGGATCCCGTACGCGACGATCTCCGCGACCGAGAACGGCCACCTCTGGGGGCTCCCGACCACGTTCAGCTCGTCGGGGGACGCGAACGGCGGGGGCTTCGTGAACCTGAGCGTGCCACCGAGCATCCCGGCCCACCAGCGGCTGGTGAAGCTCTTCTTCGGCGGCCCCGACTACCTCTCCACGAACTTCTCGGTCGAGGTGAACGCGAGCGCGACGACGTACGCGAACGGGACGAGCTACGCCCACCTGAAGCCGATCCGCCTCCTGCCGTGGGGCTGGATCTCGGGCCAGGTCTCGGATGCGCTGAGCGGCCGGCTTCTGCCCAACGTCGCGGTCTCGGTCTCCGTGAAGGGCGTACCGTACGGGAATCCCGGCATCACCACGAACGGTCTCGGGGAGTACCGGATCGACGCGCCGCCCGGCCCGAACGTCACGGTCGCGCTGAACCTCCAGGGCTATTCCTCCAACCGCTCCGTCTACAACGTCACGGTCGGGAAGGACATCCAAGCCGCGCTCGTCCATCTCACGGGGGATAGCGTGGTCGCGGGCCGCGTGGTCTCCGATCCGGGGAGCGTCCCGGTCGCAGGCGCGACCGTCAACGTCTGCCCGTCCTCCCAGCCGAACTGCTCGACGAGCGTGACGACCAACGACACCGGCTACTTCTGGCTCGCCGCCGCGCCCGGGCTCGATGTGGTCGAGGCGAGCCTCGCCGGCTACGTGTCGAACAGCTCCGGGTTCGTGAAGGGGCTCTCCGACCAGTGGGTCTGGGCCGGCGTCATCTCGATCCAGCAGTACGCCTACGTTGCCGGGACCGTGATTGGACTCCCGAGCGGCGTCCCGCTCGACGGCGCGAACGCGAGCCTCTGCGCCCCGCCGATCGTCGGGAGCGGCGCAGGACCGTGCTTCACGACCGTCCTCACCCAGCCCGACGGGAGCTTCTTCCTCGAGGCCCCCGCGGGAAGCTACGTGCTCGACGCGAACGCGACCGAGTACAACGACACCTACCTCTCGGTCTCGCTCACCGCGGGGGAGACCCTCCCGGTCGGCCTCGTCTTCGTCCAGGAGTACGGCACCGCGACCGGGGCGGTCTACGGCGCGGACACCGACCAGGCCGCCCCCGGCGCGACGGTCGTCGCCTGCGAGGCGTGGGGGCTGCGCGTCTGCTCCGCCCCGGTCCCCACCGAAGCCGGCGGGATCTACGTGATCACGGGACGGCCGGGTCCCTACCAGCTCGAGGCGTCCGCGCCCGGATACCAGACCGCGTTCGAGTCGATCGTCCTCGCCTCGGGCTCCACGGTCACGGCACCGACGTTCCTCCTCATCCCGATCGGCCCGAACACGATGTACACCGTGAGCGGGACCGTCCGGGCGGAGTCGAATCCCGGCCTCTCGGTGGCCGGCGCGCTCGTGACGGCGACCGGGGGCTACAGCGCCCCGGCGAACGCGTTCGGGGAGTACACCCTGTCGGTCCCGTGGGGCGACTACACGATCTCGGCCGTCGCGCCGGGATACGTCATCAGCTCGCGGACACTGGAGGTCAACGCGTCGGTGTCGGGGATCAACTTCCTCCTTGCGATCGAGACCTACCCCGTCACGGGCGTGATCCGGGACGGGCTGACGGGTGAACCGATCGACAACGTGACGATCCTCGAGGACGGGGCCACGCTCGGTGCGACGGGCTCGAACGGCGCCTATGCGATCGTGCTCGCCAACGGGACGCACGATCTAGTGGCCGAAGCCGGGTCCGGCTACTCGGCCGTGAGCTTCGTCGTCGTGGTGGCAGGGGCCTGGGTCTCCGATTCCCTCACCATGTATCCCCCCGAGGTGACGCTCGACGGCCTCGTCGTGGACAGCCTCACGGGGCTCCCGCTCTCGAGCGCGTCGGTCGTGATCAGCGGCACCACCGCGGACGGGACGAGCTGGAGCGCGAACGCGGTGACCGCCGCCGACGGGAGGTTCGTCGTGGTGGCGTATCCGGGGAAGTACACCGCGGTGGCCCAGCTCACGGGCTACTCCTCGGCCTCGATGTCGGTCGACGTCGCGTCGTCCCCCTCCTCGCTTCCGCTCACGCTCCCCTTGCCTCCGGCCCTGACCTCCGCGGCCTCGACCCCGACGTCCGCCTGGGTCTACGCGACCCTGGGCGGCCTCGCGGCGGCGGCGGTGGCGGGCGTCATCGTCCTGGCCGGCCGTCGCGCTCGGAAGCCCCCGAGCTCCGAGCGCGCGGGCCGACCGGAATCGACCGACCAGGGAGGGAACCTCGGATGAGGAGCGAGCGCGATGGACGGACGGGAGACGCGGGCCAATGATCGAGACACGTCGCCGAAGGCTCCTCCTCCGATTGGGGCTCGGCGCGGTCCTCGGACTTCTCGTCGCGATCCTCCTCGTCTCGGGGGGAGCTCGGATCGACCATAGCACGCCGAATGATGCGGCCACGAGCCTCAACGTGGCGACCGCGAGCGTCGGGACCGCGAGCGTCGGGAGCGTGAGCTCGGGACCCGCGGCGCTCGCCGCGTCCCTGGACCTCAGCGTTGCCGCCCAGCCGGCGAGCATCTGCGTCGACCAGACCACAAGCTGTCCTGCCGGGGTCGGGGTCTCGCGCGTCACCCTCACCGCGGAGGCGCCCCCCTCGGTCTACGAGACCTGGCCGAGCGTCCAGGTCGCGTTCGTCCTCGAGACGACCGTCTACGACGGGACCTTCGACCCGACCGTCGACGACCCGGGCTACGACCAGTGCGCTCTGGCGGACGATCCGGCGGGCGGCGCCTGCGAGGAGTCGAACGGCGTGCCGTTCTTCGTCCACAACGCGCAGGCGATCGCGAACGCGATCGCCGCGGCGAACCCGCACACGTCGGTGTCGTTCGCGCTGGTCGACTACTTCGCGACGCTCGACACGCAGGACGACGGCGACGGGAGCGAGTACCACGTCGACATCCCGCACTTCGTCCCCTCGGGCCAGTTCGGCGCCGACGTCGCCTCGAGCCTCGGCTCCGCCGTCCTCGAATCCGGCGACCGGTACTCGGACAACGACTTCTCCGACAACATCCTCCACTCCTCCTCGATCACCGCGCTCTACGGCACGATCATCGGCAGCGGCCTCAACTGGGGCAACAACACCCACCACGTGATCGTCTGGATGGGCACGACCGCTCCGCGCGACCCGGCCTACGAGCAGGACTACTGCGTGAGCCCCTCGCGCTACTACCCGCCGGGCGGCCCCGACTCCTACCCGTGCAACAGCTCGGGATGCGAGCCCGCCTACGCGTTCGGCGCGGGCGCGAGCCCCCAGTGCGAAGGCTGGGTGAACTCCCAGAACGGCAACTCCTCCGACTCGATCGCGGCGCTCGCCCGGACCTCGCCGACCTGTACCGACTCGGTCGGAGGGGACTGCACGATTGATACCATCGATCTCTGGGGGACCCCGACGGATCCGACCTCTCCCGGGTGGCCCTCCGGGGATGCCACCCCGGCCCTCCAAGGAGGTCCCGGCGGAGCCATGGTCCAGCAGAACGTCCAGCGCGTGCTGCTCGCCGGCTGCGATCTTGCGGCGGCGACCGGCGGCACCTGGGACGGCCCGTCGTTCTTCAGCTGCCCGAACGGCCAGAGCGGCACGCTCCAGCCCGAGTTCCTCGGACCGTTCGGGAGCCCGAACCTTGAGAACCCGTCGCTGTTCGCCGCGTTCCGCGCGATCGGCTTCGGCCCGGTCACCTCGAATCTCGTCGCGACGGGGACGACCCACCCGTTGTTCACCTTCGTGCCGTACGGCGCATTCGAGGTCCTGCCGGGCTCGCTCGCCCAGTTCCGGACCGCGTGCGTCCTCGGCAACGGGAATCTCGCCCCCAACTGTCCGGTGCAGCCGGTGACGCACAACTACCCGATCGGGCCGGGGCGCAATGTGACAATCTACGGCTGGAACTGGAGTTCCGTGCCCTCCCAGAACGTGATGATGGGCGGGGACACGTGGATCGCCTCGTTCTGGGTGATGTCGGCCGGCCCGCCGTACGGGCAGGACCCGGTCGATGCGTGCATCACCGCGGATTGCGCCCTCGGGGGAAGCCAGCGGGTCGCCGGCCTCTACACCGCGGCGACGTACATCCCGGCGACCAACGTTTCGGTCGTCATCCAGTCGTTCCCGCTCGCGACGGTCAACGTCGAGGCCCCGCCGTTCGCCGTGCCGCCCCCGACGCTCCCCGCGGCCCCGCCGACGGTACCGCCGCCCGCGATCATCGCGCCCGCGGGGCTCCCGATCCTCGCGTCGATCGGCGTCGGCGCCCAGGTCGGGGTCGCCTCGCTCTCGCTGCAGGCCGCGGCCGCCGGGTTCATCGCGGCGGGGTTCACGGCGATCAGCGTCCGGAACCGTCCGCTCTCGATCCAGGTGGCCCAGCTGCGGCAAAAGACGGCCCCGGTCCGCTCCCGGTTCGAGGAGAACACCGCCTCGAACCCGATCGGACGGTTCGAATGAACCGGCCGTCCGCCCGGCCCTCGGACGGACGGTCCCCGGCGGCGCGGGGCCCTCGGGCCCTCCAAACGAGACGCGGACGCCCGCTCCGTGTCTCGCCCCCGACGCGCGCCGGGCACGAAAGCGGTCCGGGCGCGACGAAGCTTATCAGGCCCCACGCCTGACGGCGGTCGTTCCCCATGCGGTCCCCCTCGTCGACCCGCGCCGGGCGCTTCTTCCGGGCGCGGCGCACGGGGTCGGAGAGGGGCGGGACACGACGCCTTTTCTTCTCCGCGCCCGCGGCCGTCGCCGCGCTCGTCGCGGCCCTGGTCGTCCTCTCGGCCGCCGGCCTCGTTCCCTCGGCCGGGGCGAGCCGCCCGGCGAGTTCCGGTCTCGGGGCCGCCGCGCACCCCGACGCGGCGGGATCCTACTGCTACAGCGTGAACTCCTCGATCTGCGTGTCGATGGTCAACTCGACCGAGCCCGACATCATCCCGGCGCCGGGGAGCCACGTGAGCTCGACGCACCCGGACCCGACCGACAGCCTCTCGCTCTACGTGGAATCGAAGAACAACCTCATCTGGAACTACGCGCACTCGAGCGGACCGCTCTCCCCGATCTCCCTCAACGTCACGGGGACGCTCTGGAACGGCGTCCCGTACTACAACGCGAACGACAGTTCGATCTGGCACCCGCCGGGGACCTCCTGGTGGGGATACGGCCCGACGGGGCAGAACTCGACGTACCCGTACTGGTACACCATCAACTTCACCGCGCGCTCCTCGAGCGGCGCCCCGAACTTCTACCCCGGGATGTCGATCACCTGGTGGCTCTATTTCGTCACGAACACGAGCGGCGTCATCGCCCACACGCCGAAGAACGAGACCGTCTACTTCCACTTCACCTACGGGCTCGCGTGGCCGTACACGCCGTACCCGGGCACCGTCAACTCGGCGGGCAGCGCGGCGGCCCTCGAGGACGTGGGCGTGACCCAGTTCCCGCTGATCCCGAACTTCAATGACACGGTCCGGGTGACGCTCGCGACGACCTCGGCCGATCTCGTCACCGGGGCGACGATCGGGGGCGGCTACTTGGACGCGAGCGAGTTCGCCCCCGACGGCGCGCTCCTCCACGCCGGGACGTTCGTCTTCAACGTCACCGTGGTGAAGAGCGAGGGCCCGCCCGAGGCGAACATCACGCTTCCCGCGTCGTACTCGCAGAACCCGGGGGCGCTCGTCGAGTACCGCGTCACCGCCTGGGACACGAACACCTACGGCCCCGACGAGGTCGTGACGCCGCTCTTCAACTACACCGTGAACGGGAACGGCTCGTTCCGCGCCCACTCGTTCGTCAACGACCTCGCGCTCACGGGCACGCCGGTCGGGCCGCGTCCGGCGGGGCTCGCCCCGCCGACCGTCGAGGAAGGGCAGCCGATCCACCTCGTCCTCGCGAGCTCGAACGCCGGCACCTCGATCCTCGCGGCCGAGGTCGACTACTCGATGGACTACGGCGCGCTCGGCGAGAACGCGTCGTTCGCGATCGCGATGGCCCGGGTGAACTCGACGCACTTCGACGCGACGATCCCGGCGATGCCCCTCAACGTCACCGTCACCTACACCGTGGTGGCGTGGGACTTCGCGCAGGACCGGGACACCTCGCCGATGTACGAGTACCGGACCCCGAGCCTCGCCGACACCCTCCTCACCGTGCCGACGAACTCGACGTTCTTCCTCGCCTACGTCTACGATGCGGGCACCTCGAGCTGGGTCTCGGGGGCGACGCTCGACATCCGCGGCCTCTCGGGCTACGTCCACATCTCGACGACGACCCTCGGCGGGATCGCCTATCCGAACGCGACGGGGCGCGGCTTCGTGCCGCTGTTCCTGCCCGCGGGGGAGTCCTACCGCCTCTGGGTGAACGACTCCTCCTTCCTGCCGCCCGGGCAGATCAGCCCGAGCGTGTCGATCCTCTTCGTCGCGACGCACGACCTCACGGGGAGCGGGATCCTCGCCGTCGGGTCGGACTACGAGGTCGCGGAGTCGGGGAACGCGTTCTACTTCTGGCTGAACGAGACCCCGCCCGCCTTCACCTACAGCGCGCCGGGCGGCGGGATCGGCGCGTCGACCGTGCTCCTCGCCGCGATCGGGCTCGGGGCGTTCGCCGTCGTCAGCGTGCCGACCTTCTTCTGGTTCCGCCAGATCCGGGCGCGTCGGCAGGCCGAGGAACGGAGGATCACGCTGTGAACGTCCCGGGACTCGGCCGCGGACGCTCGCGCGGGCTCGCGGTCGCGTTCGCGCTCGTCGTCCTCGCTTCGGGGGCCCTCGGGGCGCTCGCCGCGGCGCCGGCCGCCGCCGGGCACGTGGCCGCTCTC
>Ga0187772_10001405_pt1 | contig 11429 bp, 14 predicted proteins | sample 0116_SJ02_MP15_2_FD_133137 | JGI IMG/M metagenome (GOLD analysis project Ga0187772, IMG submission 133137) | Tropical peat soil microbial communities from peatlands in Department of Meta, Colombia - 0116_SJ02_MP15_20_MG | ecosystem: Environmental > Terrestrial > Soil > Wetlands > Peat | place... | reverse complement strand
GAGACGGACGTGACGGGCAGCTCGACGAGCGCGACCCTGACAATGTCGGAGCCGAACGGCAGCTATCCGTACTACCCGAAGGCGGTCGCCGGCTACAGCGTCTCCCCGACGAGCGGGACGGCCGAGGTGGACGGCGCGAGCGTTACCGAGACCGTCGTCTACCAGCACGTCTACACCGTCACCCTCACCGAGACCGGGTTGCCCAGCGGCGACGAGTGGGAGGCGTACGTGAACGCGACCTACGCGGCGACCGCGACGTCCTCCCTGACGTTCGAGGAGCCGAACGGGTCGATCTCCTACTACGTCTACGACTACGCCACGTTCGTTCCGTCCCCTCAGAGCGGCTCGCTCACGGTCGCCGGGGCCAACGTGACGCTCGCCATCGTCTACGCCTCCGAGGACTACCCGACCTACCTCGTCACGTTCAGCGAGACGGGACTTCCGACCTCCTCCAACTGGACGGCCACCCTCGACGAATACGGGGAGTGGTCCACGAGCACTACGATCGTGTTCACGGAGACCGACGGCACCTACCCCTTCTCGGTGACGCCGCCCTCGGGGTACACCGCGACGCCCGCCTCCGGCTCGGTCGAGGTCTCCGGCGAGGCGGTCAGCGAGCCGATCGCGTTCTCCGCGACCTCTACCACGTTCGCCGTCACCTTCACCGAGAGCGGCCTCTCGACCGGCGCGACCTGGGCCGTCACGCTGGGCGGCACGCCGATGACCTCCACGACCGGCTCGATCGTCTTCACCGTCGCGGACGGCAGCTACGCGTTCCGGGCGAGCTCGACCGGGCATACCGCGAGCCCCGCGTCCGGCACGGTCATCGTGTCGGGGGCGGCGGTCACCGAGCCCATCGAGTTCACCAAGGTGCCGCAGACCTTCGAGGTGACGTTCACGGAGACGGGGCTGCCCTCGGGGTCGAAGTGGTGGGTCAACATCACGTCGGGACCCTCCCTGAACTCGACCGGCAGCTCGGTCACGGTCTACCTCGTCAACGGGACCTACCGCTACGCCGCGGCGGCGCTCAACCACAGCTACAGCGCCAGCGGCGGGTCGACCACGCTGAGCGGCCAGGGCGTCACGGTCACCGTAGCGTTCGGCACGGGCACCGGTTCCGGTGGGGCGACGGGGTTCCTGGGACTGCCCGGGGCCGACGGCTACCTCGCGCTCGGCATCGTCGCGGCGCTCGCCATTTTCCTCGCACTGCTGATCTTCGGCCGACGACGGAAGAAGAAGAAGGCCGAACCCGGCCCACCGCCGGTCGGGGCTGGGGGCACGGTCGTGCCACCGCCTCCGCCTGCGAGCCCGTAGACCGAAGTCAGCGCGGGGCGCGGCCCCGCGGGGCGGCGGGCGCCCGGAGCGCGGGCGGCCCGCCTCCTCGTCCCCTCTAGGTCAGGACGTGGATGTTCTTCTTCTCGCTGATGTCGGTGAGGATCTTCGGCCAGACGGTCACGCTGACCTCGCCGATGTGCGCCTTGCGCAGCAGCAGCATCTGCGTCCGTGACTGGCCGATCCCCGAGCCGATGCTCAGCGGGATCTCGCCGTTGAGGATCGCCTGGTGGTACGGCAGCTTGAGGAAGTCGAGCTGCTTGCTCATCGTGAGCTGCTGCCGGAGCGTCTCGGGGTTCACCCGGATCCCTCCCGACATGAGCTCGTGGCGCCGCTTGGTCACCGGGTTCCAGACGAGGATGTCGCCGTTCAGTCCGTGCATCACGCGGCCGTCGGCAAGCCGGACCTCCGTGACCCAGTCGTCGTAGTCGGCGGCCCGCATCTCGTGCGGGTGGCCGTCCTTGAGCGGCCAGCCGATGCCGATGATGAACACCGCCGGGTGCTTCTTCAGGATCTCCGTCTCGCGCTGCTTGCGCGGAAGGTCCGGGTACAGCTCGAGGAGCTCCTCGGCGTGCAGGAAGTGGATCTCCTCCGGCAGCGGCGGATAGCGCGGGTCCCGCAGCGCCGGGAACAGGCGCTCGACGTGGTGCTGCGCGCCGGTGATGACCTGCCAGATCGTCCGGACCGTCGCCTTGAGGTAGTCGAGGTTCCGGTCGGAGGCGTGGATCGCCTTCTCCCAGTCCCACTGGTCGACGTAGGCGCTGTGGTCGTGGTCGAGGAAGTAGTCCTTGCGGACCGCGCGCATGTCGGTGAGCAGCCCCTCGCCGGGCGCCATGCCGAGCTCCTTCAGCGCCATGCGCTTCCACTTGGTCGCCGCCTGGACGACCTGGGCTTCGACCGGGTGACGCTCGCGGTCGTTCGCGATGTGGAACTGGATGGGCGTCCGGGAACCGTCCCGGTCGAGCATGTCGTTGACCCCGCTCTCGCTGGGAACGATGAGCGGGACCTGCACCATCATCAGGTGCAGTTGGCGGCACATCTCCTGTTCGATGTAGTTCTTTACTGTGTAGATCGCGCGCTGGGTCGTCTTCGCATCCAGGAGCGACCGGTAGTCCGACGGGAGGACGCGCTCGACCTCCTCGTACGTCCCGATCCCCGGTCCGGCGAGGTCCGCCAGCTTCCGCTGTTCGACCTGAGCGTCCATCGCACCGCTTCCGGTGTCGGGCGCGATAAGCCGGCCGTCAAGCGGGTTCGACCTGAGAGGAACGAGGCTCCGGGCACGCGCCCGGACCGACCGGACGGCCGCTGCCCGGGTGGCACCGAGGCGAGCCCGACCTACGCCCCCGAGATCACCGTCTCCACGATACGGACCGGGCTCCGGGGCCGGTCGTGGGCGTCCCGGGGCACGGCGGCGACCTTCTCGATGGTGTCCTGGCCGCCGCGGACATGCCCGAAGATGGCGTGCTTGCCGTCCAGCCACGGCGTCGGGGCGAGCGTGATGAAGAACTGGCTTCCGCCCGTGTTCGGCCCGGCGTTCGCCATCGACACGACGCCCGGGCTGTCGTGCCGGAGCCCGACACCGAACTCATCCGGGATCGTGTACCCGGGCCCCCCCGTGCCGTCGCCCTTCGGGCAGCCGGTCTGGACCATGAAGCCCGGGATCACCCGGTGGAACGTGAGCCCGACATAGAACTGCTTGCGGGCCAGCGTGAGGAAGTTCTCGGCGGTCTTCGGGGCCCGGTCCCGATAGACCTCGATCCGGACATCGCCCAGGGTCGTGCGGAGGGAGACGGTGGGGTTCGGCATGGGCGTGCCACCGGTCCGGAGGGGAAAACGCCACGCCTGCTTCCCTCGCGTCTCTGCACCATCGCTTATCTGCGCAGAACTGGCTAGAACCGGTGGACTCGTTCGCCGAAATGAACCGCTCGATCGGCTGGGTCGGGGTCGGCGTCTCGCTTGCCGGCGTGGGCCTGATGGCGTTCCCGATCGTCGTGACCGGCCGTGAGGTCCTGGACCCTGAGCAGATCCTCGGGTTCCTCGTCGCTCCCCTCGGACTGTTCGTCGTCCTCATCGGCGCCGTCTCGGTCGACCCGTACCGCACCACGGTGTCCGGAACCTTCGGCAACCCGGAGGAGGCCCCGGTCCCGATTCCCCAGCCCGAGCCGATCCGGCGGGAGGTCCGCTACGCGAACCCGAACGCGTCGGTCTATTGCCGCTTCTGCCGGGCGGTGATCACGGCCGACCTCGCCAGCTGTCCGCGCTGCGCGCGGCCGCGGGAGTGCCGAAGCTGCCGTCGCCCGCTCGGGTTCGTGCTGGACCGCCCCACCTGTCCCACCTGTGCGAGGGCCGAACCGTTCTGCAACTGCCCACGGCTTGCCCGCATCGAGGGGCCGAGGCTGGGACCGCCATCCCGGAGCATGGTGCCATGAGCCCCCCGCTTGCGGACCGTGACCTCCCGCGCGGGGTCGCCTCGCCAGCCCCCGGACCGGTGGACGTGCACTTCGATGGCGCCTGCGAGCAGGTCGGCGGCCTCCGTGTCGCCGCCTGGGGCTACACGCTCGAAGGGGCCGGCCTTCGGCACGACGATTTTGGCCTGGCGGTGCCGCCCGGGCATCCTCGGTCCACGAACAACGTCGCCGAGTACGTGGCCGCGATCTGCGCGCTCGAGTGGCTCGCCCGGCACGGCTTCTCGGGGGAGGTCCGCCTCGAAGGGGACAGCCAGCTCGTCATCCGGCAGATGACGGGCGAGTATCGCGTGCGCGCCCCGGGGCTGCGGCCGTACCACGAGCGGCTCGCGCAGCTTGCCGCGTCGTTCCGGCGGGTGGAGTTCGTCTGGGTCCCGCGGGAAGAGAACACGCGCGCGGACGCCCTTTCCAAACGGGGGGTCGCGCTCGCGGAGGGCTCCGGGCGCAGCGTTCCCCGGCCTGCGGCCGGGGACGAACGGTCGCCCGAAGACGACGCGGCGGCCCAGGGCGGCTAGCCCCAGCGAACGGTGTAGACGAGGGTGCGTCCCTCGACCGCCGCTCGAGCCCGCGCGGAATCGACGTAGGTGGCGAAGGCCGCGGCGGCCTCCGGCGAGAGGCGCGGGCGGACCCCGTACCCTCGTGGCACACCGACGCCCAGGGACCCGGGGACCACCCTCACGGTCGTCATGGAGGGGCTGGGGACAGGGGGAAGCCGCGATGCCATCAGCGCTCCCGGGCCTCCAACCAGCTCAGGGCGCGCGGGTCGATGTGGTGGGCGAGGTCGTGCACGCAGGGAAGCACGGCGAGCGGGGTCTCCTCCTGAGGATCCGCCCCGAGGGGCAACGAGAGAAGAGCGGGCCATCCGAGCAGGATGTCCGACATCGCCTGTCGGGCGTTGTCAGACGTACGTCGTACATAAACCCCAAGCTCCAGTGGAAAAGGGGGGGTCCGGCCCCCTGGTCACTGACGGGGGCGTGCGGCGGACAAAGGGCAGACCGCCGGCCGCAGGCTCCCGGCGGAGGTCGCGGCCCCGCTCCCCGCGGGGGAGGCTAGTTATGTCGACCCCCCCTGCCGCGGCCGGGGGTCGCAGGGTTGGTCCCGTCGGCCAAGGACGACCTCGCGGCCCGGTTCTTTGACGAGGCCGAGACGGAGCTCCTCGCCGTCGCGGTCGAGTCGCAGCGGGCCGATTGGGTCTACTCCACCTTCATCACCCCCGACACCGAGGAGCTCTCGTCGGCGGCGCACGCCCGGCTGATCGCGGCAACCGTCCGGAGGGCGCGCGGCGCGAGCTCGCTCCCGCGCGAAGCGCTGCAGGGCGCTAACGCCCGGAAGGCGAAGCTCCTGCCGGTTTCGCTGCAGCTCCTCGCGCCCGCCGACCCGGCCCAGGCCCTGGAGCTGACGCGCCGCGTGGCGTCGATGCAGGGGAACTACGCTCGGGGGCGCCACGCGCCTCGCGGCAAGGGCGAGCCGCTGGACCTGCAGGCGCTCTCGCGCATCCTCGCGGAGAGCCGTGACCCCGCGCTGCTTGAGGACGTCTGGGCTGGCTGGCACCGCGTCGGCCGCGTGGTCCGACCGGACTTCGAGCGGTACGTCACGCTAGCCAACGTCGGCGCCCGGGAGCTTGGGTTCGAGGACACGGGTGCGATGTGGCGCTCGAAGTACGACATGGCCCCGGAGGCGTTCGCCCGAGAGGTCGACCGGCTCTGGGAGCAGGTCCGGCCGCTCTACCAGGCGCTGCACACCTACGTCGCACGCCGTCTCGCCACCGTTTACGGCTCCAATCAGGTCGGCCCCGACCGCCCGATCCCGGCGCATCTCCTGGGCAACATGTGGGCCCAGTCCTGGGAGGGGATCCTGCCAATCGTGGCCCCACCGTCCGGGGCGCCGTCGATCGACCTGACGAAGGTACTGGTCGACCGCGGCACGACCCCGGAAGAGATGGTGCGCCACGCGGAGCGGTTCTTCACCTCGCTCGGCCTCGACCCCCTCCCCCCGTCGTTCTGGGAGCGGTCGATGCTCGTTCGCCCCCGCGACCGGGAGGTCGTCTGCCACGCGAGCGCCTGGGATGTCGACCTCGTTCACGACCTCCGGATCAAGATGTGCATCGAGATCACGGGTGAGGACTTCCGCGTCATCCACCACGAGCTCGGGCACAACTACTACCAGAGGGCCTACGGCCACCTGCCCTACCTGTTCCGGGAGAGCGCGCACGACGGGTTCCACGAGGCGATCGGGGACACCATCGCCTTGTCGGTGACGCCCGGTTATCTCGAGCGTATCGGCCTCGTGCGCCATGCCCCGGTGGCCGCGGACGACGACGTCGGCCTGCTGCTCGAACGCGCCCTGGAGAAGGTCGCGTTCCTGCCGTTCGGGCTGCTGATCGACAAGTGGCGTTGGGACGTATTCTCCGGACGGGTCCCGCCGGCCGAGTACAACTCGAGCTGGTGGGCGCTTCGGGAGCAGTACCAGGGCGTGATCCCACCGGGCTCGCGGGGATCGGAGGAGTTCGACCCCGGGGCGAAGTTCCACGTGTCGGCCAACGTCCCCTACATCCGGTACTTCCTCGCGCACATCCTGCAGTTCCAGTTCCACCGTGCCCTGCTCCGCGCCGCGGGCTACGACGGCCCGCTCCATCTCGGCTCGATCTACGGGTCGAAGGAGGCGGGCAAACGCCTGCACCAGACCCTCGCCATGGGGGCGAGCCGGGAGTGGCCGGACGCCCTGGAGGCGCTCTCGGGAGAGCGGTCGATGGACGCCTCGGGTCTCCTCGAGTACTTCGCTCCGCTCCACCGGTGGCTGGATGCCCAGAACCGGTCGGGCTCGGGCGGCGCCTGAACCGGACGGACCGGGGACGACCGGGGCGGGCTAGTTCGGCCCGAACGCTGGGGGCGGCCCCAGCTCGAACGCCTGGATGGTCTCCGCCATGGCGGACCTGCTCCCGCGCTCCACCAGGGGTCCTGGCCCGGGGCGGAGCGCCTCTGCGGCATGGTACAACAGCTCGTAGGCGGCGTCCTCGGCCTCCGCCACGTCTTCCTCTGGCCCTTCCCGGGGAGCGTAGACGCGCAGGACATGGTTCCGAAGCCCCAGGAGCACGAGACCTCCGCCGACCCGTCGCGCCCAGGCCAGGAGCTCCCCCTCGGGGCGCTCGAGGAGGCCGACCCAGCGCAGCGTGCCGAACCACCGGCCGACCAGCCGGCCGAGGAGCTCCCGCGGGCTGGTCCCCGGAGGAAGGTCGATCTCCGCGATCGAGCGGAGGGCGCGGTCCGAGCCCGCATCGACCCTTGGCGCGCGCGTCAGGGCACGGTAACCGCCGTCGCTCCGTTCGATCAACCCCTCGCGCTCCAGGCGGCGCAGGGATCGCGAGAGCGACTCGGGGTGGGTCCGAAGCACCCGCCGAAGCCCGCTGAAGGCGATTCGCCCGGAGAGCCCCTGGAGCGCGGTGAGCACCCTGTCGTCCAGATGCCCGGCGTACGCCGATGCCGTCGCCGCCGCGCCCGGGACCATCGCCATTCCACCTCCGCTGCCCGTATAGAGGGTCGGTTACCGTGCCGCCATCTGCGCACCCTGACGCCGGGCAGCTGGAGAGCGTGAGCGGCTCGCTCGCGACCCGGTCAATATCCCCGACCCGTCCGTGGAGTTCCCAAGGTCACTAGGACCCTCGGAGCAGAACATGAGCGAAGACGACGAGTCGGGTCCGTGGTCGGCGCGAAGCCGTCACGGCCCTTGGGTGTGGACGGCGTATCGGGCGTACAACGAGCTGTTGCGCGAGAAGGTCAAGAAGCGGTTCGAGGAGCAGGAAGGCCCGTGGCTCGACAAGGTCGCCGACCTTTTGGTCGGGATCGTCAACGCGCGCTGGGAAGGCGGCCGGAAGAAGGAGAAGGAGCTCGAGGAGCTGTACGGAAAGCTCGAGCGGGCCCTCTCGGAGTGAGCCGTGACGACGTTGCGGCCGTTCCCCCTGCCGGGGCCACCGGTCGGCCCGGAACCGACGCTTCCCCGCCCTGGCGGGCTCCGGGAGGAGTAGACCCGCCATGGCGCTCGCGGACCTGGAGGCTCGCATCGCCTCCGCCGTCGAAGCCGTCGGGCCGAGCGTCGCGGCCGTAGAGACGTTCCGTGTCGGGGGCCGCTGGCGAGGCCCGGGCTTCGGCGCCCAGTCGCAGGCGACGGCGGTCGTCACCGACCGGGACGGCTACCTGGTCACCAACCAGCACGTCGTCGATGGGGCAGCTCGTCTGACCGTCCGTCTCGCGGACGGTCGTGAGCTCCCCGGAGAGGTCGTCGGCGGGGACGCGGTGACCGATCTCGCGGTCGTGCGGGTGGACGCCAAGGACCTCCCGGCGGCCCGCCTTGGGGATTCGGAGGCGCTGCGGGTCGGCCAGTTCGTGCTCGCGGTGGGCCACGCGCTCGGGCTTCCCGGAGGTCCCACGGTCTCCCTCGGCGTCGTGAGCGCCCTGGCTCGACCGCTCCCGGGGACCGACTTCGTGTTCGAGGGGCTCCTGCAGACCGACGCCGCGATCAACCCGGGCAACAGCGGTGGGCCGCTGGTCGACCTCTCCGGCGGGGTCGTCGGGATCAACACCGCGATGGTGCCGTTCGCCCAGGGGGTCGGCTTCGCCCTGCCGATCCACGCGGCCCGCCGGATCACGGCCGAGCTCCGCGCGACGGGTCGGGTCGTCCGGCCCTGGATCGGCGTCCAGGTCGCCGAGCTCGCTCCGCCGCTCGCCCGACAGCTCGGGCTGGAGCCCCGCAGCGGGCTCTTCGTCGCCGAGGTCGTGCCCCGGTCCCCGGCGCACCGCGCCGGTCTCCGTTCCGGGGATGTCGTGACGCGAGTGGGGTCGTTCGAGGTGCGCTCTGTGCGGGAGCTGCTCGAGGGGTTGGCCCGGTACCCGGTCGGCTCGGACATCCAGCTGGCGTTCCGCCGACGGGGGACCGAGATGTCGGCGAGCGTGCCGCTCCAGGAGAACCCCGAAGCACTCGCAGCGGGGTAGTAGCGAAGGGGAGGGTGGCCCGCCCGGCCGCGGCTATATGGGCGGGCCGCCCTCAGTCGGGTGATGCTGACCGACGCCTGGGGACGCGCCGTCACCGACATCCGGATCAGCGTCACGAAGCGCTGCAACTTCTCCTGCGTCTACTGCCATGACGAGGGGCTGGGCCCGGTGGACCGGCCCCGCTCTCCCCACGGGGAGGAGCTCACTGTCGCGGAGGTGGAGCGCCTGGTCTCCGTGGCCCGGGAGTTCGGGGTCCGCTCGGTGAAGTTCACCGGTGGAGAGCCCTTGGTTCGCGATGACCTCGAGCAGATCGTCGAGCGGACCGTGCTCCAGGTCCCGGACGTCTCGCTGACCACGAACGGCTCCCTGCTCGCCCGACGGGCCGAGGGGCTGCGGGACGCCGGGCTCAAGCGGGTCAACGTCTCGATCGATTCGCTCGACCCCGCTCAGTTCCGCGCCATCCGTCATGGGGCCCTCGCTCCGGTTCTGGACGGCGTGCGGGAGGCCCTGCGGGTGGGCCTCACGCCGGTCAAGCTCAACCTGGTCGTCTTCCGCGCGACGGTCGACGCGATCCCCCAGATGGTCGACTACGTCGCGGGGCACGAGGGCCTGAAGCTCCAGCTCATTCAGTTCATGCCCGAGCTCGTCCAGCACCAGCGGCTCTCGGTGGACCTGGGGCAGGTGCGGGCCTGGCTCGAGGAGAACGCCTCGAGGGTGTTGGTCCGGGAGATGCACCACCGGAAGATCTACCTCTTCGGGCATACGGAGGTCGAGCTGGTCGACCCGGTGCGCAACCCGGAGTTCTGCGCGAACTGTCACCGGATCCGGGTCACCCATCGCGGCGAGCTCAAGGGGTGCCTCAACCGCAACGATGACCTGATCCCCACGAGGGGCCTGGACGACGAGGCCCTCCGTGGGGCGTTCCGCCAGGTGATCACGCTCCGCGTGCCGTACTACGGTGGGTACGTCACAGACCTGGGCTCGCCGCGGGCCGAGGCCTCGGCGACAGTGCCGGGCGCCTCGGCCCTGCCGATGGTGGGCCAGAGCGACCCGGATCCGCGCTGACACTTCCCGGGCAGTTCGAAACCTCATTACGGGCCACCGGGTTCGGTCCCCGAGGTCCTCGATGACTGTCGATTTCGGTTGGGGGAAGAGCCCGAGCCTGCGCGTCGCGTCTATCTCCTGGAAGGGGCCGTGGAGCGAGCAGAAGATCCGTTCCCAGTTCGAGCGGGTCGACCGGTGGGCGAGGCAGCAGCGCGTCCGCACCGGTCGCTGGATCTTTCGCGAGCCCGGCACCCGGCGTTGGGAGGCCGCGATTGAGGTCAAGGGAAAGGTTCGCGGTAGCGGCCCCGTCCACGTCCGCACGCTGCCCGCCGCGTCCTACGCTCGGGTCGTCTTCGACCCCGAGGTCGTCTCGCCGCGCGTGGTCTATCATGGCCTGTCCGACTGGCTACGGTGGCGCCGCAAGGAGAAGGAGATCCGCGCGGTCCTGTCCTCCCGTGAGGTCTACACGGGCAACCCCTGGACGGACCGAAAGGCCTGGTCCCGGACCGAGGTCCAGTTCCTGGTGCGCAAGTAGCCCCCCTGCCGAACCGTCAAGAGCCCCCGGGTCTCGGTTCGGAGCGATGGCGCCGGCGGCAAGCCCTGGGGGAACCGAGACGGCCGTCCTTGCGGGCGGATGCTTCTGGTGCACGGAGGCGGTGTTCTCCGAGCTCCGAGGGGTCCGCTCGGCCATCCCCGGCTACGCGGGCGGGACGGTCCCGAATCCGACCTACGAGCAGGTCTGCACGGGCCGGACCGGCCACGCGGAAGCGGTCGAAGTGACGTTCGACCCGGCCGAGGTCTCCTACCACGACCTGCTCGTGGTGTTCTTCACGACGCACGACCCCACAACCCGCAACCGGCAGGGGCCAGACACGGGCACCCAGTACCGCTCGGCGGTGTTCTATCGCGACGCCGCCCAGAGGTCCGTAGCGGAGGCGGTCGTGGGCGAGATCACGAAGGAACGGCTCTTCTCGGGACCGGTGGTGACCGAGATCGTCCCCCTCACCACGTTCTACCCGGCCGAGGAGTACCATCGCAACTACTACCGGCGCCACCCCGAGCAGGGCTACTGCCAGGCGGTCATCGCGCCAAAGCTGGCGAAGTTCCGCAAGACCCACGCGGCGCGACTGGTGACCCCGACGGGTGGCGCGCGCTAGTCGGTCTCGAAGGTCAGGCCGGAGTCCGGCGCCGGGGTCTCGGGCGCCGCTACCTGGAGCCCAGACGGGGCGTACCAGGTGAAGAGCTCCAGCACGAGCCGACCCGCCCCGACGATCGGATCGGTGCGCATCAGCTCGCGCGCCTCGTTCACCGAGCTCGTGCGAAAGACCAGGACCCCGCGGAGGGGCGTATCCTCTTCGAGCGGTCCGACCGTGATGAGGAGCCCGGACTCACGCAGGCGGCGCAGGTGCGCCAGGTGGCCCTCCTGTAGGAGCGCGGCCTCCTCCTGGCCTAGGGCCGGCAGACCATCGGGTCGACGCAGCAACCCCAGCACATAGCGTGACATCGGGGGCAGCCGCTCGTACTCGGACGTCCCGCTCGGTTTCCCTGACATCGCGCGGACCCGTCTCTAGGGTCGAGGGTACGGATAAGGAGACTCCGACGG
>Ga0187772_10001404_pt1 | contig 11436 bp, 9 predicted proteins | sample 0116_SJ02_MP15_2_FD_133137 | JGI IMG/M metagenome (GOLD analysis project Ga0187772, IMG submission 133137) | Tropical peat soil microbial communities from peatlands in Department of Meta, Colombia - 0116_SJ02_MP15_20_MG | ecosystem: Environmental > Terrestrial > Soil > Wetlands > Peat | place... | reverse complement strand
CCGCAAGCCTTGTTGATTGACTTTTACAGTCACGTGCGCCCTCACGCCGGAGGATGGGGGCACATCGCTCGCCTGGCCCCAAATGTCCCTCTCACCCGCGACCTCGGTCGCAACCTGCTCTGCTGGATTCTAGGCTGCGCAATGGTCTACGCCGCCTTGTTTGGAGGAGGCTGGCTGCTCCTAGGCCCACGGCCAAGAGGTGCGTTGCTCCTAGGCGTAGCCGTGGCATGTGGGACCGCCCTCTATCGCGATCTTTCCACCCGCAGTGATGGGTCTTTGTAAGTAATTGACAACAATATACGTGGAAGAATCATGAAAATAGCTCTTGACATGTTCTATAGTGATGTAGTTTACTACAACACTAGTGAGGCGGCGGTTAAGGCCTCAAAATGAACAAGGAGAACAAATCCATGAAATGCCTTCGGTTCGTGCTTTGCGCTGTTCTGGCGTCTCTTTCCGCGATTGCTTTCGCGCAATCGGAGGCGCAAAAGTCCTTCGACACCATGAAAACTCTCAGCGGCAACTGGCAAGGCCTGGTAACGACCGTCCCAAAGGTGGAGGGGATGGGAGAGAACACGCAGATGCAAGTTACGCTGCGCGTCACCTCGCGGGGGAATGCGCTCGTCCATGAGATGAAGGAGGCGGGCGCGGTAGACGACCCGACTCGTAACGACCACCCGGTCACCATGTTTTATCTGGACAATGATCGGTTGCTCCTGACGCATTATTGTGATGCCGGGAACCGGCCTCGTATGACGGGCAAAGTGTCGGCGGATGGAAAAAAAGTGGAATTTGATTTTCTAGACGTGGCGGGTGGGACGCAGCGCGGACACATGGATCATGCTGTGTTCACCATCATCGACGCCAATCATCATATCGAGGACTGGACTTACATGATGCCGGGAGACAAGCCTATGCACGGGCACATGGACCTGCAGCGGGTGCAGTGAGTGATGGCGTCAAGTAGAGTGAACCGGGAGCCATGATGAACCGTGAGTGGAACGACAATCAGCCGATTTACCGCCAGCTTCGCGATCGCGTGGTGGCGATGATCCTCGACGGTGTGCTCAAGGAGGGCGATCCGCTGCCTTCCGTGCGCAACGTCGCGGCGGAATATCGGGTGAATCCACTCACGGTTCTGAAGGGTTATCAGGAGCTGGTGGATGAGGGGCTGGTTGAGACTCGAAGGGGTCTGGGAATGTTCATCAATGCGGGCGCGCGCAATCTGTTGCTGCAGGGCGAACGGCAGAAATTTCTGGGCGAGGAATGGCCCAGGGTTTGCGCAACGATTCAGCGGCTCGGCCTGAAAGTAGAAGAACTGCTGAATGGCAATGCAAACGGTCGGCCAGCAGCAAAGACCCCGCAGAATCCTGGCCCCGATGCGAAAGGCCCGGACGCCGGAGAGGAGAAGAGCTGACACTATGGCATGCATAGAAGCACGCGGTCTGCGTAAGGTGTTCGGCGCCACGATCGCGCTCGATGGGATTGATCTGCGCGTGGAGGAAGGCCGGATCCTCGGGCTGATCGGTCCGAACGGGGCCGGGAAGACGACGGCGCTGAACGCGATTCTCGGACTCACTCCTTATGAGGGACAGCTGCGGGTGCTGGGGCGCGATCCGTGGACAGAGCGCAATCAGCTGATGCGCGATGTGTGCTTTATTGCCGACGTGGCCGTACTGCCGCGCTGGATAAGGGTTTCGCAGGCGCTCGATTTTGTCGCCGGTGTGCATCCCCGGTTCGATCGCTCGAAGGCCGCGAGTTTTCTTGCGAAGACGACCATCCGCCATTCGAGCAAGGTGAGGGAGCTGTCGAAGGGAATGGTCGCGCAGCTGCACCTCGCGATCGCAATGGCCATTGACGCACGGCTGCTGGTGCTCGATGAGCCGACGCTTGGGCTCGACATTCTCTATCGCAAGCAGTTTTACGACTCGCTGCTCAACGACTACTTCGATCGTAGCCGGACCATCCTGGTGACCACGCACCAGGTAGAAGAGATTCAGCACATCCTCACGGATCTGATGTTCATCGACCGCGGCCGGATCGTGCTCAGTTGCAGCATGGAAGACTTCGAATCGCGCTACGCCGAAGTAACGGTGAAGCCGGACTGTATTGGCGCAGCCCGCGCGTTGCGGCCGATGCACGAGCGGCAGATGCTGGGGCGCAGCATTTTGCTTTTCGATCGCGTGGATCGGCGGCAACTCGCGGCATTGGGCGAGGTCCATACGCCTAGCATCGCCGATCTGTTTGTTGCGGTGATGAGCAATCACACGTCCGCCGGCCCGGCTGCACGGGCCAATGATGCGCGCGATAACGATGCACGAGATAGCTATCAAGGAGCGGCCCGATGAACTCTCAATCCAAACCTATGCCCGAGTCGTTCGCGCCGCAACCCATCACTCCTGCTGCCGTTTCCCCGACGAAGACCTTTTACTGGTCGGTGCGGCGGGAGTTGTGGGAGAACCGGTATCTCTATGTTGCGCCGCTGGCCATTGCGGTGCTGTTTCTGTTTGGGTTTTTGATCAGCGAGCTACATTTGTCGGAGATAATGCGCGGGCTTGTGGCCGTGAGCGCTGCACGTCATCATTACACCTCTGGCGGAGAGGCGTACGACATTGCCGCGGGACTGATGATGGGCGCGGCGATTCTGATGAGCGTGTTCTACTGCGCGGATGCGCTGTATAGCGAGCGTCACGACCGCAGCATTCTGTTCTGGAAGTCGCTGCCGGTTTCTGACCTTACTACTGTGCTGGCCAAGGTTGCGATTCCGCTGGTTCTTCTGCCGGTTTTTGTTTCTCTCGTGAGCGCGGCCATGCAGTTGGTGATGTTGCTGGTGACGAGCGCGCTGATGTTGTCGCGAGGTGAAAGCGTGGCGGCGCTGTGGAGCCAGTTGCCGCTGTTCCGGATGTGGCTGTTGATGCTCTATCACGTTCTGACTGCGCATGCTCTGTGGCCGGCGCCGGTGTATTGCTGGTTTCTGCTGGTATCGGCGTGGGCGCGCCGGGCGCCGTTTTTGTGGGCGGCGCTGCCCATCGTCGCGATTGCCGGCTTTGAAAAACTTGCGCTCCACACTTCGTACTTTGGCGCGCTCGTGGGCGGGCGATTCATCGGTAGCACGGCAACGGTCGCGTCGGACAATCTTTTTCCGACGAACCCGATGACGCATGTTACTCCGGGTGCGTTTCTGATCAGCCCGAGTCTTTGGATGGGGCTCGCACTAGCCGCGATCTTTCTGGCCGGCGCGGTGCGCCTGCGCCGCTATCAGGGACCGATTTAGACCCGCGCCGTTCGCTACGACGGAAGGAGGAGGGTATGAGCACAGCCGAAATGACAAAACGGATTACAGAAGCATCGCCGCGTTTCCGGGCGAGGTTCGTCGCCATGTATTACGTGCTCACCATACTGACCGGCATATTTGTTCTCCTTTTTCATGGCAGGATGGCGTTCGCGGCCGATGCCATCGCCACCGTCTTCTATATCGCGGTCACGGCTCTTTTTTATCAGTTGTCTCGGCCGGCGAACAGACCCTTCCGGCGCAATGACGGCTGACGGTACAGATCCGCGCGTGGTCAGATGGATTATTCGACGGTGACAACATAGTCGCGGCCGTCCCACTGGCTGCGATTGTTCCAGAAGAAGGTGAACACGACTTGGCGGCCTGAGGCAAGCTTTTCGGTGGGTAGATCGAGAAACTCAAGATTCCATCCGCTTTCTTGGGTGTCGCTGTCTTGAGCCGTCTGCCAATCGTCGAAGCTCCAATGGATCCTCGCCGGTTCCATGGTCAGAATGCGGAGCCTCTTGCCACAGGGCATCGACCGTGGCTTATTGTTGAAGCGCCAGTTGTAGTAAGTGGCGGACGCTTTCTTAACTATGTAGCGGTCCACGGTCTGCGGCGGCTGATCGAAAATTCGGCCGTCGGCGAGCGAGCGCCGCAGCTTGATGTATTCGGAATGGGCCCAAACGAGCGGACAAGCCGAACCGGAGCCCTTGCCGGCGAAGAGCTCGCGCTCGGGCAAGTCGTTCTGGTCCCACACCTGTTCGGGGATCAGGCGCGTTGTGCCCGTCGAGTGCTCCAATACACCGAGCAAAGCTTCGGCGTGGTCGGCGCGGCCAGCCGCCAATTCATAGTGAGCGCGTTCGCCGGCGAGCAGCGGCCATGGACGCCCAATGCCGGTGCCGTCAAAGGGCGATCCATCTTCGTGTTCGCCGTAGCCGTCGCCGTTATAGCGATACCAATTCGGCCCAGAGGGCAACCGTACGCGCAACAGCGCATCGACCACTTTGATGGTATTGAGAATGCGCGGATCGTCGGGCGCACGCAGGCCGAAGCGCACAAGAGCGAGCGCGTCGGGACTGACGACTTCGACCGCTGCTGCAGCATCCATCCCAGCAAGACGATTCTTGATCGGAACAAATCCCTGTAGCGGTGAAGCCGCTCCGTCTCCGGTGGGAGGCGGGGTGATCCGAACGTAGTAGCCTTCGACGCCAACTTGACGCGCCAGATCTGTGTTCACTGCGTAGGTGCGGCGCTCCATGTTGAAGTTCCAGGTGTCGGCCATGGCGCGCAGAAATTCAGCGCGCTGCGGCAGGTCCATATCCTGTGCCATGTCGGCGGCAATCAAAAGGGCAGCGATTTCCGCGGACATAGTGAACGGCGAATAGCCTCCGTCCTCTTCCCACCGATCCTGCTGCGTGACCGGACCGTTCGCCACGATGAAAGCTGCCGCCTTCGATACCATGGGCCACCAGCGCGCGCTATCGCCAAAACAGCGGGGCGATTCTCGGCGCAGCAGGTCAACGAGCAAAATCGGAAAGGCGGTCTCATCCATCTGCAGGCCATCCCAATACGGACGGCCGTCGAGCCACATGTTTTGCGCCCAATGGCCATCGGCCTCCTGCGTGGCTTCAAGGTAATGCAATACGCGCAAGGCATCGTCGTCGGCGCCGGCGGCCAGTAGTCCGCCTGCGTTCTCAACCAGGTCACGAGGCCACACAAGGTGGTACCCGCCAAGATCTTCGTCGCCTTTATTAAATCCCCATGGAATGGACAGGCTGGCGATAATCCCACCCAGGAAATCTTTGGACTCGTGCGAGCGGAGAACGGCCGCGCTGGTGCGGTACAAATCCTTCTCGCGCGGCTGAGCATCCAGTTTTTTGAGGCCTTTTTGCCAATGCCGCCAGTGAAAAACGTAGTCTTCGCGCGTTTTTTCGTAGGGCGTAAACCGGGAAGAGAGTGCTTGCTGGGCAGCTTCAGCCCAGATCGCTCCGAAGCCAAGATAGAGAATGAATTCGCCATTGCAGGTGGCGAGGTCGATTTCCGCAGCAAGCGCGATGTTGCCATTCTCGGCGCGGTTATAATCCCACGTCATTTGGAAATGCTTGGTCAGGTCTTGCCAGCCATCGGACCTTCCGGCGAATCCGACCGATCGCTTGAGCCACGGCGCCGACGAGGCCAGCGCGAGCGCACAGGCATCGCGCTGTGCGAAGAGCATGGGTACGCCCTTGTAGTCGCCTACCCAGCCCGTGTTACCGTAGCCGAAATTGGCCAGGTGCGAAGCCAGCAAGGCATAGACGCGATAGTCGCTCAGACTGCCTTTCAGCGGAACAAAGCGAATCTTCTGCACGACGACATTGCGCCAGGGATCGGTCAGGATCTCTTTTTCAATTCGGTAGCGTCCGTCGGTGGAGGTGTTCGTCAGTTCGTACACCGGGATTCCCGGTTCAATCGGCAGGTTCTGAAAGGTACAATGGCGTTTTTCCTCGGAGAAATATCCGTGGCCATCGGTTACGATCAGCCCGAAGTCGCGGGTGCAGGCCTGATCGACGCGGGGAAAATAGATTTCGTTGAGAATTCCATGACTGAGCGTGAACCAGACGCGGCTATGCAGGTTCAGAGCGGTGCCCACTCCCGTTTTGGCGCTCGAGGTCCAGCGGGGTGGAATTCCGGGCCAGCCCGGCGCATAACGGATTTCATCGCTCACAGGAATGGTTCCCGGCCAAGCAAGAGTTTGCCAGAAGATACAGATTTGTTCGCAGCACCCATCTTTTCATTTCGCGAGCCGCATCTAAGCGGAGATATGTCAGTCGCACGCGCTGCCGGCCTTTGGATGCGCTCTGCTTGCCGGATAATTAGAGCGCAAACCGCGGTGATCGGATTCCTGCTTTTTATGATGATCGCGCTTACGGCCACCGCCGACGTGCCCTCGATGAAGCTGGACGGAGGGTTTCGGCGGCTTTATGACCTCGATTTCGCGGGAGCCGAGAAAGAGTTTGATGCCTGGGAGCAGTTGAATCCGGAGAATCCGATGGGTCCGGCAAGTAAGGCAGCGGGGATTCTTTTTTCGGAATTTAATCGTCTGGGCGTGCTGGAAGCGCAGTTCTATGAGAACGATTCGGTTTTCGCCGGGCGCAAGAAGTACGAGGCGGATCCCTCCCAGCGAGCGCGTTTCGACGAAGAACTGGACCGCGCAGAGAGTCTGGCGAAGGCAAGACTGGGGCGCGATCCTCACGACCGCGACGCGCTTCTGGCCATGACCATGGCGGCCGGACTGCGCTCCGATTTTGCCGCTCTGATTGAGAAACGAAATCTGGCGTCGCTGCATTACACCAAGGAGGCGACCGCATGGGCCAACCAGCTCTTGGCAGCCGATCCGACTTGTTACGATGCCCACCTGGCCGGCGGCGTGAGCCGCTACATTATCGGATCAATGGCCGCGCCGGTGCGTTGGATCCTGCGTGTGGGGGGCGTGCAAGGCGATAAACAGGGCGGGATCTCCGAACTGCAGACGACCGCCGACCATGGCGTTTTGCTGGCGCCCTTTGCACGCATTCTGCTGGCGATTGCCTACGTCCGGGAAAAAGACACGGCGCACGCCCGCGTAATCCTCCTGAACCTGCAGCGAGAGTTTCCGGAGAACACCCTGTTCGGTAAGGAGCTGGCGCGGCTGGAGATGAATGCAGCGCGCTAAGTGCTTGCAACGTCTCGCTCGTTCATCAGAAATTCACAGCGTTGTAACCTTCCTTTAATACTCCGCCAATAGAACGAAGTTCTGTATAACTTCCGACCAATTTCAGGAGGATTCATCCAGTGATCCGACGCATCGCGCTGCTGTGCGCAGTTGTTGCGTTTTGTTTGGCCGCTGTCGGCGAGACCATGTTGAATGGAGCGGGCGCTACTTTCCCCTATCCCATGTATTCCAAGTGGTTCAGCGAGTACAACAAGCTGCATCCCGATGTGCAGATCAACTACCAGTCAATCGGCAGCGGAGGCGGCATCCGCCAAGTGCTGAACGGCACGGTCGATTTTGGAGCCAGCGACGGTCCTATGACCGATGAGCAGCTTCAGGAAGCCAAAGTGAAGATTCTTCACATCCCGACCGTGCTCGGCGCCGACGTTCCCGCCTACAACATTCCGGGCGTGAGCGGTGAAATCAAGTTCACACCGGATGTGCTGGCCAACATTTTTCTTGGCAAGATTACGAACTGGAACGATGCGGCAATTGCAAAGTCCAACCCCGGTATAAACCTTCCCAATCTGCCAATCATTGTCGTGCATCGATCCGATGGAAGCGGTACCACCTACATTTGGACCGACTATCTCTCCAAAGTCAGCAAGGATTGGGAATCGAGCGTGGGGAGGGGAACGTCGGTGAAGTGGCCTGTCGGATTGGGCGGAAAAGGCAACGAAGGGGTCGCCGGGCAGATTCGTCAACTGGCTGGATCGATTGGCTATGTCGAATTGATCTACGCGGTCGAGAACAAGATCACCTTTGGATCGGTGCAGAACTCCTCCGGCAATTTCGTGAAGGCGTCGCTTGAAGGGGTGACGGAGGCGGCGGCATCGGTGAAAAACATGCCCGCAGATTTTCGCGTTTCGATTACCAATGCTCCCGGCAAGACGGCGTACCCGATTTCGAGTTTTACCTGGCTGTTGATTCCCGTGCAGTCCAAGGATCCGGCGAAAGGGAAGATTCTCACCGACTTTCTGAACTGGATGGTCAGCGACGGGCAGAAGATGGCTTCGCAGTTGAGCTATGCGCCCTTGCCAGCCAGCGTGGCGGAGAAAGTGAAAGAGGCGATCAAGCAGGTGCACTGACCAGTGGGCATCATGTGGAATGGGTTGTCCATAAAGAAATGCCGAGCGATGAAGGAAAAACGTTTGCACAGCGGGGCGGCCACCGGCCGGGAAGAATTCTCCTAGCCCCCGTTAAATCATTCAGTTACGAGACTGAATGGCAGAGGTCAACTGGTGCGAGAATTGCTATTATGTCCATGTTGTCTAGTAGTATTATAGACATTATGGAACCGGGTTCAGGTTGCCTGATCTTTCGTTGTCTCCCCATCGCAGTAATAGCCAAGAACTCAAATTCAAAAAGGAGAGGACCACAAGTCCATGAAACCATCACACCATGTTTTTCTTATCGCCCTGATCACAACGGCGCTGACGGCTGCCGTTTGGGCGCAAACCGCGACGGACGCAACCGCAGACGCAACTCATAAGAGCGCCGCCGTAAACTCGACCCAGGCGTCTGTGAGCGCCGCCGACTTCCAGGCACTCAAGGACGGTCTGGCAGCGGCCCAGCAACAGATTCAAGCTCTGCAAGAAGAGCTGCGCCGCCGGGATCACGCCGTACAGCAGGCTCAAAGCACCGCCGCCGACGCGGCTGCCAAAGCCGACGCCCTGCAGAATGATGTGGCCGACCTTAAGTCTGTAAGCGCCACGAACTCAACCACCCCGGTATTGAGAAATGCGGTTTTGAACCTGCAGGATTCGGCGCAGGCCCATCCCGAGTCTGAAACCGAGGTCCTCAACAAGCAAATGGAGAGCGCGATCACCCTGCGCTTCCGCGGGATCAACATTACGCCGGGCGGATATGCGGCGGGCGAATTTGTTCGGCGGTCGCGGGCCCTCGGGGCCGACATCACAACACCCTTCAACTCGCTGACCATGCCGGGCGCTTCGCAGAGCCAGCTGGGAGAGTTCTTCGGCTCCGGCCGGCAATCGAAGGCCACCGTTTTCGTTGACGGCCGCCTGGGAAATGTCGATCTTTCGAGCTACCTTTCGGGCGACTTCCTCTCGGCGGGGGTCACTTCCACCAACACTCAAACCAATGGTTACACCTTCCGGCTCCGCCAGGCGTGGGCGCAAGCCAAGTTCACGAACGGCTGGAGCTTCCTCGGCGGCCAGGCATGGAGTTTGGTGACCGAAAACGGCGTAGGCATTGCTCCCGACGACGACATGGGCAAAACCAACGACGCGCGGCCCAAGACGATCGACCCGAACTACTCTGTGGGATTCGACTTCGCGCGCCAGTGGGGCATTCGCCTGACCAAGAGCTTCGACAAAGTTGCCTTCGCGGTTTCGCTGGAAAATCCGCAGGCGACTCTGACGACGCACGGAAACCAGAACAATTATCTGATTGGGGAAGCGGGCGCAAGCAACAGCTTCAACACCACATCCAACTACTCATTCAACCCCTCGCCAGATATTATCGCCAAGGTCGCCTTCGACCCAGGCTTCGGCCACTACGAACTCTATGGTCTGGCTGACCGGTTCACCGGTCGCGTATTCCCGTGCGTGGAATTTGTGGCTGGTAACCCAATTTGCACGGCAACGGGCGCCACTTCGGCGACCGGGGCCTACAATGCCTCGAAGGAAGGCGGCGGCCTCGGCGCCAGCGCTCGCTGGACCTTCGCTAAACAGTTAACCTTCGGTCTGAAGGGTTTCGGCGGCAGCGGCGTTGGCCGTTATGCTCCCGGTAGCCTTTCCGATGCAGCGATCTACCCGGATGGCACCATCCACCTGATTAAGAACCTGCACGGTCTCGGCACGCTCGAATGGAAGACCAAGAAGGTCACCGTCTACAGCTACGGTGGCGTCGAGTACGCGGCACGCACCTATGCCTTAGATCCGTTGGCGAACAAAGGCGCGGGAGCTTTGGTCGGTTACGGCGCTCCGACCTTTAACAACACCGGCTGCTTCGTCGAAGTTGCGCCTGGCGGAGGCTTCACTCCGGGCGGACCGGGCGCGGGCGGATCGGGCACGTGCATAGCCGACACGCGCGTTCTGATCGAGGGAACCCTTGGCTTCTGGTACAAGTTCTACTCCGGACCCAGGGGCACGTTCCAATACGGCACGCAGTACTCGTACGTGACACGCAACACCTGGTCGGGAAATGACACCGGACTTTCGGCCGGCCTGCAGCCGAACGGGCTTAACTCGATGGTGTTCACGTCGTTCCGCTATTACTTACCGTAACCGGATGCGCGGCCTCGCGTCATGAATGGGCGCGGGAACGGTCGGATTGCGGCACAAAACAGCAATTTCCACTTAACCGGAGGCGCCGGTCACGAAACCGGCGTCTCTTTTTATCTTGGTATACTCTTATCAGCCGCATACGCTGCGGGATTCCGTTTGGGCCGAGAGCACCGAATCGGACTGATGTACGACTTGTAACTGCCCGCTGCACTGGACCTCCCCAAAGTGGAAAGTCTTGAAAGATCAATGCTCTAGGGAGCATTAAGCGGTTTGATGTTTCATTTATGACTCGCCAGTCCCAAAGCAGTCGCGCACCTTTCCTGAACCGCGAGGAATCGTGGCTGAAATTCAACTGGCGCGTGCTCGAGGAAGCTGAAGACCTAGCCAACCCGCTGCTCGAGCGCGTGAAATTCCTGGCCATTACCGCCAGCAATCTCGACGAGTTCTTTGAAATTCGCGTTGGCGGCCTGCTGCAGCAACTGGAAGACGGCCACAACTCCACCAATGCCGACGGCCTTTCCATGGTCGAGGAGCGCGAGTTGATCAACCGCGCGACTCACAAATTTGTTGAAGAACAATATTCCTGCTGGAACGAGCGCCTGCGGCCCGAACTGGCAGAGCAGGGAATTCGTGTACTCGGCATCGATGAGCTCGACGGTGACGGGCTGGCATTTGTCGACGACTATTGCGAGCGCGAACTCGATCCCCTGCTGACCCCAGTGACGGTTGACCCGGCGCACCCGTTTCCCCGCGTCATCAACAAAGCGCTGTGTGTTGCCCTGCTGCTGCGCCGCCGCCGACGTTCTTCCTTGACCTATACGGGCGTGGTTACGGTGCCACGCGCGCTGCCTCGCCTGGTTCGACTGCCCGCGCAGGGTACAGTCGATTTTATTTTTCTCGCCGATCTGGTCGTACATCACGCGGCACGCATGTATAAGGGCTACGACATCGTTTCCTCGGCGGCCTTCCGCGTCACCCGCAACAGCAACCTCTATTTGCAGGAAGAGGAATCACGCAACCTGCTCGAATCGGTTCGCACCGAACTGCACAACCGCCGCAAAGGCGACGCCGTGCGCATGGAAATCGACTCGGCCGCCGACCCCGAGATTCTGGAGCGCCTGGGAACCGTCTTCGAACTGGATCGCTGGCAGATTTTTCCGGTCGACGGGCCGGTAAATCTT
>Ga0187772_10001402_pt1 | contig 11446 bp, 7 predicted proteins | sample 0116_SJ02_MP15_2_FD_133137 | JGI IMG/M metagenome (GOLD analysis project Ga0187772, IMG submission 133137) | Tropical peat soil microbial communities from peatlands in Department of Meta, Colombia - 0116_SJ02_MP15_20_MG | ecosystem: Environmental > Terrestrial > Soil > Wetlands > Peat | place... | reverse complement strand
TTTTACCGCCTCATATTCCCAGTGCTTCTCGCCATACCGGACGTCAGATGCCTAAGATGGCGGCCAGAAGACTTGGTAGTAGGACTCATCTGTGAATGAAGTGGTTTGTCCATAATGACAGCTTTATAAAACCCGTACAAACTCTAGAAATATATCGGTATCGATAAGAACAAAACGAGCAACAAGGATTTTCGTTTATGTTTTTGTCAAATATATTGATACTCAAAATTTGATCTAATTCTCTTTTCGGGGAGCTAGGGGCTTAATGGGCAACGGAAAGAAACGGTTGAATCTGATTCAAAATTGATATTATTTCAAAGTCTGATAGAGTCGTTCGATTAAAATATTAAATAATTATTTTGGAGGCGATTGGATCTACACCTTTAGTAAAACTGAACCGCATGTCAAAAGGTCTGAATGCGGAAATTTTGAACTGGGGTCCCTGCATTGACATAAGTTGTTGATGTCATTATTGCAACACAGTGATTCGGACATAAGACACTGCGGTTAAATCTGAAAGTGTCGAGGAATTAGGGTCTCTTCTAGCCCAGGAGGAAATCAGTGTCAAACCTTACAGAGCTCTTCAAAAATGGATCCATCCCCCTTGTTCTCCAAGACAGTGTCGGAAGAAACCCGAAAAAATGCCGCGTTCCTTATTATTCTTTTTAGAATCGTCATTCACCAAACTATTTAGTTTTCATTTCTTATTTGTCCTAGCAAAATCACCATTTCTGAAAAGTGCATATTTCTGCTATCGATGTGGTGTTTTTTGAAACCCAAAAACATAGGATTTGAAGATCAAATAGAAACATCCCCTCATTCTTTTCAAGGAATTATATTGGCAAGATGTTCAACTTCTGTATACTGCTGCCGTCAGGCGTTTAACTTCCTCTGAAATCGTTTCTTGAATCTCACCCTACAATAGGAAGCCTTCAAATCGTAATTATTTCCATTAGATGATAAATACTGTATTGTTCCTGTAAAAATACAGCATCCATCCCATTTACCTTTTTCAAACGCCAGTAGTAGCCTGAAGGTATGGGACAAAGAATTTCCCAGCGGTGAGAGGAGCGATTTACATCACCAACTTGAGGTCTAAACTCAACAAAAGGAGGCGAGGCAAGAAGCCCGTGCCGATCAAGGATGAGCCTGAGCGGCGCGAGGGCAAGACACTCTATTTTTTATTTGCCGAACGGCAAGGGTCGCGGTTAAGAGAGCATCCGGCAAAGCCAAACCTTCCGCAGAGGGGCGGGATCATAGGAGGTAAAGTATGCATCCATACGCAAGCTACGAAGGTCGGGAAACAATACCCCTGCAGCGGTAAGCAGACTTCTTGCAGAGAATATCGTTTTTCATAGCCCCGTTTTGCTGCGTGCCGCGGAGGGTCGCGAGAAGGTGGCTACTATTCTTGCGGCGTCACTTAAAGTCCGGGCCCTGATCTTTAGAAGTCAGATGATTTGGGAGAAGTAACCGCACCGGAAAGGACCGTTATGACCGATACAACTAGTGGACTTCCGCTGACCAGCTCTCGTGCTGAGGAGATATTTCCCATATTAACTCTGGCACAGATTCGTCGCATTGCAGCACACGGGCACATGCGCCCGATCCAGCGTGGCGAGGTGCTCGTTGAACAGGGAGACAGCGCCGTACCGTTCTTTGTGGTGGTCTCGGGCGAGATCGAGATCGTGCGTCCCTTAGGTGCCGCTGAGACCCTTATCACTGTCCATCGGCCGGGTCAGTTCACGGGCGAAGTCAACATGCTCTCGGGCCGGCGGGCTCTCTTCCGAATGCGTGTCACCAAGCCGGGTGAGGTGATCGAACTTGATCACCAACAGATGCTGGCGTTGGTGCAGACCGATGCCGAACTCGGCGAGATCGTCATGCGTGCTTTCCTTCTCCGCAGGGTTGAGTTGGTGGCGGCCGGGATGGGAGATGCTGTGCTCGTCGGCTCGACCCATTCCGCCGGTACGCTTCAAATCAAAGAGTTCCTGATGCGCAACGGCTAACCTTACTCCTACATAGACCTCGAACGGGATCCTGACGTCCAGAACCTGCTGGATGTTTTCCATATCGCCGCCAGTGAAATACCCGTGGTGATCTGCCGCGGCCAGCTGGTGCTGCGGAACCCGACCAACCAGCAAGTCGCCGACGGTCTTGGTTTTAACGAGGCTGTTGACCAAACACACCTGCGCGATCTCATCATCGTTGGTGCGGGTTCCTCGGGATTGGCAGCAGCCGTTTACGGCGCTTCAGAAGGGCTTGACATTTTGGTGCTGGAGGCGAGTTCACCGGGTGGTCAGGCAGGTTCAAGTTCAAAAATTGAAAATTACTTGGGGTTCCCAACCGGTATCTCGGGCCAGGAACTCGCAGCTCGGGCATACAGCCAGGCGCAGAAGTTCGGCGCCCAGATCCTTATCGCCAAGGGCACGCGACTCGCTTCCGACCGCAAGCCATATGTCGTCGAAGTGGAGAACGGGGCTCGAATTCCGGCACGCACGGTCGTGATTGCGACCGGGGCGGAGTATCGAAAGCCCCCATTAAAAGAGCTTTCGCGCTTTGAAGGCGCGGGGGTCTACTACGGCGCGACCTTTGTGGAAGCGCAGTTGTGCGGCGGAGAAGAAGTGATCGTGGTTGGCGGAGGAAACTCAGCCGGCCAGGCTGCCGTGTTTCTGGCGGAGACGACAAAGCGCGTGCACATGCTCGTCAGGTCGGCCGGTTTGGCCGAGAGCATGTCACGCTACCTGATTCGGCGGATCGAAGAGACTCCTGCGATCGTATTGAGGCCGCAGACGGAGATCGTGGCGCTCGAAGGAGGGGATCACCTCGAATCCGTTCGCTGGCGAAACAGTCAAACGGGGCAAACTGAGGAGCACAAGATCGGCCACGTTTTCGTCATGGCCGGCGCCGTTCCGAATACCCGTTGGCTCGATCGCTGCGTCGCGCTCGACGCGAAAGGCTTCATTAAGACGGGTCCCGATCTGTCGCCAGGAGATCTGAGCTCTGCACGCTGGCCCCTTGCCCGTCCGCCGTACTTGCTCGAAACCAGTGTGCCGGGAGTCTTTGCAGTAGGCGACGCGCGTAGCGGCAGTATCAAGCGCGTCGCGTCCGCGGTTGGCGAAGGATCGGCTGCAATTTCGTTCGTTCATCAGGTACTCCGCGAATAAGAAACAGGTCGAACCGCACCGGGATTGGAAGAATGACGATGAACCATAAGAGGGTCTCTTTCTCGAATACCTGTATATAGGCCAGCGGTTCAGGTCCGGCACATATCGGATCGACGAAGAGCGGATCAAATCATTCGCGGCAGAATTCGGGGTTCACCTTCGGCTCGCGGTGGTAGCACGCCACGAAACTGTGCATTGGAGAAAGATTATGACCGAGTGTACACATGTCAAGCAAATCCGGTTTACGACCACAGACAAACACGTTTGCGAAGAGTGCTTCAAAAGTGGCGATAGCTGGGTCCATTTACGTCTGTGCCTTCAATGTGGACATGTGGGCTGTTGCGATTCGTCGAAAAATAAGCACGCGACAAAGCACTTCCATGAAACCAAACACCCGCTAGTACGCTCCATCGAACCTGGAGAAGCATGGGTCTGGTGCTATGTGGATGCAATCGTTCCGGGAGAACTAAGTGGACGCACATTTGTGCCTTCGAGCGGCTAGCGTGACGAACCCGTGCGAACGCGACATCGCTTGGCTCTTGTCTCGTTCCAGATGGTCAAGGGCGCGACGCTGAAGATCTACAAGGGAGCCCCGCACGGCATGTGCACGACTCTGAAGGATCGGGTCAACGAGGATTTGCTCACGTTCTTCAAAGCATAGGTGATCAAGCGCCGGGGTGACAAAGGAAGGTGCATATAGGCCCTTTGGAAAGAATGGGGGAAAGCCTAAGGAGTAAGGGATATGTCTGAGACCCAGTAACGGTCGTTCACCCCGTTAGAAGTGATGCCCCCCATGCTGTGCAGCGTGGTTAGGTCCCAGAATAATTCGGGCGGGATTTTGAAGGTCCGCTGGAATTTCTAACGGGGTTAAAGTGACAGAAGATCTGAGGATAAAGTAATGGTTTGCCAAAAAAGAGAGATCCCTCGTCTGATTCGCCGAGTGCTAACTTGTGTACTATGTCTGATGTTTGGTGTTTATGTGGGGGCGTGTAAAGAAAAAACCCCTCCTCCTCCGCCACCGCCCACTGTTACGGTCGCTCAACCCGTCCAACGGACAGTGACGGACTACCTCGAACTGACCGGTAATACACGGGCCATCAAGACGGTGCAACTGGTTGCTCGGGTGGCAGGGTATCTGGATAAAGTCTTCTTTCAGGACGGACAATTCGTAAAAGAGGGTCAATTGCTCTTTCTCATTCAACAGAACACGTACCAGGACAACCTGCGGCAAACCGAGGCAGCAATTTTACAGCAGAAGGCCCGGCTGGAATATGCCGAAATTCAATTGGCCCGTTATTCTAAGTTGGTTCAGGAGAAAGCGGCTTCTCAAACCGACGTAGACAACTGGCGGTATCAAAGGGATTCGGCCCAGGCCAACCTGCAGGCGGCGGAAGCGCAACGTGACCTGGCCAAACTCAATTTGGGTTATACGGAGGTCAGATCTCCTTTTGATGGAAGGATTGATCGGAGGCAGAAAGATCCGGGTAACCTGGTAGGGTCAGGTGAAAATACGGTCCTGGCAGAGATCAACCAGATCAATCCGATCTATGTCTATTTCAATATCAGCGATGCGGATCTAGCTCGCCTGATAGGGGAAACTCATTGGACGCCAGGCCAGGCTCGTGCCGTAAAATGGCCGGTCTTGGGGGGCCTCCTTACCGAAAAAGAGTATCCTCACAAAGGCCAGCTCGATTTTGCATCCATTAGCCTCACCTCCACCACCGGTACCTTGCTGATGCGCGGAGTCTTCTCAAACCCTGATGGGAAGATTCTGCCGGGACTCTATGCCCGGGTGCATGTGCCTGTTAAGGAAGGACCTGCTTTTTTGGTGCCTCAGGAGGCTATCGGTTATGACCAACGTGGATCATATGTGTTGATGGTGAACGAAAATAATGTGGTGCAACGTTCCAGCGTCAGAATTGGGACACTGGTAGACCATCTGCGTGTCGTTGAAGAAGGTCTGACGGGAAACGAATGGGTTGTCATAAGGGGCGTGCAGAAAGCCATTCCCGGACGACAGGTCACCCCTGAGCGGGAAGGAGTCCAAAGGCCTGGCATAGGCTCTCCCCAATCCCAAGATCAAAGGAAGGTGAAGCCATGATCTCCCGGTTCTTTATCGAACGACCTATTTTCGCAAACGTTATCGCGATCGTCACAGTTATCATCGGGTTTGTGTTCCTCTTTCGTTTGCCAGTGGCCCAGTATCCCCAGATCGTGCCACCGACCATCCAGGTGACTACACGCTACCCGGGGGCGAGCGCCGAAGTCGTCGCGGCAACGATCGGGGTGCCCATCGAGCAGGCGGTTAATGGTGTCGAAGGCTCGATCTACATGTCCTCCACCAGCGGAAGCGATGGCTCCTACGCCCTGACGATTACCTTCAACGTTGGCACCGATCTCAATACTTCCATTGCACTGGTCCAAAACCTGGTCAACAGCGCCCTGGCCCAGCTTCCGGGCAGCGTCCAGCAGCAGGGGGTCACGGTCAGAAAGGTTTCCCCGAACATATTGCTGGTAGCTGGCCTCTATTCCGAGGATGATCGGTTTGAAGAAATTTTCCTTTCCAATTACGCTGTGATTAATCTCCAAAACCCCTTGGCCCGGCTTCCGGGTGTCGGCCAGGTTGCCGTCAGAGGTGCAGGTGCTTACAGCATCAGGGTCTGGCTTGATCCCAACAGGCTCCAGACGTTTGGCCTTACGACAGCGGATGTCCTGACGGCTATCCAGGGCCAGAATGTTGAGGTCATTGCAGGACAGCTCGGTACTCCGCCGGTGCCAAAAGATCACCCCTTTCAGTTCACAATCAATGCTCTTGGCCGGCTATCCGATACGAGCCAGTTTGAAGACATCATCATTAAGACTGCGACTAGCCAGGCCCCGCAGATCGTGCGGCTGCGGGATATAGCCCGAGTCGATTTGAGCCAGCAGAGCTTCAGTAATTTTTCGCGCTTCACCGGTCACAAGGCGGCCCTGATCCTCATTTTTGCCCTGCCGGATGCCAATGCCATCGCCGTCGCCGACAGTGTTTATCAGGCCATGGCTAACATGAGCAAGAAGTTTCCCGAGGGCCTGAAATATGCCATCCGGTACGATACCACCACGTTTGTCCGGGAGGCCATCTCCGGTGTATATGAGACCCTGATCATAGCCGGAATCCTTGTGCTCATCGTGATTCTTCTGTTCTTGCAAAGCTTCCGGGCGATGCTCGTTCCGGCCACTACCGTTCCGGTGACCATCATTGGCGCTTTCATCGCTATCGCCGCGCTCGGTTTCACAGTAAACCTGATGACCTTGTTTGCGCTGATTCTGGCGATCGGCATCGTGGTAGACGACGCTATCATCATCGTAGAGAACAGCTCCTATTACATCGAAAGGGGAATGCCACCAAAGGAAGCCACCATCAAAGCGATGCAGGAGATGACAGGACCAGTAATGGGGATCACCGTGGCCCTGGTTTCAGTCTTTCTGCCGGCAGCCTTTTTGCCCGGCATCACCGGACAGATCTTCCGTCAATTTGCGCTCGTCATTGCTTCTACTACGGTCATCAGTGCCATCAATGCCCTGACCCTAAAGCCTGTCCAGTGCGCCTTCTGGTTGAGACCTCGCAAAGAAAAAACCCCCAATTGGTTCTACCGGGGATTTAACAAGGCCTTCCAGGCCATGACGGATGCCTATATGGGAATCGTCACGCGGATGGTGAAGCGCCCGGTTCTGATGATTATCTTTTTTGGAATCATCATCACTCCTTCGTTCTTGGTGTTCTTGAGCCGGCCCACGGGCTTTCTGCCCACCGAGGACCAGGGTTACGCCATCTTGGTGTACCGCTTACCGGAAGGTGCGTCACAGCCCCGGTCAGAGGAAGTTGCGGGCAAAATCAACGGGATTCTAAAAAAAACGCCCGGAGTTGGGTTCTGGGTAGTCATCGGAGGTTTTTCAATCCTGGACAATGCCAACGTCTTCAATATTTCGACAACCTTTGTCGTTTATAAGGACTGGAAGGAACGCGGCTCCGCTTTAAGCCAGGACAGGATCGTCTCCAGCATCAACCGTGAGCTTGCGAGTATCCAGGAAGCGCAGGCCTTTATGGTGATCCCGCCACCGATCCGGGGGCTTGGCCAGACAGGTGGCTTCCAGATGATGGTGGAAGACCGCAGTAGCCTCGGCCTGGCTGAACTGCAGAAGACCACGTACGACCTCGTCCAGAGGGGAAACTCCCAGCCCAGCCTGCAACGCCTTGCCACGACCTTCAGCGTTAGCAGCCCCCAGCTCTACCTGAATATCAACCGGACCAAGGCGCAGTCGCTGCAAGTCCCCTTGTCGAATGTCTTTGACACCCTCCAGGCCTACTTGGGATCCTCCTTCGTCAATCTGTTTAATAAGTTCAACCAGGTGTTTCAAGTTTATATCCAGGCCGACAACCGCTATCGTCTGCTGCCCAGGGACATAAAAAATTTATATGTCCGTAACCAGAATGGCCAGATGGTGCCCCTTGGGACTATCCTGGATATCAATCAGATCATGGGCTCCGAGCTTGTCACGCGCTATAACCTCTATCCAGCGGCGGCCATTTTTGGCTCCGCCGCTCCCGGATTTAGTTCCGGCCAGGCCATTGGCCAGATGGAACAACTAGCTGCCGAAACTTTGCCAGAGGGCATGGCCTACGACTGGACCTCGACGAGCTACCAGGAAAAACAGGTCGGCACCCAGGCTTACTTCATCTATGCCCTCTCCATAATTCTGGTATACATGGTGCTGGCCGCTTTATATGAGAGCTGGACTTCTCCCGCGGCGGTTATTCTGGTTGTCCCCGTAGCCCTGGTAGGGGTCCTTCTATCCCTCATCATTCGCGGCTACGAAACCGACCTTTACACTCAGATAGGCCTGGTACTGATGATTGCCCTGGCGAGCAAGAATGCCATTCTTATCGTGGAATTTGCGCGCGACTTGCACCGGGAAGGTCTGTCCGTAACGGAGGCCGCTATTGAAGCGACCCGTCGCCGATTCCGCCCCATCGTTATGACGTCCTTTGCTTTCATTATGGGGGTGGTCCCGCTTCTGATCGCCTTTGGCCCGGGCGCAGCCAGCCAGCGCGCCATCGGCACAGTGGTTTTCGGCGGTATGCTTGCTTCGACGCTTCTGGCCATCCCGTTTGTGCCGGTTTTCTACGTGGCCATGCAGCGCCTGAGCGAAAAGCGTGCCGGTTCGAAGAAACAGAGTGCAACTGGAAATAAAATATGAACGGAGGGAATACCTGACTCTGCCGTGGAAACTCACTGGGATCGGGCAGGGGTGTCAGAGAAAATCTAACAGCGGATACCTCTTTCACCCTGAAGAGTTGACGAGAAAGGAGGATTCTATAGTCCCACGATTCGTTGACGAGTTTCGAATGAGAGCCCGCATTACAGGGTAGAGGGCGTCCACACGGGTTTAACTTAACAAAACAGACACTAAGGATGGAAATTGGTTTGACCCTGATACAGCGGGTGGCAATCTGCTTCGCCGCGGGGGTTATAGGCGGACTGGCCGTGGTCCTTTTCAGCCACGTCCTGTTTGGGTTGGGGCTTAGCGCGACATTCGGGGTGAAGGCCCCGATCTCCTTGAAGTCGCCCGATTTATACAGGCCGCTCTTCTGGGCCGGGCCGTGGGGTATCTCCCCTTCGGGCTCTTTATAAAGATTGCATGGACGCAGCTTTACCTCTTCGGTCTTCTATACTTCCTCGCGCCGCTGCTGGCGTTGTTTTTAATCTTCCTACCGATGAGCGGCGCAGGGTATTTCGGACTTCAGCAGGGCGGGCCGATATTCACAGTCTACCTGCTGCTGGTAAATCTGCCGTACGGAATAATCACCGCTTTGGCCGCAAGGGCGATAATAGGGGCGAAGCCGTAAGCCTCTTACAACTGCCCGAAGTTTATCAGTTCAATATCCTTGGTTTCAACCATCGCCTTAATGCTGTTATTACCAGGCGAAAGACGGAACCGAAGAAAAGGTCTTCGATGCCCAGGAGTGGCTGGCCGCCATGTGCTCCCACATCCCGGACAGGGGGGAGCAGATGGTCCGGTACTATGGGTATTACAGTAATGTCTCCCGGGGCCCGACTGATTCAAAAAATAATCGAGGACGAAGATGTGATCGAGAAGATCCTCAAGCATCTTGGCCTTTGGGACTTAAAGGTCAGACTCCCGCCCAAGATGATGTCATCCTTCGTAAGGATTTCCCTAGCGATAATTAAGATTCCTATGTTCCATTTTCTGTCCCTCCCTTTTATCCGGACCCGGATTACCCTATGGATTCGTACGGGATTTCAAAACGGCATGGGGTGACTGCGATGGTTACGATTTCTGCTATCGATCCGCTGTTTTCAGACCACCCAAAATGTTTGGATTTGATTTTCCTATATTTATCTGGCCTAATGATTTCTATCGGAAATCTTCGACTCGTGAACCATGCCTCTGTCGCAGAGTCGTAGGTGCTTACTCACAGTCCTTACACAGGTGACGTTGGAAATCTTTCTTCTTCTACGCCCCATGTCCATTCTCGTTTTCGGCAGCTTCATATAATTCTCTCATATACTCACACAGATGTAGCTTCTGAAAGGCTTGATCTTCAGGGTTATAAATGGTCAGCCCCGAAGGTTTTTCGTCATCCGTTTTTGATTGATCGTCTTGCTTCATGATAAAAATTGCTTATCTCTCACCCCACTTTTTCCCAATAAAGCAGTTTCTTGATCCTCTCTAACAGGGCTTCCCGGACATTCGGGTTCTTGATCTCCGTCACTTCTTTCCAATCTTTCCAACTGCCTAACAGATCATAATAGAGATTGGCACAGGCCCTCTGATAAAAAACTCTTGAATTGGGATTCACTTTTTTAACACACGTCTGAAGTTCCTCTAAGATACGATCCCTCTCTTCTTCATCCTCAATATGAAACATAAGGACCTTGGTTGGCTTCGTGGGTAAGCTCGATCCAAATTTTCCTTTTGCATAGTGATCCCCAAGGAAATTTTCTTCATATTCTCTTAGAACTTCCAAACACTCTTCCTGATCCTTCAGAACAGCCACCACCTTCCAGCAGTGATAAGCCTCCTTCAACTCAATCTCTTCCTTGCCGTCGAGCAATTGCTTATAAAGGTTTGTGATACAGGGAACACATCGACCATAGATATTCTGCTTCGTCACCCGCAGTTTCGGATCACTCTCAAAACTGACCCAGTTGTCCCGCGAGTCTCTCCAAACCCGCTTGTCGAGATATATTTTTTTCATGGCTGGCCAGAGCTGGTTTTTTATCTTGATGTGATTTATAAATTATCATACCATAACACAAAATAAATTTCCCATAACCCTGCTTACAGGTGGGCAACCCCCTTGGAGGGAATGGAATTGACAAAGAAAACGATTGTACTTGTTTCAACGTTGGACACAAAAGGCGCCGAAGCAGCCTTCTTGAAGCAACTGATCGAAGAAAGAGGACATCGGGTGATCCTCTTGGATACCAACACAGGTGGCGAGTCGTCCGTCTCTCCAGACATTTCTGCGAACGAGGTCGCCAAATCTGCGGGATGGAATATTGAAGAGGTTCGAGAGATAAAAGATACGGGCAAGGTCTCCTCCATCATGATCGAAGGCGCCGTCAAGAAAGTTAAAAACCTTTTGGATAAGGGAGAACTCGACGGGATTCTTTCTTTCGGAGGAGCGAGTAATACGGCGATTGCCACAGCCATCATGAAATCTCTCCCTTTTGGAATCCCGAAAGTCATGCTCTCCAGCACAGCTGCCATGCCTGCCTATGCAGGAGGATACTTCGGCACCAAAGATATCACGATGATCCATTCGGTGGTGGACATCGCAGGGTTGAATCCACTCGTCGAAGTTGCGCTCAAGAGGGCTGCTGGAGCGATCTGCGGAATGGTGGAGATGGGAGAATGCCTTCAGTCTCTGAAAACACTCTCCAAGAAGAATGCGTTAATCGCTTTAACAGAATTCAAATTCTCAGAAGAATGCTGCTCTCACATCAGGCATCTTCTGGATGAAAAAGGTTTTGAAGTGATCCCTTTCCATGCCCAGGGCACGGGCGACAGGGCCATGGAGGAATTGATTGGAGATGGGCTCTTTCAAGGTGTCGTGGACATTGTTCCCGCAGGAGTGGGAGAAGAACTTCTGGGAGGGAATCGGGCTGCAGGACCGAGTCGTTTGGAAAGTGCTGGAGAAAAAGGGATCCCCCAGCTCATTACCCCTTGCGGATTTGATATGCTCAGTTGTGGCCCATTAGGGAGAGGCGATCGAG
>Ga0187772_10001399_pt1 | contig 11450 bp, 11 predicted proteins | sample 0116_SJ02_MP15_2_FD_133137 | JGI IMG/M metagenome (GOLD analysis project Ga0187772, IMG submission 133137) | Tropical peat soil microbial communities from peatlands in Department of Meta, Colombia - 0116_SJ02_MP15_20_MG | ecosystem: Environmental > Terrestrial > Soil > Wetlands > Peat | place... | reverse complement strand
CCGCTGACCGTGCTCTTCTCGGGGGGGGTCGATTCCGGCCTTCTCGCCTGGGAGCTCCGGAACCGGGACCGGACCACGCTGTTCACCGTGGGGGTCCCCGGCGCTCCCGACCTCACCGTCGCCGAGGCAGCAGCCCGGGTCCTCGGGCTTCCCTGGAGGGGATCGGCCGTCGGGCCGGCCGACCTGGCCGAGAGCGCTCGCTCGTGGCGGACGGAGCTGGACCGGCGACCCCCCGGGCTTCGAGGCCTGCACCTCGCGCTCGCGGTCGCGATCGAGCGCTCCCCTCCCGGAGCGATCCTCTGCGGGCAGGGGATCGACGAGCTGTTCCTGGGGTATGCCCATTTCCGGGGATTGACGGACGAGGCCGCCACGGTCCGAGCGGCCGCGGACCTGAAGCGCCTTCAGGAGGAGGACTGGCCGGCGACCCAGCGGCTCGCGGACCGGAGCGCTCGTCGCCTCGAGGCCCCGTTCCTGGACCCGGCGTTTATCTCCGCCGCGGTCGCGGTGCCCATCGCCCGGCGCTCGGCGGGCCGGCCGACGAAGGCGTTCTGGCGTGGATGGGCCGCCCACCGGGGCCTCCCTCCGGAGATCGGCGAGCGTCCCAAGCGAGCGATGCAGTACGGTTCCGGCATCGACCGGTGGTACCGCTCCCGGCTCAGCCGCTCGTGACCCGGGTGCCGGCCTCGCCTCGCAGGGCCCGGGGGAGCGAGGGGATGTCCGTGATCACGAACTCCCGACCACCCCCCGCGAGGAATTCGAGCCCGGCCTCGACTTTGGGCCCCATGCTCCCGTTCGCGAACTCGCCCCGGTCGAAGTACTGCCGCAGCTCGGTCGCGGTGACCGCCCCCAACCACCGTTCTCCGGGTCGCCCGAACTCCACGGCCGCCCCGGGAACGTCGGTGACGATCGCCAGGGTCTCGAGACCGAGCTCCCGGGCGACCAGCGCCGCCGCGAGGTCCTTGTCGATGACGGCCTCGACCCCCTCGTACGTGCCGTTGGACCTGCGCACGACGGGAATGCCGCCGCCGCCCGCCACGATCGGTATCCACTGCGACCCGGAGCTCGACCCGAGGAGGGAGCGGACGGCCGGACCTTCGAGCCACCGCAGCGGATGCGGGGACGGCACGAGGCGGCGCCATCCTCCTCGGGCCCCGTCGTACTCCATCGTCCATCCGTTCTGCTTGCGGAAGGTGCGGGCCTCCGTCTCCGTATAGAACCGTCCGACCGGTTTCGACGGGTGTCGGAACGCCGGGTCCCGCGCCGATACCTCCGTCCGGCTGATCAGCGCGAGGACCGAGCGGGGGACCCGCGCCCGCCGCAGGGCCGGGGTCATCTCCGTCTGGATCAGGTATCCGATCTGCCCCTGGGTCTCGGCGCCCAGCACGTCCATGGGGCGCTGGGCGACCTCGCGGCCCCCGAGCTCGTTCTGGCGGAGGAGGAGGCCCACCTGGGGGCCGTTCCCGTGCGTGAGCACGAGCTCCCGCCCGCGGCGGGCCACGCTCACCAGGCTCGGCACGGTGGCCCGCATCCGGGCGCGGGCCTCGACCCAGGAATTGTCGCCGCCCGGCCGGTGCAGGGCGTTCCCGCCGAGCGCGACGAGGATCCCCCCTCGGGCCATGGACCGTGAGGTCAACACCACTTCAAGAGGTCGCGGGGAGGTCCCGGGACCGGTCCACGGCCCGATCGGGGCCACGGACCGCCCCGGGTACCGCTAAATAATCGCCGTCGGGTCCCCGGTTGTGACGAGCGATCCCTCGTCGCTGTTCTGCCCCCTCGAGTTCCGCTACGGCCGTTCCGAGATCCGCTCGATCTTCTCTCGGGAGGCCCGCCTCGCCCGCGCGCTCCAGGTCGAGGCCGCCCTCGCCGAGGTCGAGGCGGAGCTCGGCCTGTTCTCGAAGGAGGAGGCCGCCGCCATCGGGCGGGCCGCGACGTCCGGGAAGGTCACCGTCGAGCGCGTCGAGGAGATCGAGCGGACGACCCGGCACGACGTGATGGCGATCACCCGGGCGCTCGCGGAGGCTGCCGGACCCGCCGGGCGATGGGTCCACTACGGCGCCACGAGCGCCGACATCACGGACACGGCGCTGGCGCTCGAGCTCAAGGAGTGCGTCGCGATCCTCCGCGCCGACCTCACCGAGCTGACCCGCGTGCTCGTGGCCCGGGCGCGCGAGCACCGGGCGACCCCCGAGGTCGGCCGGACGCACGGCCAGCATGGCGTCCCGATCACCTTTGGCTACAAGCTCGTCGTCGGGGCCGCCGAGGTCCTCCGCCACCGCCAGCGGCTGGACGAGCTGACCCCGCGCTTGCTCGTCGGGAAGATGGCCGGCGCGGTCGGCACCGGGGCCAGCTTCGCCTCCGAGGCGCAGGCGATCGAGGAGGGCGTGATGCGCCGGCTGGGATTATCGGCGGACGAGGCCCCGACCCAGATCGTCGGCCGGGACCGGCTCGCCGAGCTCGCCAATCTCCTCGCCCTGATCGCGGGTACCACCGAACGGCTCTCCACCGAGGTGCGGAACCTCCAGCGGACCGAGATCGCGGAGGTCGCGGAAGCGTTCGACGAGGCGGGACAGGTCGGCAGCTCCACGATGGCGCAGAAGCGCAACCCGATCACCTCCGAGAACGTGTCGAGCCTGAGCCGGCTGATCCGGTCCCTGGCCCTCCCGCCGCTCGAGAACATGGTGCAATGGCACGAGCGGGACCTCTCCAACTCCGCGAACGAGCGGATCGTGATCCCCCACGCGCTCCTGTTGACCGACGATGTCCTGACCAAGCTCACCGAGGTGTTCCGCGGGCTCGAGGTCGACGCCGAGCGCATGCGATCCGCGCTCGACGCCGCCCGGAGCACCGCCATGACCGAGAGCCTGATGCTGCTCTTGACCTCCCGCGGGCTCGCGCGGAGCGATGCCCACGAGGCGCTCCGACGGCTGACCCGACGGGGGGCCGAGGGGCCGTCGCTCGCCGAGCGCGCCAAAGCGGACCCGACGATCCGACGGGTCCTCTCCCCCGAGGAGATCGAACGTCGGCTCGACCCCGATGCGTACGTCCGGTCCGCCGCCGAGAAGACCGACCGGGTCGTTCAGCGGATCGAGCGGGCGCTGGGGGCATGAGCCCGTCGGACGGAGCGTGGACCGCCACCCTCACGGTGGCCCTTCCCGACCCCGCCGAGGCCGACTGGCTCGCCTCCGCGCTCGGGCCGGAGTCGGCCCGGGAGGTACCGCGCGCGGGCGCGTCGGTCCACCGTCGGGGCCCGACCACGGTGGAGGTGGTCGTCCGTGCGGCCGACGCCGGCGCGATGCGGGCGGCGCTGAACACGTACCTCGGCTGGATCGAGCTCACCCTGGCGACCGTGCGCACGGCCCGTGCGGCTGCCTCGGGACCGGCGAAACCCTGAGCGAGCGCCGAAGCGCTTATCTTCCGCGTCCAGTGGGCGGGCCGTGGCGCTACCCGCGAAGTTGCAGAACGACCTCAAGCAGTTCCAGCGGCTGCAGCAGGAGCTCGGGGGCACGCAGCAACAGCGCATGCAGCTCGACCTCAAGCTGCGCGAGGTCTCGCACACCCTCGAGGAGCTGAAGGGGATCCCCGAGGACGCGGTGGTCTACCGGCCGATCGGCGGGCTGCTCGTGAAGGCCAAGGGACGCGCCGAGGTGGAGAAGATTCTCTCCGAGGAGAAGGAGACGCTCGAGGTCCGCGTGAAGGCGATCGAGCGGCAGGAGAACCACCTCAAGGAACGGTACACGGCCATGCAGCAGGACCTCACCCAGCAGCTGCAGGCCGCCGGGGTATCCCCCGACGGAACGGACGCTTCCGAGCCGTAGACCGACCGGGTCATGCCCGGCGGCGCGTCAACCGCTCCGCCAGTTCGACCAGGAGCGGCTTGCCGGTCGCTCGTATCGTCCGAGAGCGTTCCAAGCGCCGGAGCGCCCGCTGGGTCAACGCGGCGATCCGCCGCTCCGAGTACTCGACGCTTCCGGTCGACCGCAGGACCTCGCGAGCCGCCTCCACCGCCGAACCGGCGGCCCCCGGTTGTCCGAGGACGGCCGACAGCCGGGCCCGGTCCTCGGCGGTCCCGTCCTTCCAGGCACGTACGACCAACAGGGTGCGTTTCCCCTCGACCAGGTCGTTCGAGCTCTTCCCGGAGGCTCCGGCATCGAACCCGGCTCCCAGCACGTCGTCCCGGAGCTGGAAGGCGATGCCCAGGTCGATGGCGATCGCTTCGAGGTCGGAGAGACGCGACCGTCGCGCGCCTCCCAGCAACGCCCCGATCGCGAGCGGGGACGCGACAGTGTACACGGCGGACTTGAGGCGATGGACGTTGAGGACGTCCGACTCCTTCACCGACCCCGGGTCCAGCGTGCCGTTGCGGATGTCGAGCAATTGGCCGTACGCCGTGAGCCGGGTCATCCGGACGTACTCGGCCAAGGCCGCGAGACGGGCGGTCGGGCCGACGGGGCTGCTCAGGATCGCTTCGACAGTGAACGGTTCCTCGACATCCCCGAGGGTGATCCCGATCCCGACCCCATAGTCATCGGAGGCGCCGAGCTGACCCAAGCGCCGGTGCGCCGAGGCGATCGCCCGGTGAAGGGCCGGTCCGCCCCGCCGCTCCTCGGCATGGTCGATGATGTCGTCGTGGATGAGCATCCAGCTCTGGAAGTGCTCGAGCGCGGCGGCCGCCTCGAGCGCGGCCGCGGGGGCCCGCCCGGTCTCGAGATGGTAGCCCGCGAGGACCAGGATCGCTCGGAACCGCTTGCCCCCGCGAAGCGTGAACTCCTGGTTGGCCGCGAGGAACGGCCGGATCGCCGCAGGCGCCGTCCGGCGCTCCCGGAGATAGGACGCCTGGATCCGCCGTTCCAGCTCCGGAAGGTACCGGTACAGACCTTCAAGATTCATTCACGGCAGTTGCCGCTGGACGCTCACCGTATTTAACAGAGCGCGCTACGGACCGCCGATGGCGAGCGGACCGTTCGTGCAGCTGGCGGGGAACCTGGTCGAGGCGATGGGCCAGCGGCTCGATGCGGCGAAGCCGACGGAGGAAGGGCTGATCGTCCGCACCGGGGACGGATTCCTGTTCGCGTTCCTGGAGGACCCGGCCAAGGTCTCCCTCGATGCCGCGCGACGCCTGTCGGGGGAGTCGGGCCGCCCGCCGACCCACCTGGTCGTGCTGACCCCGGGGCACCTGCCCCTCGTGATTGCCCAGGAGCTGACGCGGGGGGGCGCCACGATCGTCGAAGGGCCCCGGTTCGCGGAGCTCGCCCGCCAGCTCGGGCTGGGCAGCTGGCTCGGGGAAGAGCCGCGCGCGACCCCGGAGCCGTCGGGTCGCCTGCTTCCCAGCGCGCACGTGCTGGACGATGTGATGCACCGAGCGCGGACGTGGCTGGGGTGGGGGGTTCCGGCCCTGGCGCTCCGATTCTACCGGCAGGCGGTCGACCTCAAGCCGGGGTTCCTCCCTGCCCGGATCGGGGTGGGCCGTTCGTTGCTCGCCCTCGGCCTGACCGCGGACGCCAACCGGCAGTTCGATGAGATCCTCGAGAGCCACCCGGACGATGTCGAGGCGCGGATGGGCAAGGCGGCCGTGCTGGGGGCGCAGGCTCGTCCCGAGCAGGAAGTGGCCGTGTACCGGAAGCTCCTCGAGGAGGACGCGGGGCGGACCGAGGTCCGGGCCCAGCTCCTCGCGGCGCTGGTCGAGCTCGGCCAGTGGCCGAGCGCGCGGGGAGAGATCGAAACGATGCTGTCCCGTACCCCCGAGGACCCGCAGCTCCGGTTCCTCCACGCCGTCGCCCTCAGCAAGACCGGCGAGGCCGGTGCGTCGGGGGAGGAGCGGGAGGAGGCCCGTCGGCTCGGACTTGCCTACGACCGGGAGGTCACCCTATGCGAGCACCTGGGCCTCCCGCCCCCTCCCCGCCCTGCGGTGCCCGCGCCCGGTGCGGCGCCAGCCGGACCGGCCGGGGAGCCGGTGACCGGCCGCTCGCCGCCGAGGCGCGGCAAGCGTAACGGGACCCGCAAACGTAAGTAGTTCTTCCCGCCCCCGGGGCGGAGAGTTCGATGCGCATCGTTTCGGTGCTCCCGAGCGCAACGGAGATCGTCTACGCGCTCGGGCACGGGAGGGAGCTCGTGGGACGGAGCGCCGAGTGCGACTACCCGGCCGAGGCCGCACGGCTCCCGGTCGTGATGCGTCCCCGGACCCTCGACTCGGATCGGCCGTCCCGGGAGATCGACGCTCGGGTCCGGGCCGCCCGAGGTGCGCATGAGAGCCTCTACGAGCTGGACATCGGCCGGCTGCGAACGCTCCGACCGGACCTGCTGCTCACCCAGGACCTCTGCGGGGTCTGCTCGGTCACGGACCAGGAGGTCGCCGCCGCCTGCGCCGAGGCCGGGGTCCGCCCCACAATCGTGTCCCTCGCGCCCCGCCGCCTGGAGGAGGTCTGGAGCTCCCTCGAGACGGTCGGACGCGCGGTCCGTGACCCCGACCGGGGCACGGAGCTGGCCCGGGCGATGCGCCAGCGGAGCCGCTCCCAATCCTTGGGCACCCCTCGGAAGGTCGCCCTGGTGGAGTGGTTGGACCCTCCGATCCTCGCCGGGCTCTGGACGCCGGATATCATCACGGCGGCCGGTGATCTCCCGGTCGGTCCGGCGGCCGGGGCACCGGGGTTTCGCACCGACTGGACGGATATCGCGGGGCTCCACCCGGATCTGGTCATCCTGAGCCCCTGCAGCTTCTCGGTCGAACGCACCCGGCGCGAGCTACTGGCGCCGGAGCTGGCGACCGCCGTTGCCTCGGTCGGCCCTTCGCTCGGAACGTTCTTGGCCGACGAGGCGTACTTCAGCCGGCCTGGCCCCCGCCTGGCCGACGGTATCGACCTGGTGCGGACGCTGTCCCGGGGAACGGGCCAGGCTTCCCCGATGCCGGTCGCCCGGTGGGAACGGCCTGCCGAGGGGGTCACCGCATGAGCTGGAGCGGCACGTTCTCGTACTCCTGGAGCCCCCCGCGGGGTCCGTCCCGCCTGAGCACCTCCCGGACGGAGCTCATCCACCTCGGGATTGCGTACGCGGTCCTGACGTTCGACATGTTGCTGATCATCTCGCAGAGCACCCTCCTCGGGACCGGCAGTTTGAAGGGCACCGTGGTCGGGATCCTCCGCATCTCTCCGGCCCTGGTCGCGCTCGCCGCCGGGGCCGCGCTCACCGGGTTCGTCGCCCACGAGATGGCCCACAAGGTGGCGGCCCAACGCCACGGCTTCTGGGCCGAGTTCCGCGTCTACCCGATCGGGCTGGTGCTGTCGCTGGTCACGGCGTTCTACGGGTTCCTCTTCGCGGCGCCGGGCGCGACGATGATCGGCGGGATGAGCGAGGTCGACGCCCACAACTGGGGTCGGACGAGCCTCGCGGGCCCGATGTCGAACCTGGTCTTCGCGGCGCTCTTCTACGCCGGGTCGCTCGCGACGGTCAAGCCGTTCCCCGACCTGGCGTACGCGCTCCTGTTCCTCGCGTTCATCAACTCGTGGTTCGCCATCTTCAATCTCATCCCCTTCGGTCCGCTCGACGGTCGCAAGGTGCTCCGGTGGAACACCGGGTACTGGGTCATCGCCTTCGTGGGCACGGCGGCGGTGGCGGCCATCTGCTTCTCCGCGCTGTACTACCTGGGCCCCACGCTCGGCCTGTAGGAAGGGGTCCGGATGGGAACGCCGCGGGTGATCGACCTCGGCTCGGACCGCCAGCTGCTCGACCTCGACTTCCGCGACCAGGAGGGGCTGATCGCGGCGTATCTCCTTCCGCAGGAGGGGGGCTGGACGCTGATCGAGACCGGTCCGACGACCTGCCGCGACGCCCTGCTGGCGGGGATCGCGCGGGCCGGGGTCGCTCCCTCGGAGATCCGGCGGGTCCTGGTCACCCACATCCACCTCGACCACTCGGGGGGCCTCGGCGCGCTCTCCCGTTCGTTCCCCCGGGCCGATTTCTACGCCCACGAGGTGGGGGTGCCGCACCTCGTGGATCCGACGCGGCTTCTCGCGAGCGCGCGACGCGCCTGGGGGGATGCGATGGACCAGCTGTGGGGCTCGGTCCTTCCGGTGCCGGCGGCCCGCATGCACGCCCTGAAAGGAGGCGAACGGTTCCCGCTCCGCGGTGGGGAGCTGGAGGTGCTCGAGACCCCCGGGCACGCCCGTCACCACCTCGCGTTCTTCGACTCGGGGACCCGGGCGGTGTTCACCGGCGATGGGGCCGGCGTCCGCCTCGAACGGTCCGCCCACGTGCGGCCGGCGGTCCCGCCGCCGGATCTCGACTTGGACCAGTTGTTCGCGAGCCTCGACCGGATGCGGGCGACCAACCCGCGTCTCGTCCTCTTGAGCCACTTCGGTCCGACGCCCGGGGGCGCCGCCGACCTCGGGCGGTACCGGACGGTCGTCGAGCGATGGCGGGACGTGGCGCTCGCGGCCGCGAAGGAACGGCCCGACGCCGAGCACATTGCCGAGGCGCTCCGGCGGTACGATGCCGCGGCCACGACAGCCGATGAACGCGAACGGGAATCGCTCGTCTCCGGCTTCGAGCTCGCGGCCGGCGGGTTCCTGCGGTACTTCCAGACCCACGGCCAGCTCCCGGCGCCGACGGGATGACGGGGTTCGACGCGCGGGCCCGCCTTACGGCGGCGGCCGTGATGTTCCTCTGCCGGGCGGTCTACGCCTTCAACTGGTACAACATCGGGGCCGTGCTCCCGCTCGTTCGGCAGGGGTTCGGCGTGGGGACCGCCGACGTGGCAGTGGTCCTGGGCGCGTTCCTGGTCGGGGCCGGGATCTTCCAGGTCCCGGCGGGGTTCGTGGCTTTGAGGTTCGGGAACCGGGCCACCTCGATCGTCGCGCTCGGGGCGATGGGGGCGTTCTCGCTCGCCTCGGGGTTCTCGCCGAACTGGGAGGTTCTCGCCGCGCTTCGGTTCGCGACCGGAGCAGGGGCGGCGTTCTTCTTCGCCCCTGCGCTCGGGCTCGTGACCGCCTACTATCCCCCGGGAGAGCGCGGCCCCGTGATTGGCTGGTACAATGCGGGGTTCAGCGCGGGTTCGGGCGCGGGCCTGTTCCTCGGAGCGGTGATCGGGGAGCTGTTCGGCTGGGCCCCGGCGCTCGCGGTCGGCGGGCTGCTGCTGTTCGCCGGGATGGGCATCGCGGCCTGGCTGTTGCCGCGTACCCTGCCCCCGCCCCCGGGCCCCACCCGGGACCCTGCGTGGAGCGCGGGGTGGCGGGTCCTGAAGACCCGCGGTCTTTGGGCGCTGGCGCTGGGCACGAGCGGGCTATGGGCCGGGTTCTACGTCGCCGCCCAGTGGTACGTCTACTACGCGAACGCGGTCCATGCGTCGTGGAGCCTGGCGCTCGCCGCGCTCGTGCCCGCCCTGATGATCGTGGCCGAGATCGCCGGCGGACCGATCGGAGGGCGGGACGCCGAGCGGCGCTCCCATCTCCCTCGCCTGCTCGCCGTGTGGGGAGTGGCCGCCGGCATTGGCATCGCCGCCATCCCGTTCCTGCCGTTCGTCGCGATCTGGCCGATGTTCCTCTTCCTCGGGTTCGCGGACGGAGTGGTCTTTGCGGTCCTTTACCTGATCCCGACCTATATCCCCGGGCTGCGGGCCGAAGAGGTCTCGCTCGGCCTCGCGTTTCTGAACTCGATCCAGATCTTCGTGGGATTCGCGCTCGCGCTCGCGTTCGGGCTGGTGGTGGCCGGCTGGGGGTACACCATGGCGTGGTTGCTAGCGGGGATCGCCTCGGTCGCGTTCATCCCCCTGCTGGGTTGGGTGCCCGCGGGCCGGAACGTCGCCCGTGATGGCCTCCTCCCGGGGTCGGCGGCGGGATCTCCACGATCGTGATCAGGTTCGTGGGGCGGCCCTCGACCGGATAGCCCGCCGTGAGGACGGCGGGTCCGCGCCCCGGGACCCCGATGCCGGCAACCAGGCGAGCCGCGACACGGGACAGGCCGAGCAGGTCGGCGTGCTCCGGCTCCGCATGGGCGCGAACGCCCCGGATCAGGGCCAGGCGCCGCCGGACCGAGGGATCGCTCGAGAGCGCCACGACGGGGCAAGAAGGACGGAGCGCGGCCACGAGCCGAGCGGTGCGCCCGGAGTGGGTCGGCGTGACGATTGCTCGGGCCCGAACTCCCTCGGCCAGCTGCACCGCGGCGGTCGCGACCGCGAGGTCCCCCTCGGTCATCGAGGGGCGGGAACGGGCATCGCGGACCGGGCCCGGATCGAACGACGGCTCGGTCGTCTCGGCGATGCGTGCGAGCCATCGGACCGATTCCACCGGGTGCTGCCCGATGGCGCTCTCCTCGCTCAGCATCACGACGTCGGCCCCGTCGAGCACCGCGTTGGCGACATCGGTCGACTCGGCCCGGGTCGGACGGGGGGAACGGATCATGCTGAGGAGCATCTGGGTCGCCACGATGGCGAATCGGCCCGCCGCGTTCGCCCGTCGGACGAGCCGCTTCTGCTCGAGCGCCAAGCGCTCCAGCGGGACCTCGATCCCCAGGTCGCCGCGCGCGACCATGATCCCGTCGCACGCCCTCAGGATCCCGTCGATCGCGCCGAGTGCTTCGGCGCGCTCGATCTTGGCGATCAGGCCGACCGATCGCCCGGTCGGCCGCGCATCGAGCCAGGTGCGTGCCTGGGCCAGGTCGCGGGCGTCGCGCACGAAGGAGATCGACAGATAGTCGATCCCCTCGGCGAGCGCGACCGAGGCGTCGTGCTGGTCCCGATCGCCGAAGGTCTCGACACGAAGCCGCGCCCGCGGCAGGAACAGCCCGGCATGCGAGCCGACGGCGCCCCCGCTGACCACGCGGGTCACGATCGAGCGAGGCCCGGCCTCGATCACCGACAGCGTGACGCTGCCGTCCCCCACCAGGACCGGGTCCCCTCGGCGGGCAACCCGTTCGAACGTGGGCAGCTCGATTCCGACGCGCTCGGTGTCCCCCGGTACGGGGTCCTGGTCCAGCGTCCAGTGCTGCCCGGGGACGAGTTGGATCGGCGCCGCGGCGATCTCGCCCAAGCGGATCTTCGGCCCCTGAACGTCGGCGACGATCGCGACCTCCCGGTGGACGCGCCGGATCGCGTCATGCATCCGGCGCAAGGTCTGCCGGTGGTCCTCGTGGGTGCCGTGCGAGAGATTCAACCGGAAGGCATCCGCGCCTGCCCGTAGGAGGTCCACCATCCGGTCCACGTGGTTCGTCGCCGGGCCGATGGTGGCCAGGATTTTCGTTGACCGCATGAGGGGAAATGGCGCCGCTCCCTCTAAGGCTGGCGGGCGACCCCCTTCGTGGCCCCTGCACGGACCCTCCCCGGAACGCTCTTCCGCCTTACCGCCGGCACCGACGGTGGGCGGGGGCCGACCACCGTTCAGCCTTTAGTAGCCACCGCCGGTCCCGCGGTCAGCCCCGTGGTGTAGTGGCCAAGCATGCTGGCCTTTGGAGCCGGCGACAGCGGT
>Ga0187772_10001396_pt1 | contig 11455 bp, 8 predicted proteins | sample 0116_SJ02_MP15_2_FD_133137 | JGI IMG/M metagenome (GOLD analysis project Ga0187772, IMG submission 133137) | Tropical peat soil microbial communities from peatlands in Department of Meta, Colombia - 0116_SJ02_MP15_20_MG | ecosystem: Environmental > Terrestrial > Soil > Wetlands > Peat | place... | reverse complement strand
GGACCGATGAGGCCACACGCATGCCCGGCGTCAACCTAGACGCCATCGCCAAGTACGATGTTCATCAGTTGTTGACTGTCCCACTGCTCGGGAGCAGCGGCCATGTTCTCGGAATGTTTGGCGTGCTCGACCGTCTTGATGGCGCTGGCATCTCCCAGGAAGACATCCGCCGCGCGCGTGCTTTGTCGAACCAGGCGGCGGTTGTGCTGGAAGTCGCGCGAACGCTGCACATCTCGGAGCAGCATCGCCGCCGTGCCGAGGCCCTCATCGAGCTGGCGCGAGAGATCAACAGCGCTCTTCGGCTCCCCGACTTCGCCCGCCGGTTCGTTGGCCGCGCCGCCGACCTCACCGGTTCGACCGCGGGTTTGCTCGCCGTGCTGCAGGAAGGGCGCTTCCAGCTGATTGCCGTTCACCCTGCAGCCGACACTTCCACTTCAGGTTCTTCGACAGAGACCAGGGAGAAATCCTCGCCGCAGTCCTCCGATCGTGACTTCGGTCCCAACTTGGATCGCACCTTGGCGCCGAGATTCGCGGAATTCGCCGCACGTCAGCGAGAGACGGTAGTTAGCGGATACGCCGAAGAATTGCTGGGAAAAGACGGCGCTGGCGCTTTGGCTTGGAAAGATTGCACGCTCGTGCGCCTGGCCGGCGCCAGCGGAGAACTTTCCGGGTTGCTTTGCCTCTCCGGACGCACCCGGCCGCTGGACCGCGAAGATCATTTATTCCTGGAAACGCTCGCTCACCACGGTGCGCTGGCACTCGAAAATGCCCGCATGTTCACGCGGGTTGAGCAGGCCAACCGTCACTGGATGGCGATTTTCGACGCCTTGACGGATTTCATCGTGGTGCACGATCACGCCGACAAAGTTCTGCGCGTGAATCGCTCTCTTGCATCGATGATCGGCGTGCCCCCGGCGGAACTTGTCGGCATCGACATGCGTTCGCTGCTGGCGGTGACCAGCGATGTTCCGCCGTATTCCTGCCCGTTCTGCCGAGCCATGGCTGACGATGCAGACGAATTCGTTCACCCCGTCTTCGACCGGACCTACCTGGTGTCGACTTCGCGCGTGCAGGGTGTCTCCAACGAAGGCATGCAGACCATTCACGTCCTGAAGGACATCACGGATCGCCGCGAGGCTGAACGCCGCTACCGTGAGCTGTTCGACAACATTCAGGAAGGTTTGTTCTTCAGCACGCCGGAAGGACGTTTCGTCGAAGTCAATGATGCGATGGTGCAGATGCTCGGCTACGACAGCCGCGAAGAACTGCTGCAGATCGACATCCCCACCCAGCTCTATTTTTCGCCGGAACAGCGGGATCAACATTCCAACGAAATGCAGAGGGAAGGAGCGTTGCGGAACTTCGAGGCTACTCTGCGGCGCAAGGATGGATCGTCCATCCACGTTCTGATCAACGCATTCGGCCTTTACGATCACCAGGGAAACCTGCAGCAGATTCGCGGTCTCATGCTCGACGTGACCGGCCTGCGAAATTATCAGTCAGAGCTGCACCGCGAGCGCGATTTTTCTGGGAAGATTCTCAGCAATACGCAAAGCCTGATTCTGGTCGCCGATACGGCCGGCTTAATCAGCTATGCCAACCGCCGCTGGTATGACGCCGGCTTCGAACAGCGCGAACTGATTGGGCGTCCTCTGCTGGAACTCGCGGCGCCGGGATTTGTGCGCCCTCTGGCCGGCGCTCTGCAGAGCACCCTCGACGGCCAGCCGGTGGCCAATCTTGAGCTCGAGATCATGCGCGGCAGCGGCATCGCCGGAAAGTTCTCCGCCAGCCTCAGTCCCATGCGCGACGAACCAGGTAACGTTACCAGCATCATCCTGGTGCTGACCGACATCACCGATTCTGCCGTTCTGCGCGACAAGTTGCTGCATGCCGAAAAGATGGCGGCCGTCGGGCAACTGGTCTCCGGAGTCGCCCACGAAGTCAACAATCCGCTGACCGCCATTCTCGGATTTGCCGATCTGCTTATGGAAAATCCCGATCTGCCGGAGAACGCGCGCAAGGATCTGCGCGTGATTCTCCAGGAGGCGCAGCGCACCAAGCAGATCGTCCAGAATCTGCTCAGCTTCGCCCGGCAGATGCCTCCGCAGCGGGATGCCGTGCAGCTGAACACGATACTGCACCGCACGGTGCAGTTGCGCTCCTACGACTTCACCAGCCACGGCGTCGACATCGTCGAGAACCTGGACGAAAATCTGCCCGAGGTGGTCGGCGATGCGCAGCAGCTGCAGCAGGTTTTCCTCAACATCCTGAATAACGCCTACGACGCCGTGCACGAAGTTGGGCATCCCGGCCGAATTGAGATCATGTCGACCAAGGCCGACGAATCTGTCGAAGTGTCCTTCCGCGACAACGGCAACGGGATCAGCCATCCCGACAAGATTTTTGACCCATTTTTCACAACCAAAGAGGTCGGCAAAGGCACCGGCCTCGGGCTCAGTATTTGCTATGGCATCGTGAAAGAGCATGGGGGGGAAATACTTTGTCACAACAATATTGGCGGGCAAGGTGCCACGTTCATCGTGCGCTTACCCGCTGCATCGCACAGCGCCTCGCGTAGCGTGGCCGCAGGAGTCACAAAAAAATGAGTGTTCATGCTGTCAAGTCTTTTGCGCTGCCTGTGTTGCTCATCGAGGATGAGCCCGCCGTCATGGCTTATGTTCGCGCTGCGCTTGAGCGCAGCGGCTATCCCGTAGTTTGCTGCGAATCGGGGGCCGAGGCGCTCCGCCTGCTCGAAGAAGGTTCTTTCCTCGGAATCGTTTCCGATATGCGTACTCCCGGCGGAGTCGACGGCGGACAGGTGCACGCCTGGATCGCCTCACATCGCCCGGAACTGGCGTCGCGCGTGGTCTTCATTACTGGCGACATCGCGAACGAAGAAACCGTCGCCACTCTTCGCCAGACGGGTGCGCCCTGCGTGGAGAAACCCTTCCGCGTACAACAACTGATTGAAGTGGTCTCAAAGGCGATGGGGAAGGCTCAGTGAAGAACACGGGGAACAACGGGGATCTGCAGGTTCGATTGCTGGTGGTCGATGACGAACAGAGCATTCGGAAACTTTGCGTCACAATTGGCGAAGCGCTTGGTTTCGTCTGCCTGGAGGCCGAGAGCGGAGAATCGGCGCTGGCGCTTCTCGAGGAACAGCCCGCCCACATGGTTCTCACCGATCTCGTGATGCCGCACATGTCGGGGCTGGAATTTCTCGAGCGCATCAAGAAATTCCTGCCGCGTACCGAAGTCGCGCTCATGACCGGGCACGGCTCGATCGAGACCGCCGTGCAGGCAATGAAGCTCGGCGCCTACGACTACATCACCAAGCCGTTCTCGCCGCTGGAAGAACTGCGTCTCTTCTTGCGCCGCATGGCCGAGAAGGTGCGCCTGGTCGAGGAGAACGAATTTCTCCGCCAGCGCATGGATTCCGAAACTGCCGTGCACGGCATCGTCGGGTCCTCAGCCCGCATTCAGGAAGTTCTACGCATGGTCGCGCGCCTCAAGGACACCCGCACTCCTGTCCTTATCTACGGCGAAAGCGGCACGGGCAAGGAATTGGTAGCGCGAGCGATTCATTTCCGCGGCGCCTTCGCCTCGCGCCCGTTTGTCGCAGTCGATTGCGGATCGCTGGTTCCCACGCTGATCGAAAGCGAACTGTTTGGCTACGAAAAAGGAGCCTTCACCGGAGCGCTGAAATCGAAACAGGGATTATTTCAGGCGGCCGATGGCGGCACGATCTTTCTCGACGAAGTGGGCGAATTGCCAATGGAACTGCAGGCCAAACTGCTACGCGTGCTGCAAGAAAAAGAGGTGCGCCCGGTCGGGAGCAACCAGCGGACGAAAGTGGATGTGCGAGTGATCGCCGCTACCAATCGCGATCTGGAAACGGCTTACAAGGCGGGGGCTTTCCGCAAAGACCTCTATTTTCGCTTGAATGTCGTGGCCTTGCACGTCCCCGCCCTACGCGAACGGCGCAGCGACATTCCCATGCTGGTGCACTGGTTCCTGGAGCGCTATGCGCCCGGTTCTGGATTGCAGGTCTCGAGTTCCGCGATGAAATCCCTCATGCAATATGACTGGCCGGGCAATGTTCGCGAACTGGAGAATTGCATCGAGCGTGCCGTCGCACTCGGCAACGGATGCATCGTCGATTCCGGCGACCTTCCGCCGACCATTGCCAAGAGCTCCGACCATTCCCCCGTGGTTGGCGCGCCCTCGATCTCGGGCAAGCCCGCCGCCTTCGACCCCGATCTGGCCGATGCCTCATCCTCGCTGCCCGGTTCCAATGGTTCCGCGACTGATCTGGAAGATATCGAGCGGGCCACGATCCAGCGCGTCTTCGAGCAGGTGAAGGGCGACAAGGCCCTTGCCGGACGCATGCTCGGCATCAGCCGCGCAACTCTCTATCGCAAGCTGAAGCGCTACAACATCAGCGCGGGATCGTCGGAACCGAGCCATACGCTGCAGTGATGGGGACTTATTGAGATTTCCGTCTCAGGGTGAGACGCCGATTCTCCCCCAACCTGATGTAAGCGACGCAAAACCGCCGCTAAGCTGCTGAAAATCCATTCACCTGGGTGCTAGTCCTTCCGTTCGGCGCTTTGGCTGCCTCATTGCAGTTTTCCTTGCCGAACAGCGGAAAACGGCTCCCCAATCGCTCTTCCTAACCGGGAAGAGGGGGAGCCCGACCGCCTTTGCCATCGGGCCGAATCAGGGGCATTTCATCGCTTGGCGCAACAAGCCACAGCAACGGGTCGCATCGGGCAGCACGCGAGCACGGTCGCGGGATTGGCTCGCTTCTTTCCGGAAGCCTCGCCAGTACGCATTCCAGTGCAAATTGCGCGCATGCTCGAAGCGGGCGATTCTAAGGCAGTCAGTTTCAGCGAGAGCACGGTCATCGAATTTGGCACGCCGCGCGAAGTTCTTTTCGCCTGCAACACGCCACTGGAATTTGCGGACACCGTTCGCCTGCGCAATAGCGATGGTTCGCTCGATATCGAGGCCTCAGTAGTTGCAGTGCAATACCGTCCCAGCGGGACGGTCGTCGCCGCGCGCTTCCTGAAAGAAGTGCCGAACTGGATCGTGAAATCATGACGCCAACATCAACCAATCCAACACCAGCCCAACCCGACCCGAACAAGAGCCTCGCGGACCGGTGGAGCACGGCGCGAAGGCTCTATCCCATCTATTCCGAGCTCGCCCGCGAGTTCGTCATCGAGGTGAAGCCCTGCGGCGATCTCGAAGCAGGCGCCGAGTCTCCGGGTAAGGAAGCGGTCGAACAGGCCAACCATTGGATTGAGGAGATGGACCAGCGGGTCCAGGTGCACCAGCTGCGCCAATTCCTGCAGACTAGTTCGCTGGTGACACCCGAAGGGATTCTCTACCTGCTACAGCATTTTCTTGAAAAGACTACCCGGCCGGACGCCATCCGCGACAAGATCGATTTCCTGCTGGTGCAGTATTTTAGCCAGCTAGCTCCTTCCGGCGTTTCCGACGCAGAAGTCGATCTCAACTACGTGGCGCAGTCATTGCAGCCCCTATTGGGGCAGGTGGAGCTGAAAGCGCCGGTATGGCTGAATTCTCTGGATCGCGTGCTGGAAGCGGCGCGCCGTTGCCGCTCTCTCGACGAGTTGTTGCACGGCGGAATCCTCGAACAAGGGCGCAAGGCAAAGACCCAGGCGGGCGAGCTTTTCTTTCTCCCGGTCGCTTTAGTGGCGTTCACGCGTTTTGGATACCTGATGCGGCGGGTCTTCTTCCGCCTGATGCTCGGCGACCTCAACACCATTATCGACGGCTTGAACGAACTGGAAGGAAAAGGGGTCGAGACGATCGATTGCCGCCGCGCTCAATTCTCCGCGCAGGAGCCGATCATCCGTCTGCGCATGATCTGCCAGTCGTGGAAGGTGATGTTCCAGGCCGAATATTCCTCGGGCCAGCCGCTGCGTATGCTGGTTGATCTGCGAGCTTCGGTCGAGTATGCGTTGGGGCGGGGAAAGACCCAGCCGGCAGAAACGAAAGCTGCCGCCGGCGCAAAAGCTGCGCCCGCCAAAGTGTCGGCGGCGAAAGCTGGTGCCGGTGCAACCAAGAGCACCAGCACCGCCATCAAGCCGGTTGCGACCGCTCCATCGAAACCAGCCGCTCCCGCGCCCGCCAAGAGCAAGGCCGCGGCGGCGGAAGCACCCGAGTTCGATGTTTCCCGAGCTCCGGGCTGGGATGATGATCCGGGATTGCACTCCGGGAAGAAGCGCTGAGACCAGACCCATAGAGAGAGAGACGCTTTTCGTGGATACGCCGACCGTACTGATCATCTCCGACGACGCCGATTTCTCCCGGCGCATCACCGCCCGCTGGCAGACGGAGCGCACCGTTCCGGCGTTTACTCTGCTGAGCGGAGAGCTGTGGCCCCGGTTCGCCGTCGATAACTTCGATATCGCCATCGTGGGCGAACTGCGGCGCGATCTGCTGTCGGTTGTGCTCGAGCCACTGGACTCCACTGGGCAACCGGTTTTTTGCGTTTGCCGCGATGCGGCCACAGCTCAGCTAATCCGCGATCGCTGGCCGCGGCTTGCCATTTTGCGGCTGAGTGAGCACTGGCTCGAATCCCTGGTTCTGGCCGCTGCTGAGGCCGTGCATCGCTCGCGAGCGGAGTCGCGCGCGCGCGCGGCTGATTCTGCCTGCGCCACGCTGGAACGGCAGGCGACTCTCGGGCGCTACATGCTGGAGATGCGTCACAGCCTCAATAACGCGCTCACGTCGGTCTTGGGAAACTCGGATCTGCTCCTGCTCGAGCCTGGCAGCCTCTCGGCGCAAACTCGCGCCCAGATTGAGACGATCCGTAACATGACGCTTCGCATTCACGAGATCATGCAGAGATTTTCGTCGCTGGAGAAAGAAATGAACGTTGTCGCGCAACAGGCGGAAAAACAGGCACGCCGGCCGTACGCCGCCGTCGCGGCCTTTGACTGACCGAGATTGCGAAGTGAAACCCCGTCCCCAGGGGACGCTGTTGGCTCTAAATGCTTTTTGCAGGATGAAACATGCACAAACTGATGGCGGGTGTCACGATACTCGAGCACGAGCTATCTGAGCTGCGCCTGCTGGTCGAGCGTCAGGCGGGCATTCTGCTGGACTGCCCCAACAGCGCCCTGGCAGCGCACGTTGTCGAGCATCTCGAGAATGCGGAACTCGATTCCGCCGGGATGCTGCTCGACCGTCTCCGTGCTGCCGATCAAGATCCTGCTTTCCTGCCGCAGTTTCTCGATGGTGTGCTGAATACCAAGACTGGCTTCTTCCGTCATCCGGGAGCGATGAGCACGCTCGCTCGCTACGTTACCCCGCAGCTTTTCGCGCGCAAGTCGTCCGATGGCCCGGCTGCGCTGCGCATCTGGAGCGCGGGGTGTTCGACAGGAGAAGAGGCGTACTCGATTGCCATGGCTTTATGTGACGCGTTGCCCAATGCGACGAGCAGCAGCTGCGGCGTGGCTTCGACAAACGGCAACAAAGATGGTCGCGAGAAAGCCTCCGCCAAGGGGAATGGTGGCATTGAAAATCCTTCACCAGCCGCATACACCTTCGGAGGGAAAGACTGGTCGGTGCACATCGTCGGCACCGACTTGCTGCCGTCGTCGATCAAAGTCGCCGAGCGGGGGCTCTATCCGCAATCAGCGCTTGCCGGTCTGCCGCCAGCTAACATCCGCGCCTGCTTTTCGAAAATCAGCAGCACCAATGTCAGTCAGAACCCCGTGGCAGACCGGATAAACACTACTAACGGTTCGACCGACGCGAGCAACGGCGCACATTTGCTCGTGAAACCGCGCCTGCGCAGCCTGGTGACGTTCAACACGATGAATCTGACCAAGCCGGTCTACATCGGCCGCTTCGACTGCATCTTCTGCATGGACGTGTTGCCGCATCTCTCACGATCGCAGCGAACAGCACTGCTCGAACGTCTCCATCTCTATCTGGAACCCGGCGGTTATCTCTTCCTGAGCCAGACCGAAAAACTCTCCGCCCCCAATCTCAATTTCCGACCCGAGACTTTCGACGGATACACGGTTCACCGCAAGCCGCTGGCCGCGAGCGCCGCCTACGGCCGATAATTCCGCGACACTCCAACGCATCCATCAGGAAACTCCGCGAATCCGGATTTGGATACAGAAGACCCGCCCTTGAGCTGATGTCGGCCCGAACATCCGGTTTTCCACAAGGGAACCTACGCGGTCACTTTCTCCATGCGCGAAGTCTATTTAGTTTGAACTGCACTTAGCCGTGTTCAAAATGAGGACTTCGCAATCATGTTTGGGAAGAGTGTGTACGGCACGACTTTCAAGGACGTCAATTTTGTCCCTTTGCAGTCCGCGACCTTCTGCATTCAATGCGAGATGATCAGCGCCAATCGCAGGCCATATTGCCTGGCTTGCGGCAGCCAGGCGCTGGTGAACTTATCGCGCGTACTGGGCGGATCTCTGCTCCACCAGCAGACCGCGCATCTGATCACCGATGCCGAACTAGACAACCTGGTTCGCGATTTGTTGCGGACGGTGCCGGATCCAGCAGTTTTCGCCGCCGATGAGCATTCCCGTATGCCTTCACTTGTGCAGCGGAACCAGCTGCGCGTCGCTAACGCGGTGCATCCCGCCTGCGGTTTTCGTGCGGTACCCCTGAGCGAAGAGATCGAGATTCAGCCTGCGGAGCTCGAACTGGAGCCCGCAATCAGTGCAATCACGGAGCGGGCCCAACAGCTCACGGGAGCGACCGGAGCTGCCATCGCCTTGCGAGCGGGAGACGAGATTGTCTGCCGCGCTCGTACTGGCCGCACCGCTCCCGATCTCGGAGTGCGACTCCAGACCGACGCCGGCATTTCCGCTGAGGCCGTCCGCTCAGGCGAGATCATGCTCTGCCACGATGCCGAGCGCAATCCACGAGTCGACCTGGCCAGTTGCCGGAGGCTGGGCGTACGCTCTATCCTGGTTTCGCCCCTGCGCCACTATCGCCGCACATTGGGCATTTTCGAGGTCTTGTCTTCCACCCCCGGCGCCTTTGACGAACGCGATGTGGCCACCATGCAGTTGCTTTCCAGCATGATGGTCGCCGCCATCTCCCGGATCTCCAGCCTTCGCCATCGGGCTCCGGCTGTTCGCCGGGCAGGCTAGGAATAGGGCCATTCCACCGTAAGAAGGACCACTCCTGGTTCCTCCATTTCCTATTCCTGCATACTTTTTGGTGAACCCGCGCTAATATGGTGGGCGCGAGAACGCAAGTTTAGTGTCCCCAGGGAAGCCATGACGTCGCCGTTGCAATCGGGTTCCTTATCCAATCGTCGACAAAGGGTCCGGCACAAGATCCAAACTCCCGCCTACGCCAGCTTTTCCGCGGAATCCGAGCATGCCACCATGCTTGATCTGCACGAGATCGTCGACATCAGTGAAGATGGCATCGCTATTCAGTGCCACCTGCCTTTGGAATCCAAGGGACCGATTAATTTGTGCCTCGATCTGGCGGGCTGCGGCGAGCATATCTATACATCCGGTCAAGTGATCTGGTCGAACGATTCCGGACGCACAGGAGTGCGGTTTGCCGCGCTGCCTCCAGCATCGTTGTTGCGCCTGCGCGACTGGCTCTTCATGAATGCCATGGCCGGAGTCGCCAACGCCGATGCGGCGGCAGTGGCCCGATCTTCGGCGGCGCTGCATATGCCGCATCCCAGCTATACGGATTCCCTGGCTGCCGTAACCGCCGTCCAGCGGCAGGTCGAAGCCCTGGGCGATGATCTTGCCGCTGCGCTGCAACTGATTGCTTCTCGCACGCAAACTCTCCTGCGCGCTTCCGGCGCCGCTCTTGCACTGTCCGATTCGATTCCCGACTCAATGGTCTGCCGCGCCGCTTCCGGTTCGAATGCCCCGCCGGTGGGAGCGCGGCTACAAGTGGGATCCGGATTCTCCGGAGAATGCGTGAAAACCGGCAAGCTTCTGCGCTGCGACGATGCAGAGTCCGATGCGCGCGTGGATCGCGTGAGCTGCCGCGCCCTAGGCATCCGATCGATTCTCGCTGTTCCGGTCCGCGCTGGTGAAAAGTCGATTGGGATTCTGGAAACCTTCTCGCCGAAACCTGCATTTTTCACTTCAACCGATGCCAGTTTGCTGCAGCGCTTGGGCGAGATCGTGCTGGCCGCCGTTAATCGCACCGCACGCGCCAAGGACCTGCCTCTGCCGGGCACACCAACTCCCGTTCCATTCGAGCCTTCGCCCGGCAGCGTTTTGTTTGCGTCCAAGCCTGAAAGGAAATCAGAGAACGACAGGGGTGAGGCGAAGCAGGACGAACCGAAGGAATCGGGCGGCATCAGCCTGCCGCGCTCGTACCTGATTCTGCTGGTTCTTGCCGCAATCGCGATTGCCCTCGGTCTGGGATACCGCACCGAGCCCTGGATCGAAGGCAAGCTGAAAGAGCGCGAGCAGATTCGCCTGCAAACCGTGCTGGCTTCGTCGCAGCCGCCGAAGTCGAGCAATGCCTCGACAGTCGAAGGCGCTTCTTTCGATCAAGTGGAGCAAATGGCGCAGCAGGGAAACCCCGCCGCCGAGAACGCTCTTGGACTTCGTTATTTCGAGGGTGACCCGAACGACGGAGTTCCGCACGATGAGAAGGAAGCGTTTCGCTGGTTCAGCAAGGCTGCGGAAGATGGCAATCTGGCCGCTCAAGCCAAGCTCGGCTTCTTGTATTCGACCGGGACCGGTATTACGAAGGATTTGAATCAGGCGTATTTCTGGGCAGTGCTGGCCCGCGCTCGCGGCGACGAGGGCAGCAAGGCTCTTGCGACGGTATTGGCTTCCGGGATGAGGCGTCGCCAGTCGCTGGCCATTGAGCAGCAAGCCGACCTTTGGCTGCACGATCATCAGCCGCCCGGCAAGCCGAACGCCGCCCGCTAGGACATCGAGTCGCGAGCAGTGCCGAGAGGGCAAAGCGAGATGAGCCGCGTTGTCTAGCGGGGCTAGAATATCAGTAGAGGTCCGACGTGCCCGCCCTCCGCGAAATTCTCGATCACAATGTACGGGAGGCCGACTCTTCTCTATACGAAGAGCTCGGCAACAATCGCGTCCGTTGCTTTTCGTGCGGCCACTGCTGTCCGATTCACGACGGGCAACCGGGCGTCTGCAAGGTTCGCTATAACCGTGGCGGCACAATCTACGTTCCCTGGGGATACACGGCCGGAGTGCAGTGCGATCCTATCGAAAAGAAACCGTTCTTCCACGTCCATCCGGGAGCGCTCGCCTACAGCTTTGGAATGTTCGGCTGCGATCTGCACTGCGCCTACTGCCAGAATTGGGTGACCTCGCAGGCCCTGCGCGACCCCCATGCGGTCTCATCGCTGCTTCAGGCTTCTCCTCAAGCCTTGGTGCACGATGCAGTGCGGCAGGGCGCCAAGGTTCTGGTGAGCACGTACAATGAGCCG
>Ga0187772_10001395_pt1 | contig 11457 bp, 6 predicted proteins | sample 0116_SJ02_MP15_2_FD_133137 | JGI IMG/M metagenome (GOLD analysis project Ga0187772, IMG submission 133137) | Tropical peat soil microbial communities from peatlands in Department of Meta, Colombia - 0116_SJ02_MP15_20_MG | ecosystem: Environmental > Terrestrial > Soil > Wetlands > Peat | place... | reverse complement strand
GTCGCCGGCAACCGCGTCTTCCGACAGCATCTTGGCGGCCTGGAAATAGGTCATGCCGCTCGCCGGGTCTTTCATATCCACGGGCATCGCCAAATCCACTTGCATCGGCAGCCGGCGGGCAACGGTGCCCACGTAAGAAAACTCAAGCGATGATTTCGAAGTGACTTGGCGCGTCAGCGACACGTTATAGACGTGCGCGTAAGGAGTCTTCAGCGATTGGTCTAGTCCCCAGTTAATCGCAAAGGCCGCGTTGCTTGGCGTGGTCGGGAAGCCTCCCTGCGGTGCCGGACCGAAGAGGCAGCTCGCGCTCGGGAATTGACTTGCCGGGCACGGTGGGGGTAGGCAAGCAGTGAGGGGTTGCCCCGAGGCCGGAGTAAGGCACGTAAATCGCGGCGCGACGGAAGGATCCACGACTCCCGCAGGATTGCCTACATCGGTCGATAGCCCGAAGGAACCGTGCTGGTCAAAGCTGTTCACGATCGGGATGCCGAAATGGTCGTACATGATGCTGTACCCGCCGCGAACCGAGAACTCATCCTTTCGCCCGAAAATCTTCGACAGGAAACCTTCACCGGTGTCCGGCGCCCAGGCCACAGCCACACGCGGCGAAAAATCCTTGTGATCCCAATTCCACAAACCGGGACCGTTGTTAGCCGGGCCACCGAGAATGAACGAGATCTCGCCCGCATCGCGAACCGGCTGTCCTGCTGCGGCGAGCGCGGCGCTATGGTTGAACCAGTCGGCCACATTCTGATTCGTGCAGCCACCGCCCGACGCCTCGACGCAAGGAGAAACCTGCAGTCCATTGGTTTCGTATGGCGGCGCTTCCAGAATCCAACGGAGTCCGTAGGTAAGAGTTAGCCGAGGCGTGACGCGCCAGGCATCCTGTCCATAAAATTCATAGTCATTGATGGCATAGCGGCGCTTGACGAACTGGCCCTGCGGGAGTGCATTACCGGCACGATTGAAATTGTAAACACCGTCGCCTTCGGCAAAGATGCCCGTTAGCATCTCCACTGCGCTGTCATAGTTTGACGCGAAGGTCGGATCCACGGCCGGATAACCGTTGTTGTACGGATCGAACGGGCTGGGATTGGCACTCGCAATGGCGCCAGTGACCGGGTTAACGGTGACCTCGGACATTCCCGCGGTGTCCAGATAAACCACGTTGGACTGAACGTCGGAAAACGAAGTGCCATCGCCGTTCCGGTTGTTGCGAATGATGAATACGTCTGTCCCGAACTGTAATGTGTGGTTTCCACGCGTCCAATTCAGCTTGTCGCTGAGCTGGTTCACCGGTACGAAGAAAATCGTCGAGCGCGTGAAGGGAATAAAGTTACTTACGTCGTTCAGAAGCACGCCGGGGTATTGTGACGCGCCTGCGTTCTGCCCGCCCTGTCGAATGAAGCCCCAATGAAAATCATTGATCAGACTTGATGAAATAACGGAAGTAAGGCCAACGGTGGACCCTTTGCTGTCATCCAGCACCGTGCTCGTCGGGACTTCGCCTGGAAGCGGGAATTCCAGCGTTCCGGGTTGCTTGGTGTTTTGGGTCTGGCCGCGCCAGAACAGAGTCTCCGAGCCGCTGATATGCCAATCCAGCCGCGCGATATAGGTGTTGAACGATGAATCGGCTTTCGACGAAAAGCGATATCCGAGAGTGTTAAAACCATCTCCACCGGCTTGGTTCGACGCTGGGTATTTATTGAGCAACGTTTCCACCGCCGCGCTCGGCCCGATGTGGGCTGGATCCATCGCGGTAAGCTGGCCGGAATTAAGCGCGTAGTAACCCGGTGCAACACCAGCTACGCCGTTCACGGTGCCGCCAGGGCACTGAGTTGTGTTCAACGTGCCTGGGGTCGGCTCGAAGCAGAGATATTCGATGTTGCCCTGTTGAATAGTGGCGCTTGGGACGGTTCGCGAGACGCTGGTGCCCTGAGCATCGCGGCGCCCTTCGTAATTCAGGAAGAAAAAGACACGGTCGCGCTTGGCTGGTCCGCCGACGGTCCCTCCGAAAACGTTGCGCAGCAGCTTCGGTGCCTTGTTGGGCTCGCCCGCCTGTCCCTGAGACTGTTTCAAGAACCAATCATTGGCGCTGAAGACCGTGTTGCGGTTGTACTCGTACGCCGAGCCATGAAAACTGTTGGTTCCGCTCTTGGTGACAAGAGCAACTTGCGCGCCACTCGAATATCCCGACTCGGCTTGTGGGTCGGCCGTTGTAACGCGGAATTCCTCGACGGAATCCGGCGGGACATTCAGAATGCTCGTAAATGCGTACCCGTTGTTCTGGTCGTTTACACCGACGTCGTCGAGCGTTACGTTCGATTGATCGCTGCGCAGCCCGTTCACCGCGCCACTCCGTGTATCCGTAGAGGCGTCGATTTGTGTACCCAGGTACGCCACGCCCGGTTGCAGGCTCAGCAACTGAACTACGTTGCGGTCGGCGATCGGCAATTCTGAAATCTGGTCATTCTCGAGGACGTTCCCCAGCGTCGCATCCGTGCGATTAATCAGCGGCGCCGCTTCACCCTCCACGGTCACCTGCGTCGCCGTTCCCGTCACAACCAAGTGAATATCGACGGTCGACGGCGTGTTCACCACCAGCACCACATCCGTGGCCACGTAGTCCGCAAATCCCTTCGCCGTCACCGCGAGTTTGTAATTTCCAGGAGGCACTTCGAGGAACTGATACAGCCCTTCGCCGTTGCTAGTCGTATTTCGCTGCAGCCCTGTGTCCGTCGCAGTCAGCGTGATCTTCGCGCCCGGAACCGCGGCGCCAGACGGATCAGTCACTCTGCCGTTTAGTTGGCTCGTCGACTGCGCCCCCGCAGCCGCTGCCAGCAACGCAAACGCCGCCAAACACAAAACCGCGCGGCTTCGGCTTGCCCATCGCATCCAGCACAGCCCAGCGCCACGAAAACCGTCGCCCGACCTGCCGCTCAATTGTCGTTGCACTCTGCTTCGTGACATGACACCCCCCAAGAAAAATAGCGAGTCATCGCCCGAAACCTGACACTAAATCGATTTGTGAGCGCAGCCCCACCATGCCGCACCCATTTGCGCCTTGCGATTTCCTGTAGTTGTCCCTGCCCAGTCAGGTTCAGTCTTCTTTGCCCCGTGTGGCGCGCATTATGCCAGAACTCCGCGCAAGGGAGCATCGAAAAAACGAATTGGGAGGTTCCGCATTTCCGTCGCTTCGAGTCTCAGGTAGGATAGAAAATGCCGATGGCCGAAACGCAGCCCCAGAACTCACCTCAGTCGAAGGACCCGCTGGCCAACGCCCATCCCACGCGCCGCAGCTTTGCCAAATCGATCGCCATCGCGCTTGGCGCCGTCCTTGTCGGCGGCCTTGTGGCCCTCCGCGAGTGGTATCACTCGCGCTCGGCTCCCGCCGTCGTCATTGCGCACACCGACGAAATTCCCATTGGCGGCTCAAAAATCTTTCAGTACCCGACCGACGTCGCGCCTTGCATTCTCGTCCGCACCGGCGAATCAACTTACGTCGCTTACTGCCGCATCTGCACCCATAATTCCTGCCCGGTGTTCTACCGTCCCGACGAAAACGCCTTCGAATGCCGCTGCCACAACGGCCTCTTTTCCGTCGCCGACGGCTCCGTCCTAGCCGGTCCGCCCCCGCGCCCCCTGCCACGAGTCCAACTCGAAATTCGCGGCACTGACATCCTCGCCACCAGCATCGCGTCCTCTTAGCCGCGCGACGCCCCATCTGCGAGCCGCATGTTCCCCTCTCGATTTTCCTTATGCTTTCGGCTTCCTACCCTCTGGTTTCCGGTTTCTGGTTTCTGATTTCGGGTTTCTGCTTCTCGTTTGCGTTCTCCGTGTTCTCCCGCTCTTCTCGGTGCACTCTGTGGTCATGTTTTTGATCGAGCGAAACTTTTGCCCCGCATCCGTGTTCAATAAACTGGAGCGGCGGGGTTTGCACTCACGCAACACGCCTCGCCTGCTGCAACCATTCAGTGCGAAAATGCGTCCTTAGAATCGGGGAAGGTTCGGCGGAACAGGAGGAAGTACATCAATGAAGAAGCTTATGCTGGGGGCAGCTCTGCTGTTGCTCGCCGGCGCGGCAGCGATGAAGGCTGAGCCGCGGCCCCTGAAGATTTACTTGTCTCCGGCCTCCAATATCCCGAAGCCGGACGTCATGAAGAATCTCACCGACAAGTGCCCCAACGTCTCGATCACGAATGATTCAAGGCAGTCTGATTTCATGGTTGAGGCACGCTGGGTCGGCCGCTACGAATTCACCGTCTACAAGCACGGTGGCGACGCCGTCTACGGCACGCAGACCACTCTCCTTCACAATGCTGTGAAGGACGTCTGCCACTACATCAATTCGCACGCGCCTGAAGCGCCTGAAGCCAAGTAAGGCCAAGTAGGCGCCTTAGCTCAGTCACCACACGGGGTGCGCACCAGCACCCCTCTAAGCATCCGTTCCTCAATGGTCGCAGGCCACCGCTTGGACCGTCCTTTCGCTCTTTGTCCTCTGGGTTTTCTCCGTGAACTCTGTGTTCATGTTTCGCCTGTTTCCTCAGCGTCCTCGGCGACTCGGCGGTGAACCAACGCCCGCGAGCCGGGATTTCTCACTGGCTTCGAGCCCTCCTCCACTATGGTTCTCATCTCATTCATTTGCCGTTCACACTGCCTTCACATTTCCATTGCCCAATGCCCCGAGCGCCAAGCCCGCCCGAGAATCCTATGAAGATCCTCGTCGTCGAAGACGAAAAGCGTATGGCCCAAGTCCTTCGCAAGGCCTTGTCCGAAGAAGGTCACGCCGTTCAGGTTGCGGCTGACGGCCCCGCCGCCCTCGAAGCCGCCGCCGCTGAAAATTTCGATCTGCTGCTGCTCGACGTGATGCTTCCCGGCGTCAACGGCATCGAGGTTGCCCGCCGCCTGCGCGACAAAAGGCAGCAGACTCCCATTCTGATGCTCACGGCCCGAGATACCGTCGCCGATGTCGTCAGAGGTCTCGATGCGGGCGCCGACGATTACCTCACCAAGCCGTTCTCTTTCGCGGTGTTGTTCGCCCGCATCCGCGCTCTCGAACGCCGCAGCGCCGAAAAACCGAAGTTCGTCCTGCGCGTGGCCGATCTCGTCCTCGACGTGGCCGAGCGGCGCGTTTTCCGCGGCGACCGCGAGGTGCAGCTCACTCCCAAAGAATTCCGCCTCCTCGAATTCCTCATGCGCAACGAAGGCCGTGTGGCCTCGCGCCGCGCCATCGTCGAATTTGTCTGGGGCGATGCCGCCGAAAATGTCGAAGAAAACACTCTCGACGCCTTCGTCCGTCTCGTGCGTCGCAAAATCGACGAAACCGCCGACGTCAAACTGATTCACACCATGCGCGGCTTCGGCTATTGCCTCGAAACGGCCTCGCGATGAACCTTTCCCTCCGCACTCGCATCACCGCGCTGTACTTCGCCGTTCTCGCGATTTCGTTCACCGCCTTCGCCTGGATCAGCGATTACGGATTCCGCCACAGTATCGAAACCACCGTCAACGACGCCTCCCGCGCAAACCTCCAGATTGTCGAAGGCGTGCTCTCGCGCTCAGCTCCAAGCGGCGGCGGGGCCGTGAAGGAAGAGTTGAATCAGTTGGCAGGCTTGTGGGCCGGCGCGGGTCTTCTTGAGGTGCGCGACGCTTCCGGCAATCTGGTTTTTCAATCGCCCGCGTTCACCAAGACCGATCGCGAATCCTCAACTCCGCCGCAAACCGACATCATTTTCTATACGACCAACCTCGATAGCCTCCAGTACCGCATCGCCGCTCGCGCCATTGACGTGAATGGCCAGACCTTCGTGATTCGCGCTGCTGTGCCTACGGAACCCTTCGACCAGGCGCTCGATCGCTTTCGACTGATCCTGAAGGAAACCCTGCCTGTCCTCATCGTCCTCGCTTCATTGATCGGATACTGGGTCAGCGGACGCAGCCTCGCCCCGGTGAAGGAGATCATCCGAACTGCCCGCGGCATCGGCGTCAAGAATCTTTCCAGCCGCCTCCGCGTTCCCAAAGCTCACGACGAGCTGCGTCTTCTGACGGACACTCTGAACAACATGCTCGCTCGCATCGAGTCTTCGGTTCAGCGCATAACCCAGTTCACCGCCGACGCCTCGCACGATCTCCGCACGCCTCTCGCCCTGATTCGCAGCAGTTCGGAACTCGCGCTGCTCCGCTCTCGCACCGAAGAGGAATACCGCGAGACGCTCGCCGGAATTTTGACCACATCAGAAGAGACTACGGACCTCGTCGAAAACTTGCTTATGCTCGCGCGCGCCGACGCAGGCGCCGCTAATCTCCACTTCCGCCATCTCGACCTCGTCCACCACGTCCGAAAAACGGCAGGCGAAGCCCGCGTCCTCGCCGCCAACAAAGCCATTCGCGTCGTTGACGACCTGCCCCGCGCCCCTGTTTGGGTTGTAGCAGACGCCTCCGCAATCGAGCGCCTCTTCCGCATCCTCCTCGAAAATGCTGTGAAGTACACGCCCGCTGGCGGCGAAATTGACATTGTCTTTAGCAATGGCGACGGCGCTCACATTGAAGTTCGCGACACCGGCATCGGCATCCCAGCCAAAGATTTGCCGCACATCTTCGAGCGCTTCTATCGTGCCGATGAAGCGCGCTCGCGCGAAACGGGCGGCTCTGGCCTTGGTCTCGCCATCGCGCGCTGGGTCGTCGAAATGCATCACGGCTCAATCAGCGCGGAGAGCACTCTCGGCCAAGGTTCTGTTTTCTCCATCACGTTCCCTCTCGCTCAGCCTCGAATGTCCGTGAATCTTCGTGACGACGATCAAGATGGGCCGCGTTTTGAATCAAACTGAAAAGATTTTCAGGCTCAATTCAACCCTCGGTCAGTCCTTATTCATCTGCCATTCACAATCCCCTACCAAAGTTGTCCCATCCCGAAGTCGACGGAGGGGCTCGAAATCCTCTGATGGACGGTCAGAGCGGTTGTGAGCGCTCTTTGCGAGTCAGTTGAATGCAGCACGATTTATTCGCGTCGGCGCGCCCGGCTGCGAACACACACGGAGCGATTGACATGAAGCTTTCAGGATCTCGTGTATCTTTCCATGCCTTCTTCTGCGCCGCAGTGCTGACTGTTTTGTTCACGCCTCGATGCTCTTGGGCACAAGGAAAAGGATCTATCACCGGTCACACACTGGACCCAGCAGGAGCAGTCGTCCGCGGCGCCCAGGTCACCCTGACTCCCGGTGGCGCGTCCACGGCCACCAACGATCAGGGCCAATTTACGCTTAGCGATCTTCCCGCCGGCGAATATACCGTGACAATTTCTTACGTTGGCTTTGCCCCTTCCGATGCGAAGGTCACCGTCACAGCGGGACAAGTGGCAAATATTGAGGTCAAGCTGAAGCTGGCGAGTAACGTCCAGGAGGTCGTGGTTTCCGGCCACCTCGAAGGTGAAGCCGAAGCCGTCAATGTTCAGCGAACCTCCGACGACGTCATCAACGTAATCACAGCAGATCAAATCACAAGTCTGCCGAACGCCAATATCGCCGACTCGGTCGGTCGTCTGCCAGGCGTGAGCCTCGAACGCGACGAAGGTGAAGGTAAGTACGTGCAGGTCCGCGGCACCGAACCCCGCCTCACAAACGTCACTCTCGAAGGTATCAACCTTCCATCGCCGGAAGTTGCCGTCCGCCAGGTGAAACTCGACGTCATCCCTGCCGACCTTGTCGAATCCATTGAACTCGAAAAGACGCTTTCTGCCGATCAGGACGGCGAAGGCATCGGTGGAACAGTGAACTTGAAACTGAAAAATGCCGGCGATCAGCCAACCCTGATTCTCACCAGCCTCGGCGGATACACGCCCATAATGAAGGGGCGCGAAATCGGCCAAACAACCGCTACAGTTGGCGACCGCTTCGGCACCAATAAGAAATTTGGCGCACTGCTCGGCTTCACCTTTGACTATAACGGCCGCGGCATCGACGATATCGAACCAGCTCCAGACCCCGGCTATGCCACGCCTACTTACGACAGCATTGATATCCGCGAATATCGCTACCAGCGCACTCGATGGGGCCTCGGGGGAGGTTCTGACTATAGGCTCTCAAACGATTCAGACGTTTACCTCCACTACTTCTATTCCGACTTCAAAGATTACGGCAATAAATGGGTCTACACGCTAAACAACAACGTCACGCCAGATGCTAACGGCAATCCTACTTTTCAAGCTCAAGCTCCCGTCTTTAAGACTTCCCAACGCGTTCCGGATTATTCGATTGGAAGCATTTCTGGCGGGGGCAAACACACTTTCTCGTCCTCCTGGCTCGCCTGGGATGTGGCGGTTTCGAATGGCCGGGAAAACGGCGCCGCGGGAAATCCGGGCGTCACCTTCGGGACGTTCAATGGAACGGTCCCAGCGGGTTGCGTTTACAGCCCGGCCCTCACGAAGGATCCTTACAGGCCTCAGTTTGGTCCAGGCTGCGACATTCCGGGCTCCCCCATCTTTGACCCAACGCAGTACTCGATGACTGAGTTCGACACCTCAACCGGACCAACTGACCAGGTCAGTCTCCAGGGCTCCGCCACGTTTGGCAAAAACTACACCTGGGCCGGCCACAACGGCACCCTTGAATTTGGCGCGAAGACCCGCAATTCGCACGACTACCAGAACGCGGTCTCACCTATTTGGGACCCCAACGGTAATTACCTGATCAGCCAGTTTCTCAGCGGCTTCAAGAATCCTGGCTACTACGATGGTAGCTACACCTACGGCCCCGTAACTAGCTATGGCGCGCTAAATAATTTCTTCAATCAAAATCCGCAAGACTTCACGGAAGATGTCAGCGACACGCATTTGAGTAATGATCCCTCCAACTACAACCTCACCGAGCGCGTGACTGCCGGCTACATCATGAACACTCTTCGCTTCGGCCACTTCAGCCTGCAGACCGGTTTGCGCCTCGAAGCCACCCAACTCGAGATTCAAGGTTTTGAAACGCAACAAGACGTTAATGGAAACTGGATTGGCACTACAGAAACCCACAACAACCAGTGGTACGTGGATCCTCTTCCTAGCGTTCAACTCCGTTACCAAATTGGCGCCAACTCCGATATTCGCGCCGTCTACGGCCGAGGAATCTCGCGTCCCAATCCATACGACCTCGTTCCCTATATCCAGCTGGACTCGTTTTCTAGCCCGCCCAGCGTTGCGCTCGGTAATCCGAATCTGCATCCCGAACATGCCAATGATTTCGACCTTCTATTTGAACACTTCCTGCAGCCCTATGGCGTCGTCCAGGCCGGCTTTTTCTACAAACAACTCATCGATCCCATCTACTACACCAGCTCCCTTCCGCAAGCCACTGGCCAGTACGCCGGTTATTCAATCACCCAAATCATCAATGGTTCCAATGCCTACGTGGGCGGCGTCGAGCTTGCCTATATTCAACACCTTGGATTTTTGCCCGGCGCCCTGAACGGACTGGGAATGTACGCAAACTATACCGGCACCTTTTCGCAGGCGAATGGCCTTCCAGGTCGTACAGACACACCCGCTCTGCAGCGCCAGGCTCCCAATTCGTTCAACCTCGGCCCCAGCTATGATTACGGCCGCCTCTCTCTCCACATTGGGATGACTTACAACAGCTCCATGATTTACCAGTACCAGTTCACGACTGCTGCCGACGTCGCTAACCTCGGCGTTAAGGGCCCTGCTGGCGACGTCTACCTGTATCCGCACTTCCAGCTCGATGCGCAAGCCACGTTTCGCGTACACCGCGGTCTCACGTTCCTCGCGCAGGGTGAGAACATCAACAACGAAGTCTTCGGTTTCTACTATGGCAGCCCCATTTACGTGGCCCAGCGCGAATACTACCAGCCCACTATATCGTTCGGAATCCGCTGGGAGCCGTTCACCGAAAAGTGACGACCGCCGCAAAAATAAACTTCTCGGCGCGTCCTTCGCCGCGCCAGCTCCAATTCATGCTTCGCCTGAAGTTGTAGCTTGTAGTTACTGCAAGTGCTCACCCACCTCCGACTGCGCCAGCACGGTGCCCGTCGCATCGTGCTGGCCGCAGCGGCTAAATCCCCGCGTTCCACAACTCAAGGTCGGCTCTCAGCGTCCTCTGGGTCTGCTCCGTGCCCTCTGCGGTAATGTTTTGACTTTCGGTTCACTGACTCATATCCCGCCGCGCCACAAATCCCTTCGGCCCCACCGCCCACGCCCTCTGCGGCGTTGGCACGGCCATTGCATTAAAGTTTTGCCCGCTGTCGAAAATCCACCCTGGCACCACTCCGGGATGGAACGAACTCGCCCCGGCCGGCCCAGCCGCCAGCAGATTTGGCCTGTACTCTTGCCATGGAGCGCCTGTAACGGAAATGGACGGCTTATCAGCTACGGGTAGTGGCGGAAGAAACGCCACAGAAGAAAAGAACAGCCTCTCCGCCGGTGCAATCAGCTCGTGCCATGTCTTTCCCCCATCTTCAGTCCCGACCGCGTCCGGCATTGGCGTACCCGTTGATTGCTGATAGTCACCGCCTACTGCAACCCCGATCGTTGCGTTGGCAAACGCCACCGAAAATAATCCGCTGCTCGCATTCGCCGGCCGCACCGGCGTCTCGGCCACGTCCCACGTCTCGCCTCCATCATTCGACCGCACCACCCGCGCCACGCTCGCCCCTCCCGTCACAAACCAAATATTTTTCTCGCCCTGCAGCGCGATGCACGAATTGCTCGCCGCAAACGACCCCTCGCCCTTCAGCGCCGCCGGCAACTTCTCCGGCGGAACCTGCGTCCACGTCGTGCCGCTATCCGCCGTGCGAAACAGCACAAATCTCCCACCCACCGGATCGCTCAACACCACTCCGCGCTTCCGGTCCCAAAACGCGATCGAATCGAAGAATACACCCGTCGTCTTCGGCGCAAACTCGAGCTCCCACGTCTTCCCGCCATCGCTCGTCCGATAAATCGTCGCGAGCCCCTTCTCCGCGTTTCCCGTGCTCATAATCACCGCGTTGTCCGCATCGAATGCGCGGATCCCGCGAAAATCCTGATTCTCCGCGCCCGCCACCACGCGCACATCCCAATTTTTCCCGCCATCCACCGTCCGAATCACCGTCCCATGCGTCCCGCTCGCCCACACCACATCCGCCGTCACCGCGCTCAACCCCCGAAAACTCGCCGTAGTCCCCACCTCCACCCGCTTCCACGGATCCGCCGCCTCCTGCGACCCTGTTTGCGCACGAGCCCCCGCCATCATCAATGTCCCGACCGAAAATGTGGTCACCAGCACTCTGGAAGCGAGCCATTTCCTCATTACTTTTCCTCTTTCTTCGTGCCCTCCGGCTTTTTTCTCTGTGCCCTCTGTGTTCATGTTCCGCATTTGCTGTCCTCTTGCGTTCTCTGCGTCTCTGCGGTGGAATTCCGTCCCTCCCTTTTCCGTTTTCTCTTTTCCATCTTCCTTCTACTTCGTGATTCCGCTTCCC